>Ga0193726_1001464_pt1 | contig 18512 bp, 14 predicted proteins | sample H2c1metaG_FD_144928 | JGI IMG/M metagenome (GOLD analysis project Ga0193726, IMG submission 144928) | Soil microbial communities from a riparian zone of the East river system, Colorado, United States - H2c1 | ecosystem: Environmental > Terrestrial > Soil > Riparian zone | place: USA: East River... | reverse complement strand
GCGATGCGCGCCGGAGAATCGGCGCTCGCGCGGCACTCCAGGGAAATCTCGATCCTATGGTGCTGCTAGCTACACCCGAAGTTGTCCGGCGCGAGGTCCAAAAGGCGCTGGAGTCCTTTGGAAGCGGATCCGGCCATGTATTCAATCTCGGCCACGGCGTTCCCCAACACGCAGGTCCGGAAAATGTCGCTGCGCTGGTCGCTGCGGTGCACGAATTGAGCCCAAAATTCCATCTATCGGCGTAAAGAACCAGTTTGCGTGCATCGGGCGCGCCGTGCGACTTATGCACAACACCCCCTGAAAACCCACGTCTGGCGCGGACTTCCGAGGGTCTTCATTCGAGAGGTTTGTAAGCCTATGTATTATCAATTTATTTCTTTCCGCTCTCATTTTGAGCAGTATGAAAAATTCCTTGCAGAAGTGCGAGTTACAGTAATGTGAAAGCCTTACTCACACAGTTATTCACAAATTTTGTGAAAAACCCGGAAAACCTCAGACAACCAAGCACTTTATCGACGTGACCGAAGAAATTACTTGAATAGCACGACGACGTACTCCAATCCTTCCCGATGACGATCCTGCGCGTCGCCCTCGATGTGCCGGTGCCGAAGCTGTTCGATTACCGCTCCGAAGGCGCGACCCGTGCGGATATCGGCTATCGCGTGCTCGTACCCTTCGGAAAAAAGCGACTCGTCGGCGTGATCTTGGATGTCGCGACGAAATCCGAGGTAGAAAACTCCAAACTGCGCTCAGCCGACAAGATCCTGCGCGATGTAGCGCCCCTTGCACCCGAGTGGTTGGCCCTCGCGGAATTCTGTAGTCGCTATTACCACTGCCCGATCGGTGAAGTCATCGCGGCGGCCTTGCCGCCGCGACTGCGCACCGCCAAGACCGTTCCCGCCGGCGCGAGTGAATATGTTCTGACGCCGGCCGGAAAAGACGCGCTTGCGGCGATTCCAGCGCGGTGTCGACGCTTGCGCGCATTGCTGGAGCGGCTTTCGATCAGTCGGGCCTCCCGGTCCGAGCTCGATACGGCGGGACACGGCGTTCGCAGCGTGTTGAAGCGCGCCATTGAATCGGGTTGGGTCACCTCCATCGATCCGGAGCGTTCCGAGCCTCGGCTTATTCACGTGCACGCACTGACCGCGGAGCAGCAACAGGCCATCAACGTCCTGCGTGAGGGCTTGGAGAAATTTCGTGTAAGCCTGCTTTTTGGCGTTACCGGCAGCGGCAAGACCGAAATCTACCTCCAGCTGATTGCAGAGGTCCTGGCCCGCCGCAAACAAGTCCTGATTCTGGTACCCGAGATAGCGCTCACTCCTGCGCTCGAGGCCACCGTCCGTGACCGGTTCCCAGGTGCATGCATCGTCACTCAGACCAGCGCGATGGCCGAACTGGAGCGCGTTCGCAGCTGGCTCCTCGCCCACAGCGGTCGTGCCGACATCGTGCTCGGCACCCGGCTTGCCGTATTCACGCCGCTACCCAATCTCGGGCTGGTAGTCGTGGACGAAGAACAGGACGCCTCGTTCAAGCAACAGGAGGGCGTGCGCTATTCGGCGCGGGATCTCGCGGTCGCGCGGGCGCACATCGCCGGCGCGCCGGTCGTCCTGTGCTCGGCGACGCCCTCGCTGGAGAGCTTTCACCACGCGAGCTCCGGCAAGTACGAGATCGTACCGCTTACACGGCGCGCCATCGACCGGGCGGTATTGCCGGCAATACGCATGATCGACACTCGGACACATCCGCCCCAGGAGGGGTTTGCCGCTCCACTTCTCCAGGCACTCGCGGCGCGCATCGCGCGCGGGGAGCAGTCTCTGGTATTTCTCAATCGCCGCGGATACGCGCCGGCGCTCGCCTGCCCGGCCTGCGGCTGGGTCAAGGGTTGCAGGCGCTGTTCGGCGCACATGGTCGTTCACCTCGCCAGGCGGCAATTGCGTTGCCACCACTGCGGACTGGCGGAAGGCATTCCGCGCGCCTGCCCCGAGTGCGGTAACCCGGATTTGCAGACTTTCGGACGCGGGACCCAGCGCGTCGAGATCACGCTCGCGGAAAAGTTTCCGCAGGCGCGCATCCTGCGCGTGGATAGCGACGCAGCGCGCTCAAGAAGCCGCCTCGGAGACCTGCTCGAGCGTGCCGCACACTCTGACATCCTCGTAGGCACGCAGATTCTCGCCAAGGGCCACCATTTCGAGCGCCTGACGCTGGTGGGCGTGCTGAATGCCGACAGCGGTCTATTCTCGAGCGACTATCGGGCGAGCGAGCGGACCTTCGCGCAGTTGCAGCAGGTCGCGGGACGCGCCGGACGCGCGAACCTGCCGGGTGAGGTGCTGATCCAGACGCGTTATCCCGAGCACCCTCTGTATCAGTCGTTGGTGCGCAATGACTACACAGGATTTGCAAAGAGCGTGCTTGCGGAGCGCCGGGCGGCGGGATTTCCGCCCTTCGTTTTCGAAGCGGCGCTGCGCGCTGAAAGCCCCGACGAGCTTCGCGCGCAGCGTTTCCTTCGGTCGGCCGTCGACCAGTCACCGCACCGCAGCGCTTCGATCGCCGTGTTCGATCCCGTGCCGATGTCGCTCGCGCGACTCGCGGGTGTGGAGCGCGCACAAGTACTCGTGCAATCGCGTTCCCGACCGCGCCTGCAAGCGTTCCTCTCGGAATGGAGCGATACCCTCTACCGCGTGCCCTCGCACGGAGTGCGCTGGCATCTTGACGTAGATCCGATAGAGTTTTAACCGCCTGCGGAAATCAGGAGGGTCTCTTCGCCGGTTTTTTCGCCTTGCGCGGGCGGGTCTTGCCGTGCGATCCCTTGAAGACCTTGCCGCGGAATGTGCGTTTGTCGCCTTTGCCCAAGCTCAACACTCCAGATCGTAAATTTGAATCAGCCGCCATTGTACCTTCGCAGCGCGGTTCGGGGACATCCATCGTGTCTGGGCGACACCCTGAGTATAATACCCAGCATTTCGGCCCTTCAATGTCCGCCGAGATCAAGTCTCACCTGACCGAGTTGCTTACGCGCGCGCTGGCCAAGGTCGCGCCGCAGCAGCCGGGTTCGCTGATTTCCCTCGAGCGGCCCAAGCAGGCGCAGCACGGCGATTTTTCCTGTCCGGCTGCGATGCAACTGGCGCGCGTGCTGAAACGCAATCCACGCGAACTCGCACTCGAGCTCGTCGCGGCGCTGCCCGCCTCCGAGTGGCTCGAGCGCGCCGAAGTCGCGGGCAACGGCTTCATCAACCTGCGTGTGCGCCCCGCAGCCAGGCAGCACATCGTGAAAACCATACTCACGGAGGGCGGCCGCTACGGCCGCTCCGAGAATGCCGGCGGCCGGCCGGTGATGGTGGAATTCGTTTCGGCCAATCCCACGGGCCCGCTGCACGTCGGGCACGGCAGGCAGGCGGCGCTTGGCGACGCCATCGCCGCCTTGCTCGAATCGCAGGGCTGGCGTGTGACGCGGGAGTTCTACTACAACGACGCAGGCGCGCAGATCCGCAATCTCGGGCTCTCGGTTCAGGCGCGCATTCGGGAAAAGCTCGGCGTACCGGCGGAATTTCCCGCGGACGGCTACCACGGCGATTACGTGCGCGAGATCGCTGAGAAATACCTTGGGGCGGGCAACAGCGATGGTGAAGATCTGGAAGCGGTGACCCGTTTCGCGGTGGCGGACCTCAGGCACGAGCAGGATCTCGACCTGCAGGCGTTCGGCGTGCGCTTTGACAGCTACTATCTGGAGTCCTCCCTATACGCGGATGGGCGCGTTCAGAAAACGGTCCAGGCTTTGGTCGAAGCGGGCAAGGCTTTCGAGCAGGAGGGTGCGCTATGGTTGAAGACCACCGAATATGGCGACGACAAGGACCGTGTCATGCGCAAGTCGGACGGCACCTATACCTACTTCGTGCCCGACGTCGCCTACCACCTGACGAAATGGGAGCGCGGCTTTACCCGCGCCATCAATATCCAGGGGTCCGACCACCACAGCACGGTGACGCGGGTACGCGCCGGGCTGCAAGCGGCATCGGCGAAGTGGGAGCGCCAGGTTCCGCAAGGCTATCCCGACTATGTGCTGCACAAGATGGTCACGGTCATGAAGGGCGGCGAAGAGATGAAGATCTCCAAGCGCGCCGGCTCCTACGTCACGCTCCGCGAGCTGATCGACGAAGTCGGACGCGACGCGGCCCGGTTCTTCCTGGTATCGCGCAAGGCCGACGCGGAGTTTGCGTTCGACATCGATCTTGCCAAGTCGCAATCCGAGGAAAACCCCGTGTATTACGTGCAGTACGCGCACGCGCGGATCTGCTCGGTGCTGGAACAGTGGAAGGGGCAGTTCGCCGGCGAAGAACGGGCCCTATCGATCGGAGGCTCGCCGGAGGTCTCCGATTCCGCGTTGTTCGAGGGTATCGAGCTCGAGCCCCTTGCGGGAATCCGCGAGCTCGCGCTCCTGCAGCGCCTGGGCGAGTACTCTGAAATGCTGGAAAACGCTGCTGCCGAGCTCGCTCCGCACCAGATTGTTTTTTTTCTGCGCGAGCTGGCGGGCGAATTTCACAGTTACTATAATGCCGAACGCATCCTCGTCGCGGAGGCGCCGCTCCGGTCGGCCCGGCTTGCGCTGTGCCTTGCGGTACGACAAGTGCTGCGCAACGGGCTTTCGCTGCTGGGCGTCAGCCAGCCTGAGAAAATGTGAACGCCTGACCCCGTCATGAGCTTCGACTACAAACAAAGATCACAATCCAGACCGGATTCCTCCGGGAGTTTTCTGATCGGGCTTTTCTTCGGCTTTCTGCTGGGTCTGGGCGTGGCGGCTGGAATCGCGATCTACTTCTTCAGAACGCCAATGCCTTTCGCCGACCGGGCCAAAGCCCCGGAGAAGACGTCGCCCGCAGATGAGAACCTGCCCGAGCCTGCCAAAGCGGCCAAGACCGAGGACAAGCCTCGTTTTGATTTCTACCGTATCCTTCCCGGGCGGGAGGAGCAGGTCACCGAGCGCCAGATGCGGGATGCAGCCAACAAGGCTGGCAAGGCAGGGGCGACCAAAGACGCCTATTTCCTTCAGGCCGGCTCGTTTCAGAATCCGGCCGATGCGGACAACCTCAAGGCAAGGATTGCGTTAATGGGCCTGGAAGCGAGCGTCGAGCCGGCCAATCTCGCGGAAAAAGGCGTGTGGTATCGAGTGCGGCTCGGGCCCTACACCCGCGTCGACGAGATCAATCGCATCCGGCAGCAGCTGACGCAGAACGGAGTGGACGCGTCGCTGGTCAGAATCACCGATGTCGCCAAGAACTGAATCGGCACCCCAAGGAGAAGTCCCATGGTTTCCCGTCTGCTGAGCGTTTTTTTCGGCCTATTCCTCGCCTTTGCCGCGTACGCTCAGGGCTCGCCCGCCGAGGGCATCGACTACTTGGAATTGAAGCCGCCGCAGGCGGCCGAATCCCCGGGCAAGATCGAAGTGCTCGAGTTTTTCTGGTATCGCTGCCCGCATTGCTACGCGTTGGAGCCCGATCTCGAGTCCTGGGTGAAGCAATTGCCGCGCGACGTGCAGTTCAAGCGCGTCCCGGGGATTCTGAACGACGACTGGGCGGTCGATGCCCGGATTTTCTATACCCTGGAGGCGCTCGGGGAGGTCGAGCGGCTGCATCGATCGCTGTTCGACGCAGTCCACCAGCAGGGCGGCGTGAGGCTTCACGGCGATGCCTTCGCCAAATGGGTGGCCGACTGGCTCGCCAAGCAGAAGGTGGATATGGCCAAATACGACGCCGCTTTCCGCTCGTTCACGGTCGAAACCAAGCTGCGCCGCGCGACGCAGATGGCCAGAGCCTACCGTCTCGACGGGGTTCCGACTCTCACGGTGCAGGGCCGCTACCTCGTCGTCGCGAGTACGTCGCGCAAGGGGATGCTGGCCACCACCGACTTTCTGATCGGTGAAACGCGCAAGCAACTTGCGAAAGCAAAGCCCTAGTGTGGCGGCCGCGCCGTACGCGAGGAGTGCTCACTATGAGCGCGGTTCCCGCCGTGTCCGGTGCCAACCGGCCCTAAGGTCTTCGTCACCGGCGCATCGGGCGGAATCGGCGCCGCACTCGCTGCGCACTACGCGCGCCAAGGGGCGGTGCTCGGCCTGTGTGCAAGACGGCTCGAGCCGACACAGGCGCTCCTCTCGCGCTTGCTCTGCCCCGGGTCCTGCTATCGAGCGGACGTGACCGATGCCGCCAGCCTGAAGGCCGCGGCGGCGGATTTCATCGAACGTTTCGGAGTGCCCGACATCGTGATCGCGAATGCGGGCGTCAGTGCCGGCACCTTGACCGAAAATCCGGAGGACCTTCGCGCATTCCGCAAGATCATGGACACCAACGTCTTCGGAATGGCCGCGACGTTCCAACCCTTTGTTGCGCCGATGCGCGCTCGTGCGAGCGGCACGCTGGTCGGCATCGCCAGCATAGCCGGCTTTCGCGGCCTGCCTGGCGGGAGCGCCTACAGCGCCTCCAAATCGGCCGCAATCACCTATCTGGAGAGCCTGCGCGTGGAACTTCACGGCTCGGGCGTGGCCGTGGTCACGATCTGTCCGGGCTACATCAGAACCCCGATGACCGCGGGAAATCGCTACCGCATGCCCTTCATCATGGATGCGGACGAGGCGGCCCCGCGATTCGCGCGCGTCATCGCCGGAAAACGCCGCTTCGCGGTCATTCCCTGGCAGATGGCCCTCGTCTCGCTCGTGCTTCGCCACCTGCCGCGGTGGCTGTTCGACCGCTTGTTCGCCCACGCGCCGCGAAAGGCGCGCGGTCTCCAGTGAACGGACCGAAGGCGAGACTCGTCTGCGCCGCGGGCCGGCAGGCTGCTCAGGGGCGCAGGCTGACGTAGGATCCCGGAGCGTCTTCGAGGGCCTGGAGCGCGCCGGCACCCGGAACTCGCGCCGGCACGCGGTCGGGTCCGTTCAGTCCGGCGATCCAGGCCTGCCAGTCGGTCCACCACGAACCTTCGTTCCAACTCGCCCCCGTCTGCCATTCCTCGGCAGACTCGGGCAGCTGCGACCGGGTCCAGTAGCCGTATTTTTTCGCCGACGGTGGATTCACGATGCCGGCAATATGCCCGGAGCCCCCAAGCACGAACCGCTCGGTTCCTGACAGAATGCGCGCGCCCTTGTAAGTCGATTTCCACGGCGCGATGTGGTCCTCGACAGGGGAAACGAAATACGCCGGGATCGCGATTTTCCGGAGGTCGATCGGCACTCCGCCCAGCTCGATTCCGCCGGGTTCCTTGAGCCGGTTGGCGAGGTACATGTTGCGCAGGTAGAAGCTGTGCATTTTCGCCGGCATGCGCGTGGAATCGGAGTTCCAGTAAAGGAGGTCGAACGGGAACGGATCCTTGCCGAGCAGATAGTTGTTGACGACGAACGACCACACCAGATCGTTCGCGCGCAGCATGTTGAAAGTGGTTGCCATCTCCGAGCCTTCGAGGTAGCCGCGCTCGTTCATGCGCCGCTCGAGACTTTCGACTTGCGCCTCGTCGATGAACACCCCGAGCTCGCCCGGAATGGAAAAATCGAGCAAGGATGCGAGGAACGTCGTCGAAGCCGCGCGTTCGTCGCCTTTTTCTGCCATCCACGCCAGCGTCGCACCGAGAAGCGTCCCCCCGAGGCAGTAACCGACGACGTTGACCTTTTTCTCGCCGGTCGCCTGAGCGATCGCATCGAGAGCGGCAAGCGGTCCCTTGAACATGTAATCCTCGAAGGTCTTGCCGGCATAGCGCTCGTTCGGGTTGACCCAGGAGATCACGAACACCGTGTGTCCCTGATCCACGACCCACCGAACGAAGGAATTCTTCTCGCTCAGGTCGAGAATGTAGTACTTGTTGATCCAGGGCGGAATTATAAGAAGCGGCCGTCTGAAAACAGTGTCGGTGCCCGGGGCGTACTGGATGAGTTGCATCAGCTCGTTCTGGAAGACCACCTTGCCGGGAGTGGTGGCGACATTCACGCCGACCTTGAATGTCTTTTCGTCCGCCATGCGGATGCCGCCGCGCTCGATGTCGGCAAGGAGATTGTTCAGACCATCGAGCAGGTTCTGTCCGCCGGAGCGCAGGGTTTCGCGCAGCACCGTCGGGTTGGTGAGAGCGAAGTTCGACGGCGACAGCGCGTCGATGTATTGGCGCGTATAGAAATTCACCTTCTTCTGCGTCTCCTCCGGCAGGCCTTCGATGGAGGAGACGGCGTCGTGCATGTGGCGCGCGGCGATCAGGTAGGACTGCTTGATGTAGTCGAACAGGAACTGATCCTGCCAGTCCGCATCGCGAAAGCGGTTGTCGCCCTTGGCGGGCGCGGCGACGGACGGGACATCCTTTCCCAGCATGCGCAGCATGATCGACTGCCAGAGAGCCGCATGATCCCAGAACATCTTCGTCTGCATCTCGGCGAGCTTCCACGGATTGGCCAGCATGCGCGCTGAAAGATCCATGAATGCTCGGGCGATCCCGAATTCGTCGCTGGTGGCGACGCCGTGGCCGCCGGCCTGACGCTTTAGAAACTCCGCCATGATCCGGCCGGAGCGCTCTGCCACTTCGGCGAGTACTTTGGCGCTGTGAGCGGGGTCGGGTGGGGTTTGCGCCGTGGACATGCTGCTAGTTTTGCGCGTAGCGAACCACGCCATCGGCACCGATTGAACGCTTCAGGCGCCCCTCATGGTGAAGAAGGTGCAGGTGGGCCATCGCCTCGCCCATGGCGAAGAACAGCTGATGCGTGTCGAGCTTGCGGCGAAACAGCGTATCGAGCACGTCTGCCGCAGCCTTGGGCGTATCGCAGACTTCATGTAACTCGGCGAGCCGCAGGCGGTGGTGCTCCTGAAGTTGCGCGATGCGCTCGCGCACGCCCCGGAAGGGCAGTCCGTGCGAGGGCAGAGTGAGCGTCGTCGCGGGCAGCGCCGCGTAGCGGGACAGGGAATCGAGGAAAAGCGCAAGCGGATTTCCTTCGGGTTCGTTCGCCCACACGCTGACGTTGGTCGAGATCCTGGGGAGCACCATGTCTCCGGAAACGAGAACGCCGAGCCCCTCGCAGTAAAGCGCGGCGTGCTCGGGCGCATGGCCGTAACCCATGATGATTCTCCAATCGCGGCCGCCGATGCGATGCGTCTGCCCGTCCATCAACCGCCTGTACCCGGAGGGAAAGCCCGGCACCCGGCTGCGATAGTTGCTGCGTCGCTGCTTCATCAGATCGAGCTTTTCTCCGGCGAGCCCGTTGCGTTCGAACATCGCGACGACATTGTCGAAGGCGAAACCCGCGCTTCCCTCGCGCATCGCGTGCGCTGCGAAATACTCGGCCTGCGGCATCCAGAACTCGGCCCCCGTGCGCTCGGTCAGCCACGAGGCGAGGCCCGCGTGATCGGGATGATGGTGGGTGACGATGAGTCGCTTGATCGGGCGCCCGGCGATGCGTGTGGCGAAGATACGCTCCCACAGAGCTCGCGTGGCATCGTCGCCGATGCCGCTATCGATCAGCGTCCAGCAGGCCTCGTTCGTGCCCTCGACTTTGTCCTCGAGCAACCACAGATTGATATGATCGAGCGCGAACGGCAGAGGCATTCTGACCCAGTGCACGCCCGGAGCGATCGCTATGGTTTCGCCGCCCGCCGGTGCCGTCGGCTGCGGATATTCGAGGATGGATTCTGGTGTCACTCGCTTGGGAAGAGGACTTCCGCCGGTCTTTGCCCGGGGTAGAATTGCGGTTTGCTGCGCACAGCGAATTTTCTCAGATTCCGATAGAGCGCGCCACCGAGCCATCCGCTTACACTCCGCAACGATCATGACCGATCCCAACGGGAACTATTCGCTTGGAGCTCTCGCGCGCAAGCCCGCCGGCGGAGCCCCGACGCTCGATCTGCCGGGGCTGCGTTTTTGCCTCGGCGAAGACGTCGACATGCTGCGGAGCGCGGTGCGAAATTTCGCCGCCGCTGAAATCGCGCCGCGAGCCGCCGAGATTGACCGATCGAACCAGTTCCCGACCGACTTGTGGAGAAAAATGGGAGCGCTCGGCCTGCTCGGCGTCACAGTCGAGGAGGCTTACGGTGGCACGATGACGGGCTACGCAGCCCACATCGTCGCGATGGAGGAGATCAGCCGGGCTTCGGCCTCAGTGGGACTCTCCTACGCTGCGCACTCCAATCTCTGCGTCAACCAGATCCGCAGGAACGCGACGGAATCGCAGAAGAGGAAATACCTGCCGAGGCTCGTTTCCGGTGAAGCGGTCGGTGCGCTCGCCATGTCCGAGCCCGGTTCGGGTTCGGATGTCGTCTCGATGAAGACTCGCGCAGAATATCGGAAGGGCAAGTTCGTCCTGAACGGCAGCAAGATGTGGATCACCAATGGCCCGGATGCCGACGTGCTGGTGGTCTACGCCAAGACCGACGCCGACGCCGGCCCGAGAGGGATCACCGCCTTCATCGTGGAAAAGGGATTCAAGGGCTTCTCCACCGCGCAGAAGCTGGACAAATTGGGCATGCGCGGCTCGAACACCTGCGAGCTCGTGTTCCAGGATTGCGAGGTGCCGGAGGAAAACATCCTGTCGGAGGCGGGCCGCGGTGTAAGCGTGTTGATGTCGGGACTGGACTACGAGCGCGCCGTGCTCGCCGGCGGCCCCCTGGGCATCATGCAGGCCTGCATGGATGTGGTCGTGCCATACATTCACGAGCGCAAGCAGTTCGGCCAGCCGATCGGAGAATTCCAGTTGATGCAGGGAAAGCTCGCCGACATGTACACCACACTCAACGCCTGCCGCGCCTACGTGTACGCCGTCGGCCAGGCCTGCGACCGCGGCGAAACCGCGCGCAAGGATGCGGCCGGCGCAATTCTTTACGCCGCGGAAAAGGCCACATGGATGGCGGGTGAGGCAATCCAGTGTCTCGGCGGCAACGGCTACATCAACGAGTATCCGACCGGGCGCCTTTGGCGCGACGCGAAGCTGTATGAAATCGGGGCCGGTACGTCGGAAATTCGAAGATGGTTGATTGGCCGGGAATTGTTCGCCGAAACGGCCTGACTGCCTCGTCCGCCCATAACGATTACGATCCCGGCCCTCACATGCTGTTCGCTGGCCTGCTAAAAGCAATCGCGCGCCGTACGCCCGGGCAGAAGGTGTCCATCATCATCTGCAGCATCGACGACCGGCGCTTCGAGAACGTCGCGGAGAGCTACAGGCAGCGAATGGGCGATTGGCCCTATGAGCTGATTCGCATCAAGAACGCGCCTTCGCTGGCTCATGGCTACAACCAAGGTATGGAGCGTAGTACCGGCGAATTCCTGATATTCAGTCACGACGATATCGAAATACTTACGCCTGATTTCTGCGCCCGTCTCCTCGCGCACCTCGAGTCGTTCGATCTGGTCGGCGTGGCAGGGACCTCCAGGCTGCTGGACGGCCGCTGGATCAGCGCCGGCCAGCCTTGGATTCACGGACAAGTCGTGGAGCGCACGCCGACGGGGGAGGGGCTTTTCCTGACCTTATTCGGTCCGGCGGAGCAACGGACCAGAGGGAATATCCAGGCACTGGACGGTGTGTTCCTCGCCGCAAGGCGGCAAGCGGCCGAATCTCTGCGCTTTGATGAGGAAATGTTCGATGGATTTCACCTTTACGATATCGACTTCTCATATCGGACGCACTTGGCAGGGTTGCGGGTCGGCGTCTGCAACGACATCCTGATCTACCATGACTCTCTTGGGCGAGCGACCGGCCCCTGGCCCCATTACCAGAAACTGTTCGAGGAAAAGTTCAGCGGCCGTCTCGCTACCGGGGAGCCCGGCGTGCGCAAGAAGTGCGCGCAGGAACGCGTTGGCACCAAAGCCGAAGCCTTGGCTTTATTTCAGCAATATCTGAAGCAATGCGCCATCACAGAGACAGAGTCTTCGCGCTGATCGGCGCCCCGCGCAGGCACCTGCGTCACCCGCCAGGAGTCAACCATGCATAACGATCCCGTAGTCATCGTTTCCGCCGCCCGCACGCCTATGGGCGCGTTTCAAGGCGAGCTGAAAGATCTCACCGCGCCGCAGTTGGGCGCAGCCGCGATCCGCGCAGCAGTCGAGCGCACCGGCATCAAACCCGAGCAAGTCCAGGAAGCGATCATGGGCTGTGTCCTTTCCGCCGGTCAGGGCCAGGCACCCGCGCGCCAGGCAGCGATCGCTGCCGGGCTTCCCTTATCGACAGGGAGCACGACGGTGAACAAGATGTGCGGATCGGGAATGAAGGCGGCGATGTTCGCGCATGACCTGCTCGCCGCAGGAACCAACGACGTCATGGTCGCAGGCGGCATGGAGTCGATGACCAACGCGCCGTATCTGCTTCCGAAGGCGCGCTCCGGCTACCGCATGGGCCACCAGCAAGTCATCGACCACATGTTTCTCGATGGCCTGGAGGACGCCTACGACAAAGGCAAATTGATGGGCAGCTTCGCCGAGGACTGCGCCGGAAAGTACAGCTTCACCCGGGAAGAACAGGACAAGTTCGCGATCGCATCGCTAGAGCGCGCCCAGGCCGCCAACAAGAACGGCGCTTTCGCCTGGGAGATCACGCCCATAAACGTAAATGCGGCGATCCAGGCGGGCAAGAACGAGCGCTTCATGGAACAGGACGAGCAGCCGTTCAAGGCCGACTTCGAGAAGATCCCGACGCTGAAGCCTGCGTTCCGCAAAGACGGGACGGTGACCGCGGCGAATTCGAGCTCGATCTCCGACGGTGCAGCAGCGCTCGTCATGATGCGCCGTTCCACCGCCGAGAAGCTGGGTCTCGCGCCGCTTGCGGTGGTCGTAGGCCACAGCACGCATTCCCAGGAGCCCGGCTGGTTCACCACCGCGCCCGTTGGGGCGATTAAGAAATTGTTCGACGCAACTGGCTGGAGCGCGGGGAAAGTCGATCTCTACGAGATCAACGAGGCCTTCGCAGTCGTGACGATGGCGGCAATGAAGGAGCACGGGCTGCCGCATGAGAAGGTCAACATCCACGGTGGCGCCTGCGCGCTCGGCCACCCGATCGGCGCTTCAGGCGCGCGCATCCTCGTCACCCTGATCGGCGCGCTCATGAAAACCGGCGGCAAGCGCGGTGTGGCGAGCTTGTGCATCGGCGGAGGCGAGGCGACCGCCATGGCGATAGAGATCGCATGATGTCGAACCCCATCGAGTTCTATTTCGATTTTTCATCGCCTTACGGCTATATCGCCAGCGAAAAGATCGACGCGCTCGCCGCGAAATATGGACGCGAGGTCAGCTGGAGGCCGTTCCTGCTCGGAGTCGCGTTCAAGACGACCGGCGGCGCGCCGCTGCCTTCCATACCGATGAAAGGCGCTTACCATCTGCGCGATATCCTCCGCACCACAAAGTATTTCGGCGTGGAGTACCGCCACCCTTCCGTCTTTCCGATTTCCTCGGTCTCGCCCTGTCGGGCGTTTTATTGGCTCGACGCGAAGGACCCGAAACGGGCCAGAGGGCTGGCGAAAGCGCTCTATCACGCCTATTTCCTCGACAACATCGATATCTCGAGCGCCGACAACACCATCGCAGTGTGTGCGAAGTTCGGGCTGAAAGCCGACGAAGTGCGCGCCGGCATCGGCGATCAGGCGATCAAGGACCGTACCCGGGCCGAAGTGGAGAAGGCGATCGCCCGCGGGGCGTTCGGCTCGCCTTACATTGTCGTCGACGGAGAGCCCTTCTGGGGCTCCGACAGGCTGGATCAGATCGACAAGTGGCTTGCCACCGGCGGCTGGTGAGATGCCAGTCATCAAAAGCAAGCTGAACCCGCATTCGGAGGAGTTCCAGGCGAACGCCCGGGCGATGGTTGCGCTCGTGACGGATCTGCGCGCCAAGGTCGAGCGCGTCGCGGTCGGGGGCGACGAGGCGGCGCGCACCAAGCACACCGGGCGCGGAAAATTGCTGCCGCGCGAGCGCCTGCGACTGCTGCTCGACCCCGGATCGCCTTTCCTTGAGTTCTCGCAGCTTGCCGCCTTCGGCATGTACGGGGATGAAGCGCCTGGCGCCGGAATCCTCACCGGCATCGGCCGCGTCTCCGGCAGGGAGTGCGTGGTGGTCGTGAACGACGCCACGGTCAAAGGTGGAACCTACTACCCCCTCACGGTGAAAAAGCATCTGCGCGCGCAGGAGATCGCCCTGGAGAACCGCCTTCCCTGCCTTTACCTGGTGGACTCGGGCGGAGCATTCCTCCCGGAGCAGGACAGCGTCTTTCCCGACCGCGAGCACTTCGGCCGCATCTTCTACAACCAGGCGGTGATGTCGGCCGCCGGTATTCCGCAGATCGCCGCGGTGATGGGCTCATGCACCGCCGGGGGTGCCTACGTTCCGGCGATGTCCGACGAAACCATCATCGTCAAAGGGCAGGGCACGATCTTTCTCGGCGGCCCGCCGCTCGTGAAAGCCGCCACCGGGGAAATCGTCTCCGCGGAGGAGCTCGGCGGCGCGGAGGTGCACACGCGGCAGTCGGGCGTCGCCGATCACTACGCGCAGAACGATCTCCATGCGATTTCGATCGCTCGCGCCATCGTGGCGAACCTCAACCGTGCGAAGAACGTGACGCTCGCTCTGCGCGAGCCGGCCGAGCCGCTCTACCCCGCCGACGAATTGCACGGGATCATCCCCTCCGACACGCGCAAGCCCTACGATGTGCGCGAGGCGATCGCGCGCATCGTCGATGGCAGCGAGCTCGACGAGTTCAAGGCGGACTACGGCACCACCCTCGTGACGGGGTTCGCGCGCATTTGGGGTTACCCGATCGGTGTCGTCGCGAACAACGGGATCCTTTTCTCGGAATCGGCGCTCAAGGGCACACACTTCATCGAGCTGTGCAGCCAGCGCGGGATTCCACTGCTTTTCCTGCAGAACATCGCAGGATTCATGGTGGGGAAAAAATACGAGGCAGGCGGCATCGCCAAGGACGGCGCCAAGATGGTGACCGCGGTCGCATGCAGCCGGGTGCCGAAATTCACCGTCATCATCGGCGGTTCGTTCGGGGCGGGCAACTACGGCATGTGCGGACGCGCCTTCGGCCCGCGCTTTCTCTGGATGTGGCCCAACGCACGCATCTCGGTGATGGGTGGGCAGCAGGCGGCCTCCGTTCTCGCCACGGTGAAGCGCGACGGCATCGAGGCCAAAAGCGGCAACTGGAGCCAGGCGGAAGAGGAAGAGTTCAAGCGCCCGATCCTCGACCAATACGAGCGGCAGGGGCACCCGTACTACGCCACCGCGCGGCTTTGGGACGACGGCGTGATCGCGCCCGAGGAAACCAGGCGCATCCTGGCGCTTGCGATTTCCGCTTCACTTAACGCGCCGATCGAAGAGACCCGGTTCGGCATTTTTCGAATGTAGAGGCACCCTGATGTCCATCCACCGTGCAAAGACCGAATGGAAAAGGAACGGCATGTCATTCGAGATCGACAAGTACAGCCGCGCTCATCGCATCGTGTTCGAATCCATGGCCATCCCCGGAAACGCTGCGAAGGAGAACCTTCCGCAGGGGGCACCCCACGGGCCGGGCGCCGATCCGGAGCAGCTATTCGTCGCCTCGCTTTCCGCCTGCCACATGCTCTGGTTCGTGGGCCTGGCCTCGGCGAGGAAACTGATCGTCGACCGGTATGTCGACGAGGCCGAAGGCGTGCTCGAAAAGAATTCCGAGGGCCGCGTGGCGATGACACGCGTCACCCTGCGGCCAGCGGTCGAATTCGCCGCGCCGCCCTCGCCCGAGGTGCTAGCAGAACTGCACCACAAAGCTCATGAGAAGTGCTTTATCGCCAATTCGGTGCGGACCGAGGTGGTCGTCGAGCCGCGCTAGGAAATAAGAAGTACACGAGAGATTCATTCGGGAGAAAGAGGCATGACCTACCAAACGATTGAAATCCAGTCCGGCCAGGGCGTCGCCGTCCTCTGGCTCAACCGGCCGGAGGTGCGCAACGCCTTCAACGAAACGATGATCGCCGAGCTCACCGCCGCCTTCGGCGAGCTGGAAGCCGATTCGTCCGTGCGGGCGGTGGTGCTCGCAGGCCGCGGCAAGGTGTTCTGCGCCGGCGCCGACCTGAACTGGATGAAGAGAATGGGCGAGATGGATTTCGCCGGGAACCGGAAAGACGCGATGGTATTCGGCGTCATGCTCAACCGCCTGCATTCGATGAAAAAGCCGACGATCGCGCGCGTGCACGGCGCCGCGTTTGCCGGGGGCATGGGACTCATCGCAGCGTGCGACATCGCGGTCGCCTCGACCGACACCGAGTTCAGCGTGTCCGAGGTGAGACTGGGCCTTACGCCGGCCACCATCAGTCCCTACGTTCTCGCCGCGATGGGCGAGCGCGCTGCGCACCGCTATTTCCTCACCGCCGAGCGCTTTCCGGCGGCGGAGGCGTACCGCATCGGCTTCATCCAGGATCTGGCGCAGCCTGCGGAGCTGGATGCCACGGTGAACGCGATCCTGGGCGAGCTGGTCCAGGGCGCGCCGGGGGCGCATGCGGTCACCAAGGATTTGATTCATGCGGTCGCCAAGCGGCCGATCACCCCCGAGTTGATAGACGATATGGCCGGCCGAATAGCCGGCGCGCGGGCATCCGCGGAAGGCAAGGAAGGCGTGCGCGCCTTTCTCGAGAAGCGCTCGCCGGGCTGGTTGCAGCAGGCGAAGCAGGCGGTGAAAAAGGGCGCCAAGAAAAAGAAATAAGGCGCACCCTGTGTTCGCCAAAATCCTGATCGCCAACCGCGGCGAGATCGCCTGCCGCGTCGCGAGGACCGCGCGGCGCATGGGCATCAGAACGGTCGCCGTGTACTCGGACGCCGACGCGCAAGCGCGCCACGTAGCGCTCGCCGATGAGGCGTTTCACATCGGACCGCCGGAGGCGAAGGAAAGTTACCTGCGCGGCGATCGGATCATCGAGACGGCAAGAAGGTCCGGCGCCTCCGCCGTTCATCCAGGCTACGGTTTTCTTTCCGAGAACGCGGAATTTGCCGAGCGTTGCGAGCGCGCCGGCATCACGTTCATCGGACCGCCGCCGGAAGCGATGCGCGCCATGGGCGACAAGTCCGCGGCCAAGACCCTCATGGGAAAAGCCGGGGTGCCGCTCGTGCCCGGCTATCACGGCGGCAGGCAGGCTCCCGACTTCCTTCTCGGTGAAGCGACGCGTATCGGATTCCCTGTCCTCATCAAGGCTGTCGCGGGCGGCGGCGGCAAGGGCATACGCGTGGTCGAACGCAAGGCGGACTTCGACGCTGCCCTCGGCGCCTGCCGGCGCGAAGCCTCATCGGCATTCGGCGACGAGCGGGTGCTGCTGGAAAAATATCTGGAGCGCCCGCGGCATATCGAATTCCAGGTGTTCGCCGACCGGCACGGCGGCTGCATCCACCTTTTCGAGCGCGACTGCTCGGTGCAGCGGCGCCACCAAAAAGTGCTCGAAGAGTCGCCGGCGCCGGGAATGACCGACAACCGCCGCCGGGAGATGGGCGAAACCGCGGTGGCCGCGGCTCTGGCGGTCGGCTACGTCGGCGCGGGAACGGTGGAATTCATCGTCGATCGCGGGGGTGCGTTTTTTTTTATGGAGATGAATACGCGGCTGCAAGTCGAGCATCCGGTCACCGAAATGATCACCGGTCTCGATCTGGTCGAATGGCAGCTCAGGGTCGCAGCCGGCGAAAAACTCCCGCTCGCCCAGAACGACCTGCGCATCAGCGGCCACGCGATCGAAGCGCGCGTCTACGCCGAGGATCCGCGCCGCGATTTCCTCCCGGCTCCGGGCCGTATCGTGCACCTGGGACTGCCCGCGGAGTCCGGGAACGTGCGCGTGGATACCGGCGTGAGATCGGGCGACGAGATCACGGCCTACTACGATCCCATGATCGCCAAGCTCATCGTCCGTGACAGCCATCGCCCCGAAGCGCTCGAACGAATGCGCAAGGCGCTCGGGGAATTCGAGGTCGCGGGCCCGGTCACCAATCTCGAATTTCTCTACCGGCTCATGCAGAATCGCGATTTTGTCTGCGGCGAATTCGATACGGGCCTGATCGAGCGCCACCGCTCGGAGCTCCTTGCCCCCTCGGCTCCGGCGGGCGACGAGGCGCTGGCCCTTGCGACCCTGACGGCGCTGTTGCAACTCGACGCCGGCTTGCGCGGGGAAGCGCAGCACTCGGGCGACGCCTTTTCCCCCTGGAGCCTGGCCGACGGCTGGAGTGCGAACCGGGAGGCCGCTTACCTCCTTGTCTTCTTCGAGGGCGAACACCGGCACGCGGTCGCAACCCGCCGGCTAAGGGAAGGTTTCGAATTCGAATTCGGCGGCAAGCGGCACCATGTCAAGCGCTACCGGCGCGAGGGCCGCAGATTGACGATGCAAATCGACGAGGCCACCGTGGCGGGGAGCGCGGTCAGTCTGGGCCAGCGCGTCGAGGTTTTCCTGCCCGGTGTGCATCACACGCTGGAACTGCACGATCCGTTGCGCCAGGAACTGGTGGTAGAGTCGCTCGGAGGCGAACTCGCGGCGCCGATGCCCGGGAAGATCGTCGCGGTTCTAGTGCAG
>Ga0193726_1001463_pt1 | contig 18521 bp, 14 predicted proteins | sample H2c1metaG_FD_144928 | JGI IMG/M metagenome (GOLD analysis project Ga0193726, IMG submission 144928) | Soil microbial communities from a riparian zone of the East river system, Colorado, United States - H2c1 | ecosystem: Environmental > Terrestrial > Soil > Riparian zone | place: USA: East River... | reverse complement strand
CCGGCGAGTGCATTGCCGGCCACATCCGTCACCGCGGTGGTCAGCGTAGCCGTATAGGTATCGCCCACGGTCAAATTGGCGGCAGGCGTAAACACTGCAGTTCTAGCACCAACTGAGTAGCTGACGGTTCCGGTCGGAGATACGCAAGGTGACGTGCAGGTCACGGTAAAGTTTGCCCCGATAACTGTTGCAGGCGCCATGTTCTTGGTGAATGTCGCGGTAATGGCGGAGTTGCTGGGCACGCCCAGGGTAGGCCCCGGAGTGCTGGTCGCGGGGCTGGTCATCAATACCCGAGGCCGAGTCAGATCCGCCGGTGCCGCAACCGTCGTGAATTGCCAGCTAAACGGAGCTGCCATAGGCACACCGCTGGACAGACTCGTCGCTCCGGCGATCGTGCCGGTATATTGCGTGAGCGGCGCCAAGGTCGTGCCCGGCGTGAGCGTGAACGTAGCGAGCGTGTGCGCGGCATCGAGACTCACCACGCCCGTTGCATCGACGCACGGGGCCGCGCAGGTCAGCGTGAAACTTGCCGTACCGGTGAGCGGAGCGACCGGCTCGTTGAACGTCGCAGTAATGAAAGCAGTGGTGGTCAGCACGTTTGAAGCGCCGTTCGCCGGCGTTTCTGCCGTTACGGCGGGTACGAGCGCGGCGATTCTATCGTTGCCGAAGATCTGATCTCGATTGCAACCTGATGCCAGCACGCACAGCGCCGCGGCTATGATCCACGCGCGGTAGCGGGGACGGCCCTCATTAATGTTCATGCACATCCCCATCTGTGAAAGTAAGGAGAAAACGATTTGGCTGGAGGACGTTGCGCCTAAATGGGTGGCGCCTGGACGCGGCTGCAGTGGACGAAGTGTGCGGTAGAGACAATCAGGTGTCTGTACGGCGGCGAACACAGAAGGGGATTCTGGCCGCGTTCCGACAAAGCCGAGTCACTTCGGCAAGCGAATCACGCGCCTAGATGCGGGGGGCCGAATTCAAAAACATTACAATTGGCAATTGATTCCGTGATCCTTCGATGCAGTTCTTCGAAAGCCGAAGTCAGGGACGCGATCGAGAGTGCATCGAACGATTGCACGCCGCAGAATCGATCGCAGAGATCCTGGTGCAGGTGATCGCAGTCCTGAACGCCCGCATCAGTCTTTGCGAGAATCCGCCGCTCGTACTCCTCAGGACGACGCGACTTCAACTGATCGAGCCGCTGCATCAGCACGTCGATCGTGAAGCGGCTGATCTTCAAGTTCCTGGCGAGATGAAACAACAATGTCGGCATGTCGTTCTCCAATTCTTGGGCCATTTTCCAAGCGAGGGTCGCGTGCGAACGCAATACTCCAAGCAACTATCGGCTGAAGCGAGCTCAAATGCTGTGTTGTAAGTGCCGCATTAGCCCCTACACGGTGCGTGGGTGTCCGGCGCTCCGTGACGCGTCTCTCACTCCTCGTAACACCAGAGTTCGCCACAATTGCCCCACGGCGTTGCCACAAACCATTGCAAGACTCTTCTGGTCGAGCCGGTCCGGCTCCGCAATGGGAGTGTGGCAAAAATGTCTGGTCGCTTGGATGCCTTTTTCGAGTTGGTGCGACGAGGGCTCATTGTACCGCTGGGCCGGCTCGGCGTTTTATTGCTGACAGCCTTCCGGTCCCTCGCTACAGTCCTGTGGCGCGTTCGTTGGCGCGTAGGGATTATCGCCGCCTTGGGTTTGATCGTTTATGGTCTTTGCACCCATCCGCCATTTGAGTCCATACGACGCGGCGAGGTCCTGGCGCGCACCGACGCGCTCGATGGGTCGGTGAGCGTGTACACCACGGGCACGGTTCTCGTACTGCCCGGAATCCATCAGGTGCGGCGCTACTCGATTCGCGATCAGGTGTATCGGCCGACGGAAAGTGCGAGCGCGACTGGTCCGGCCCCCTTCCAGTCGGTCGAGGGTCTATCGATCGGCGTGGATCTCGCGGTTCGCTGGACCGTGGACCGTGCTCGCCTCGCCCAACTGTCAAAGGAGTTTCCGGACGACATCAGCGCCGAGCTCGTCGCGCCCGCCGTTCAGGGAATCGTCTATTCCACCTTTGCCCGCTACTCCGTGCGGGAAATCTTTTCCCAACGGAGGTTGGAGATACGCGAGGAGCTCATCGCGAAGCTCACGCCAAAATTCACCGCCATGGGCCTGGTGCTGCGCGAAGTCGAGATGGGGAAGGTCGATCTACCTCCCGACTATCGAGCCGGAATGGAGAAGCTCCTCTCCGAGGAACTGGAGACCGAGAAGATTCATTACACGTTGCAGCTCAAGGAGGCGCAGATCAAACAGCAGCAGCTCGAGGCCGAGGCCGACAAGGTGAGGAGGCAAACGGCCGCGGAAGCCGCCGGCCAAGAGCAGGTCATCGCAGCGCGTGCGCAGGAGGAGACCATGAAACACATCCTGCCCTTCAAGCAGAAACAGATTCAGCAACGGCAGCTGGAGGCTGAAGCCGAAAAGGTCGCGCGCATCCGCACCGCTGAGGGCGCCGCCGAGGCGCGCCGCATCGAGGCCAGGGGCGAAGCCGATTCGAGGCAAAAGCTCGCGGATGCGGAGGCCTATCGACTTGATCTCGTGGGCAAGGCGGGTGCCGGCCAGTTGGAGCGCGAGGACGCGCTCGTGACACGGTATCCGCTTCTGATCCAGAAGACGCTGGCGGACAAGCTATCCGATAAGGTGCAGGTCATCATCGCACCGCTCCCTGCAGCGGGTAAGTTCATCGGCTCGAGCCTCCTCGGTGACCAGGGCCCGGTGAACCCGGTCGAAGACGCGGCAGACAGGACCTTTCAGGTGAGGGGTTCCAAGTGATTCTCGCCCTGACAGCGACGCTCGCCATTGTGGTCCAGGATCACGCGGCGCTGCGCGCAGCGCCGCGCTCGAGCGCCACCGAGCTCACGCGGCTATGGCAGGGAGATGTGCTCGAGGTCCGCGGTGAACATGCCGGATACTTGAAAGTCTACGACCATCGTCGCGAGCGGGGCGGATACTTGCGAGGGGACGCGGCTCGGCCGGTCGAGATCTCCGAGGCCGCCGCCCCAGAGCTTCTCGCCGTGCTGCGCTTCCTGCGCGAAACCCCAGGATCCGAGGCGCTCGGTATTAGTTACGGCGCGGCGTATCTCAAGGCGGTAGCGCCGCGAGCCATTACTGCAGAGCCCTTCGACGCCATAGCCCAAATGGCCGAGCGGCTCGCCGATCAGGCCTCGGGCAGCAATGAGCATCTCGCCGATTTCGTTCCACACCTGGAAGTCGTAGAACAGTTCGGAGTTCGCATGCACAATTTCGAGCACAACGGCCGGATGCGAGTCTGCTACGACGGCGAATTGTTTCATCGCGTTCTGACTTTCTCCGGTGCGCACCCGGAGGAGCGCGCGCACGCGGCCCTCGGCCTCACGCGGCCTGATTGCATCGATCCGGAATTGGGTCCGGTCCCGCGCATATCGGTCGACACTGAACGCGCGCAACTGCTCGATCAGGTCGAAGACAGCGGGTTGAACGCGGTGACGCGCAGCCGCCTGCATGCGCGGCGTGCTGGGGTTTGGGCCTCGCTTGCCTTTGATCAAGACCGCCGCCGCGAACCCGCCGGCGCTGCGGCGGAGCGCGCGCTCGCGGAGCTGCTCGCCGTGCACGCAGATGATCTGGGTGATGACCGGCGGCTGGAATACGTGGACACTGTGCTGCGGGTCAGCGCCATCCGCTGGGCAGGCGCGCTGCCCGCACCGCAGCCGGGACCGCTGACTCTCAGTGCGGCACCCGGAGATCCGGGCCAAACGTGTGTTGCCCTCGAGGATGCGCGTCGGCCGCGCGCCGCCGCAATCATCCGGCGCTGTACGTACGGGATGGTGAGGATGGCCTCGATACAGGTCATCCCCCAAGGTCCGGCGGTGGTGCTCGCCGTGCAGCCGCTCGAGAGCTGGCGCGAGCTCTGGGTATTTCATGAAAGGGCCGGAAGCTGGACGATCGATGTGCTCTCGCCCGGGCTCGACAGTCCCGAAGAAGGCTACGTGGATTTTGCGGGCTACGCGCCGGGCGCCAGGCGCCTACTCATCGCTCGAGAAGTGAAGGATCACGGGAGATTTCGGCGCAGCTTCGAGGAGCTGCGGCTCGATGACCTGGCCTTGGTGCGGCAGGCGAGCAGCCCCGATCTCTTGCGGGACTTCGGCCGATGGCAGGATATTGCGTGGCGACGGGACACGCTGGCGCTGCATTAAGCTTTCATGTTCCAAATCTGCAGGAATGTCAGCGCTTGGCCGGCCTTGTGCCGTCGGCTGGGCGGCGCCGGGCGGGGGAACGTGGAATGCTCAGGGCGGACATCGAGCGATCAGACCAGAGAGAGGGGGGAAATTCCACCCTTCGGCCCCACCCACGGATTCGATGATCGGCGACGCGTGATCCCCGCGGGGACGCCAGCTGCGCTGGCTCAATCCTAGGTTGAATGCGCACAGAAGCCGGTCCTCGGCCGAAACGCGCTCGAACACCACGAAGTCGGAGGGCGCGTCGACAAATCGCAATGAGCCTAAGCGCAGCGCGGCGCTGCGGCGGCGCAGACCGAGGAGCCGACACGCGAGCGCAAGTTGAGAACCGGGGTCATGCTGCTGGCGGTCCACGGCGAGTGCAAAGTGCTCCGGACTGACGGGAAGCCATGGTGCTGCCGTCGAAAATCCGGCATGCGGCGCCGAAGACTGCCAGGGCATGGGCGTGCGCGCACCGTCGCGTCCCAGCGTGGCTGGCCAGTTGGCAATCGCCTCAGGGTCCTTCAGATCCTCGAAACCGATGTGGGCCTGCGGCAATGCCAACTCTTCCCCTTGATACAAGAAAATATTGCCCCGCAGACAAGTCAGCAGCAGCATGGCGAGCCGGCCGTACTCGGCGCGGTACGCCGGCGTCGACCAGCGCGACACCGTTCGCGGCGCGTCGTGGTTCGAAAATGCCCAGCTGGGCCAACCCATGCCTTCCACTTCGGGCCACGCGCCCAGCGCCGTTCGAATCAGTTCTGGGGTCAATTGGTCCGCATACAAAAAGTTGAATCCATACGCGGTATGAAAGCGCGCATTGCCGGAAGTCAACAGTTGCATCTCCGGTTCGCTGCCTTCGCCGCCGATCTCAGCGACGGTGAATCGTCCGCCGTACTCATCGGCGACTCTCCTGATTCGCTCGATGAACTGCGGCAAGTCGGGATGCGACCTGTTGTAGAGCGGCTGTTGAAAATCGGCCGGCCGCGTACGCGGCCATTGGCTCTCCCGCGCGGGGGGATTGTCGCGCAGCAGAACGTCGTGCAGCGCGAAATTGACAGCGTCGAGTCGAAACCCGTCGACGCCTCTCTTGAACCAGAAACGTGCGCACTCGAGCAATGCTTCCTGAACCTGCATGTTGTGCACATTCAAATCCGGCTGCTCGATCAGAAAATTATGCAAGTAGTATTGGCCGCGCCGCGCATTCCAGGTCCATGCGGCACCGCCAAAGACGGACTGCCAATTTGTCGGCGGTGAACCGTCGACTTTGGGATCGGCCCACACGTACCAATCGGCGCGGGGGTTGGTCCTGTCCGCGCGGCTCTCGCGGAACCACGGATGTTGATCCGACGTATGCGAATACACCTGATCGATGATCACTTTTAGCCCGAGCCGATGCGCTGTTTCGAGCAGGCGATCGAAGTCCTGCAGAGTACCGAAGATGGGATCGACATCGCAGTAGTCGGAAATGTCGTAGCCGAAGTCCTTCATCGGCGATGTATAGAACGGCGATATCCAGATGCCATCCACGCCGAGCGATGCCACATAATCGAGATTCGCGGTGATGCCGGGTAGGTCGCCGATGCCATCGCCGTTGGAATCGCGAAAGCTGCGGGGATAGATTTGATAGATCGCGGCGCCGCGCCACCAAGGGACTTCGGGCCGACTCATGGAGCCGCTGCCGACGCGCAAATCAGATAGTCCAGGGCGGGAGGCATCGCCAGCGTGGAAATGGCCTTGTATGGCGGGTGATCGGCGCCGAAATTACTTTGCGCGGTCGTGGCTGAGGTACCAATGAGACATTCGGCATTGTAGCTTGCGGCAGGTCTTTTGTGACAGTGTTGCAATCGATCTGCTGCGTCGTGACGGCGCCGATCAGCCCGTTTCCAGCGCAAGCGTCTTGATGTCGTTGAATATTACCTGCGGTTGCAAAAATGCCAGCGTGTATATTTCTCGTACCTCGCCGCGTGCGTCGATCAGAAACATTTTCAGCATGTGGTGCAAAGTGCGCGTCGCATGACCGTTCTCATCCATCTCCACGCTGACCTCTTGCCCGAAATCCTCCAGCACCGGTAAGAGCTCGGGCACGCGGCGCGCCGTCAGGAAGCGCCAGTCGAATTTTGGATCAATGGTAAATTCTTTGCTATAGCCCGCGATGGCCGCGGGCGTGTCGTGGGTGGGGTCCAAGCTGACACTGACGAAACGCACGCGCCCTGCGAGCGAGCGGTCGTCTCTCACTCGATCGCGCAAATTGGCCAGCGTCGTGTGCGCAAATGGGCATCCCAAGGGATCGGCGCAGTACGTATAGAAAAACGTGAGCAGCGTGATCTTGCGTTGCGTGAGCGCCGAAAGGCTGATGGAATGACCTGCAGTGTCGAGCAATACGGCATCCGCGACACGCTGGATCTTTTGCAGTTTGTAGCTACCCGGTGGCGGCGGCACGAACTCCATACGCGGCGCCATCGCCTTACCCGGGTCTACGGCGGCACCCGCCACAGCAGCGATCCCGGCGAGAGACAACACCCGGAATACAACGCGAATCAGCGTGCCGGCCCGACGCATCAGTGCAGGGAGGTACCCGTGAGCGATGCCAGGCGCGACGGGTTGGCGGTGAACTTCATGTGATGAGGACGGCCGAGCTGTTCCTTGGAAAAATCAATCTCAAACGCAGGAGTGAGTTCATGGCCGTCCCACTGGAATGCGCGCAGGAACTGTTCGTCGTCCTTGCCCTGCTTGTCCCACCGAGACAACAAGCTCGAGGTGAGGTACACGCGGTGGCCGTCCCAGCTTTGCGACACCATGTTCACCTGGCTGCCGGTGTGCTTGCTGTAGGTCTCCCGCGGATGCTCAGGGTTGCTGAGATCAAAATAATGTGTGGTGCCGTCCATGAATGTGTTTACCCACAGGCCTTTCGCGTCTGAGGTGATCGAAATATCCACCGGGAGGGGAATCTTGGTCGGATCGCCGATCGCAGCAACGTCCTTCGCCTGCCAGATTCCTCGCGCGTCGCGCTTGACCAACCACAACTGCGAGGTCAGAGCCGTGGCCGTGATCGCCCAATTCTGGCCCTCCGGCAATGCCCAGCGAATCTCCAACGGTGCGCCGGGCACGGCGAGGATTTGCTCCGGCTGCATGGTCTTTAGATTCCACATCACCATCGTATTGCCGAAAAGTTTCATGGCTTCGGGATCCTTTACGACCTCGCCCAGATCGCGCATGTAGTTGTTCCACCCGGTGAAACTCGAGGTCAACAAGGCATTTTTCGAAGGATTCACCGCAATGTCGTAGCCATAGCCATCGCCTTTGACCTGTTTGATCGTGGACGTGGGCATGTCGTACTTGGCGACGAAGTCGCCCTTGTTGTTGTACACCGACATGCCGGTTATGCCGCCCTTATTCGCCGCGTTCGACAGGCTGCCGATCAGCATGCGGCCGGGCAACGCGTAAAACGTATGTGGTCCCACATAGCCGGTTTTAGCCGACAATGTATCGATCCTCCTGATGAGTTTCGGGTGGGATGGATTGCTCCCCACATCGAAAACATAGATCGTGCTGTCGTCGAGCCCGCCGGCCCAGAGATATTTACGATCGTCGGTGAACCCCATGTGATGCGCTTCACCTCGGCCGCCAACAGAAATCTTGTGAATCACTTTCCCGTAGGTTTTCGATGCGGGGTTCGCGTCTATGGTTACGAGCTTGTCCGATCCATCGCCCATGCCAGGCACGCCAAGCGTCCACACGTGCACGAAATCTTCCTGACCTTTGATGAGGCCAGACATGTAGGGCGAATTGCAAGTCTCGTCGGCATGCGACGCAATCGCGAACACATTGATGATTGCAGCCATGCAAAAGCTCAAGATCAGTCTGAGGTCGATGCGCATAGTTATCTCCCAGGATCGTTGATGCATGGGCGCAAATTGCGACTATGCGGCGTGAAAAGCAAGCCCACAATGTCCGGAGTTCGAAGGACGACGAGGCGACGCGACGCAGCAGAGTACGCCGGACCATTCCGCTTTAAATTGAGAGCATGCTATGGTTTCGAAGGTGGCTAAGCTCCTCAAAGATCGCAGTCAGGATAAACGCAGGCGCATTGAAGCGGCGGCTCTCGCGCTGTTCACCACGCAGGGCTTTCACGGCACCAACAACCGCGAAATCGCCAAAAGGGCCGGCGTGTCCACGGCGGCGATTTACACTCATTATCCCAGCAAAGAAGCGCTTTTCATCGGCCTGGTGGAGCAGCACCGCGCGCTGGTCGCCAAATGGCTTAGAAAGACCATCGCCGGGCTTCGGGATCCTCTGGCCAAACCCGATCTGACGGCATTTGCCTCGGCGATTCGGGCCAAGATGCGCAAGGATCCTGAGTACTTCCTGCTGATCTTCATCGACGTGGTCGAATTTAAGAACCAGCACTTCCGCGCATCCTTCCATGACGTGCCCGAGTGGTTCCGCCGCGCGCTCGGCCCGGCTCTCGCCAATGTGAGCAAGCAGCCGGGCTGGTGCGGGCAGGATCCGGCGTTCGTGCTGGCCGCGGTCTACATGTATTTTGTGCATTACGGGCTGATCGAGCAGCACATGGGTGGACGCCGCCATCTCGGCGTCTCCCACGAGCAGGCGATCAACCAGGTGGTCGAGCTGCTGTGTGGGGGGCTGTGGCGGATACCGCGCGGAACCGCGCGAGGTAACGGCCAGCGCAAGCCGTCGAGCGGTCCCGTCCGGCAGAAACTGCTCGAGGAGGCCATGCAGAGCCGGATCGACTTCATCCGCCTCTTATCCGGCCGCATGTGGAGCGCACCGCCCGGGATTGCGGTTGGGAAGTCGCGTGGCGTTGAGCCCGCGCCGGTACCGATGATGTTTTTGCCGGAGATCTCCTCCGATCGGCCCGACGACACGCAGCTGCGGATCGAGGCGGCGGCGCTCGAGCTGTTTACCACACAGGGATTTCACGGCACCAACATCCGCGATATTGCGGAGAAAGCCGGCGTCTCTCAAGGCGCAATCTATACCTATTATTCAAGCAAGGAAGCGCTTTTCGAGAAGCTGGTCAAGACCTATCGCGCCTGCATGACCGCCTTCCATCGACGCGCCGTCATGCTGCTGATCGAGCCTTTCTCGCGCGACGGACTGAAGCTCTTGGCCATGGCGATTCGCTCGATGGTGTATGACGACGCGCAGCACTGGCTGCTGCTGTTCATTGATATTCTCGAGTTCAAAAATCGCCATTTCGCCGATATGTACCGCGACGTGCCCGGAGGGATACGCCAGCTGTTGCGGCCGGTGCTCGACAAGGTGGCGGACCAGCCGGGATGGTGCGGGCAGGATCCGGCCTTTGCTCTTGCGGCCATTTACCTGTTCTTCTTTGCGTATTTTGTCGTCGAAAGGCACATGCACGGCAATCAGCACCTCGGTGTCACGGAAGAAGAGGCGATCGAGCGGTTGATCGATCTCCTGTCGACGGGAATGTGGCAGGTGCCGGCAGTGTCGCCGAGCAAGCGCACTCGGCGCCGCAGAGCTGCCGACGCCGCCACTCGAGCCGATCCGTCGAGCAGCGGCTACTTGGCCGCCCTCATCGCATCCCCGCTCAGCGGCGCGAAGTAACTTAATTCCTGTTTGGCTGTCCTTGAGCTGCGCCTTTGCCGGCAGACCACGCTTCTGTTTCAATCTGATCGCTCGCTCATTTTTATGAGCGATTGATTTGTATTGACGTAAGGATTTTTTGATGATATCAACTCATCCGCAAGTAGCCGCGTTGACAAATCGCAAAGAATCCGCGGCTCGCTGGAAAGGTCTAAGGACAAAAGGAGCGCCAGATGAACGGAGTTGGCCCCCACCCAAAAACAGTCAATGTTTTGAATGTTTTACACGCTCTTGCCGCGGCCGCGCTGCTAAGCGCGCCACTGCTCGCAGCATCAGCGCGGGCGGCGCCGCCCAACTTCATCGAGTTCGAAAGCGGGCACGTGCGCCCGATTGCGATGTCGCCCAGCGGAACGCAGTTGTTCGCGGTGAACACGCCCAACGACACTTTGGAGATTTTCAACGTCACGCCGCAGGGACTGGTATTCCAGGCGCGCGTGCCGGTGGGTCTGGAGCCGGTCGCGGTGGCCGCACGAAATAACGGCGAGGTGTGGGTCGTCAATCATCTCTCGGACAGCGTCAGCGTGGTGACGCTCGCCGGCACTCCGCATGTCGTGCGCACACTACTCGTGGGCGACGAGCCGCGCGACATCGTGTTTGCAGGAACAACCGGCCGCGCTTTCATCACCACGGCGCATCGCGGGCAGCAACGCAGCGATCCCTCGATCGCCGGAGTCGAGGGCGCCGGCGATCCGCAGTTGACCACCCCCAGTGTTCCGCGCGCGGACGTCTGGGTGTTCGACCCGGCTCATCTCGGCACGACGATGGGCGGGACGCCGCTCAGGATCATGACCTTCTTCACCGATACGCCGCGCGCGCTCGCGGTTGGTCCCGGCGGCAATACCGTTTTTGTGGCCGGATTCAAGACCGGCAACCAGACATCGATCGTGAACGAGGGCCGGATATGCACCGGATTTAACACCAAACAGCCGTGCTCACTGAGTGATCTCTCCGTCAGCCCGGGCGGCCATCTGGGCCCGGCCACGGACGCTTTGGGCGAGCCGGCGCCGCAAGTCAGCATGATTGTCAAATACAACAACGCCGACGGTCACTGGGAAGACGAACTCGGGCGCAGCTGGGACAATTCGATACGCTTCAGCTTGCCGGATACGGACGTATTCGCAGTCGATGCCAACAATCTGACGCAAACCGCCGGCTTCGCGCATGTCGGCACCACGTTGTTCAACATGGTCGTAAATCCTGCCAGCGGCCACTTGTACGTCTCGAACACCGACGCGATCAACAACGTGCGCTTCGAGGGTCCGGGCACTTTTGCCGGCCATACCGTGCAGGGGCATCTGGCGGAAGCGCGGGTCACCGTCATCTCCGGTGCGACGGTCACGCCACGGCACCTCAACAAGCACATCAACTACGCGAATCTGGCCGGCTCCCCCGGCTTCGATCCCACGGCAAAGTCCCATAGCCTGGCGACCCCGCTCGATATGGCGGTCACGCGCGACGGAACCACGCTCTATGTCGCCGCTTTCGGCTCGAGCAAGATTGGCGTCTTCAATACGACTGCGCTGGAGGACGATACCTTCGATCCGATTGTCAGCAGCGCCAATTATATTGCCGTCAGCGGCGGCGGCCCGAGCGGCATCGTGCTGGATGAGCCGCGCCAGCGGCTATATGTCATGACCCGCTTCGATGATTCGGTAAAGGTGATTGACCTTAAGAGCAAGCAGGAAATCGCGGCCCTGCCACTGCCCAACCCTGAGTCTGCTTCCGTGGTCCAAGGCCGCCCCATGCTCTACGACGCCACCCGTTTTTCCGGCAACGGCGAGGCCTCCTGCTCGAGCTGCCATATATTCGGTGACAATGACGATCTCTCGTGGGATCTCGGGAATCCCGACAACCCGGTCACCAAGAACCCAATACCCATCAACGAGAGCAACCCGCTCATTCTGGCAGTGGGCGAGACGCTGTTCGGCGTCAACACGCCGCTGAACGGCAGCGGCAAGGTGGACGATTTCCACCCGATGAAGGGGCCGATGACCACGCAGACGCTTCGCGGCCTGACCAATTCCGGTGCGATGCATTGGCGTGGCGATCGGTCCAACGGGCTCTTGGGCATCGATCCGTTCAACGAAAATCTATCATTCAACAATTTCATAGTCGCCTTCCAAGGTTTGGTGGGCAGCGTCGATCAGCCATCGACCGCGCAGATGCAAGCCTTCACCGACTTCCAACTCCAGGTGGTGCTGCCGCCGAACCCGGTGCGCAGTCTCGACAATTCGCTGACCGCATCACAACAGCGTGGCCACGATTTCTATTTCGGCCCGCACCCCTCCGACGGTTTCAACGTGCCGGGCATCGGCCTGATTTTGGGGACGACGACGTTCACCTGTAACGGTTGCCATGCACTCGATCCATCGCAGGGGAAATTCGGCGCAAGCAAGAACGACAGCTTCGAGGGCATCGAACAGGTTTTCAAGATTCCACAGCTGCGCAATCTCTATACCAAGGTCGGCATGTTCGGCATGGCGAAAGTGCCGTTCTTCGAGAGTCCCGATACCGGCTTTACGGGACCGCAAATTCGCGGCTTCGGCTTCACCAACGAAGGCTCGCCCGATACCATGTTCACGTTCTTCAATTCCGTGGTGTTCCGCTCGACGCTGACCGCCGGCTTCCCGCTGCTCGGTGGTGATCAAACACGTCGGGATGTCGAGCAGTTCATGCTGGCCTTCGACAGCGATCTGGCTCCCATCGTCGGCCAGCAGGTGACTCTGACCAACCAGAATGCCGGCGCCGTCGGCCCGCGCATCGCGCTGCTCGAGCGGCGGGCCGGTACGCCCTTTACTTCAAAGATCCTCGGCGGCACGGTGACGGAGTGCGACCTCGTGGCCAGTGTCGTGCAGGGCGGCCTAGTGAAAGGTTATCTCTATCACCCGAGTTCCGCCGTGTTCGTGCCGGGCGACGCGTCGGCCCCGCTTTCGGACACCGCGCTGCGGGCGCTGGCCGCTGTGGCGGGGCAGGAGGTCACATACAGCTGCGTGCCACCCGGCTCCGGCGCGCGCATCGCGTACAGCAAATAATCGCGTACAGCAGAGGCTGCCCCACGTGTCACAGCACGTGGGGCAGATGCGACGAAGTTCCGAGTCATCAAATGCTAGGGCCGAGCGGCTTCCAGAATCAGCCGCGTGATCTCGTCGGGATGGGAGATCAGCGACAAGTGGCTTGCCTTCACTTCAATGGTCTTGGCGCCCATGCGCTTGGCCATGAAGCGTTCGAGATCCGGATTGATGGTGCGATCCTCGGTCGAGACGGCATAGAAACTCGGCTTAGACCGCCAGGCCGCCTGTGTGGTCTTGCCAGTTAGGAGAGATTTCTGGAACGGTTGCTGTACTGCATAAAGCACCTTGGCTTTCGCCTTCGGCAAGTCGCCTGCGAAATCGCGTAAGAACGCCTCTTCGCCGAGACGCCCTTCATCGCCGTCGAAAATGATGCCGGCGGACGCCGGTGGCGCGGGATATGTCTTGGCCAACGCCGTGTAATCCTCGCCCGCATCGGGCGCTCGTGCCGCTACGTAGACAAGTGCCGAAACATTCGGATGCATTCCCGCTTCGGTGACGATCATCCCGGAGAAGGAATGCCCGACCAGAACCGTCGGTCCATCCTGCCGTGCCAACACTCGCTCGGCCGAGGCAACGGCTTCAGGTAGCGTCGTCAGAGGGTTTTGCACCGCAGTGGCGTTGAGCCCCGCCGTCTGCAATCGTGCGATCACCTCGGACCAACATGATCCGTCTGCGAACAGCCCGTGCACGAGGACCACGTTGCGCGCCTTGACCGGAGCAGCGATGCCGGCCAAGCCGCGGGCGGATGTCAACGAAGCGGCGGCGCCGGCGAGGAGGGCAGCCGAAAAGGTACGTCTGGTAACTGGCATGAGAGTATCTCCTTGTGTTCTTACCGCGAAGTCGTAGGGCAGGTAACTTGCCGCATCTGCTGGCTTGCACGATGCGCTGATTGTATTTTTTTCCTCTCTAACCGAAGCTTACCAGCATTCGGCGGGCCGCGATCAGGAGGCGCCGATTCGATCGAGCGTTTCGCGCACAACCCGACGTCCAATGCTGCAGTCGCACCGGCCGATATTCTGGCCAAGTGCATCCGCTGGAGCGTTATTTTTACAATCTACATGGCGTTCTTGAACTAGATTTGTGCTCTGCCACCATCGACGAATAGTTCGATGCCGGTGACAAAACTGGAGTCATCTGAGGCGAGAAACAGCGCGGCCTTGGCGATTTCCCCGGCTTCCCCCATCCGTCCCATTGGAATGGTGGACACGATTCGCGCAATGGCGTCCGCAGGCTGTCCGGTCAATATCGGAGTATCGGTCGGGCCGGGGCTAAGAACGTTGGATCGAATTCGGCGGTCCTTCAACTCCACCGTCCAAGCTCGCACGAAATTGCGGATCGCAGCCTTGGTTGCTCCATAAACCCAGAAGGCGGGAGTACCTTTGATGCTCGCAACGGAACCGGTAAGAATGATCGAGGCGCCATCATTCAACAGCGGAAGTGCTTTCTGCACCGTGAACAGTGTTCCCTTTACATTGGTGTCGAAGAGCTTGTCGTAGTGCTCCTCGGTTATTTTTCCCAAGGCAAGGAACTCACCGAAGCCGGCATTGGCGAAGACGACGTCGATTCGTCGGCCCGTCGCCTTGACAGTGTCGTAGAGGCGGTCGAGGTCAGATAGCTTGGCGACATCTCCCTGAACACCGGTCACGTTATTGCCGATTGCCCTCACGGCTTCATCGAGCTCCTTCTGACGTCGGCCTGTGATGAAGACGTGCGCTCCCTCTTTGACGAATAGATCTGCCGCGGCGAATCCGATTCCCGTAGTGCCGCCGGTGATAACGGCCACTTTGCCTTGCAACTTACTCACTTCATACCTCCAAAGACAGTCGAACGCAGCCTATTCCTCGCGACAACCGCGCGCCGAGCGAATGCGCCAAACCCCGCATCGCCTTATTGTCGTCCAGGACATCGCCGCACAGGCGACGGACGCCCGCAAATCGCGCCCGCTGCGCCAAGATCCGCGTAAGCCTCGTTCCGAGACCAATTCTGCGCCAATTGTCGGCGACAACAAGAGCGAACTCAGCTGAATCGGAATCAGCGTTTCGAACGAAACGAGCATCCGCAACGAGCGTTGCCGGTTGATCCGCAGCGCCATGAAACTCGGCGACGAATGCAAGAGCACGATGGTTGACCATCGTAAACTCGCGCAGGAGCGGCTCTGAGATCTCATTGCTCGAGCTGTGGAATCGCAGCCTACGCGTCGCGCGCGAGAGTGCTGCGAAGAATCTCCTGAGTGCGTCCAAATCCGAAGGAAGGATCGGGCGAATCGTAACGCGTCTCGCGTCATTGAGTCGTACTCGTACATAGTCAGTTGCGGCCAAAGCACCCCGCGCCACCGGAATAGTGCTAATGCTTAACATTGGCCTTCGCACCTCTTTCGATTGCCAACAGCAAATCAGCGGAGGGGAATTGCTCTTTCATAGCCTTGACGAGATCATCAGGCGTCCTGGCTTTCTTGAGCGCTTCCTCAAAGATCAATAAATAGTTTTCAGTAAAGTTAACGGCCGAGGTTGCGTCGACGGGGGCATCAACCTTGCTATGTCCGGGAATAACCGCAGCAGGTTGCAAGACGCGGATTCTCTGGAGCGAGTCTAACCAGCGCTTTCTCGCTGTCATGTCCGTCTCCGCGGTGTAGACGTGCATGTCATTGAAGAGAACGTCGCCGGCGATCAGAGTTTTCTGCCCGGGCAGCCAGAGCATGGTGTTTGCGTCGGTATCGCCTTGGACCTCTTTGAGGATTTCGATTTTCGAATCATCAAATTCAATAAAGCCATCGTCGAATTTGGTGATGGCAACCGTATGGGAAGCAGCGTCCGGGCCCAATATGTCCTTCCATTTATCGATCTTCTCTTGATAGACCTTGTTGATTCGACCCACTACGGTTGAATTCGCAAGAATTCTCACGGCCGGATAGGCGTCCTTAAATACTTCCAGGGCAAGAAAATGATCGGCATGCTCATGAGTGATGTAGATGATCGATAGGGGCTTTTTTGCCGCCTTGATTTGCTGCAAAACCTTTTCGGCATTGGTCTTTGTTAGCTGCGCATCAACCAACATCACTTCATGGCTGCCCTCAATGACAATGGAGTTAACCCAAAACTGATCGCCGGCGGGAGTAACCACCGTAATTGCAAATGCCTCGTGGCTTCTCGCCGGAGCCGGTTGGGCCAGGGCGATTTCTGCGCAGCCATGCAAAAGCAGGCATTTGAGCGAGGTTTGAAAGAGAAATGCAGTTATAGAGGTCTTGCGGTGCATGGCGGGGCTCTCTATCTTTCAGTCCATTGATCGCTGAATATCACCGGCGCCCAGACATAGCCGTTCGCCTCTTTGCGCAGGCGGCCAATACCAGGAAAGGGCATGTGGGGTCCCGCGATCAATGCACCTTCGCGCGCAAGCGTGGGCAGCAACTGATTCCGCGTCGTCGCAGCCGCAGCGTGGTCGATGTCGAAGACCACGGTAATGTCGGGATGACTCAGCTGGACAAGCTGCTCATGGATGGTATCGCCCCAAAACAGGATCGTTTGTCCCTTTGAGGAAAACTCATAGCCAGTGTGCCCCGGGGTGTGACCATGCAGTGTAACGAGCCTGATCCCATCCCCGATCGCCTCGGAGTCGTTGAACGTGTGCCACTTGCCGGCCTTGATGTACGGCGCGGCGATGGCTTGTGCGTTCTGGAAAAATGGCTGCGCGTCCTTCGGCGCTTTGGCGGCGATTTCCGGCGACAGCCAAAAGTCGCTTTCGGCCTGCGAGAGGAGGACATCGGCGTTGGGAAAGACGCGCTTTCCGTCCCGCGTTGTGAGCCCGCCGACATGATCGGAGTGAAGGTGCGTCACCAAAACGCGGTCGACCTGTTCCGGTTGGTAGCCTGCGCTGCTCAGGCTGGGAACCAAACGACCGAGACTTCCGCCGCCGAACCATGTGCCGGCGCCCGCGTCGACGAGGATCAGTTGCTCGCCGGTGTTGATTAGGAAGCCGGAGTCGCTGGTGTCCAACAAGTGAGTATCCTCATGCAGGGCCTTTTCGACGCGATCCATAGTCACTTTCTTGGCGGTCAGCCAATGCAAATCAAATACGGCGGCGCCATCGAACAGCGCCGTCACTTCGAGATCGCCGACTTTCATCCGGTAGAAACCCGGGCCCTGATCGTTATGCTGGGGTGCAGCAGCCCGAGCGGGGTACGGCCGGGCAACTGAACTGGCGAGCGCCACTAGCAGGGCCGCAGTGAAGAGCTTCGAATTTCGCTTTAACAAGTTTCTGCTCCTGGGTGAGCCAAAGCGCAGGCCTTAATCATTGCGAGCGCAATTAAAAGATTGCGCTATAATGGCGATCGCAATCTTTGTTGTCAAATCTTTTTCAGTGAGAGAGTTAATTGAAAGTCACCAAGGAAAAGGCCGCTGAAAATCGCGCGGCGCTGGTCCAAGCGGCCGCGCATTTGTTCCGCGAGCGCGGTATCGATGGTGTCGGAGTCGCGGAGATCAGCAAGAAGGCTGGACTGACGCATGGGGCGCTCTACGCCCAGTTTCCCTCCAAAGAGGCGCTGGCAGCGGAGGCCTTCACTACCGCCCTTAAACCAGGCTTGGAATTGATGACGGCAGGCCGAGATGGCCGCCCAGCTGACCTGAATGATTTCCTAGACCACTACTTGTCCTTCGAGCACCGCGACAACTTGGCAGCGGGTTGCCCGATGTCGGCCTCCGCCAGTGAAATTGCACGACAGGACAAGATCGTCGGCGAGCGCTTCACCGAGGGGTTTGAGCAGGCCGTCGCCCTACTTGAACGTGGACTCGGCGCCTCTCCTTCCAAGGCAGATAAACGTCAGCGTGCCCAGGCGATGATGGCCGCGATGATCGGCGGCGTTGCCGCCTCGCGCGCGGTCGCCAAGGTCGACCCCAAGCTATCGAATCAGATCCTGCGGGCCATCCGACAGATTGTTGGCGAGGTTGGCGGAGAACAGGTGCAGGTTGATGGAGCGCGAGGCAGGGTGCGGGCGACGAGAAAGCGTGCGAGTTGATTGATTGCGTGCAGATCGCCCACCTACTTGACAAGTGAGGTATCAACTGTGGATTTCCCGCGTTGACGGTCCGGGCGCGGAGCAAACGTCCGCGCCCGAAAAGATCAGTTGATGGTCATACCGCCATCGACGTTGAGGATATGGCCGGTGATGAATGAAGCCTCGTCCGAGGCGATGAAGACTATCGCGTTTGCCTGCTCCTCCGAGATCCCGAGTCGAGCCATCGGAACCTTTGTCACCAGAGTCGCTTTGTTCTCCGGCGTGTGCGTAAAGCGGGTCAACATGCCGGTGTCCACCGGGCCGGGCGCCACCGCGTTCACGCGGATGCCGGACTTGACCGTCTCGAGCGCGACCGACTTGGTGATGCCCTCGACGGCGTGCTTGCTAGCCACATAGACGGAAGCAAATGCCGCGCCCTCATGCCCATAGGTGGAGGAGATGTTGACAATGTTGCCGCTGCCCTGCTTTTGCATGACGCGCACTTCGTGCTTCATGCACAGGAGCACGCCGAGAACATTCGTGTCGAATGTCGCAGCATAGCTTTCCGCAGTTTGGTCGGTGCT
>Ga0193726_1001462_pt1 | contig 18530 bp, 15 predicted proteins | sample H2c1metaG_FD_144928 | JGI IMG/M metagenome (GOLD analysis project Ga0193726, IMG submission 144928) | Soil microbial communities from a riparian zone of the East river system, Colorado, United States - H2c1 | ecosystem: Environmental > Terrestrial > Soil > Riparian zone | place: USA: East River... | reverse complement strand
GGATGCCGTCCTTCACGAAATCCGCTGCGCTGGTGCGCGTCATCATGTTGAGCGCCGCTTTCGCCATGTTGGTGTGCGGGTGCTTGTCGGTCTTGGTGCTGCGGTAGAACTGGCCCTCAACGGCGCTGACGTTGACGACATGTTTGTGACGCTCAGCGGTGCGCAGCATGAGCGGCTTGAGACGAGCGTTCAGAACGAACGGGGCAATGGCGTTCACCAGCTGCACCTCGAGAAGTTCCGGCGTCTCAACCTCGTGCATGCGCAAGCGCCAGCTGTTGATCTCGCGCAGATCCACTTGCTGCAAGTCCTCATCGTATCGATCCAGCGGGAATAGTCCTTCGCCGCCATGATAGTCCTCGTCGAGAAAACGGCGCTGCGAAAGTGCAGCACTGTGCAAGAGCCCCTCACCGTGCTGCCGCTCGGCCGCGGCGAGCGCCGTGCCGTTGCTGTGCGCCCGCGCTCCTTCGATTCCTCGCCGCAATTCGTTGTGATTCGCCAGCGGCGCTTGTAAGGCTTCGGGAAGATTGCCGAAGGATTCGGATTCCCGGGCAAGCAGGTGCTGGAAGAAACCCGCCGGACGACGCACGGTCTGGCAGGCGTTGTTCAGAATATGGTCGAGGCGCGGCAGCCGCTCGAGCAAAAATTGCGTGAAGAGTTCGACGCTCGGTGTATGCCGCAAATCCAGGCCGTAGATCTGCAGGCGCTCGCGAAAGTGAGCATAGCCCGCTTCCTTCGCATACCGATCGACGGCATCGACGGGAAAGCGGGTGGTGACGATGACGTGCGCGCCCGCCCGCAGAAGTTTGAGGGACGCCTGAAAGCCGATCTTGACGCGAGCGCCGGTTATGAGCGCGTAGTGGCCGCTCAGATCGGCGGTTTGCCCGCGCTTGGCATAGTTCAAATCGCCGCAAGCCTCGCACATGGAGTCGTAATAGCGATGCATCTTCGCAAAGGCCTTCTTGCAGACGTAACAATTGCGCTCCTGGAGAAACTCGGGGCGATCGTGTACCACCTCGGGTTTCGGCCTCTCGAGCCAGAGCGGGGCATAGACTTTGGAGCGGCGCTGGATGCGCAGGCCCGCACGCTCAATGATCCTGCGGTCGTGTTCCTTCGTGACCTCGCGCTTGGCGCGTCGAAACGCTTTGGCCATCCGCGTGACATCGTGGCGCTCAGGTTTTGTGACCAGGCCCGCGAGCATCAGCAATTCGCGCCGCTGCTCCAACGCAAGGCCTGCGAGATGCGATCGGTCGGCCTCGATCGCGCGCAGCACGCGCATGCAGGCGCGAACATCGTCTTCCGAGAGCGTCTCGAATTTAGGCTTCGTCTCATTCATGGCGACATCGATCACGCTATCGCATACAAGAACTCAACGAACGATGCAGTTGCACCGTCCAATCCCTTGATCGCCGGGTTTTTCGAGTCCACCAGATAGTACTCGTCGGGCGCATGCGCACCGGTGCCGTGGCCGAGTCCGAAATCACCGGCCGGTAGACTCAAGGGCGGCGCGGTGAATCGATAGCCGGGCCACGATCCGGGGTTGCGCGGCACGACCAACGGCGGGGACCCGAGCTTGCTGAAAGTCGCGAGCACGGCTTTGAAGAATTTACTGTCAGGATCCGTCTGCGTGGGATCGTAGCCGCCGCTCATGTTGACCTCGATATCCGCGAAACCGTGCTTCGCCAGATGCGCTTTGAGTTTGGCCAGTGTGTCGGCCGCCGTCATGTCAGGCACCAGGCGCATGTCGATTTTGGCCACTGCCCGGTGGGGCAGAACCGTCTTGCCGCCGGGCCCCGTATACCCGCCGACCAGGCCTTCGATATTGATCGTCGGCTGCGAGAACAGACGCAGCAACGAGTCCTGCCAGTTCAGATCGTGTATCCAGTGATCGACTCCAAATTCTGCTTTAATCGTCGCTTCCGGCACCGCCGCGGCATACGCCAGAACCATTTTCTTCTGGGCCTCGGACAAGGGCTTGACCTTCTCGAAGAACCCGTCGACGGCGGGGGTGTGGCCATCTTTTTCCACCAGCGTATTGAGCGCCTGCACCAAGTGCCAGGAGGGCGAGTCCACCTGTGCTTCCAAGCTGGAATGAATGTCCTTCTTCGGTCCTCGGCCCCAGTGCTCGCCGCTCGACACCAATTCAAGTTCAACCACGCCCTTCGCGCCTGCAGCCACTTGCACGCTGCCATCCAGGTCTTGACTTGCATCCGGCAGCATCACGCCGACGCAACCTTTCATGTGCGGAAAAACCTCGGGGCTGTTGACGATCTCCCCGAAGTGCGGCGAGGCGATTTCCTCTTCGCCTTCGCACACCAAGACGAGGTTCACGGGCAGCTTTTTCCCTGTGGCTTTGAATGCCATGAGCGCGCTCAAGAATGAGTTCTGCGGACCTTTTTGATTTACCGCGCCGCGCCCCATGCATACGGTTCCGAGCCCGGCCTTCTCCACCAGTCGACCTTCGAGCGGCGGTGAACTCCACTCCTCCGCAATGAATTGTTTCACGTCGTACATGAAATAGACCGCGACGGTCGTTTTGGCGCCCGAATCCAGGCGGCCGAATACCCCCGGCTTGCCGGTGGTGGGTATGAGTTTCACACCGGTGAATCCTGCCTGTGCGGCCAGCTTCGCCATGTACTCTGCACCCTGCGGGTAGTTTCGGTTCTCCGCGGCAATGGAGGGCAGGGCAATCCAATCCTGCAGTCGTTTGACATTTTCCGCGTGCATTTTCGGAATCTGCGCAAGTACCGCCGCCTTGTCGGCGGTATCGCCGGCCGCCAGCACTGCGGCCGGCGCCAAACCCAAGACTGCGCCCGACAGAGCGCCGTGCACGAAATCGCGTCTGCTCAAACCATCTACGTCAGTCATGAATTGCTCCCCGCGTTTGTTCTGGTACGCAGCCATTCTGACTTAAACCGCACAACCCGCGGGCGGGTATTTGAGTTCGCCGCGCCGCGCGAGCCGTGAAAGCGATGACGCGGCTTAGTCGGCGCGATTTTCGGCAAAAATCAAGGTTTTGAAGCGGGCTGCTTCCGCCTCGCCGAGTTTCTTCTGCGCGCGGATCTCATTCACGATTTCAAGTGCGGTCTTGGAAGAGGGCGCCAATTCCGCATCGCATGGTTGCAATGGCGTCAGGCGATCACCCCAGCGAATCAAATGCGCTGACAGTGTGAGGCCGCCGCCAAACGCCGGCATCAGCACCAGGCTGCCGGGCGCCACACGGCCTTCCTCCACCGCCTCCACGAGCGCGACCGGCGCTGTGGCCGAACTCATGTTGCCGTACTTTTGCACCGTCAAAAAGACCTTGTCGGCGCTTGCACCCGCGCGTTTGGCGACGGCGTCGATGATGCGCAGATTCGCCTGATGCGGCACGACCAGTCCGATGTCATCGATGGTGACACGGGCGCGGCGCATGACGTCGAGACTGGCCTCGCTCATGCCTTGCACGGCCTTGCGAAAGATTTCCTGACCGTCGAAATCCCAGCTGGTCTGCCCGTACTGCACGCCGAGATTGGCGTACATGGTGCCCATGCCGCGCACGCGCAGGATGTGCCGCGCGTCGGCATAGCACTGCAGCTTCTCGGCGATGACGCCGGTTTCTTGCTGCGATTCCTTCAGCACCATGGCCGCCGCGCCGTCGCCGAACAGCACGGCGACATTGCGATTGTCCCAATCCATGTATTGGGAGATCAGTTCGACGCCAATCACCAGCGCGTTCTTGACAATGCCGCTCTTGATCATCGATGACCCGATTGACAGGCCGTACATGAAGCTGGTGCAGGCGGTATTGACGTCAAACGCCGCGGCCTGAGTCGCGCCGATGCGCTGCTGCACACCGGAGGCACTGTTGGGCACCGTCTCGTCATTGCTGCAGCTGCCATAGATCACCAGCTCGATGTCCTTGCCCGACATGCCCGCGCAGGCGATGGCGCGCCGCGCCGCGGTGATGGCCAGCTCCATGCCCGGGACGTGGGAGATGCGCCTCTCCTTCATGCCGGTCCGCGTCGTGATCCACTCATCGTCCGTCGGCAGGAAGGTCGCCAAGTCTTGGTTGGTCAGAATTAACGGCGGCAGGCATTTGCCCCAGCCGACAATGGCAGCGTGAGTCAATGGAACTCCCCCAGTACTCTCTCAATGTATCCGCTTATTGTCACCCATATGCGGGCAGCGCGCACGCCTCGTGCCGGCCACACCACGGGACATGGGAGTTCTTGAGCTACCGGCGTCAGTTGGCGCCGACCGTTCGACCGGCCGCCCAGGCACGCAGCGCAGCGACCTTTTCAGCCATGACCACGGCGAGCGGCCGCGTCGTCTGCATCTCGTGCGCGACCAGCGCGGCGCTGACCAGTTGCTTGGTCGAGTGTGCGCTGTAGAGCGCGGCGACGATGGCCTGCTCAATCTCGGCGCCTGAGAAGCCCTCACAGCGACTCGCGAGGGCAGCCAGCTCTGCGGGACTCAATGTGAGACCACGCTTGCGCGCGTGAATGGCGATGATTTCCGCGCGCGCGTCCCGGCCCGGCAGATCGACGAAGAAGATCTCGTCGAAACGACCCTTGCGGATCAATTCCGGCGGCAATGTCGTGATGTCATTCGCCGTGGCGACGACAAAGATGTGCGAGCGTTGCTCGGCGAGCCACGTCAGAAAGGTTCCGAGTACCCGCCGCGAGACGCCGTTGTCTCCATCACCCTCCGCCAGCGCCTTCTCGATCTCATCAACCCACAGCACGCAGGGTGAGAGTCCCTCGGCCGACTGCAGCGACTCGCGCAGATTTTTCTCCGCCTCGCCCTGCCATTTGGTGTAGAGCGCGCCGAAATCCAGGCGCACCAGCGGTACGCCGAAGATCCCCGCCGCGGCGCGCGCCGCCAAACTTTTTCCGCAGCCCTGCACGCCGAGCAGCAGCACGCCTTTCGGTGGATCCAGCTTAGGCGCGGAACCGTCGAAGGCCGGCTTGCGGCTGGTCAGCCAGTGCCGAAGATTCTGCATCCCGCCGACATCGGTGAACTTGGCGGTCGCAGGCTCGTACGACAACGTGCCGCCACGATTGAGCAACTCGTATTTGGCGGCCAGCACTTCCGGAATGTCGGACATGGTGAGCGCGCCATGATCGAAAATCGCGTGCCGCACCAGGCGCTCGGCATCGGATGCCGTGAGGCCGTTGAGATTATCCACGAGCTTCGCCAGCACCTCGCGATCCAGATGCAAGGGCCGGTTCGGATTCGTGGCGTTCCACTCCTGGGCGATGCGTGTGATGATCATCAGCCGTTCGTTGGTCGTGGGCAGCGCCAGATGAAGACGGGCCGCGAGATGCTCGAGTTCCTCAGGAAGCGTCACCTCATAACTCATCAGGACGACCGTACGGGCCACGCGATCGTAGCCCTGGGCAATGTCCTTCAGCAGCCGCACGTTCACCGGGTCCTTGAGGTAGGGATGAAAATCGAGCAGCACATAGATGCCTGGCATCGGCGTGGCCTTCAGATGCTTCAGCAGCTGCTCAGGGTCCGCGAGCGTCCGCTGCGGGCCGCCCATGTCGATATCAACCCTCTGCAGACCCTCGGTGACCGTCCACTGGAACACGCCCCAGCCGCGGCCCTCTTTGACTTTGAGACTCGCCTCGCGCACCAGTGTCAGCACGCGCGATTCTTCGCGGGACTCGACTACGATGAGCGCCAAGCGCGACGCCAACATCGTTTGCAGCTCGCGGCGCGGATCTTGGGTCGTGGTGTCGTTCATGCAGGCAAGAATGTAGCAAAACCGCGTGGCAGCTTGTTCACGCCGTCACGGTTTTTCAACAAGCGCCCCCGAAAAAGGCGTTACAGGCCGCGCGCCACCGGTTCGCGCTTGCCTTACGCGAACCGGTAGGCCAAGTCTTTAGCGCTCAGACACTTTAACCACGGCGTGACATCATCGCCTGCGGACAATTGCGGCTCGTCCCCGGTGTAGGCCGTTCACCGACATCAAGCATCTGCGGGCGTGAATTACCTTTGCGAGACGAAGACGATTTAATGCCTTGCAAAGGGTTTAGAGGGGCCGCGGAATGCACCTCCGCCAGAGAATAATAATGAATCCCGATCGTTCGGTTGGCGCAAATTCGGTTGGCGCAAAGAAGCGGCGCGTGCAGCGGCCGTTTCGGCAGATCATTTGCTTGCTCGCGATCGCGGCCGGCCGCCTTGCCCTCGCGGACGATCCGCAGCTCGACACGCCGCCGCAAAAGGAAGCGCCCACGGCATTCGCGGCCAAGGAGCCGACGCCCGTGAGGGACTGGGGCGTGGGCGAGGGTAAGAGCTATTGGGTGCCGGCCTTTGAAATACCAACATTCGAATTGCTGTTGAACCGCTACGATCACTATGCGGTGGATGCGCATGTCTATGAATCGCCGATTTCGAATTTCAAGGAAAACCTGCACCACAAATGGGTGGTCGACAACGACGCGTTCGCCACCAATCAATTCCTGCATCCCTACCAAGGCGCTTTCTATCAGGGGCTCGCGCGTTCCTCGGGGTTGGATTTCTGGCAGTCCTCGGCCTATACCTTTGCGGGCAGTCTGCTCTGGGAATATGCCGGCGAGACCACGCGTCCTTCCACCAACGATCAGGTGGCCAGCGGGATTGCCGGCAATTTTCTGGGTGAGCCGCTGTTTCGAATGGCCAGCCTGCTGTTGGAAAGCGGCCCAAACGGCGAACCCGGATTGCTGCGAAAAATCGGCGCCGCCATCATTTCACCGTCGATGGGACTGAACAGATTGGTTTATGGCGATCGTTTCGCAGGCGTGTTTCGCAGCAATGACCCGGCCGTTTACACGCGCGTCGATCTCGGCGCGAGCTTGAGCGCGCATTTCACCTCGAACGTCAACGTGAACGCGGATCTGACGGCGCCGCCCGCATCGCAGACCCTCAAGCGTCAAAGTGCCAGCGCGATTTTCACGATGACCTACGGCCTGCCCGGCAAGCCCGACTATGGCTACGAGCGGCCGTTCGACTATTTCAACTTCGAGGTCAGTACCGACACCACCAACGGCATCGAAACCGTTTTCAGCCGCGGGTTGTTATACGGTACGGATTACGAGCTGGGCGCAAATTATCGGGGAATCTGGGGCTTGTACGGAACGTATGAATACGTCGCGCCGCAAATCTTCCGCGTCTCCACCACGGCGGCCGCACTCGGAACCACCGGTCAATGGTGGCTGTCCCGCAGCGTCGCCCTTCAGGGTACGGCGCTGGCGGGCATAGGCTACGGCGGCGGCGGCGTCATACACGGCGCGGGCGTTGCACAAGCGGGTGTGTTGGGCGACGGCCAGCGCGACTATCACTACGGCATGACGCCGCAAGGCGAGATACAGCTTCGTTTGATACTCGGCGACCGCGTGTCGCTCGACACCACGTTTCGCGAATACTACATCAGCCGCGTTGCAGCCACTGAGAGCACGGGATCCGAAGACATCTCGCGCGCCGACACGGCGCTGACATTTCGCATCTACAATCTTCACGGCATCACGCTGAGATATTCCGAAGCAAGGCGCAACGGACGCTACGCCACCCTACCGACGTCGCACCAGACCTTGGGCACATTCAGTATCGGCTATACCCTGATCGGGCAGACCCGATTTGGCGTGGTCGATTGGCGTGCAGGCGCGACCGCAGCACCTTAAGACCTTCCAAAGTCCTCATTCAGCGCGTCCGGAAGAAGAGTTGCGCGTCCGTTTGACAAAAACGGCGGCGCAAGGTCTCATCCGGCGATCTCGACAGTACACGTATTGACCTGAGTTGGACGAAGGGAGGGATGCCGCTATCGACTTGCTCGAGCGCGATGAACAGCTGCGGCGATTGGAGAATGTATTCGCACTTGCGCGTGAGGGCAGGGGGCGGATCATTGCGATTGCGGCCGAGGCAGGCGCGGGAAAGACGGCGCTGACGGAGCGATTTGTCGCCGATCACGCTCAAGTTGCGCGGGTGTATTGGGGTGCCTGCGAAAACCTGTCGACGCCCGAGGTGTTGCTGCCGCTGCGGGACATTGCCCGCGCCAGCGGCGAATCTTTCGAGCTCGGCGCTGATCACATCCGCTCTTTCGAGTCACTGCTGCGCCTGCTATCCAACGGTGGCAAGCCGTCCTTGCTCATCATCGAGGATGTGCATTGGGCCGACACCGCCACGCTGGATTTGATCCGTTTTCTTGCGCGGCGCATCGCCCGTGTGCGTGCGCTGATCTTGATCACCTATCGCGACGAGGAAGTCGATGCGCGCTCGCCGGTACGCAATCTCTTGGGCGATGCGCCGGCCGGCAACGTGGAGCGCATGACCCTGGCACCCCTCTCGCTGGCCGCCGTGACCAGTCTTGCCGCGGAGCACGGGCGGGGCGGCGAGGAGCTGTTCACCTTGACCGCGGGCAATGCATTTTTGGTGACCGAGGCGCTGGCGGTGGATGGCGATGTGCCCACCGATGCGGTGCGCGATTCAACGCTGGCACGCGCGTCGCGTCTTTCGAGTTCCGCCCGGCTCGTGCTCGACGCGGTGTCCATCTTCCCGCGGCGCGCGGAAACCGCGGTGGTCGCCGACCTGGTAAAAGGCGTGATCGACGCCGGGCTCGATGAGTGCGTGGAGAAGGGCATGCTTTCCCTCGAAGGAGGCGTCGTGCATTTCCGCCATGAGCTCGCGCGCCGCGCGCTCGAGGCAGCGATTGCCCCCGCGCGGCGGCGGGCCTTGCACCAAAAAGTGGTCGACGTGTTGAAGCGGCGCTGCGATGCGCGCGCCAGCGAGATTGCGCACCACGCGGAGCACGCGGCAGATGTCGCGGCGTTGCTGAAATTCGCGCATCGCGCCGGCGAGGAAGCTGCACAGGCCGGCGCCTCCCGCGAGGCCGCCGCCCACTTTGCGGCCGTGCTTCGCCATCGCGACGCCCTCGATCCTAAGCTTCTGGTTGAAGTCCTGGAACAGCACGCCGAACAGGTCTATCTCATGGGCGGGGGCGACATCGCCATGGTGTCCATGAGGGAAGCGGCGGATTTGAGGCGGCGCGCAAACGACACGCTCCGGTTGGGACGGGACCTCACCCGCTTGACGCGATTCGCGTGGATGTGCGGTCGCCGCCCCGAAGCCGAGCGATTTGTCGAAGAAGCGATTGCTGTACTGCAAACTGCGCCACCCGGACCCGAACTCGCCTGGGCTTATTCGCATCAATCGCAGCTCGACATGCTCGCCTCCCGCATGGGCAGTGCCATTACCTGGGGTGAGCGCGCGCTCAAGCTGGCGACGCAGTTGCAGCAAAAGGAAATCATCATTCACGCGCTCGGCAACATCGGCTCGGCCAGGGTGGATGACCGCGGATCGGCAGGCTTCGCGGAGATGGAGCAAAGCTTCGAGTTGGCTGTCGCCGGCAAGTACCACGATCATGTAGAGCGCGCGTCATGCAACCTGACGTGCAGTCATTACTGGCGCCGCGATTATCGGGCGGCGCTGGACTATATCGACCGCGGCGTCTCGTACGCTGCGGCACTGGAGCTCACGCATTGGGAGGGATACCTGCGCGGCTGGCGCACCATGATCCGGCTCGATCAGGGAGATTGGGTGGGTGCGGAAGAGGAAGCCCTGGAGATCTGCCGCAGGACGTACGCAGCCGATGTGTACCGCTTCCCCGCGCTGGTCACGCTTGCGAGGTTGCGCATGCGCCGCGGCGATCAAGATGTCGACACGCCACTCGACGCCGTCCGCCGCATCGCCACCGCCATGGCCGAGCTGCAGCGCAGTGTCTATGTCGCGATGCTCGTGGCCGAGGGTGCGTGGTTGGCGAGCGGCATGCCCGCCGAGTCGGTGCCCCCCGCGGCCGACGAAGCCCGGTCGCTGCTTCGCGAGGTGCACACGCAAGCCATAGAGCGAGATTCGCATTGGGGGGTGGAGGATTCGGCGCTCTGGCTGTACATGTTGGATGAGCCGGTTAGCGGAACCGCTGGATTTGCGACTCCATTTCGCGAGCATTGCGAGGGCCGATGGCAGGAAGCCGCCGCCGGCTGGCGCGAACTGGGACGACCGTACGAGGAGGCGCTGGCGTTGAGCGGAGGGGATGATGCCGCTCAGCGCGAGGCACTGGAGATTTTCGATCGCTTGGGAGCGCTGCCGGCGGCGGCGCGATTGCGGCGGCAGATGCGTGCCGGCGGCGCGCGCGCCGTGCCGCGCGGCCCCCATGCGGTGACCCGCGCCAATTCGGCGGGGTTGACTCGCCGGCAGGTTCAAGTTCTGGTTTTGGTCGACGAAGGCTTGAGCAACACCGAAATCGCCGCTCGCTTGTTCATTTCCGCCAAGACCGCGGAGCATCATGTAGCGGCGATCATGGCGCGCCTTGATGCGCCGACCCGGCAGAAGGCGGTCGTTGAGGCGCGTCAACGCGGGCTTTTGGGCAACGCTCCAAAGTAGGGATATAAAACAGAAAAATAGGGGGAATTGCCGATGCACCTGACCGGCTGCGGCCCCAGACTGAATTTCATGAATGATCACAATGACTTGAACGCGTTGTACTCCCGTCGAACCGTGATGGAAGGCGTGCTGGGACTCGCCGGGCTCGCTGCGCTGTGCGATCTGGCGATGACGCGCGCCGCTGCAGCGGAAGCGCAAAGCAGCACGACATGGCGATTCTTCAGTGCCGACGAGGCGGCAACGATCGACGCGCTCGTCGCCCAGATCATTCCGACGGATGAGACGCCAGGTGCGCGGGAAATGGGCGTCGGACGTTTCATCGACCACGCCCTGGCCGGGTTTTTGGCGACGCTCGGCGCCGCCTTTCGAGCCGGACTCACGGACTTTGAAACAAACTGCCGTGCCCGTCATGCCGGCAGCGATGGTTTCGCGGCACTCACGGTCGACCGGCAGATCCTATGGCTGCAACAGGTCGAGCACACGCCCTTCTTCGAATCCTTGCAGCAGCTGACCGTGCTCGGCGCGCTGACGATGCCGGCGTACGGTGGCAACCGCAATGGCCTGGGCTGGCAGCTGATCGGTTTCCAAGATCTGCACGCTTTTACGCCGCCGTTTGGATATTACGACCGCGACTATCCGGGATTCAGCACACAGGCGCCCGTATGACGGGGCGGCGCTACCGTGATTCCACCGTGGTCGACTTTGTCGTGGTCGGGTCCGGCGCGGCAGGGGGCGTCATGGCCCGGGAACTGGCCGTGGCCGGATTCAGCACCGTCGTGCTTGAGCAGGGTTCACGGCTGACCCCCGACGAATTCGAACACGATGAGCTCAAATATTGGTTTCAAGCCGGCATCACCAACGACCCTGGGCGCAGTCCACAGACATTCCGGTCCGATCCCGCGGCGACGGCAATGCCGACCGGGACTCGGCCGGCGCTCTGGTATGCGCGAACCGTCGGCGGCAGCAGTACCCATTTCACCGCCAACTACTGGCGCTTCCACGAGATCGATTTCGTGGAACGCAGTCATCTCGGCGCCATCGCGGGTACCGGGTTCGAGGACTGGCCGATTACCTACGCTGAACTTGAGCCGTATTACACGAAGGTTGAGTGGGACATCGGTGTGTCTGGTCTTGCCGGCGCCAGTCCATTCGATCCGCCACGTACGCGGCCGTATCCCATGCCGCCGCTGCCCGTGAAGTCCTCCGGCGTGTTGCTCGAGCGAGGCGCGCGCAAGCTCGGCCTGCATCCCTTTCCGGCACCGATGGCGATCAACTCGCAACCCCATCGCGGTCGGCCGGCCTGCATCAATTGCGGCTTTTGCCATGGTTATGCCTGCGAGGTGCAGGCCAAGGCCTCGACGCTGTTCAATATGATTCCGGAAGCCGAGGCCACAGGTCGCTGCGAGATTCGCGCCAATAGTTATGTGGTGCGAATCGACACCGACGCAAAGGGTCGGGCGAGCGGCGTCGCATATTTCGATGTTCACGGCCGTGAACACTTTCAGAAAGCGCGGGCGGTAATAGTCGCGGCAAACGGCGCCGAGACACCGCGGCTGCTGCTGGCCTCAGCGAGCCCTCAGTACCCTGACGGACTCGCAAATTCAAGCGGGCTGGTCGGAAAGTACCTGATGTTCAATTACAGTTCCCGAGTGGACGCGGTCTTCGAGCACGAACTCAATGAATTCAAAAGTGTTCAAGTAACGCGTGTGGTTCATGATTTCTACGACGCCGACCCACGCCGCGGTTTCTACGGCGGCGGCGGCATCGATGCCCGGATTGGCCCGCAACCCGCGATCTGGGCACAGCGCCTGTCCGCGGATGGGCCTGCTTGGGGTGCGGCATTCAAAGCGCGATTGCGGGAATTCCCGCGCGCGATGAATCTGCTGTGCCACGGTACTTCTTTGCCGGTTGCCTCGAATGCCGTCAGCCTGGACCCGACGCTCAAGGACGCCTGGGGCAGACCCGCGATTCGGGTCACATACAAGGATCATCCGGACGATCTCGCCAACGCACGGTTCATGCAGGATCGTGGCGTGGAGATCATGCAGGCAGCCGGTGCTCAACGTGTGGCGCGCGCACCGATCCGGGAACAAAGCTTTTCCATGCACTTGCTGGGCACCTGCCGCATGGGCAACGATGCGCGCACCTCAGTCGTAGATCGCTATCATCGGACGCACGACGTGCCCAATCTGTTCCTCTGCGATGGCAGCAGCCTGGTCACCTCCGGACGCGGTCAGCCCACCATGACCATTCAGGCGCTGGCGTTTCGCGCCGCCGAGCACATCGCTCGCTTCGCGCGCGCCGGAGAGATCTAGGCCACAGCGAATACGTATGACAAAACGAATCATCAAAACCGACAGAGCGCCGGCATCCCCGCCCAGCTACAGTCAAGGCGTTCTGGCAGCGGGCTTGGTGTTCGTTTCCGGGCAGGGACCCTTCGATCCTGGCTCCGGTGAAGTAGTGGGAAGCACCATTCAAGAACAAACGGCGCAGTGCCTCAGGAACGTAGCCGCTATTCTCGAAGCCGCCGGCAGCTCTCTGGCCAACGTTGTCAGCGCAACGTTCATACTCGCGGAGGAAGCGGATTTCGCCGGCATGAACGAGGAATGGGTCAAATGGTTCGCCGTGAATGCGCCTGCCCGCCAAGGCGCCAAGCTCCCGATCCGTCCCAAAGGAATGAAGGTGTCTGTCGCGGTAATCGCCGAGGCATAACCCGCAATCTGCAATTCGCAAAATATGGGGATAGCAAACACAAAAGATGGGTAACCCCGCCCCATGCGCCAAGCATGCGCCATAGGCATGCTCTGTCTTCATACAGCAGAACGGGAGTTGTCATGTCACGCATCGGAATTTTTGCTTACGGGGTTTTTAGCTACCTGGTCTTTTTCGCCGTGTTTCTCTATGGCCTTGGCTTCATCGGCGGGTTTTTGACGCCGACGAGCTTGGACGGCGTCCCGACATCGAGCTTGGCTCACGCGCTGACGGTGAACTTGAGCCTCCTGGCGGCATTTGCCATTCAGCACAGCGGCATGGCGCGGCCGGGGTTTAAGCTCTGGTGGAAGCGCATCGTGCCAGAGGCCGCCGAGCGCAGCACCTACGTGCTGCTGAGTTCGCTCGCGCTGGCGGCGCTGTATGTCTTCTGGGAGCCGATCGGCGGCGTCGTTTGGAGCGCCTCGGAAGGCACGGTGCGCAACTCGGTGATCGGGCTGTATCTGTTCGGATGGCTGCTGCTTCTCTACACGACGTTCCTCATCGATCACTTCGATCTGTTCGGATTGAAGCAGGTGTGGCGGCGGCTCGCCAACAAGGCCTACCGGGCCCCGGTGTTCCGCACGCCCAGTCTCTATAAGCTGGTGCGCCATCCACTGTACATCGGCTGGCTGACGATTTTCTGGGCCGCACCAACCATGACGGTGGCGCATCTGGTTTTTGCGCTGGCCACCACAGCGTACATTTTGATTGCCATTCGCCTCGAAGAGCGCGACCTGGTGTCCGCATTCGGGAATGTGTATCTCGACTACCGGGCGCGCACCCCGATGTTGATTCCACGGCTATGGCGCCGAGCCCGCGTGGTGCAGCGTGACATAGTTTGAGGGACGGCTGAATCATGACATTGGTTGTCAGGAATGCCCTGGTATGCTGCCCACCCGATCAAACGAACCAGCGAGGGTGGTATGCAAAAATCGAAGGCGTCGCGTTTCCCGCATCCTACGAGAGTGTTGGCTCGATTTGGCGCGCTCGCAGCAGGAGCATTCCTTTTTTTTCATGGTGGTATGACATGGGCGCAAGCGGCTGGACCCGCGCCGATAAGCCAGCAAGGCGCGCTGCAGCACGATGGTCAGCACGATTTTGATTTCCTGGTGGGCTCGTGGAAGATCCATTTAAAACAGCTCAAGCGCCCGCTCACCGGCTCCCATGAATGGCTGGAGTTCGACGGTACCACCGTGTGCAAGAAGGTCTGGGGCGGCAAGGCGGAAATTGAAGAATTTAGCGTCGACAGCGCGGAGACCAACACGCACATCCTGGGGCTGGCGCTGCGCCTCTACAATCCGGCATCCCATCAGTGGAGCATCTACTGGGCCAATGCGGCCAAAGGCTCCATGGGCGGGCCGCCCGTCGTCGGAGAGTTCAAGGATGGGCACGGCGAGTTCTACGACCAGGAGGAAATCAACGGCCGGGTGATCTTCACTCGATATGCCTGGTCGAAGGTCAACAGCAGTTCCCCGCACTTTGAGCAGGCCTACTCGGATGACGGTGGCAAGACGTGGGAGGTGAACTGGATCACCGAACAAACGAAAGTGAAGTAGGCTCGCGTGTCCGATCGTCAACGTTTGCGCGTCGCGCGACTTTTTAGAATGGGTTTCGCGGGTTTTGCGGCCGGGCGCTTCGCGGCCGCCGGCTTCGCGGCCGGCAGCTTCGCCGTCGCGGGTTTTCGAGGCGTTGCGGACGCGGTGAACGCGCCCACCGACGCGTGCAGGGCAACGGCCAGCGCAGCCTCGCCGTTCACTAGTTGCGCCCAGGGCAATTCCACGCCATTGCGTTTGCCTTTGAGCGTGAGTTTTAAGTTCGCTTCAGTCAGAGTCACCACGTATTCGCGTCCTTCAATGGTCAGGGCGCGCTTCAGCGTCGAATGCAACGGCGTCGTCATGGGTTCGTTCCAGTTATCTAATCCCGAAATGTTACCCGAGCTGCCGTGCAGCGCACAGGCGCCAGTGACAGTTGGATATTGGCCGGTGGACCGGTGGACCGGTGGCTGGCGCGCCCCTGTCGGGCCGGGGCTGAGCGAATTTGAGGTCATCGTTAAGATTTTCTTAAGGCGCCTTCAGTCACTGCATTTGTTCGAAATGCCGGTCTGTCACAGGCTACGACTGTCCAATCGGCAAGCAACTTAAAGGCCAATGCCATGACTGCCAATACCATGACGGAATATCAAAAGATTGCCACAGGCCTACTGGGGTTGACGCACCCGGAGATCTATTTTTCGGCTCGAAACCAAGTGGGCGAGCCGGCGCAATCGGCGTCATCGACGCTCGAGTCCAAGCCAACGCTCTCGCGAGAGCCGAATTCCAGCGGGACGCCTCCAAGCTCCGCGATGCGTGCGGTCAAATTTGCATTTGCCGCCTTGGTGGCCGGTTCACGCGCGATTCCCTTCGGCGACAACGGTCAGCTTACCCGGGAACTGGCCGCCTACGGCGAGCGCATGCACCACTAGCTTGCGGCGGTTGGCTCCGGAGCAATGAGTGCAGCGAATTTCCTTTCGGGGTGCATGCGTAAGGAGAGCACGAGCCCAATCCCCATGAGGATCATGCTGCCGACGAACGGCAGCTGCCAATTGCCGCTGACATCGATCAGGTAGCCGGCGACAACCGGGCTGATGATGGCGGCCAGTGCGGAACCGGTGTTCATGATGCCGCTGGCCGTGCCGGAGTGCTCGACGGAGATGTCCATCGGTATCGCCCACATCGGAGCGATGGTCATTTCCGCGAAGAAAAATCCGGCCGACAGGCAGGCGAGCGACAGCCCTAAGCTGTGCGTGAACATCAACGGAACCAGGGACACCAGCGTCAAAAACATGCAGATGCAAACCATATAACTGCGCGCCACTTCCAGGCGCTTGGATGATTTGAGCAGGCGATCGGTGACGATTCCGCCCAACGTGTCGCCGACCACGCCGGCGAAGAACACACCGGATGAAAACAGCGCCGACTGCTTCAGATCCATGTGTTGGCTGTGCAAGAAGTATTGCGGGATCCAGCTCAAGTACAGCCAGAGCGTCCAGCCGTAGCAAAAATAAACGATTGTGACCGGCAACATGCGCGCGATCAGGCGAGACCAGGGCACCGGAATCGCTACTCTCGGCCTGGGCGGCGGCAGCTCGGCGAGTTCCTGCGGCGAAACTCCGGGATGATCCTTGGGGTACTCGGTGAACACCGTCGCCCACAACCCGACCCACGCAAAGCTGATGAGGGCGCAGACATAGAAGGACGCGCGCCACCCGTAAGACGCCATGATGGCGACGATGACGGCGGGTGCTGCTGCATTGCCGATCCGGGCCGCCGCGTGCGTGAAACCTTGCGCAAAACCGCGCTGCTCTTTGACAACCCAACGCGACATGGCGCTGGTGGCTGCCGGAAAGGTCGCGCCCTCGCCAAAACCCAGCAGAACACGGGCGATCAGCAGCGAGATGAGCCCTGTGGCCATGCCGGTGATGGCGGTGGCAGCCGCCCAAATCAGTCCGCACGCGATCAGGGTACGGCGCGCGCCAAACCGATCGCTGACCCAGCCGCCGATGATTTGAAAGATCAGATAGGGGTAGGCGAAGGCCGAGAACACAAAGCCGATTTGAGTCTTGGAGAGATTGAAGTCCTTGCCGAAGCCCGCGGCGGCGGTGCTGACATTGACGCGATCCAAGTACGTGATGAAGTACATCAGCGCCAGCACGACGAGAACGATATGGGTAGGTCGCAGATATTTTTTCATGTGATTTTCCGATGCCCTCCGATGCGAAACATCCTATCCTACAACCACGCATGAGCCCCCGGTGCTAAAGCTATATCACTGCTCGGAGACGCGCTCCATGCGTTCGCTCTGGCTGCTCAACGAACTGGATATTCCATTCGAACTGGTCGAGATGCCGTTTGATTTGAAAATCATGCGATCGGCTGAGTATTTGTCGGTGCATCCGCTGGGGCGGGTGCCCTGTCTGGTGGACGGCGCTTTCCGCTTGTTCGAATCGGGCGCGATCGCTGAATACCTGTGCGAGCGCTACCCGCACGCCGGACTGGGCCGGCCCGCCGGCCACAGTGAGCGTTACGAGTGGCTGCAATGGATCCACTACAGCGAGACCATGGCGGTGCACGCGGCCTCACTGGTGCAGCAGCGGTATTTCATCGCACCACCGGACCGCTCGGCGCTGATTGCCAAATTGGAGGGGCGTCGCTTGGAAAAGACCGTGCAGGTGTTGGAGACGCAGCTCAGTGATCGGGATTATCTCCTGCGAACGGGATTCAGCGCGGCCGACATTGGTGTTGGCTACAGTTTGCATCTTGCGGATCGTTTGATCCAGCTGGCCAAGTTTACCGGGGTGTCGCGCTACCTCGAGCGTTTGCGTGCGAGGCCCGCTTTTCAGGCGTCGCTGCCGGTAGGGTCGACGGGTCCGATTGCGTGGCTTCCGGACACGGCCTCTCGGCCATAGCCATCGTCGCGTAGGATCAGACGGCTTTTCCGTGCCGGCCTGCGCCGCTGCCGAAAGTTTGCGCACCGGAGGCTGTCTCGCCCGATGCAATCGTGACCAGCCCATGCGAAATTTCATTGGCGATGGCCTCGTCCTCACTCAATCCCCATTGCTCGATGACGGAGAGTCGATCCTGGCGCATCGCGGTCTGCGGAAAGCCTGACAGCTGGCGTGCGAGCGCAATCGCGGCGGGCAACGCTTCTCCGTCACGAACGCAACGGCTGATCAATCCCATGGAAAGCGCCTCGGCGGCATCAACGGTGCGGCCGCTCAAGATAAGATCCATCGCCCGGCCGTGGCCGATGATCCGCGGCAGACGAATCGTGCCAAGATCAACCAGCGGAATCCCAAAACGGCGGTTGAACACGCCAAAAACCGCTCCCGCGCCGGCAATCCGGATATCCGCCCACAGGGCTAGCTCCAACCCTCCCGCCACGGCGGGACCCTCGATGGCGGCGATGACGGGCTTCGATAGGCGCAGCCTGGGCGGTCCCATGGGTGAGTCGCCCGCGGCGGAAAGCTCCACGCGCGCACCGGCTGCGATGGCCTTCAGATCTGCGCCGACGATGTGTTTTGCGCCGGCGCAGACCGCGACATCGAGTGCCTCATCGGCGTCGAAAGCCCGGAACGCATCGGCAAGAGACCTGGCGGTCGAGGCATCGACCGCGTTGCGTCGTTCGGGACGCATCATGCGAATCACCGCAATTCGATCGATCGTCGTCACTGACACGGACATGGGTGTACCTCGTCGGATTTCAAAAACGCATCGCTGGCGCAGCGCAATGAACGGGGCACAGTATAAAGGGATCGGGATTTCGCCAGGCAATCGCGTTGGATTCGGTTTGGACGATTGCGCTAAGCTAGTCATATGGCCTTGCATCATGTCGTCATCGTCGGG
>Ga0193726_1001461_pt1 | contig 18532 bp, 15 predicted proteins | sample H2c1metaG_FD_144928 | JGI IMG/M metagenome (GOLD analysis project Ga0193726, IMG submission 144928) | Soil microbial communities from a riparian zone of the East river system, Colorado, United States - H2c1 | ecosystem: Environmental > Terrestrial > Soil > Riparian zone | place: USA: East River... | reverse complement strand
CGAGGGCTCGCTCTGCCTCATGCCGGACGGCGACGCGCAACAAATCGCCATCCCGACGCGGAGCGACGCCGAAGGCGGCGACACCCCGCCGATCCGCATGGTCGTCGATCCGTATCCGAGCTTCAACGGCGTCGCCATCGACACGACGAACAACCTCGTGATGATGAGCGACACCAACCGCAAGAGCCTCCTGATCTACGACCGCACCGCCGGCAGCGCGACGTCGAAGCTGGCCGCCGACGCGAAGCAGCAGATCGTCGGCCCGGATACCGGCGTCGGCTTCATCGCCGGGGTCGCGATGGATCCGGTGCACCGCGAGCTGTTCACGGTGAACAACGACGTCGAGGATCGGCTGGTGGTCTTCGACTACGCCGCGCGCGGCAACGTCGTGCCCAAGCGGCTGCTGTACGTGCCGCATCAGTCGTGGGGGATCGCCTTCGCCCCGAAGCGCGACGTCATGGCGCTCTCGGTGCAGACGCCGAACATGTTCGTCGTGTTCAAGCGCGAGGCGAAGAAATTCGACGCGCCGGTGCGGTCGGTCCGCGGCCCGAAAACGGGCATGGCCGATCCGCACGGCATCTACTTCGATGAGACGCACAACGAGATCGTCGTCGGGAACCACGGCAACTTCCGGCCCGGCGAGCTCATCACGTCGTACACCGCGTACGACGCGCGCGAGTCGCGGCAGGAGCGGGCGGGCGGCAACGTGCTCGACGAGAAAGCGCGGGGCCGCTTCGTGTCGTCGTCGGTCACCGTCTACGACGGCGATGCGTCCGGCGACGTGGCGCCGCTCCGGACGATCCAGGGTCCGACGACCGGGATCGACTGGCCGATGGGCGTGGCCGTCGACGAGGTCAACAACGAGATCATCGTCGCCAACAACGGCGACAGCTCCGTGCTGGTGTTCGCGCGCACGGCGGCGGGCGACGTGCAGCCGAAGCGCGTGATCCGCGGACCGCTGACCGGCATCAAGGGGCCGATGGGCATCGCGGTCGCGAAGGACGAAATCTGGGTCGCGAACTTCGGCGATCACACCGCGCTCGTGTTTCCGCGGCTCGCGGCGGGGAACGTCGCGCCGCGCCGGATCCTGCGCAACGCGCCGGCGGGGAAGGAGACCAGCGGCTTCGGCAACCCGTACGCCGTCGCGTACGACACGAAGCGCAAGGAAGTGCTCGTCCCCAATTGAGTCAGCCAGCCGCGCATTGCGGCGTTTGCCAGGCTGGCAAACGGAAATGTGGCGCCGGCGAGGGTCATCCAGGGTCAGATGACGCATCTGAGCCGGACGACGCACGGCATCGCGTACGACACGGCGCATGACGAGATCATCGCGCCGAACCCGCTCGCGGCGGCGGTGGTGATCTTCCGCGGCGGCGCGAACGGTGAGGAAGCGCCGGTCCGCACGATTCAGGGCGCGCGCAGCGGACTCTCGCGGCCGGAAACGGTCGCCGTCGATGAAACGAACAACGAGCTGTTCGTCGGCGACCCCGGCGATCGGCGCGTGCTGGTGTACAAGCGCGACGCGGACGGCGACTCCGCGCCGCTCCGGACGATCCAGGGTCCGAAGACGAAGCTGCTGCAGATCGTCGGCGTGGCGGTCGATCCGAAGCGCGACCTGCTCGTCGTTTCGAGCTACTCGCGGCTGCCCGGCGGCGTGACCGGCCTGCTGATCTTCGGCCGCACGGATCAGGGCGACGTCGCGCCGCGGCGCGTCATCGCGGGCCCGAAGACCGGCATCACGCGTCTGCGTCAGATCGCGCTCGACCCGGAGACCGGCAAGGTCTTCGCGGCCGTGATCAACAACGAGTACTTGCCACCGTACGACGTCGACAAGCCGCGCGCGGGCCTCGCCGCCGACGTCGAGCTGCCGTCCCCGTGGAATACGGGTACAGAAGGATTCATTGGCGTGTGGGACGATGAAAAAGATGATGGCGATGTGGCGCCGAGGTCGATCGTGAAGGGCCGCTCGACGGGGATCGTGCACCCGGCCGGCGTCACCTTCAACGCGCGGGACGGGGAAGTCATCGCGCCGGACGCGGTGTGGAACGGCCTGTTCACGTTCCTCAAGCCGGAGCTCTTCGCGCCGGCCGGCGCAGGTCCGAAATGATCGGACGCCTCCTTCGCATCCTCGGCCGCCGGACGATGCTGACGTTCGGCCTGGTGACGTTTCTCGTCGGCGCGCTGCTCGCGACGGTCAACATCACGTCGCGCTACGCGCTGAAGACCTACGTCGACGATCAGCTGCGCCGCATTCCGTGGGACCTCGCCGTCTACCAGCAGGGCGCGGTGAACGGCGACCGCACGCTGCTGCGTCATATCGCGAAGACGCCCGGCATCACGAAGGTCGAGAGCCTCGCGTTTCTGCGCGCACGGTTTCCCGAGGGCGGCGCCGTCGAGGCGCAGGTCGATCGCAAGCCGTTCACGACGCCGTGGCTCTGCCTGCTGGCGGCGTCCGACCCGGCCATCCTGCCGCCGGAGCTCGGCTTCGCGCTCAACCGCGCCCGGCAGACCAACGGCGGCCGCGGCGGCGTCCTCGCGCTCGTCGGCCCCGAGTACGCGATGGGCAAGGCGTTCCTCGCGCTGCAGGGCGCGAAGGACTTCACGCTGCAGGTCCACGTCCAGGATCAGCCGCGGTTTCTCTTCAACACCCCGCTCGACAGCGTCGTCCGCCTCGATCGCGACGAGCTGAACCGGTGGCTGATCGATCAGACTGGATCGGTCAGCTACATCCCGTACATCGGCGCGATCCTGCTGATGCCGTACGAGTGGGACGTGCTGAACAAGTTCGACCAGGTCGCGACGGGGTTCGTGCCCGACGACGTCCTCGGCGTCTCGGATGAGGATGCCGGACACATTCAGGAAGCCGAGTACGCGCCGGAAATGGTGTACGTCGCGCGCATCGACCGCGGCGCGCTCATCTCGGGCTGGGACATCCCCGGCTCGCTCGAACACGTGGAGGCCCTGAACGCCAGCCTGCAGCGAAGCGTGGTGGACACGGCGCCCGCGCCGAAAAAGATCTTCACCGGACAGCCGTCGCACTCGCACGACACCTCGGGCGCCGAGGGCGAGGAGGTCGGCGACGACGATTCGAAGTTCGGCCCGACCAACTTCATCGTCGACAGCACGACGGAAGTCCTGCTGCAGCGGATGCAGGGCATCGCGCGCCTGATCGGCGTCGTCTCGCTGTTCGTCGCGCTGCCGCTGTTGTGGATGGCGTGGGTGCTCGCCGCGAATCTCGCCGGCCTGCTGATGCTGAATGAGCGCCGCACGCTCGGGTTGATGCGGCTGCGCGGCATCTCGGGCGATCTGCTGGGGCGCGCGCTGCTCATCGCCGTCGCCGCCGGCGGCGTGGGCGGCGGGCTGCTCGGACTCGTGACGGGTTCGATCGTCCCGCTCATGATCTACGAGCGCGGACACGTGCCGTTGTCGGTGCTGCTCGACGGACGGCAGATGGCGATCTTCGCGGCGTTCCTGCTCGTCTCGCTCGGCCTCGCGCTGATCGTCAGCCGGCGGCTGATCAAGTACGCGACCACGATCTCGCCGCTCGAGGCGTCCGTGCGCGTCTCCGGGTCCGAGGCGGTGAAGGCCTCGCTGACGTTCGGTCTGCTGCAGCAGTTGTCGATTCTGCTCGGCAGCTATGTCCTGTTCGGGTGGATCTTCGATTTCTCGATCTCGGCGTCGCTCGGGCTCACGTGGTTCCGGTACGTCGATCGCCTGCTCGATTTCCTCGGGCTGCCGCTCTTCCTGTACGGCGTGGCAACGCTGCTGGCGGCGAACCGCGGGCGCATCCAGCACGTGATGGCGCCGGTGCTCACGCCGATCGGCGGCACGCTCGGCCGCTTCGCGCTGCGGCACATGTCGGCCAAGCCGCACCGCACGGTGGCGTTCCTGCTGATCGTCGCGCTGATGTCGAGCGTGAGCCTGTATCCGATCATCACGAGCCGGTCGTTCGAGGACAAGGCGATCCGCGGCGCCGCCGTGCAGCTCGGCACGGACTGGCAGGTGCTGTACAACGCGCCGGATCTGGTGGACGTCAACCGCCTGAACGGGCCGGCCTCGACGCAGTTCGCGGCGTTGAAGCCCGAGGTCGACAAGCTCGTCGCGGACTTCATGCGCGTCAAGGGCGTGACGGGCGCGACGTACATGATCGAATCAGTGCTGCCGACGTTCTATCTGCCCGGGTACGGACTGCGCGGCGTCCCGCTGTTTCTGCTCGGCAGCAACGAGGGGTACCGCACGTCCGTGTATTCGGAGCCGTCGGTCGGCCTGAGCAGCGACTTCAACGACATCGTCGCGCGCGTCGGCCAGGGTGAAGTGGCGGTGTCGCCGCCGGTGGCCGATTTCTGGCGGCTGGATCCCGGCACGCCGCTGCTGCTCGGGCTCGATGCGGACCGCCGCGCCGTCGCGGTGAAGACGGCGGGCATCCTCGCGTTCCTTCCCGGCATCCCGCCGAAGAGCGTCACCGATCGCCAGGGCTACGTGCAGGCGCGCGTCGATTACCTGAACTATCTCTTCAGCAGCAACGCGTACCTGATGACGGGGCTCGACAACCCGCAGCTGGCGCCGCTGCAGATTCTGTTGTCGCGCGTCATCGTGCTGCTGAAGACGGATCCGGCGGCGATCGATGAGCAGGCGTTCCCGAAGGCGCTCGCCGCCGCGGCGCCGTTCCCGCCGCTCGAGATTCACAGCCTGACGCAGGAAGTCGGGAAGGTCGGCAGCGACATGTACATCTCGCTGGCGCTGGCGAACATGCGCATCTACCTGGTCGGCGGCCTCGTGCTCGCGCTCATCGCGATCCTCGCGGTCGCGATGGCGAACTACGCAGAGGATCGGCGAACGCTCGCGCTGCTGCGCATCCGCGGCGCGTCGCCCACGGCGATGTGGCGCTTCGTCGTCGCGATGCTGCTGTCGCCGGCGCTGGTCGGCCTCGCCCTCGGCGCCGCCTCGGCGCTGCTCGCCGGCTTCGGCCTCGCGAACTACGTCTGGAAGCTGCGCGAGATCCGCACCGTCGTGCAGTTGCTGCCGACGCACCTGGTGGTCGCCACGCTGACGGTCTGGGTCGCGCTGCTGCTCATGGCGCTGCTCGTCGCCGTCGCATCGGGTTTCAGCTGGTGGGTGTATCGCGACACGGCGCATCGATCGATTCAGAGCGCGTAGGAAAAGGGGCCGGCGAAAACACATGACCATGTTCAAAACCAAGGGCGTCAACGTGGCCGTCTCCGGCGTGAGCAAGCGCTACCGGATGGCGGCGGAAGAAGTCCACGCGCTGCGCGAGAGCTCGTGGGAAGTGCGGACCGGCGAGGCCGTGGCGATCATGGGCCCGAGCGGATGCGGCAAGACGACGCTGCTCAATCTGCTGGGCGGCGTCGATCGCCCGAGCACCGGCACGATCAAGATCGACGGCCAGGATCTCACCGCGATGAACGAGCGCGCGCTCGAGTCGCACCGGCTGCACCGCGTCGGGTTCGTGTTTCAGTTCTTCAACCTGATCCCGAGCATCACGGCCTGCGAAAACCTCGAGCTGCCGATGGCGATGGCCGGCGTGGATCACACGGCGAGCCGCGAGCGCGCGAAGATGCTGCTGACGCTGGTCGGGCTCGGCGCGAAGAGCGAGAAGCGCCCCGAGGAGTTGAGCGGCGGCGAGCAGCAGCGCGTGGCCGTGGCGCTGGCGCTCGCGAACGATCCCGCCCTGATCCTCGCGGATGAGCCGACGGGCAACCTCGATTCGACCAACGCCGCGGCGATTGCGAACCTGCTGAAGTCGCTGGCGAGCGAGTACGGCAAGACGGTGATCATGGTGAGCCACGATCCGAAGACCGTGGAGGTCTTCCCGACGGTGTATGCGATGCGCGACGGCCAGTTCGTGACGAACGCCGCCCACGTCTGAGGTGAATCCATGAAGCGGGTCGTGCTGGCGCACGCGTTCATCGCCGCGATGGGGGTTCTGGGGACCCTGCCTTCCGTGGCGTTCGCCCAGAGCCATCCGCTCTACATCCAGCTCGGGCCCGCCAAGGGCGCGCTGTACAAACCGGACAGCGGCCCGGCGCCGCACGTCGCGGTGCTGCTGATCCACCGGACTTCCAACTTCCTGAACCACATCGCCACCACCGAGCTCGCCAAGCGCGGCTTCATGGTGCTCGGCATGAACCCGCGGTCCGACAACAACGAGGCGGCCGTTCATTTCGAGGAAAACGCGCTCGACCTCAAGGCGGGCATGGAGTTTCTCCGGAAGCAGCCGGGCATCACGAAGGTCGTGCTGCTCGGACACAGCGGCGGCGGCCCGGCGACGAGCTTCTACGAAGCCGTCGCGGAGAAGGGCCCGTCCTACTGCAAGGGTCCCAACAAGCTCGTCGAATGCGAAGACACGCTCGCGGGGCTGCCGCGCGCCGACGGACTCGTGCTGGTCGACGCGCATCCCGGCGTCTCCGTGAACGGCCTGCGCAGCCTGAATCCGGCGGTCCTCGACGAGCACGATCCCCACAAGATCGATCCACAGCTCGATCCGTACAGCCCCGCCAACGGATACGACCCGAAGCAGCCGCACTATTCGGACGCGTTCAAGCAGGCGTACTTCCGCGCGCAGGCCGTCCGGATGAACCGGCTCATCGACATGGCGCGCGCCGCGCTCGAGAAGAACGACGATGACGCGTTTCCGGTGATCAGAGGTGAGGGCGCGCGGCTGATGGAGCTCGACCCGAGCGTCCACCACAGCACCCTGAAGCCGCGCAAGCTGCTGAAGAACGACGGCACCGTCGCCACGCAGATTGTCGAGAGCGTCCGGCCGATCATGCGCGGGTCGGAGAAGTCCAACGCGGCGTTCACGACCGGGACGCGGCTGCTGACCGCGCGATCGTTCCTCAGCGCGAACGCGATCCGCGCGCGCGACGCGATGGACGACATCGACTGGTGCTCGAGCAATAACTCGACGCCGTGCGCGCTCCGGCAGATTACGGTGCCGGTGCTCATCACCGCGATGGGCGCGCACTACTTCATCCGGGACAACGAGATCCATTTCGATGTCGCCGCCAGCGCGGACAAGGACTTCGTCGTCATCGAAGGGGCGACCCACGGGATCCGCCCGTGCACGGCGTGCGAGCGGACACCCGGGCAGTATGCGAACAGCGTCAAGAACTTCTTCGACTACGTGCAGCGGTGGATCAACGGAAGGTATTGATGTCACGCGAAAGTCGTTTGACCAGACGTGCCGGCGTGTAGTACACCTCGCGCGACGCGAAAGGTCAGACCAATCATCGAGCCGGGCTGTATAGGCTTATTAGGGAGTAGCGCCATGAGATATGCGTCGATCGTCGTCCGCGTCCTGACCGTGCTGGTAATCGCCGCCGCGGCGGTCGCCGGCGCCTGCAACCGGGGCGATCGCGCCTCGAATGCGGGCGCGACCGCCAGCAGCGCCAGCACCGGCGCCAGCGCGACCGCTCAGGTCGGCGCGGCCGGCGAGAAGTATCCCGAGCCCAGGTGGCCGTCCTACTTCAAACCGCCGAAGTCCATCGAGGATCTGATGCCCGCGGCGCGCTCGCTCGTGCGCAATCAGTCGGGCCTCCAGGGCAAGGGCATGGGCATTCTGGCGCCCGGCGAGTCGGTGCTGATCGTCGCCAACAGCGACGCGGATCCGATGGTGATGGAGGCGATCAAGCGCGCGCTCGTGGAGCGCAAGATCACGCCGCACATCAAGTTCGTGTACGAGATGACCGGCGAATCCAAGGAGGCGGCCGACGCGCGGCAGAAGCGGCGCGAGACGGGCAGCAAGGCCGACATCGCGCACGCGGGCATCTTCCAGGCGTCACAGTGGATCACCGGGCAGTTCCCGAACCCGGACGAGCCCAAGGCGTTCCTGAAGAGCCGCCGGCCCGATATCTACGCCAAGCTGTTTCCCGGCGAGGCTGAGGCACCCGCCCCGGCGGCCAAGCCCGGCGACGTGAAGCAGCGGCCGCGCGGCGAAGGCGCCGAGGACGCGGACACCGGCACGTCGGCGACCGCGGACTACAAGAGCCGCAATTCGGTCGGCGACGGCATCAAGAAGTACCTGACCGACCACAAGGAAATCCGGGGCGTGTTCTGGGGCGCGGGTGGCAGCACCGGCCTGCGGCGCCAGCTGTACCCGATGTCCGACAAGTTCCTCGGGACGTTCATCACGGACAACATCTATAACCTCCAGAGCCCGATGTCGACGTATCCGGGCGACGTGTGGCAGCTCGCGGAAGAGCAGCTGCTCGAGCCGCTCGTGTATACCGACCGGGTCGAAATCAAGGATCCCGAAGGCACGAACGTCTGGGCCGACATCACCGACGAGATGGCGCAGCGCTGGGCGGCGGGCGCCTATCAGCGCGGACATCTCTACATGTTCCCGAACCAGGCGACTGGCCGGTTCGGCTATTCGTTCGTGAACTACCCGGCGTTCCAGGCGAAGTGGCTGGCGCGCGAGCCGATCACGCGGATCAACGGCGTCCTCGCCGGCACGCAGGGCCACGGCGGCTTCTATCCGCGATGGGAAATCACGTTCACCAACGGGTTCATCACGGACGTGAAGGGCGGCGGCGCCGAAGGCGAGGCGCTGAAGGAATTCATCCACTGGGACAAGTTGAACAACCTGACGTTCCCGTACCACAATCAGCCGGGATTCTGGTACCTCTACGAGATCGCGTTCGGCTCGCACCCGAAGGGCTTCCGGCATCCGCTGGCGCTGCTGAAGAACGGCAACACGAGCTCGGATCGCATCCGCAGCGGCGTCATTCACTGGGGCCTCGGGATCCGGCTGTGGCACGACCCGGACGCGCCGACCGAATCGAAGAAGTGGCGTGAGTTCAGCGAAGAGCACAACACGCCGTTCGATCACGGCTGGCACACGCACACGTACTTCACGACGTACAAGGTGCGGCTGCGGAACGCCAACAAGTGGGTCACGCTGCTCGACAAGGGCCACATGACGAGCCTCGACAACCCCGAGGTCCGCGCGCTCGCGTCGCGCTACGGCGATCCGAACTATCTGCTGACGGAGGACTTCATTCCCGAAGTGCCGGGCATCAACGCGCCGGGCGACTACATGAAGGACTACGCGCCGGATCCGGGTGGGTACGCCCTCAAGGTCATGGACAAGGCGATGAAGGGCACCTACGAACACTACTTCCCGGGCGCGGGCGCGAAGATCACGTACAACGCGCCGGGCACGGGAGCAGGCGGAGCCACTGGCGGGCGGTAGCATGCGGCGCGTCACGGCGCGCGTGCGCTTCGCGTGCGCGGTCCTCGGGTTCGCGGCCGTCTGTGCCGGGAGCCCGTCGGCCGCGCCCGCACTCCCGCACCTGCGGGGGATCGACGAACTTCGCACCTGGTTCAACGCAGGCAAGGGCCACGTCCGCCTGATCCTGCTGCTCTCTCCGACCTGACCGACCTGTGTCGCCGGCGCCCGGTGGGCGCAGCACGATCTCCTCGCCACGCGTCCCGCCGCGGACGTCCGCGTCTTCGTCGTGTGGTTCAAGATGTACCCGGGCGATGAAGAGTCGCGCTGGCCCCGTGAAATCCTGCTCGATCGACGTGTGACCCAGCGCTGGGACGAGCCGAAGGCCGCCGGCCGCTGGTTCATGGATCATCTGAACGGCCTGAAGCCGTCGCGTGGCGGCGACGGCATGTTTCCGCAGGAAGCCGACGCCCTCTGGGACAGCTATCTGCTGTTCGATCGCGACGCGACCTGGAACAGCACGCCGAGCGGCGTGCTGAGCTGGGGGTTCACCGTGATGCGCACCCGCCAGAAGCTCGCCTCCGACCTCCAATTCGCCCTCGATCGCGCCCAGTAACCAGCCGGATTCGCCCCTGCAACGTCAGGGGTCGCGTGCGACTCTAATAGGGAATGGAGCCGGATGCCGAAATCGTCAGGCGCGTAAGGGCGGGCGAGAGCGCGCTGTTCGAGGTGCTCATGCGCCGGCACAACCAGCGAGTGTACCGCGTGGTCCGCGCCGTCCTGAAGGACGAGGCCGCCGTCGAGGACGTGATGCAGCAGGCCTACATCAACGCCTTCACCCACCTCCATCAATTCGAGGATCGGTCGCAGTTCTCGACGTGGCTGATTCGGATTGCGCTCCACGAGGCGTTCGGGACGCGGCGGAACGTGCGCGCGGATCAGGATGGTGGAGAGGTCATGGACACGCTGATGTCACCACAGGCGGACCCCGAACGGCAGGCGTACGCGCAGGAACTCGGCCGCGTGCTGGAAGCCGCCGTCGACGCGCTGCCCGAGACATACCGCACGGTCTTCATGCTCCGGGACATCGAGGGGCTGAGCACCATCGAAACGGGCGAGGGGCTCGGGCTCGGCGAGGAAGCGGTGAAGACGCGTCTGCATCGCGCGCGGGCGATGATCCGGCGCGCGGTGGCCGAGCGCATCGGCGAGGCCGGTCCCTCCGCGTTTCAGTTCCACGCGACGCGCTGCGATCGCGTGGTCGGCCACGTGCTCATGTGGATCGCGGACGCGTCCCGAACGGAAGCGTAATCCGCGCGCCGAGCACGCGCTCCCGCCGCTGTTCCGCGTCGAGGTTCAGCGCGCGGGCCTTCAGCAGATCGGTCAACGCGATCATCCCGACCAACCGGTGGCTGCGGCGATCCACCACGGGAAACCGCGTCAGCCCGGTCTTGGCCATTCGTTCCACGATCATCCGCAGCGATTCGTCCGGGTACGCGACGACAGGCTCGGTCTTGAGGACCGAGGCCAGCGGCGCGGACGTGCGCGGCGCCGCATCGGCCACCGCCTGCAGATCGCGCCGCGTGACGACGGCGACCAGCTCGCCGTCGGCGCCCACCACCGGATACAGACGCTGCCGGCGGCGGGCCGTCCTGGCGCGCAGCGAATCCACGAGCCGATCCGCTGGCGCATCGGCCGGCAGCGCGACGATGGACGTGTACATCACCTCGCGGACGAACAGAATCTCCAGCGGATCGACCTGGTACTCGCGGCTCAGGTGATATCCTCGCCGCGCGATTTTCTCCGTCAGGATCGATCGCTTGAGCGTCAGCACCGTGAAGCCGTACGCCACTGTCACCGCCACCAGCAGCGGCAGCATCATGTTCACGTCGTTGGTGAGCTCCAGCGCGAACACCACGCCCGTCATCGGCAGCCCCATCGTCGCGCCGAGCGTCGCGCCCATGCTGACGAGCGGCCAGAAGCCGAGGCCTTCCGCCGGCAGGAACATCGCTTCGATGCCGCCGAGCGCGCCGCCGATCATCAGCAGCGGCGCGACGACGCCGCCCGACGTGCCCGACCCGAGCGACACCGACCAGATGATCGACTTGACGACGAGGACGCCGACGATCACCCGGACGGCCACGTCGCCGCGCAGCAGACCGCCGATGACGTCGTAGCCGACGCCGAGCGCCTGCGGCACGAACCAGCCGCCGACGCCGATCACGAGGCCGCCGATGGCCGGCCACCACATCCAGTGAAAAGGCAGCCGCGCGAACGCGTCTTCGGACGCGTAGACGGCGTGCGTCAGCAGCAGCGAGAGGACGCCGACGAGCAGTCCCGCGAGGACGCATCCGAGCAGGCCGGGAAATCCGATGAACGCGGGATGACTCGGAACGGGGAAGAGCGGCCCGAGCCCCAGGATGTGGCGGCGCACCGTCGCCGCGGTGGCGCTCGCGAGCGCGACGGGGATCAGGCTGCGGGGTTTCCATTCGAAGAGCAGCAGTTCGACCGCCAGCAGCACCGACGCCACCGGGGCGGCGAACGTGGCCGACATGCCGGCGGCCGCGCCGGCGACGAGCAGCGTCTTGCGCTCCGTGCTCGTGAGGTGGAAGAACTGCGCGATCAGCGACCCGACGGCGCCGCCGGTCAGGATGATCGGCCCTTCCGCGCCGAACGGACCGCCGGATCCGATTGAAATCGCCGCCGACAGCGGCTTGAGCAGCGCGACCTTCGGCTCGATGCGGCTGCCGTTGATGAGGATGCCTTCGATGGCCTCGGGGATCCCGTGGCCGCGGATGCGATCCGAGCCGTACCGCGCCATGACGCCGACGATCATCGCGCCGGCGACCGGCACGAGGATCACCCACGGCCCGAGCGTGTGGCCCTCCGGCGTGACGAGCGCCGTACTCAGCCGCTGGAAGAAGAAGAGGTTCGTGCAGAAGCCGATGAGCGCCAGCAGCGCTTTCGCGACGAACGCGGCGACGACGCCGATGCCGATGGCGAAGGCGGAGATGACGAGGACGCGTGGGGTGGTGGTAAAGTCGCCGAGTTCCTCGGCGATATCGCGCTGCCCAGCCGGCTCGGTCACAATATATTGATTCCCATATAATATCCAAGGATACCAGACATGAGACGCCCAGCGCCATCCCCGCGCGCCGCCCGGTCGCCCGAGGTGCGCGAGGCCATCAACGCGCTCCGGCGGATCGTGCAGGCGCTGCGCGCGGGGCACGCCGGCCTCCGCCGCGCCGGCCTGAGCAGCGCGCAGCTGTTCGCGCTCGCGCAGATCGCGGAGCACCCGGGCGCCTCGATCAACGACGTCGCCGCGCTGACGTTCACGCACCAGAGCTCGGTGTCGGTGATCATCCGGCGGCTCGTCCGCCGGGGTTTCGTGATGAGGGCCGCGGCGCTCGACGATCGGCGCCGTCAGCGCCTCGACGTCACGGCAAAGGGGAGGCAGGCGCTCCGCCGGACGCCCGTGGCGGTCCAGCGGCAGCTGATCGCGGCGATTGCGGCCCTGCCGGCGGCCGATCGCCGCGCGCTCGCGCGATCGCTTGGCAGTGTCGCCCGCCGGGTCGCACTGGACGCGGCGGGACCCTATCCCCCGATGTTTTTCGAAGGCCCCGCCGGCCGAGGGAGAGTGCGCTAGCTATTCACGCACGAAGGTGATGCGCGTGGTGATGCCGACTTCGATCGGCACGCAGTCGAGCAGCGTGGGGCTGAATCGCCATTGGCTGACGGCGTCCATCGCCGCGCTGGCCAGCCCGGCGTCGACCGGCGCCACGACCTGGAGATCGTTGACCAGCCCGTCGGTGCTGATACGCCCTGTCAGAACGACAGTACCCTGGATCCCCGCGTTGCGAAGATCCTGCGGATAAAGCGGCCTGACGTCTCGCAGCTTCAGCGGCGGACGGATGTCGCCGCCGGCCGGCGACGCGTTGCACGCCGGCGCGGTGAATTCGGCAGTCGCTGTGCGCGGACGGTCCGCGGCGTCGGGGTCGCCCGCGCGACCCGAGACCGTAATCGTCTCCGAAATGGTGCCGACCTGCAGCGCGATGTCCCGCTGCAGCGTTTGTCCAGCCGTCAGCGTGATGGTGCCCTGAGACGTTGCGAACCCGGGAATTCGCGCTTCGAGCAGATAGTCGCCCGCGGGCAGTCCGCCCAGCGTGAACCGCCCCGCTCCATCCGCCCGCAGGTCGTGCCTTGCCTGAGTCTGCGTGTTCGTCATCGTGACGGTGGCGCCCGGAATGGCGTGCCCGACCGGGTCCATGATCGAGCCCGACACGGTGGCGAGCAGCGTCTGGGCTCCCGCGATCGCGACGGTGAGGCCAATCAGGATGACGGCGATGGCGGCCCGGCTGGATCGACCGACCGGGGCGCGGTCGACGCGTGTGTTCAACATAGTGCGAATTCTCCTTTCGAGCTGTGATGGTCCCGCGATCGCGGGCGCCGGCAGCCACAGCGGCCGGCTCTGACGGAACGATCGGGCGAGCTCAACGAGGTGCGTCGCGTAGTCGGAACCCGCCACGCCGCGATTCAGCACGGCATCGTCGCACGCGTACTCGCTTTCCTGGCGCAGCTGGCGGCACGCGATCCAGACGAGCGGGTTGAACCAGTACGCCGCGCGCAGCAGCTCCGCGATCATGTGCGTCACCCAATCCCGCCGTTGAATGTGGGCGAATTCGTGGGCGAGCACGACGTGGATACGCTGCGCCGGCCACGCGGGCGCCGACCGCGGCAGCATGACGCTCGGCGCGACGACGCCCCACGTCACCAGGAGCGCAGAATGGCGGCTGATCAGCAGTCGCGGGACGCGGCGCAGTTTGTAGGCGGACGCGAGGCGTTCGGCCGCTTCCATCCACGGCCCGTCAACGACTTCCGTGGAGTCGGCGGCGAGCCACGCCATGCGGCCGAGCCCGAGCCCCAACACCGCGACGCTCATCGCGAAGCCTGCGAGCCACGCCCATTCGATCAGGCGCGCGGCGGTGATCGCGGGAGCCAGAGTCGAGGGCGAGAGCGGCGTTGTGCTCGCAGATCGCCGAGCCTCGCCGGGCGCCGTCAGAGACGGCGACGTCGAGGCGATCAGGCGGTCGGAGACCACCATGCGCGGCCGGATGCTCCACGCCGGCGCGACGACGACGAGCAGCGGCGTCAGCGCGGCGGCGACGATGGCAACCGAGAGGACCCAGTGCCGCACCGCCGCCGGACGCCGGCGCCACATCGCCGCGGCGGCCAACGCGAAGAGCATCACCAGCGAGACCTTGATCGTGCTGTCCAGCAGGAGGTTCATCGCGACTCTTCCTTCCTGGCCTTTTCGACCAGTTCCACGATGCGTTTCAGCTCGGCGTCGGTCAGGCGTGACGCTTCACCGCCCAGCAGGGCGGCCACGACCTGCTCGGCGGAGCCATCGAAAAAGGTATCCACGAGATGGCGGAGCGCCGATTTGCGCGCCGCCCGGCGGGGCACGGCCGGCGCGTACACGTAGCGCACGCCCTCCTCCTCGTGGCGGACGTGGCCCTTTTCCTCGAGCACGCGCAGTTGCGTGCGGACGGTCGAGTAGGTGGTGTTCCCCGGCAGGTCGGCCATCACGTCGCTCGCCGCGGCGCGGCCGCGCCGGTAGAGGATGTCCATGATCTGGCGCTCGCGGCGGCTCAGCGCCGCGTGGGTGCGGGGGGCCTTCGTCATACGGCAGCCGCGATCCGAGTGTTATTTTTATAACACATGCGAGAAAACTAACATCAACCGGGTGGCGTGTCAAGCCGTTCTGTGATATCTGGTGACGGGAGTTTCCTGATGCCATCGCTCGCGTCTCACCGCGTCGTCAACATCGCCGACCTCCGCCGGCTCGCCAGACGCCGCCTGCCGCGGATCATGTTCGACTACATCGACGGCGGCGCCGACGCCGAGGTGACGCTCCGTGAGAACTGCGACGCGTTCAACGCCGTGACGTTCCGTCCGCGCTGCGCCGTCGCGACCGAGTCGTGCGACTTGCGGACGACGGTCCTCGGGACGCCGCTGCGGATCCCGCTGCTGCTTGGGCCCGTCGGCAGCTCCCGCATGTTCTATCCGCCGGGGGAGCCGCTCGCGGCGCGCGCGGCAGGCGCCGCCGGCACGATCTACACGCTGTCGACGCTGTCGGGATCGCCGGTCGAAGAAGTGAAAGGTGCGACCGAGGGCCCGGTCTGGTATCAGCTGTATCTCCTCGGCGGGCATGACGTCGCGCGCAAGGCGATCGAGCGCGCGCACCGGGCGGGCTGCTCGGCGCTCGTCGTGACGATCGATACGCCCGTCTCCGGCCTGCGCGAACGCGACGTGCGAAACGGCACGAAGGAACTGCTGACGCGGCGCCTGTGGCCGATGCTGCCGTTCCTGCCGCAGCTGCTGGCGCGTCCGCGCTGGCTTGCCGGCTTCATCGCGGACGGCGGGATGATGACGTTTCCCAACGTGTTGCTGCCCGGCGGTCCGATGCCGTACGCGGACGTCGGGACCGCGCTCGAACAGTCGATGGTCCGCTGGGCCGATTTCCGCTGGATCCGCGACGCCTGGAAAGGCCCGATCGTCGTCAAGGGCGTGCACACAGGCGAGGACGCGCGGCGCGCCGTCGAGGAAGGCGCGGAGGCGATCATCGTGTCCAACCACGGAGGGCGCCAGTTGGACGGCGTGGCGCCGTCGATCCGCGTGCTGCCGGAAGTGGTCGCCGCGGTGAAAGGGCAGACGGAGGTGCTCGTGGACGGCGGCATCCGCCGCGGCGCGGACATCGCCAAGGCGCTCTGCCTCGGCGCGCGCGCCGTTCTCATCGGCCGCGCGTACGCCTACGGTCTGGCGGCCGGCGGCGGCCCGGGCGTCACGCGCGCGATTGAGATTCTTCGCAACGATCTCGTGCGGACGCTGAAGCTGCTCGGCTGCTCGTCGATCGCGGATCTGGATCGGTCGTTCGTGAACGTGCCGCGCGATTGGGCCGAGTGACGCGCGTGGGACGTGATCGGCTAAGGGGACCCGTTCGGCCGGAGCTGTTTCATGAGCTCGTGCAGATCGAACCGCAGGCTCGAGTAGGTGATGCGTCCGACGCGAATTTCGAGCATCTCCCGCAACGGCAGCCTCGCGCGGGCGCCGGTGGGCTTGAACTGTCCGGTGGCGCCGAGATCGAAGACGCCCAGGTGGGTGCCGGTGCCCAGCAGGTCCACTTCGCAGATGGTGTCGCCCTGCTGTTCGACGCGCACGATCGAGATCCCCGCGTCCGGAAAGGCCTCAATCCACATCTCGGCGAACCGGACGTAGCCGGCGCCCCCCAGCAGCCGCTGGCCGGTCGCGGCGTGTTCGACCACGGCGTCTTCCGAAAACAGCTCGGCGGCGTCCGAAAAACGGCGCTGGTTGAAGCAGGCGTAATACTCTCGGATAAGCTCGTGCCCTAACATGTTGCATTGGAATTATACGGCCCGTCTGCAATAATGCGCGCCATGAGTGCACGGTCCCGGGCGCTGCTTCCGATCCTCCTCGTGTGGGCCCTCGCCGGCGCGGCGCTCCACGCGCAGTCTGCCGTCGAACCGGCCCCCGATCCCGCCGCCGATCTCGTGCAGCGGGCGCTGCAGAAGCAGCACGACGGGAGGCTCGAAGAGGCCGTTCCGCTGTTCCGGCAGGCCGTTCAGATGTCGCCGCGCTACTTCCTGGCGCATCAGCACTTCGGCATCATCCTGGACTTGACGGGCGACTACGTCGTTGCGCGCACCCATCTGTTCATGGCCCAGCAGCTCGCGACCACGCCGCGTCAGAAAGCGCAGGCTCAGCGGGCCGTCGCCATCTCGTACGCCTTCGAGGGCAACTGCGCCGAGACGGCGAAATACGAGGGGCCGCTGTACGAGTCGTACCTCGAGGTGAGGGATTTCTACGACGCCGGCGAAATCGCCGACGAGATGGCGCGCATCTTTTCCGAATGCGGCAGGCTCGACGATGCGATGAAGTGGTACCGGACCGGGCGTGAGACCGGCCTGCGGGATCCCGACATCAAGGAGGACCAGAAGGATCTCTGGGATTTCCGATGGGAGCACGCGCAGGCGCGGATCGCCGCGCGGCGGGGCAACAAGGCCGAGGCGCAGAAGCACGTCGACGCCGCGAAGGCGATCCTCGACAAGGGCACCAACTCCGACCAGGCGCCCTTCTTCGCGTACCTCACCGGGTACGTGGCGTTTCATACCGGCGACTTCAAAGCCGCCATCGCGGACCTGCAGAAGGCGAGCCAGACCGATCCGTTCATCCTCTCGCTGATCGCGCAGAGCTACGAAAAGATCGGCGACCAGGCGCAGGCAACCGAGTACTTCAAGAAAGTGCTGGCCGCGCCGGCCACGCACAATCCACCGAACGCATTCGCGCGTCCGCTCGCCAAGAAAAAGCTTGGATAACCGGTACGTCCTGCCGCTGGGTGCCGTCGTTGCCCTCGTCTGGGCGAATACGTTCGCACTCGGCTACGCGGAGTTCGCGCACGCGTGGCAGTTCGCCGTCAACGACGTCGGGATGACGTTGTTCTTCGGCCTCGCCGCCAAGGAGGTCGTCGAGGCGACGGCTCCCGGCGGCGCGCTGCACACCTGGCGCCGCGCGTCCCTTCCGGTCGCGTCCGCCGCGGGCGGGATGATCGTCCCCGCGCTGCTCTACATGGCGGTCGCGCGGCTGTCGAACGAGACGCTCCTGATCCGCGGATGGGCGATCCCGTGCGCCACCGACATCGCGTTCGGCTACCTCGCGGCACGCGCGATCTTCGGCGCGCGGCACCCGGCGGTCTCGTTCCTCCTGCTGCTCGCGATCGTGGACGACGCGCTCGGGTTGATCGTGCTGGCGGCGTGGTACCCGGTCGGCGACATGCATCTGCTGGCCGGCGCCGCGCTGATGGCGGCCGCGCTCGCGGCGTCAGCCGGCCTCCGCGGTGTTGGCGTCAAGAGCCTCTGGCCGTACCTCCTCGTGGGCGGTCCGCTCTCGTGGGCGGCGCTGTGGTGGGGCGGCATTCACCCGGCCCTCGCGCTCGTGCCGATCATGCCGTTCCTGCCGCACGCCAGGCGCGACCTGGGCTTGTTCGTCGAGGCGCCAGCCACCGCGCACGACGCGCTGAGCCAGTTCGAACACGCGATGAAATATCCGATCCAGGCCGTGCTGTTCGCGTTCGCGCTGGTGAACGCCGGCGTGCGTTTTCAGGATGTCGGCACGGGTACGTGGGCGGTGCTGGGAGCGCTGCTGGTGGGGAAGCCGGCCGGCATCATGCTGACGTCGGCGGCGGCCGTCGCGCTGGGCCTCCGCCTGCCCCAGCAACTCTCCTGGCGCGACCTCTTCGTGGTCGGGTTCGTGGCCGCGATTGGTCTCACCGTG
>Ga0193726_1001460_pt1 | contig 18532 bp, 13 predicted proteins | sample H2c1metaG_FD_144928 | JGI IMG/M metagenome (GOLD analysis project Ga0193726, IMG submission 144928) | Soil microbial communities from a riparian zone of the East river system, Colorado, United States - H2c1 | ecosystem: Environmental > Terrestrial > Soil > Riparian zone | place: USA: East River... | reverse complement strand
TCCGCGCGCTGGGGAACGATCATTGGTTCGCTGCTCGCGGGAATACCCGGCGACAAAGTTGGCCGGCGGGACAGTTTGCGGATTATGGCGGTGCTGTATGTCGTTTCCGCGCTGGGCTGTGCGTTTGCATGGGATTGGACCTCGTTTGTGCTGTTCCGGTTCATTGGTGGTCTGGGCATTGGCGGTTCGTCCGTTCTCGGGCCCATGTACATAGCAGAAATCGCGCCTGCCAAATGGCGCGGACGGCTGGTGGGTTTTTTTCAATTCAATATTGTATTCGGCATTTTGCTCGCCTATCTTTCCAACTACTTGGTGGGGACCATGCAGTTGGGTTCGGCAGAATGGCGCTGGAAGCTGGGTATTCCGGCGTTGCCCGCCGCGTGTTTTTTATTGTTCCTGTTTGGAATTCCGCGAAGTCCGCGCTGGCTGGTCAAGAAACAAAGGATTGCGGAAGCCCGAGACGTCTTGCGGTTGACGGGGGAAGGGAACTACGAGCAGGAACTTCAAGACATCATCATATCGATAGACGCAGAACACTCCTCAAGCGATTCGCTCCTGTCCTGGAAATATCGTTTTCCGATTTTCTTGGCAGTGTCCATCGGCATGTTCAATCAGCTGTCGGGGATTAACGCGATTTTATACTATCTTAACGATATTTTTGCCTATGCGGGCTTTAACAAGGTTTCTTCCGACTTGCAGGCGGTTGCAATTGGTGGAACTAATTTAGTTTTTACGACGTTGGCAATGTCCGTCATCGACCGGATCGGTCGGAAAACATTGTTGCTCATTGGTTCTATTGGTACCGCTGCTTGTCTTGGCGGGGTTGCCGCTGTCTTTATCACCAAGAGCCACCAGGGTCTGCTCGTGTGGCTCCTGGTCGGCTATATCGCTTTTTTTGCCTTTTCCCAGGGAGCCGTCATATGGGTTTTCATCAGCGAAGTGTTTCCCAATCGCGTACGGGCAAAAGGTCAAAGTTTAGGGAGTTTTTCTCACTGGATCATGAATGCGCTGATATCGGGAATTTTTCCTTTGCTGGCCGCATCTTCTGGCGGATACCCGTTCGTCTTTTTTGCGCTGATGATGGTTCTTCAGTTCTTTGTAGTTTTGTTCGTGTATCCCGAAACCAAAGGAGTTTCTTTGGAAGAAATGCAAAAGAAATTAAAGATCGTCTAATTCCTATCAAAGAAGCCCGCCGTGAGCGGCTTAGGAACGCTCAGTGCTTCTGGCGGCGCATCGGCCCTGCGCCAAGTGCAGCACGGAGTGCGTTTTCATGTACATGAGCTACGGACCGAGCGAGTTGCAAACTGGCCAGGTTCACACAAGCGATCAGGAGTACACCTGAAACTGCTGCCAGCAGCAACCACAATGTCTTGCTCACGTTGCTGGTTGCCACATGTGACAGCGGTTCAACGATGGCTCCCAGATGGATCTATCAATTCGGATGGTTGTGGCTTCGCGGAAGTAATTGAAAGAGAAGATTTTGTAGTTGCGTGGGCCCGATACGTACCGAATACACAATTTTTGAGCATACCCTTCCGCAGCGAACTGATCCATTCCGCCGCGCAAGTCTCAGAACTAAGCGACTGCACGCGTGGTTTCGTTTAGCTGGAAATCCGGGGGGCCAGCCCTCAAGATAGCCACAAGGGCGTTTATCGGGAGCAATCACCCGAAGAGGAACCGGTGACTCTCATTTGCTTAGAAATGAGTCCACTCAGAATGCCTTACCGTGGCACACCGTGCTTGAGGCCCGCCAGCAGGATGTCTGTCAAGGCCGTCAACCTGGCGCGATAAGGTTTCGCGGCGGAGTCGCCCGTCTTAAGCGTTCCAACCGCGGCGGCGAAAAACATGTCCACAGCATCCGCTCGCTCTATTCCGCCATCCCTCAGCACCTTCCGGAGGAGCTCTCTCATTTTTCGGTCGAAAGCCTCATAGATTTTAGATGCTAGAGCTTGTTTTGATTGGGCCAGTTCCGCGACGTGAGGAGACTGTGCCGTAAGGCGGTGCATCTGGCCGATATAGGCGTCCAGGCAGCCTACAATCCGAGGGGTCATAGAAGAGGCGGCTGCGATTGCCTCCTCAGCATTACTAAGTACCTCTGCGCACAGCCGTTCCGCGACCCCGGCGAAAAGTTCGTCCTTGGAATCGAAGTAAAGATACAGCGTTCCTTTGGCAATTCCTGCTTCGCGTACCACATCGTCCAATGCAGTTCGTTTAACGCCATAGCGCAGGAATAGATTTTGCGCCGCGTCAAGAATCCGGCTGCGTTTGTCATTCCCCGCGTTCTCGCCGGGCTTAGACATGCTTGGGGAACGCTTTCCGCGGTCCAACGAGGATTTCAGAGACGTTGACATCATAGGGCTGTGTAACAGCATAAAGGACTGCTCGCGCAATGTCGTCGGGGGCGGCAAAAAGTGCCGTAGCGCGGGCGTTCAATGCTTCAAGCGTCGAATCCGGCAACACGTCCCCTGTCTTGAAATCAGCAGGCAAGCCAAAGGACTTCAATAGGCCGTTCACGAACTCCGGCCCAAAGTTGCGGCCGAAATTCGTTGCAACCGCTCCGGGCATAACATTCACGACACGGATTGGCTCATCCTCGAGTTCGTTGCGCAGTGTGATGCAGATCGAATTGATGGCCGCCTTGGTGGCTCCATAGACGCGGAACCCTTCTCCTCGTCCCGCGTAGGACGAGATGGTAACAATGTGGCCTTGGCTCTTGGTTTCGCGCATCGCACGGATTGCAGCCTGACTGCCAACCAGCATCGCAATGACGTTTATGTCGAACATATCCCGCCACTCGGTAAGCCCGCCCTCGGCAATGGTGCCGGGATGGTCTACACCTGCCGCGTTGACCATGATATCGAGCCGGCCTGTCTGCTTCGCTGTAGTGGCGACGAAGGTTTCCAGTCTGTCGGACTCACGCAGATCAAAGGCTTCGATGGTTGCCAAGCCGCCCTCCCGCCTGATCGTGCGCGCCGCTTCTTCCAGCCGTTCCGCATCGCGTCCTGTGAGAAAAACGTGAGCTCCATCCCGTGCGAGATTGAAGGCGATGGCGCGGCCAATACCTGACGATGCACCCGTAACAATTGCTGTCTTGTTGTGGAGTAGGGGCAATTGCTATCTCCTTTGACCGAATGACCATATAGCACTATATAGTCATTCGGTCATTCCAGCAAGCACGCATAGCTAGATTTGGCTTTGAAACACGAAAGAGCGCAAAAATCTCGTTGATTCAATTGCCCTCACAGATCCGAGACCCTCGAAACCATCCGATTTGATCTGTGCTGTGGACGCTCGAGCAGGAGGTCGCAGCCTCGGGCCGTAGGTGCCGTGCAGCCCAGCTTCGCAATACCTGAGCGACACCGTGCACGCACAAACGTTTTTTTCAATCGTAGTGTATTGGACACCAGCCTGGGGGCTGAGTCGGAACCAGCAGCCGGCCGGTATAGACTTAAACTTCCTTCCTCGCCAACCGGCATTTTTTTCCGGGTGGTCCCCTTTCAGCCTCGCGTAACTTTGCCTGGCCAAAAGCATCCGTTCCTTGTCTGGAGTTAGATGAAGCCGATATCGCTGCTGAATCGCAGGCTGCAACTCGCGCTTGGAGCCGCCATTTTGGCTTTACTCGTCGCGGGGGCGATCTCCTATCGCTCCATGGCCGCGTCCACTGAAAGCAACCGATGGGTGCAACACACTCACGAGGTTCTTGAAAAACTTGAGAATCTGCTCACGGCAATGTGGGGTATTGAATCGAGTTATCGTGGATTTGCACTGACTGGCGAGGAAGCCTATCTCGAGTCCTACCGGGCCAGCATATTAAGCGCAGAGCAGGACGCAGCAACCATCCGCAACTTGACGGCGGATAACCCCAAACAGAAGCTTCTGGTTGCGACCCTCAAAGGGCTGGCTGCTCAGAAGATCCAGTTTGGTGAGAGGGTGATTGGCTTGCGCCGGACAACTGGTTTGCAGGCGGCAGCGGATGCCATTCGAGGTGGACCTGGCGAGAAGCTCATCCGTGAATTTCAAGGTGTGGTTCGCCAGATGCAAGACGAAGAGCTCCGATTGCTGTCGCTGCGCGACGCGGATTCGAAACGGCGCTTGGGTCAGACCAAAACAGTTCTGATCTTGGGAACCGTCCTGGGCCTGGTGATAGCGACGGCCGCGGGCTGGAGTGTGCGGCTCGACAATTCCCAACGCGGGCATGCAGAAAAAGCGCTCCAAGACAGCGAAGAAAAATATCGGCTCCTGCTCGACGGGGCCCAGGACTACGCGATTTTCATGTTAGACCCACAGGGACGGGTTGCCAGTTGGAATGCCGGGGCTGAACGCATCAAGGGCTACAAAGCCGATGAGATCATCGGGCAAGATTTTTCGCGCTTCTATCTTCAGAACGAGATTGATCAAGGTAGACCGAAAGCGGAGCTCCAGATCGCAAATGACAGTGGCCGATCGGAGGTAGAGCACTGGCGCGTGCGTAAAGACGGATCACGGTTTTGGGCCAGCGTAGTCATCACAGCGGTACGCGACTCGTCCGGGGGCCTGCTTGGTTTTTCCGAGATTAGCCGTGACATTACCGAGCGCAGGGAAACGGAAGCGAAATATCGGGGGCTGTTGGAAGCAGCCCCAGATGCAATGGTGGTAGTGAACCAAGACGGGGAGATCGTGCTGCTGAATCTGCAGGCGGAGAAAAAGTTTGGATACCACCGCGATGAGCTGGTGGGGCAGAAAGTGAAGAACATCATTCCGGAAGGTTTCGCCGAGCGGCTGATTGCAGATGGTACCCGAACCGCACCTGAAGCGCTCGCCCAGCAGATCGGTACGGGGATTGAGCTCTACGGGCGGCGGAAGGATGGAAGCGACTTTCCGATCGAGATCATGCTGAGCCCACTGGAGAGCGCCGAAGGAACCTTGGTCACGGCAGCCATCCGGGATATTAGTGTGCGCAAGGCTGCAGAAAAGCATCTGGCAGAGATGGTCGGGGAGCTGAAGCGTTCCAACGACGAACTGGGGCAATTTGCCTATGTGGCATCCCATGATCTGCAGGAGCCGTTGCGGATGGTGGCGAGTTACACGCAGCTACTGGCTAAGCGCTACAAAGGGCGTCTGGACTCCGATGCCGATGAGTTCATTGATTATGCGGTGGACGGATCGAACCGCATGCAGAAGTTAATCCTGGATCTGCTGGCGTATTCGCGCGCCGGGGCCGGTGGGAAAGTGCTCCACGAGATCTCCAGTGAAAGCGCATTGGCAGAAGCGCTTAACAACTTACGAGCAACGATTGGGGAGAGCGGAGCCGTGGTCACGCACGATGCCTTGCCGCCGATAACGACCGACGATACACAATTGGCACAGCTATTTCAGAACCTGGTGGGGAACGCCATCAAGTACCGCAGTGCCGATGTTCCTCGCGTACACATCTCGGCTAGGAAAAACGGTGGCAGGGAATGGGTCTTTTCCGTGCGCGATAATGGCCAGGGAATCGACTCGCAGTATTTTGAAAAGATCTTCATCCTTTTCCAACGGTTACACGGGCAAAAGAACTTCAAGGGCACGGGAATCGGATTGGCCATTTGCAGGAAGATTTTGGATCGTCTTGGCGGAAGAATCTGGGTCGAGTCACAACTCAATATGGGCTCGACTTTCTACTTTGCGCTGCCGGAAGGTGGGAAGTGATGGAATCGATTGGAACGGACGCGACAGCTATCGAGGTTCTTTTGGTTGAAGACAGTCCCGGCGATGTCCGGCTTACGCAGGAAGCGTTTAAAGACGCCAAGGTGCATATCAACTTGCACGTGGCAACGGATGGGGCAGAAGCAATGGCTTTTCTGGGGCGCGAAGGGGAGCACGCCAAGGCTCCCCGCCCGGACCTGATTTTGCTCGATCTGAACCTGCCCAAGAAAGACGGCCGCGAAGTTTTGGCGGAACTCAAGGAGAGCCCGGTACTGAAGACCATCCCGGTGGTAATTTTGACGACCTCCGCATCCGAGACGGATATCCAGGGGAGTTATCAGCACCATGCGAACTGCTACATCACCAAGCCTGTGGACCTCGAAGGGTTCCTGAAAGTGGTGAGGAGCATCGACAGTTTCTGGTTATCGGTGGTCCAGCTTCCGCCCAAGACAAGCTCATGATGTACGAGCCGTTAACCTACGGCACATGCATAGTTCTAGCCACAAAAAGGTCACACCTTAGTTGTTTGGTGGCGGTGTGCGCCGGGTGCTTCTGGTAAGGAAGGACCCCTGCCTCACAAGACGGGAACCCAGCGGCGGAAGCCGGGAAATCTTAATGCACTGAATTTCGCGCTCCAGCCTTTGGGTTTACGTTCCGCGAGTCCCAGTTAATAGTCAGTCAATTAAAGTGTTTTGGCTGTTGTAACCATTGTCTGCCTGAGCGTAACATGTAGCACAAAGGCGCTTGGCAAAGATTGTTGCTCTAGCTCCTCGACCAGAATTCAGACGGCTTCGTAATTCCTTCCTCCGAGGCCGGAAAAAAACGATCTAGCATCATGCGCTCCGCAGCAGGGAGCGCCGCATGGGCGAACCCATCTCTGCGTGGTTTCTACAAGCAATCCAGGCACTGCCATTAGAACCTCGACAACTTGTGGTTTGGTGTAGTTCGTTTGAGCCAGGCTTAGAGTCAGGCTCAGCAGTATTACATCTCTGGTAAACAAATATGGTTCCTGTGGCCTTGCGATCGGTGTTTAGGCAAGTCAGGCGAGGCCTCGCGCCTGGGCAAAAAACGCGCGGAAGGCAGAAGAAACAATGACCGATGCTTTTTCAGAATCGAGCCAAACTCTCGTCGTTGGGGTTAAGGGCCGACTGTGTGCATTGCCGCTCACTCACGTTATAGAGATCATGCGTCCACTTTCCGTCGAGCCGATCTCCGATGTGCCGCCATTTGTGCTGGGTATCTCCATCATCCGAGGAATTCCCACAGCGGTGGTGGATTTGGGAACGCTTCTGGGGATGCCGGGTGGTGCCACGGACCGTTTCGTTACGCTTCGAGTCGGCGGGAGGCAAGTTGCGATTTCTGTGGATTCCGTTCTCGGAGTTCGCGAACTCGACTTGTCGAAACTGGGAGAGGTGCCTCCGCTACTTCACGGGGCTTCGAAAAACGCTATCGAAGCGATGGGCACGCTCGACGAACAACTCCTGGTCGTCTTGTGCGCGGGGTGGGAACTGCCAGACGAAGTGTGGCAGACGCTCACTGCGCAGGAAGTGGCCTCATGACCGTGGCACTCGCCAGCGCCGATGTGGAATTCTTTCGGGACCTGGTGGCCCGGCGCCTCGGGCTGCATTTCGAAGATGCCAAGCTGGACTTCCTTGCCGACGTGTTGCAGCGACGTATGGAAGACACGCGGTGTGATCTCTTTTCGGTGTATCAGAGGCGCATCGCTTCCTCGGCGAATCGACATGAAGAGCTTTGTGCACTCGCTGAGCACTTAACTGTGAACGAAACGTATTTCTTTCGATACGCGGACCACTTCCGAGCGTTTGCCGAGGTCGTCGTCCCGTATCAGATTCAAGCACGGACCCACCAGCGCCGGCTCCGAATCCTCTCAGCGGGTTGCGCTTCAGGAGAGGAAGCCTATTCGATCGCCGTCCTTGTTCGGGAACGGTTCCCGGAACTAGCGTCCTGGGACATCACGATACATGGCATCGACGTTAACGCGGCGATGGTAGGAAAGGCTTTGCGAGCACGGTATTCCACCTGGTCCCTTCGAGAGACTCCTGCCGATTTACAAAGGAAATACTTTCGTAGCGACGGTCGCGATTTCCTTCTGGACAGCACTTTGAAATCCGGAGTCACGTTTGAAGAGCGAAACCTCGTCGACGAGGACCCAGGGTTTTGGCAAAGTGATGCTTTCGACGTCGTTTTCTGCCGCAACGTGACGATGTATTTCACGGCCGAGGCCACTCGATCCGTCATGTCGCGCATCGCTCGGTCGCTTGCTCCCGGAGGCTTTCTGTTCCTGGGCCACGCCGAGACGCTCCGCGGCATCTCTCAAGAATTTCGTTTGCGACATACACACGAAACCTTCTACTACCAGCGTCCGGAGGCCCACGAGACGATTGGCGTCGCCAGTTCGCCGCAGCTAGGGGATGCTCCCGATTCCTTTCAAAGATCCATCCCCGCAGTGGTCGAGACCAGCGAATCCTGGTTTGAAACGATCCGGCGGGCATCCGAGCGCATCGCGAAACTGACGCATGAGAAAAGTGGACCGGCAATTGGCGGATCCAGGAGCGCTTCGAGTTACTCAACAAAATCCAAGGAAGCACCGCCCCTCCCACTCTGGGACCGGGCCTTGGCGATTGAGTTGTTGCGGAAAGAGAGGTTCGCGGAGGCGATGGAACTTCTGCGCGTGCTTCCTGAGGAGTCCAAGGCCGACCCCGATACGCAACTGCTCCTCGCCGTACTTCTCACCAACGGCGGCGACTTGCCTGAAGCCGAGGAGGTGTGCCTGCGCGTTCTCAAGATCGACGAGTTGAACGCCGGCGCCCATTACTTGATGGCGCTCTGCCGAGAACATGCCGGTGACCGGGAAGCCGCAGTGGAGCACGACCAGGCCGCAGCCTACCTCGATTCGGCGTTCGCGATGCCTCATCTTCACTTGGGGCTCGTCGCCAAGCGTGCAGCCGATGCCGAGACGGCGAGACGGGAGCTGGGCCAGGCTCTGCCGCTCCTCGATCGAGAGGACGCTTCGAGAATTCTTCTCTTCGGAGGCGGATTTACCCGCAAAGCCCTCGTCGATTTTTGCCGCGCGGAACTTCGCGCCTGCGGAGGTGCTTGTTGACCAAGCTGTCCGCCACCGCAAGCAAAGCGGGAGAACTCCGGAATGCGTTCGACCGAGCGCGAGCAATTCCATCTGCCACGCGAGCAGCCGACCAGGGCGAAGAATTGCTTTCTATTCGCGTGTCCGGGGACCCTTACGCGATAAGGGTCAGCGAGATCACTGGGCTCGCGAATGACAAGAAAGTCGTCGCTTTCCCAAGCCCTATTCCCGAATCACGGGGTATCGCCGGGATACGTGGCGGGCTCGTTTCCGTGTACAGCTTGGCGGCGCTCCTCGGTTACAGCGGGGAAGTGGACCAGGCGCGCTGGCTCATTTTGTGCGGGACCGAAGAGACCGTTGGTTTGGCTTTCAACGCTTTCGAAGGCTACCTTCTTGTGCCTTTGACGCAAGTCTACGCAACTGATGAACGGGACCCGGCGCGCGCCTACGTCAAGCACGTGCTGCGTGCGGCTGACCTGGTTTGTGCGGTCGTCAGCATCCCCGACATATTGGAATCGATTAAGAGGCGCTGCGACAGTAGCCAACCCTCTAAGGAGCGATGATATGTGGACGTTTGGACGAAAGATAGCGGCAGGGTTCATGCTGGCATTTTTATTACTGCTGGGAATCGGCACGGTGGCATATCGCAGCATAACCTCACTCATGAATGTCAACCGGCTGACGACGCACACTTATAAGGTTCTCGAAGATGTTACCGGAGTGCTTTCCCTGGTAAAAGATGCAGAAACCGGGCAACGGGGCTACGTCATAACGGGCGACGACACCTTTCTTGATCCGTACCAGGCAGGAATAGCCGGCATTCCGAGCGTGATCAAAGATCTCCGGCAATTGACCTCTGATAACGCCCGCCAGCAAGAACGGATTGCTGAAGCGGAGCCACTTATCGCCGCGAAGCTAGCCGAGCTTAAGCAGACGATCGATATTCGCAGGAAAGGCAACCTCGAAGAGTCGAGCAGGATTGTCCGTGCCGGCGAAGGGAAGAGAACTATGGACAATCTTCGCCGCATCTTGGATCAGATGGATCACGAGGAACGTGACTTGCTGAAGCAACGCGCCGATGAAGTGGCAGCGGCGGCCAGCGGCGCGAAATCAACGATCGTTTTCGGTACCTTGCTCTGTCTTCTGGTTGTCACCGCTGCTGGCCTTGTTATCACCCGCTCTCTCAGCGGGCAGATCGGGGCGGCTGTCCAGCATGTTCAGAGCTCGTCGGCCGAGCTCCAATCGGCGGCCAATCAACAAGCGTCGGGCGCAAAAGAATCATCTACGGCGATGACCGAAATCACCACCACGATCAGCGAACTCCTGGCAACCTCGCGGCAAATCGCCGAGAGCGCGCAACGAGTTGCCCACGTGGCCGAAGAAACATCCTCGGCGGCGCGGGCCGGCGACCATACGGTTCAGAAAACGCACGAGTCTGTGAGCGGCATCAAGCGACAGGTGGATTTAATTGTCACGCACATGCTCGACCTGGGGAAGAAATCACAGCAGATTGGCGGCATTCTCGAAATCATCAACGAACTTGCCGAGCAAACCAACATTCTGGCGATCAACGCGACGATCGAAGCCATCGGTGCGGGAGATGCCGGAAAGCGATTTGGCGTTGTTGCGGACGAGATTCGCAAGCTTGCTGATCGAGTGGGCGGCTCGACGAAAGAGATCCGTCTCCTGATCGAAGAAATTCGCGCCGCTGTCAATACGACCGTCATGGCGACGGAGGGCGGCTCCAAAGCGGTGGACCTTGGTGCGCGGCAATTTGCCGAAGTCACCGCCGCCCTAAAGCAAATCACAGAACTCCTCGGAACCACGACCGAAGCTGCGAGAGAAATCGAGCTCAGTACGAAACAGCAGGCCACCGCAGTGGCGCAGGTCAACGCGGCGGTCTCCGACATCGCCAAGGCGTCCAAGGAGACCGAAGTAAGCGCGAATCAAACGCTGCAAACCGCAGGGCAACTCGCTGGATTGTCGCGCGAGCTGACGCGGCTTATCCAAGCACCTGCGAATGCGTGATACATGGCAAGAGACCAGTACAGGTACTTCCGAATCGAAGCTCGCGAAATCCTCGAGGGACTCAACCAGGCGGTACTCGATCTGGAGCGAGGCGAGCGTGGAAAAGATCTCGTAGGGCGCGTTCTGCGCCTCGCGCACACGCTGAAGGGCGCTGCTCGCGTGGTCAAACAGCCTGCTGTCGCCGAACTTGCCCACTCGATTGAAGACGCATTCGCACCCTTCAGGGATGGAGAGGGCACGATTCCGCAGGCCTGCACCAACCATACATTGGGCACGCTCGACATGATTGCCGCCAAAGTTGCGTCTCTCGACTTGCCAAGCCTGGAACCAAAAGGCGAAACGTTGCAGCCGGTCGCTGAAGAGTCCTTCGAGACGGTACGAGTGGAAGTTGAGGAGATGGACGCGCTTCTCGATGGCGTGTCCGAGGCCTCCGTGCAGATCGTTGCGCTTCGACGCGAAGTGGCAACCTTGGAGCGAGCGCGACTGCTGGCTTGCAACTTGCTCGGAAATGCGGCGTTACAACATGGGACCGAAGCCAACGGGACGGGATGGAACGCTGCAATTGGGGAAGCCCGCGCAACGGCGGAGGAACTGCGCAACCACCTCGACCGTCTCAAGCGCAACTTTGCGGTGGGAATCGACCAGGTCGAAACTGAGTTTCGACAGGTGCGTGATGCAACCAACCGGCTGCGACTCCTTCCCGCAGCCACTGTGTTCGCGCCGCTCGAGCGCGCCGTTCGCGACGCTGCCCAGTCGCTTGATAAGGAAGTTGAATTCGAATCTGTTGGCGGCAGCAGTCGCCTGGACGCCCACGTGCTCGCGGCGCTTCGGGGCGCCCTGCCGCATGTGGTTCGAAACGCCGTAGCTCATGGAATCGAGTCGCGGCACGAGCGGGCAGCCGCCGGGAAGCCGCGTCGAGGTCATGTTGAGCTGCGGGTCGAACGGCGTGGCAATCGCGTGGCTTTCATCTGCACTGACGACGGGCGCGGCATCGATTTGGAGGCAGTTCGGCGCGCCGCGGTTCGCCGGGGCCTGGTGGCAGCTCCAGATGCCGCCTGGCGCGGATTGCAAGAAGTCGTTCAGATCATGATGAAGGGTGGAATTACCACCAGGAGCACCGTGGACGAGGTTTCCGGTCGAGGAATCGGCCTGGACGTCGTCCGCGAAACAGCCACGCGGCTCAAAGGTGAGGTTAGCGTGCGAAGTGAAACGGGCAAAGGCACGTCGCTTGAAATTTGTGTTCCGGTTTCGCTCTCCTCCCTCGCCGCACTGGAAGTCGATGGCGGTGGAACAATTGCGGCCTTACCCCTTGACGCGGTTCGCCAAACGGTACGAGTGGCGCATCAGGACATTGCCAGTTCGGCTGAAAGAGACTCGATTGTCTACGAAGGACACGTCATCCCCTTCTTAACTCTGGCGAGGGCGTTACACGATAAGACGATGGTGGACTCGCAATGTCAATTCTGGTCGGCTGTTATTATCGAAACGTCCCGTGGCGTGGCAGCCATTGGCGTCGATCGGCTGATGGGCACGACCAGCGTCGTTGTGCGACCGCTACCCTCGTTGAGCGCAGCCGACCCGGTTGTCGCCGGAGCTTCGCTCGATGCCGAAGGCAATCCCCAACTGGTCCTTGATCCTGAAGGGCTTGTCACCAAAGCATTTCTCGGACGAGCGCGGGTTGTTGAAGGGGGCCCCGCGAAACGCGCTTGCGTTCTTGTCATCGATGATTCGCTCACGACCCGCATGCTCGAGCAAAGCATTCTTGAGTCGGCAGGCTATGAAGTGGATCTTGCCACCTCAGGTGAGGAAGGTATGGAAAAGGCGCGCGCGAAGCAGTATGGCCTTTTCCTGGTTGACGTCGAAATGCCGGGAATGGATGGTTTTGAGTTCGTATCCCGCACGCAGGCCGACGCGTCTCTTCGCAAAATTCCGGCAATCCTGGTGACCTCGCGAAGCGCGATTGAAGACCGCCGCCGCGGAGAGCAGGTGGGCGCGCGCGGCTACATCATAAAGGGCGAATTCGACCAGGTGTACTTGCTGCGGTTGATTCGCGAGTTCATGGACTAGGATATGACCAAGATACGCGTACTGGTGGTTGATGATTCACTCACGGCTCGCAAGCATTTGGTGGAGGTCTTGCGTGCCGATCCAGAGTTGGAAGTGGCTGGGGAAGCTGAAGACGGAAAGCGCGCGATCGAGCTGTGCAAGACATTGCGCCCGGATGTCATCACACTCGACATGATGCTGCCGTTCATGAGCGGCGTCGCGGTCACCGAGTACGTCATGGCCTTTTGCCCAACACCGATCCTTATCGTCTCGTCGTCAGCCAATCGGGGAGAACTCTACAAAACGTACGACGCACTCGCCGCCGGCGCCGTGGATGTGTTCGAGAAACCGACAGGCAATGATCCGGACGGTGTCTGGGAGCAGGGCCTCGTTTCAGCCGTGAAAATCGTATCTCGGATACCCGTTATCACGCATATTCGCGGGAAACTCGGATTATCGGGGCGAACTCCGGCCGATCCTCTAACCTTCGCAACCTCTGGTGGTGCGACGCGGAAAAGTGTCATCGCTATTGGCGGATCGACGGGTGGTCCTGCAGCGATTGTAGAAATTCTGCGAGGACTGCCGCCCGGATTCCCAATCCCCATTCTTCTCGTTGTCCACATCGGCGAGCTCTTCAGCGCTACGTTCGCGGACTGGCTCGATGGCCAGTCGACGCTGCGTGCACGTTACGCGAGAGACGGCGAGGCCCAACCGGCCCTCGGGCAGGCTGGTGTATTCATGGCTCCTCCGGGTCGACACCTCGTGGTCCAGCGCGGGAAGCTCAGGCTCAGTTCTGATCGCGAGCGGAATTCCTGCCGGCCTTCAGTCGATGTGCTTTTCGAATCTCTTGCCAACGAGATGGGAGGAGAAACGGCCGCGTGTCTTCTGACCGGGATGGGCCGCGATGGTGCCGCTGGCCTGCTGGCGCTCCGCTATGCCGGCGCCCTCACGATTGCACAGGACGAGGCATCTTCGGTTGTCTTTGGCATGCCCAGAGAAGCCATCAAGATGGGAGCAGCCGAGCGAGTTCTGGCACTGGACCAAATTGCAACGGCACTGACGGCAGTCGCCTTTGAACCGGAACCAGGGAGGAAGCATTGAAACCGAGCGTACTTATCATCGACGATAGCCTCACCGTCCGCATGGACCTGGGGGAGGCTTTCGAATTGGCTGGATTCACAACCATGCTTTGTTCGACTTTGGCGGAAGCGCGCAGCGCCCTTGCAACGGGCTCCTTTTCGCTGATCATCCTCGACGTGCTGCTTCCGGACGGCGACGGCGTCGACTTACTTCGCGAGATAAGACAAAGTTCTGCCACTGCCGGAACTCTTATCATGCTGCTGTCTTCCGAGGCGGAAGTGAGAGACCGGACTCGCGGACTCAAGACGGGCGCAGATGAATACATCGGAAAACCGTACGGCCAGTCCTACGTCGTCGCCCGCGCACTAGAACTCCTGCGAAAACGAGAACCGATAAACCCTGCCGCGCGGCGGACGACCGTCCTGATCATCGAAGATAGCCGAACTTTTCGCGAAGAATTAAAGGCCGTCCTCGAATCATCCGGATACACGGTCATCACTGCCCAAACGGGAGAGGACGGCCTCCGAGTCGCGGTAGATGCCCGGCCCGCAGTCATTGTTGTCGACGGCATACTCCCCGGTATCGACGGTTCCACCGTAATCCGTCGAATCAGGGCTGACGCGGTCCTGCGGAGCACCCCGTGTATCCTGCTCACGGGTTCCGATGAACGGCGTGACGAGCTCGAAGCCCTCGATGCTGGGGCTGACGCTTACGTTCGAAAGGAAGAAGATACGCAGATCATTCTTGCGCGCGTGACCGCAGTCTTGCGCTCCGCGGGGTCACCCTCCGCTGTTCGCACGACGTCGAGCCTGCTCGAACCCAAGAAGATTTTGACGGTAGACGACAGCCTCACGTATCTCCACGAGGTTGCCGTACAGCTTCGGGGAGAAGGGTACGATGTGATCCCTGCGCGTTCCGGGGAAGAAGCGCTTGAGCTGCTGTCGGTTCAGTCGGTGGACTGCATTCTCCTCGACCTCGTGATGCCCGGACTCTCGGGACAGGAAACCTGTCGCCGCATCAAAAGTTCCGCTGCTTGGCGTGACATTCCTTTGATCATGCACACGGCCCGCGAGGAGCAGGCCGCGATGATCGAGGGCATTAATGCCGGCGCTGACGACTACATCGCCAAATCAAGCGATCTTGAGGTTCTCTGTGCGCGTGTACGAGCCCAACTCCGAAGGAAGCAGTTCGAGGACGAAAACAGGAGCACTCGCGAGCAGCTCCTGCAAAATGAGGTGGAATTGGCTGCGGCAAGCTCCGCCCGAGAACTCACGGAAATTCAGGCCACCTTCGTCGACGAGCTGAAGAGCAAGAACATCGAGCTCGAAGCTTTCAGCTACTCCGTTTCGCATGACCTCCGAGCGCCATTGCGTAGCATCGACGGGTTCAGTAAGTTGCTGCTCGATGATTACGCCGACAAGCTTGATGCGAAAGGGCACGAATACTTACGTATCGTGCGCGACTCGGCGCAGCGTATGGGCGAACTGATCGACGACCTCCTGCTCCTTTCCCGAGTCGGCCGCGCCGAACTGAGTCGCGGTCGGATTGATCTCTCCGAAATCGCCAGGGGTGTCGCTGAGGACCTGAAGAAGAAGGACCCCGATCGGCACGTCAAATGGTGCATCGAAGATCAGCTCTTGGTGACGGCCGACAGCGGGCTCATGCGCGTGGTGTTCGACAATCTTCTTGGCAACGCTTGGAAGTTTACCTCGAAGGTCTCGGCGCCTCGGATCGAGGTCGGGCGGGAGCAACTGGAAGGAGCACCGGTGTACTTCGTTCGTGACAACGGAGCGGGTTTCAACATGGGGTATGCCGAAAAGCTGTTCACCCCATTCCAACGCCTGCATACGGAGTCGGAATTCGAGGGAACTGGGATCGGACTCGCCACGGTATACCGCATTGTCGATCGCCACGGCGGACGTATTTGGGCGAACAGCACCGTAGACCATGGTGCGACTTTCTATTTCACGATTCCACCCTCCAGAAATGGAAGTCGCCGATGATCCGCACCGGCATCATCCTGCTGGTGGAGGATAACCCTAACGACGTGGTGTTAACGATGCGCGCATTTGAGAAGTGCAATATCTCCAATGAAATTGTAGTGGTCAGCGACGGACAAGAAGCACTCGACTATCTTTTCTCGACCGGCCGCCACGCCGGGCGAGACCCAAAGGTCATGCCGGAAGTCGTACTGCTCGACATGAAACTGCCCAAAATTGATGGTTTGGGTGTTCTGAGACGCCTGCGCGCTGACGAGCGGACCAGACGATTGCCAGTTGTGATCTTGACCTCCAGTAAAGAAGCTAAAGATATCACCTCGAGTTATGACCTTGGCGCCAACAGCTTTATCCGCAAGCCCGTCGACTTCGATCAGTTTATCGATGCGGCGCGGCAGCTCGGTCTGTACTGGCTGGTGATGAATGAGCCGCCGCCTCGTCGGGACAACGCACCGAACAGTTGAGTCTTCGTCTTTCGCTTTGGGAACACACCTCCAAGGCTATTGAACCTCTTGACGAAGAAGATGCCGGATGACTGTGCTGTTCCGCTCCTACGGCTATTTGTCCATTCACATGGCACCTTTCTGAAGGTGCCTGCGGCCAAGGGGACAGACGTCCCGGCGAAGATGTGCCCTTCGGAGTCGCGATTCTACTGCTTTGCAAGTGGAAGGTCTCGATCTTCGAGAGCATGCTGTACCGTCTGAGTCTTTCGACGGCCTGGGCGCGAGAGCGCACGGGTAGCCGTTAATTCGCTTGCTCCCTGCACATTAAAAGCGTACGTTTAGAAAACTAGAGTGCTCCAGCAAAGTCCTCTCTTAATTCGGTGTTACCTTCTCGAAGTCATGTGAAGTTGGCCCCTTCGACATAGGTCGGCGGTTTATGGAAAAAATATGATTTCAGTTCTTTTTTGCGACGCTAGCCAAATCATTCGGAAATCTTTTCGAAGACTTATGGAGTTCGAGAAAAACATTGTAGTAGTCGGTGAAGCAGAGAATCTCCGAGATACGGTCCGGCTGACAAGCGAATTGAAACCCAATGTCGTCGTACTGGACTGCCATATGCCCGAAGACCAGGACGTGTCGCCTTCACAACTTAAAGCGTTCTTCGAGACCGTCGAGTCTCGCTTGGTCGCAATTTCCGTGTACGTTGATGACCAGACAAAGCGGTTTGCTGAGTCATTCGGAGCGAAGTCTGTGGTGGATAAAGCCCACCTCGTAAGTGAACTCGTTCCCGCGATACGCTGGGCCGCTGCGAAATAAAGTCTGACCCGATTCACGAGTGATTCGTCTTCTCTTCAGTATCGACAACCCCGTCAAGGTTTGCAGCAACTAATCGTATTCATTCATATATACAGGTGTGGAATTGCATCAGGAAAGCACTGACCGACGGCTTTTCCTCGGGTAATGAGTACTGCTTGACTAATCCGGCACAATCCTGCGTAGGTTGCTGCCAGGACTGCGTCATTCCTTGATCGGACGTAAACGCTTCGGAAAGGCGCGCATCGCTGAAATGCTGCTGGGCCGCGGCGCGAAACCGTGGGTGCCGGCCAATAGGGATCCATGCCGGAGTTCCCAGTCTGATGGCCCTGGCGCGCATTTGAGACGGCTGCCGAGTCGAATCCGGGAAGCCGGCGCGTGATTTGAATGGGCTACTGGAAGTCTCTTGAAGAGCGCTTCAGGAAACTTGCCTGCGACTACGATCAGCGACCACGGTTACCTGGAAGTCATGGGCGAGCCGCACGATTTCTTCCACATAATTGCCGCGTCGAAGTCCATCCCAGAGTTGGCGATGTGAGCGAGCGACGAAGATTTGGGTGACTTGCTGGCGGCGCGCGAATTCAACTACAGTTCCCGAGATATCGCGACCGTGGATCACTTCCGTTTGGATCCGGAGATTCCGGGCGAAAGCCAGATGCTTTTCGACCTTTGCTCGTTCATCCTGCGGCAGATCTGCAAAGGTAAGCGTGCGGTGCACGTATACGGCGATGCACTCGCTTTGCAGATAGTCGGCAACGCGGCGTCCGCGACGGATCAACATCGCGGCCGAAGGTTCGGCAGTAACGTGAACCAGTATGCGTTCTTGCGGTGGTTCTGGTGCTTTTTCACTTCCAATGTTCGGAACGGTGTCAGGGAGTGCCGTGGTTTCATCGTAGGCCGCCTGGCGCGCATCTACTTCGTGAGCCGCCTGACGCAAAGTCATTTCGCGAAGCGCTCCTAAATTCGATTCGCGAAAAAATCCTTCCAGTGCTTTCTGCGCCATCTGGGGACCATAAACAGCACCTCGCTTCAAACGGTTCAGAAGGGCCTCAGGGGTTACGTCGATCGCGACGATTTCGGCTGCCTGCTTGATGATCCAATCTGGCACGGTTTCGCGCACCCGGATTCCCGTGATCTGCCAGACTTGATCGTTAAGACTCTCGATGTGCTGCACATTCATGGTCGTCCAGACTTCAATTCCAGCGTCGAGCAGGGCTTGAACGTCTTCCCAGCGTTTGTTGCGCTCGGATCCTGGAACATTGGTGTGCGCGAGTTCGTCGACCAAAACAATTTCGGGATGCCGCTCAAGGATTGACTGCGTGTCCATATCCTCGAAAGTTCTGCCGCGGTGTTCGATG
>Ga0193726_1001459_pt1 | contig 18538 bp, 14 predicted proteins | sample H2c1metaG_FD_144928 | JGI IMG/M metagenome (GOLD analysis project Ga0193726, IMG submission 144928) | Soil microbial communities from a riparian zone of the East river system, Colorado, United States - H2c1 | ecosystem: Environmental > Terrestrial > Soil > Riparian zone | place: USA: East River... | reverse complement strand
GTGCTTCGTGCCCGCGAAAAGGAATTCTCCGTTTCCAGATGAAGACATTTTAAGGGCATCCAAGTGGACGCGAGGAGATTTCGTTCCTTTGCAGCCACCGCTTAGAGTAGAAATAGCCTCGAGCACAGTCAGCGGCATTATTTTCGCGAGCCGGTAAGGAGCAGATTGAAAAAGAAAAAAAATGATCCGTTTCAGTCAAGCCATTCGATATGATCGTCGACCCACGTCATGATTGCAGGCCAGAACAACAGCAGGCCCATCAAGAGTGCGACCGCCAGGCCAACGACCGTGATGAGTGACCTCGGATGCCGCAAGCAAGATTTGTCCAGCATTTGCAAACTGGCCGTTAGGCTTTCTCCAGACGCTGTTTCATTACCTTTCCCGGGGTAGAAGCCTGGCGGAATTCAAGATAAATGTAAGTTCGGACGCCACATGAATGAAAGCCGCGAATAGAGGATTGAGCATACCGAACGCGGCCAATCCTACGCCGACACTGTCTACGGCCAAGGTTCCTGCAAAGTTCTGCATGATAGTGCGATGGCAACGACGGGAAATCTTAATCGTATCCACCAATCGCAGGAGATTGTTGCCAATCAGCATGATCTTTGCGCTCTCGCGAGCAACCTCAGTACCCGATCCCATTGCAATACCAACCGTTGCTTGCATCAGTGCCGGCGCATCGTTGATTCCATCGCCGACCATGGCGACCTTTCTGCCACTGCTCACTAGCTGTCTGATGACCTCGCTCTTCTGATCCGGTAGGACTTCTGCGTAGATGACATCAATCCCGACCTCTTTGGCAATGGATTCTGCGACGACCCTGGCGTCGCCAGTCAAAAGAACAGTCCGAATTCCCAGAGCATGGAGTGCAGCCACTGATTGTTTGGCTTCCGGTCTCAACGTGTCCGCGATTCCGATGGCACCAAGATACACACCATTGCAGGCGACCAATATCTCTGACGAGGGATCTGACGAGGGATCTCCACTAGACCCTTCACCATTAGGAACAACATTGTGGTCCCGAAGAAACCCTCTGTTTCCTACCAGAATCCTCCGGTGATCCACGCGACAATCGATCCCTTTGCCCGGAGCATATTTGAATTCTTCGGGTGCAGATACGTCCAGTTGGGATTCCGCTGCCTTGTTGACGATGGCCTTACCTAAGGGATGTTCTGATCTCTGCTCGGCAATTGAAGCGATTTGAAGAACCTCCTGCTCCGTGTGCCCATCAGCCGCCAGGATCGAAGTGACTTCAGGACTACCGAACGTCAGTGTGCCAGTCTTGTCGAAGACCACGGTGTCCACCGAACTCAAGAGTTCGAGGTACAAACCACCTTTGATGATTGCACCTTCACGCGCTGACCGCCCGATTCCCCCCAGAATAGCCAGAGGAGTCCCGGCGGCGATTCCGCAAGCGCCGGCAACAATGATTACGGATATGGTCGAGGTCAGATTGCGAGTGATGATGAATGTGAGGACAGCACAGCCGAGGGCAAACCAAACGAGATAACCTGCAAGCCTGTCTGCGGTTTTTTGGATCGGAGCGCGGGAGCGTTCAGCATCCTCAACCGCGTTGAGGATGCGGCCAAACGCCGTGTCGCGCCCAATCCTCGTGACCCGGATCTCCAGCGCGCCAAACTGATTGACAGTGCCTGCGAAGACCGATGTGCCGGGAAGCTTCTCAACAGGAAGAGACTCTCCCGTTATCGTCGCTTGGTCTACAAACGAATTGCCCCCGACCACGTCTCCATCGACAGGTATCCGCGCTCCAGGATTGACCTCGATTATTTCCCCTGGAAGGATGCTCTCCGTGCTGCGTTGTTCCGCCCTGCCATTTCTTCGAACCGTGACTTCATTGGGAAGAAGATTGAGGAGCTCTCGAATGGCGGTGCGACCGCGCTGGACTGTGAGGCCCTCCAGTACCTCCGCAATGAGAACAAACAGCACGATGACAAGCGCCGTAAAGAACTGGCCAATCGCCAGCGCCGCAAGGATTGCGATGGTCATGGAAAGCTCCATCGTCATCCTGCGTCCCATTACATTTTCAGCCGCCTCTTTGAGAATCGGATAGATTCCGATCAACGTGCCAACGATTCCTATAATGCTGACGTGTGCAAATGGCTCCCAAACCCGGAACCAGACGAGGGCTGCCGCAACTGCCACCAAAACGATTCGTATTCCGTCCCGCCATTCGAATCCATGGTCGTGACCTTTGTCGTCGTGAGCTTCACTGCCATGCGTTATGGAAACCGACGCAGCCGTCTCAGGAATGACAGAGGTGGTCGGCAAATTTTCTTTTACGTCCGGCATGCTTTCACCAATCGTTTAAACTCGACTTCACTTCAAATAGGATTTGGCAATGCTGATCACATCTTCAACCGCGTTGCTCTTGGGTGACTTGTGCTCGTGGCGGCGCTCGACCAAATGGAAACGGATGTGTCCTTCCAGGACCTCCGACATTAGCCCATTGATCGAGCCACGACAAGCGGCAATCTGCTGAAGAATCTCGTCGCACTCGCTTTCGTTTTCCAGCAGGCGCTCAACCGCTTCGATTTGGCCGCGAACCCTCCGAACGCGGTTCAATAACTTCTTCTTGTCTCGAATCGTATGTCCCATATCAACTAAGAGTATATACTGGGGGGCAGTATTATGAAACCCTGGAATGCTGATGATCGGACGAATGGATTGCCCGTGCTGACCACGAAACGGAAAGTGATCGCTCAAGTCTTTATCTGTCAGGGCTGTTGTTGTGGTCAGGTCGAACGCGGACGGCCCGCAGTCCCAGCAGAATGGCTAAAACAGGAGTGGAGAAAACGCGGTTTGCTCAAACGTGTTCAGTTGACAATAAGCGGATGCCTCGGCCCCTGCGATGTGCCGAACGTCGTAGCGATTGTCACGCAAACAAAAACAGTGTGGCTGGGAAACATCTCTAGGAGTGATCAATACCAGTCGCTGCTGGACTGGGCCTCGCGCAGCAAGAACCTGGGTCGCACGGCTGACATTCCAAGCGAATTGCTGCTTCACCTACTTGAAGACCCGGTGTCGCTTTGACGTGCTCGAATCGTCTGGCACACTTTTCGACATTCGTACTCCTCGCTCTTGGTCGCGAACGGCGAGAATGCGAACGTTGTGCAAGAACTGATCGGTCATGCCAGCAGTCGGTTCACGCTCGATGTCTACGCACAGGCGCGCAAGGGAGCAAAAGGCAAACGCAACAACGTGTCGTCCAGATGATCCTCCCAGAGAACTTCGATGATGCGGTGCCAGAGATTTCGCTGGAAAGCGCTCGAAACGATGCCGAGTAATCAGATCCTTGATTGCTGGATCGAGAAATGGAAGCGCGATTCTGTTACGGGATTGACTCTAAGGGGCAAGAACTTAGGCCGCTAATGGAGCGTTTTGGAGCAACGGAAAACGGACTTAGGATCGCTAAACGATTGAGAAATATGGTAGGCACGAGGAGACTCGAACTCCTGACCTCTACCGTGTCAAGGTAGCGCTCTAACCAACTGAGCTACGCGCCTACGTTGTGTCTTCAAGCACTTGCAGCAACAAACGTTGCCGGCGTGGGGCCATTTGGGGCCAACAACCATTTTACCACGCGGCCTTGTGCCTGGCTCTTGGTCGGAATCAGACCTTGTGCAGATTCGGCTGAGCCCCACTTGGCGTTGATTTGAACCATGCGTCCAATCGCTTCATGGACGGCCCCTCTGGTATCGAACTCAGCGAGCCAAGTAAAAGGCTGCACGGTCTCAATGGGTTCTAAGGCGTTCATTAGGCTGAACAATATCGGTTGCCGCGGATGAGGTTCAAGGTGTTATTCGAGGTTACAATCGAAATTCTTGGACAACATCGTGCGAACATCAATGACCTTGCTCGCGCTGGTCATTCTCCCGGCCACGTTTTCATACGCCCAACAGAACAAGACGCAGCTTCCCAGTCCGGCAGCCTCTGCCAGTTGCAAATTTGACGACGGTAAAGACATCAACACGGACTATTCCCGCCCACGCATGAATGGCCGCAAGATTTTTGGTGGAGTCGTTCCCTACGGCCAGGTGTGGCGCACGGGCGAGAACAAAGCCACGACATTTGTAACCGACGCCGACCTGAGAGTGGGAGGCAAGGAAATCCCGGCGGGCAGCTATACCCTGTTCACTCTCCCTGCCGCCGACAGGTGGACACTCATCATCAGCAAGAAAACAGGGGAGCCGGGTACTCCATATCCGGAAGGCGAAGACCTGCTTAGGGTGGAGATGAAGGTCTCCCAGACGCAAGCTCCGGTGGAGAATTTCACGATTGCCTACCACAGGAAGGATGCCATCTGCTCTCTCAGTCTGAGTTGGGAAAGCACTCGGGCCACGGTCGACCTGGCGGAGAAAAAATTCTGCTGGCCAACCACCTCTCCGCTAACCTATTCGTGTCCTGATCAGTGACCTGGTCATGATCGTCGATCTGCTGGGTGCCAAAGGAGAAGTCTTTTGCAGAAAAACACGGTTAAGGAGCGGCTCAAAGCAGGAGGTCTAGTCTATGGCACTTCACTGGGGGGATGCCTCGAGCCCGAGATTTCAGTTGTACTCGCCGCAGCAGGAGTGGATTTCTTTTTTATCGACACGGAACACTCCACAACGACTTATGCCCAGATTCAGGGCTTGTGCCGGACCGCTCGCGGAGCCGGCGTCATTCCGTTGGTCAGGGTTACGCAAAATGCAGCTTCGCTGATATCGCGCGCGCTGGATGTCGGCGCTATGGGAATCATCGTTCCGCAAGTCCATTCGGCGATGGAGGCACGCGCGGCCCTGGATGCTTTGAAATTTCCTCCGCTGGGGCATCGGGGATTCGGCCTGGGAACGATTGTGACCGATCTCAAAGGAAGCTCTGCTCAGGAAGAAATCAACTCAGCGAACTGGGAAACGATGGCTGTCATGATGATTGAGAGCGAGGAAGGACTGCGAGCCGTGGACGAGATCGCGGCGGTTCCTGAAGTTGATGCGCTGTTCGTGGGACCGTATGACCTTTCGCTCGCGCTGGGAATTATAGAGCAGTTCGACAATCCGGTGTTCTGGAAGGCGCTGGAGAGGGTGATCAACGCAGGCACCAATGCTGGCATCGCGGTTGGATTGCAATCAAACGATCTGTCTCTGCTGACGCGGTCGCGCGAAATGGGAGCAAGGTTCATGATCTATGGCAGCGACTATTCGGTCCTTCTGACCGGTTACAAGGCTGGAATGTCTCGACTGAGAGGCTGACTCACAGTTTACGATCCTAGGTGAACACCGCCCGCTGATTGGCCATGATGAGTTCTCTCACGCTAGCTCTGCGAAAACTGATCCTGCTGGCTCTGGGTGCTTATCCGGTGCACACGCTGGCGCAGAACTCATCGCCCGGCCAGGCCGCCACTCCGGTTCGCCAGGCTGATGCCGTCTGCGGCAAATGCCACCAGGAGATTTATCGCAAGTATCTCGACACGCCCATGGCAAATGCCAGCGGGCTAGCTGCCGACCGCGTTTTTACTGGAGCCTTCCATCACCCGCAGTCCGGAATGGACTACCTCGTGTCCAACCAAGACGGGTCGCTCTGGCTCAACTATTCGCGCCTTGCGGATCCTGGATTGCAGGGGAGCCGGAAGCTCGATTACTTCCTCGGCTCCGGGCACCTCGGCATCACTTATCTTTATTCCGTCAATGGATATTTTCTCGAGTCGCCGGTTGCGTACTATGCTGGCGCCAAGGCCTTTGACATGAAGCCCGGACTGGCAAACCTTCCGGCCATGCCTTCCGCATTGCCTATGACTCGAGGGTGCATGCGCTGTCACATGAGTGGGGTGCAGCGGGAAGACCCGGGGACCCGCAACCACTTCAAGGGTCTGCCGTTTCTCCACGGAGGCGTCACTTGCGAGAGCTGTCATGGTGACGCCACGCGGCACCTCTCGAGTTCCGGCCGGGCTGCTGTGGTCAACCCGATCAAGCTCGATCCGGAACGGCGGGATTCCGTCTGCATCAGCTGCCATCTGGAGGGCGACACCCGAATCGAGCATGCCGGCCGCAACGTAGACGACTACAAGCCGGGTGAGCTCATCGCGGACTATCTCTCTTATTTTGTCTATGCCGACGACAGCATGATGAGTCGCGGCGTAAGCGAAGTTGAGGAATTCGGTCTGAGCAAATGCAAGCGAGTCAGTGGTGACCGCATGTCGTGCATGAACTGCCACGACCCGCATTATTCTCCTCCTCCCGAGGAGCAAGCCGCCTTCTATCGCCAAAAGTGTCTGGCATGCCACACGGCGCCGAAGTATGCGACGACTCACTTCAACAGGAACCCGGATTGCACCACCTGCCACATGCCAAAGGGCAAAGTGGAAAAAGTCCCTCATATCGCCTGGACCGATCATCGAATTCGGCAGAATCCCGGTCATGCCGAGCCTTCTGGCGCATCGTCCGCTCGCGAACTGGTTCCTCTTTTTGACGAGAAGGCGAGTCCGCGAGACCTCGCGCTCGCCTACTACGACCTGGTGTTGGGGGGCAACGCCTCGGAAACAGACCGCGCCTGGACCTTGCTTTCGTCGTCGCGAAATTCTTTTCCGAATGATCTTCCGGTGCTGAACGCTCTGGGGTATCTAGCCCAGCTTCGGGGAAATCGTTCTCAAGCGATGGACCTTTACCGGGAGGTACTCAAGGTGGACCCCATCGATCTGACAGCGACAAACAATCTAGCCATCCTGCTGGCACGGTCTGGACAGCTGAAGAACGCCGAGACCCTCTGGAAGAAAACGTTCGATTTGAACGAAGATGTAGACGAGGCCGGCATGAATCTTGCATTGGTGGAGTGCATGCTGGGCGACAAAGATACTGCCCGGCAGGTGTTGCAGCGTGTGTTGCTTTACAGCCCTGATCAGCCGATGGCCCGCAGAAAGCTTCAAATGATTCAGTCGGGTCAGGAAACCTGCACCGCCCGCTGAGCCTTAGGGCACAACCGATCGCCTGAACGGTATAATCCGCGCAGGCGCACAGGGAATCTGCGAGCCGGTGCCGGCACGATTCGTTGTTCAGCCTATTGAACCGGCGTTGCACAGGTTGGCCGGACTCTTCACAATACGGAGGTCCGCTCCGCCGCTGGGTGCGAGGCGAAAGCTTGGTGTCGTTCTTCGATCAGCATCACCGGAAATCGTTTGTGAACCGAAGCTGGGCTTTTCGAAATGCAGCGGTTTTCGGGATTGCGATCCTGACTCTCCTGGGCCCATCGGGTCTTTCCCAAGATTCGACCAAAGCTTCGGAAGCTCCCCTCTCGCCTGCCGGAAAATTCAGCGACGTGACCTCGGCGCTCGGCGTGAATTTTCAATATCTGTCTTCCCATACATCCAAAAAATATCTCCTGGAAACGATGGGCTCGGGTGTCGCTCTACTCGACTACGACAACGATGGCCGGCTGGACCTTTTCCTGATCAATGGGGCGCCGCTGCAAGAGTCCATGCCTACAGACGCGGTTCCACAAAAGACGGGAGCTGAATATTGGAATCGTCTCTACCATCAGAAGACGGATGGCAAATTTGAGGATGTCACGGAGAAGGCCGGCCTGCAGGGTGCGGGATATGGCATGGGTGTCGCGGTCGGCGATTATGACAACGATGGTTACGAAGATCTGTACGTAACGGCTTACGGCGGCAACCGCCTTTATCACAACAACGGCAATGGCACATTTTCGGATGTTACCGGAAAGGCGGGCGTCGCAGGCAGTGGCTGGTCCACAGCGGCAGCCTGGGTCGACCTGGACAATGACGGCCTGTTAGACCTGGTCGTGCTTCGTTATTTGAAGTGGGACTTTAAAGACATTTTTTGTGGCGAACACAAGGCTGGATATCGCGCTTACTGCCACCCGGATTTGTTTCAGCCGATATCACCCCTGGTTTACCACAATGATGCCAACGGAAACTTCTCGGAAATCTCGGAATCGGTCGGACTGGCGAAGCCTGGCAAAGGCCTGGGACTTGCGATCGCGGACTACGATCGCGACGGACACGTCGATCTGTTCATCGCCAATGATTCGATGTCCGAGTTCCTGTATCACAACAGGAAAAATGGAACGTTTGAGGAAGTTGGACTGGCCTCCGAGGTTGCCGTGGACGGAGACGGACACACCTACGCCGGGATGGGGGTCGACTTTGCGGACTGTGACAACGACGGGCTACCCGACCTGGTGGTGACGGACCTCGCGAACCAGAAATACGCGCTCTACCGCAATACGGGAAACGGCAGCTTTACTTACGCGACCGATTCTTCCGGCCTAGGAAGAATGACGCAGTTGCATTCCGGATGGGGCATCCGGTTCCTGGACTATGACAACGACGGGTGGAAGGATCTGATCATCGCCCAAGGGCATGATCTCGACACCATCGAACTGCAGGCGCCGCAACTTCGCTATCGGGAACCAATGCTGCTGGCCCGAAATACGGGAGGCCGATTCGTCGATGTCTCCGCCAGTGCCGGGAGCGTTTTCGAGCAACCATGGGTCGCGCGCGGCCTGGCGATCGGGGACATTGACAATGATGGGCGAGTGGATGTGGTCGTCACCACCAACGATGGCGCCCCTCATATTCTGCACAACGACACTTCAACCGATAACCACTGGCTGATGCTGAAGCTCGTTGGACACAAGAGCAATCGCGATGCGATCGGAGCCGAAATTGAGCTGGTGACCGCGAAACGCAGGCAGCTTGCAATTGTGACGACCGCCAGTAGTTATCTTTCTTCGAGCGACAAACGCGTGCATTTTGGCCTTGGAGTCGAGAAGGTCGCTCGAACCATAAAGATTCGCTGGCCCAGCGGAATCCTGCAAACGCTGAGCAATGTGTCTGCGGATCAGATTTTGCAGGTCGATGAGCCGGACAAGGGAGATCTACCCATTTCTCCCGGCAAACCATGAATCACGGTTCATTCGGCATACGCGGCCCGATGGGTTCGATGGTTTCATGTCGATGGTTGTTGGCTGCGAGAGTGGGCTTTTGCCTCGCCGGGGTTCTTCTGTTTTTGCAACTCCCACCCGATTCCACTGTCCGGGCGCAGAACCATGGTCAGATAGGAGAGCAGCCGTCGACCGCGGGGGAAGCGAGTGGTCCGGTCCATGCTCCAGTGATGGACGTCCAGAAACGGCCCATCACGGCGGGAGGATTTGTCGACGGCGCTCCAGTCCTATTCGTGGATATCACCAGGCAATCCGGCCTCGACAAATTTCGCCAGCGCTCAGGTTCTCCAGAGAAGACAACCATTCTTGAGGCTCCAGGTTCCGGCGTCGCCCTACTTGATTTTGATCACGATGGCTGGCTCGATATTTATCTTCTGAACGGGTCTACCGTGCCTGCGTTGAAAGGGGCGGAAGCGCCGCCGCACGCCATGCTCTTTCGCAACAATCATGACGGAACCTTCAGCGATGTTACCGCGAAAGCGGGTGTGGCCAACGAGCGTTGGGGGTTCGGCGTGGCTGCCGGCGACTACGATAATGATGGCTGGCCCGATCTCTACGTCGCAAATTATGGAAAGAACCGGCTCTACCACAACAATCACGATGGAACGTTCACGGATGTCGCCGAAAAGGCTGGAGTGAGTTTGGGAGGGTGGTCGACCGGGCCTACCTGGGGAGATTACGATAACGACGGCCTACTCGATCTGTTCGTTCCCGGATACGTCAATTTCGACGTGGACCACCCGCCACGGGGAGGCAAGCTCTGCCAGTTTCGCGGCATGAATGTGTTTTGCGGTCCTCAGGGACTTCCGGGCCAGAATGATCATTTGTTTCACAACAACGGTGACGGAACTTTCATGGATGTCAGCGTGAAGGCGGGAGTTTCCGATCCTGCCGGACTTTACGGACTGGCCTCCGTGTTTGTGGATGTGGATGACGACGGCTGGCTTGACCTCGCGGTGGCGAACGATTCAGTTCCCAACTATCTTTACCGGAACCGGCACGACGGAACCTTTGAGGACATCGGCCTGGCCTCTGGATTTGCATTGGCGGACGACGGACACGCCCAGGCATCGATGGGAATCGGTGTGGCTGATTACAATCGGGACGGAAAAGTGGATTTCTACGTGACTTCCTTTTCCGACGATTACAACGCCCTTTATCGAAACGAAGGCAGCGGAAATTTCTCTGACGTGGCTTACCGGGCGGGATTGGGAGCCCCTACTCTTCCCTTCCTAGCGTGGGGTACCGGGTTTCTAGATTTTGACAATGATGGGCTTGGGGACATTTTTGTAGCCAACGGCCATGTGTATCCCACGGTCGATCAACAACCATGGGGAATAACCTACGCGCAGCGCCCGCAACTGTTTCGCAATCTGGATGGCGCCAAGTTTCAGGAGGTGCCGCCTGCCACCGGAAGCGGCCTGGCGGACGTGCTTACCGCGAGGGGAGCGGCGTTTGGCGATCTGTTTAATGATGGAAACATTGACGTCGTCCTCAACAATCTGGACTCCGCTCCCACACTCCTGCGCAACACGGTCAAAAATGGCAATCACTGGATCTCATTCCAGCTGGTGGGCGGACCGAAGAGTCCACGAGATGCCATCGGAGCAAAAATTTTCGTTACAGCGGGAGCGGTTCGGCAACGGGGAGACGTGTTCAGCGGAGGCAGTTACGGCTCCTCCTCGGACCCTCGCGTGCACTTTGGACTGGGTGCGAGCCGAACAGTGGATAAAGTAGAAGTCGATTGGCCCAGCGGAAGGAAAGAAACGTTTTCGGTTCCCGGCGCAGACCGCATCGTCAAACTGGTGGAAGGCGAAGGAGTGGTCGGGAAATAACCTGCCCGATGTTGGCCCGGCCCGAATCACTGGGGAGGGTCGGGCTGCACCCGTGCGGTATGGGCCTCCTTATCCAGGCGCTCGTAGATTGCATTTTCGCTCTGCGCTTCCGCAGTCCTACCAGTGAGGCGATAGGCCCTGGCTAACTGGAAGTGAGTTGCCGCGTCATCCGGATTAATCGAGATGGCTTTGCGGAAGTCAGCGATTGCCTCCTGGGACCTTTGCAAAGACACAAGCGCCCGGCCACGAATGGTGAGGGCGTCGGCGATATCGGGTTTGAGTTCCAGGGCGTGGGTGGTGAGACGTAGAGCCTCTTCCGGGTGATCAGCGAGCAGGATGCGCGCCGACTCCCACTCGGCGCGGTAATCATAGGAGTTCCGTTCGAGCGCGTTCTTGTAGGCGGTCAACGCATTCTCCGAATCCCCCGCCGCCCATAAGGCATGAGCGTACCTGTAATAGAGGTCGGGTACGTCGGGAGCGCGTTCGATGGCCCGTTTGTAATGCTCAGCGGCATCGGGGTACAGCTGTTTGACTTCCGAGACTTTCCCGAGCAGTACTTCGATCAGATAGGAATTTGGATCAACCGTCTGGATCTTTCCCATCGTAATCTCCGCCAGGCTCGAATACACACCACCCAAAGTGTAGAGGACCTCGGTATTTTGGGGATCGTCGTGCTGCAGGCGATTCAACACTTCCAGGGCGCCGTCAAAATCCTTGAGTTCCACCAGGCTTCGCGCCAGAAACAGTCTCACGCTGAAGTCGGCGGGATTGAGCTGCGACGCTATCTTGAATTCGCGCTTTGCCCCCTCAAAGTCCTGGCGCTGAAACAGGACGAAGCCCAGCAACGCGCGCGGGGGTTCCGATTTCGGATCGAGCTTGCTGGCTTGGCGAAGGGACTGGATGGCTTCCTCCAGACGCCCCTGCCGATAGAGGAGCCGGCCGAGATTGTTGTACCCAGCGGCCAAGGTCGGGTTGAGCTTGATGATTTGCTGGTACTTCTGAATCGCCTCATCCGGGTGCCCGGATTTCTCGTCCTGCCTGGCTTGTTCGTAGAGTTGCTGGACGCGATCGCCCGGCTCCCCCGAAGTAGACAGGGGCACGAATGTCAGAAGTACAAGAAAGATTAGAGCCCCAACTCTCAAGACCACCTTCACGACTCCTCCGCTACATCCCGAAAAATCTTACTCGATGCGTGCGCTGCCGGAAAGGTCTGGCAGGCGAAGTCTGGCGGGCGAAGATTCAAACCCGGCAAGAGCCGCGTAGGACCAACAGCCCCGTAGACCAACAGCCCCGTAGACTCGGACGCGCCGACTGGGGTGGGCAAGTTCAAGGTCGCCTGGGTAGCCATTGCACTCAGCCCAACCCCGTCGGGATTCGCCCGGCCAGCCGTGTGATTGCACCGCCCCAGCGTGTGCCGGAATCAAGTTTGGCGCAAATAAAACTCCGCACGCCCCAAGCTGGGAGGCGTGCGGAGGTACAACCGCGACGGGGGTGGGCCTTGCGATTAGAAATCCATCCGTATTGCGAATTGGATGACCCGTGGTGAGTTGAATTGGCCCGTCACCTTGCCGAAACCTCCGGTCACCACATCATTCCAGTTCGTATCCGGGGCACTGAACACAACCCGGTTGAAGGCATTGAAGAACTCAGCCCGGAATTGAATCGTGGCTCCTTCGGCAACCTTCGTGTTTTTGATGATCGAAATGTTCTCGTTGTAGTAGGGAAAGCCTCTGACGTTGGCGAGTGTCGGGGGCGCATCGCCGATGGCGAACGCACCCGGATCGGTGAAGGCAGCGGGATTCAAATAGGTATCCGTAGCGGGATTGAACTTGCCTCCCTGGAAGGCTTTCGGGTCAACTCCCGGCACCAGGTTCGGCCGTGACGGACCATTGAACAGAGGTTGTTGACTCCCACCGGTGATGGGCAGCACGGTTCCAGCATCATATGCCGCCACCAAGGACACTCCCCATCCGCCGACAACTTTCCCAACCGGTCCGTTGTGCGCCAGGTAGCGCTTTCCGGGGCCAATCGGCAACTCGTACGTCGCGGCAGCGGTCAAATAGCGCGGGTACGTATTGCCAAATGTGGTGCCCCCCAGGATCCGTTGTTCTGCCTTCAGGTTTCCAGCATCCAGCGGAGGAGCGCCGAAGGTCGAGAACTGGTCCGTGGCATCCGCGATGGTCTGTGAGTAGGTGTAGCTGACCAGGAACGTCAGGCCATCCGAGAAATACTTCTGGGCCCGCAGTTGCAGTGAGTTGTAGTGAATGTGCCCGGTGTTCTGCGTGTTCGGGCTGATGTATTGGAACTGCGGGAAAGGGCGCAGCGCCTGTGCCACCGACCCTGAGAACCCGGCATACGGGTACGCGATCGGAGTGGGCAGTGCGGCTGCATCCGCCGGCGAGCTGATGATCGTATTCAGTTCGTCTCCCAAACTCAGGTACCGGGAAGGCACTTGGTTCGGATTGAGCAGGTTGGCTCCGACCCGGACGCTGGCGCTTCCCACGTAACTGGCCTCGAAGCCGATCTTGAAGGGCAATTGGCGCTCGACGGTTGCGGTCCACTCCTGTACGTAGCCAGGCTTGCCATCGACCGGTCGCATGTAAGCGACACCTTGCCCGTTCGCGGCGTCAAGAGTTCGGGCTGGCGGAGTGCCTACCGGAGGGACACCCGCATCCCACGTGGGCGAGACTTGCGCAGGAACCGAGAAACCGTTGTCGGGGCTTATCAGGGTTTGTTGAAATTGATAGCCGGTCAGGAAGTTGGCTGCAATTTCGGGCCCCATCAGGGTGCTGGCTCCGCCGCGGATCGTGGTGATGCCGAAGCCTCCGCGCAACACAGTTTTCTCGCCCAGGCGGTAGGCGAAGCCGAGCCGTGGCTGCCAATTGTTCCAGTAGGTGTTGGCAATCTTCGGTCGACATAGCGAGGATCCGCCGGCGGAAATGCAACCGCCGACGCCGGTGTCACCGGCATATACGAGAGAGCCGGGCAGGCCGCCCGCGCCCGGATTCGGCACGTTCGGATCGAAGGTTGAGAAATACCCCCCCGAGTTCCACGCCGGCAGCGAAACATCCCAGCGCAATCCCGCATTGATGGTGAGATTTTTGGTCATGTGGAAGTCGTCCTGCACATACAGGGAGCGATACCCGGTCTTCACCAACCGGGGAGGCGCAAGCCCGGTCTTGCTGATGTTGTTCGATGTGCCCAGGAAGAAGCCGGCAAAGCCGTATCCCAATTGCCCCGCATTGGCGGAGAAAGGAAGAGACGTCGTCCCGGCACCGAAGTTGAAGGTCCCGATGTTGGTGGCAAAGGAGTCCTTCTCATCTTCCCAGCGCATCTCCCCGCCGAACGCCAGGTTGTGCCGGCCTTTCGACCACTTGAGGTTGTCGGCAAAGAAGGTGCAGGGCCAGCAGCCGCCGCTATTTTGCCCTTTATCCGCGCGATGGAGTTGAAGTTGTTGCCGGTACCAAGCGGTCCCGAAATCACGGGCGAGGTCGGAGTGTTGTACCGGCCCTTGTAGTACGAGCCGTGGAAGGTTACCGCATGATTGAAGCTGTGATCCACTTTGAACAGGTACACCAGGTTATTCTGCGGTGCCGTAGGCACTGCGACCAACGTATTGTTGATCGGTGCGTTGGTCGTAGCCGTGGGCATCAGCGCAAGGTACTGTGCACTGAGCGGGCTCAGCCGGTCGCCCGGAATAATGTTACCCGGGAACGCGGTGCGGCAGGTCTGTCCGCCCACGACTTGCGTCGTGTTCGGATCAAAGATCTGGCCGGCGAAAATTGTCGAGCCATCGCAGGGATTGGTACCGAGATTGATGCCGGTGTTCAGGAGACTGGAAAAATCGCCAGTCTTCATGGCGGCCGTGGGAAGCGTGGTTAATGAATTGGAGTTTCCGCCACGGAACCGGAACCAGTTAAAATTGGCAAAGAAGAAAGTTTTGTCTCTCCCGTCATAGATTTTTGGAATGTAAACCGGGCCGCCGAGTTTAAATCCGAATTCATGTTGTTTTTCGGTCGGCGCGATGGTGGCAAAGTATCCCTTGGAATCCAATACGTTATTCCGCAGATACTCCCAACCACCACCATGCAGCTTGTTCGTGCCACTGCGAATGTGGAAGTTCAAGACTCCAGCCGAGCGTCCATACTGGGCGTTGTAAGCATTGGTGACGATGGCGTATTCATCCACCGATTCAAAGGGAGCTCCCAGGGCTTCCTGTCTCCCGCCGCCATCGGCGTTCATGTAGGGGATGCCGTCGTAGTAGAAATCCTGGCTGAAGTCTGGTGCCCCGTTGATGCGAGCGGAAAAAGTGTCTCCGGTTACGCCGGGCGCCAAGGTCAGGAACGTATCCACCAGGCGGATGTTGCCGCTCACCTGCAAAGGTAGATCAGCGAGTGTCTGCGCGCCCAGCACGACACCGCGGTCTCCCTTATCTTCCGTAATCGGCGCCACGTTTTCCTGAACGTTTACCGTATCGCTAACGCTACCGACCGCCAGCTGCAGGTCCACCGTGCTGGTAACACTCACGCTGACTTGAACATTCTTGGACAGGTGGGTCCCGAAGCCGGCCTTCTCGGCTTTCACCGTGTATGTACCGGGGGCGAGGTTTACCGCGCTATAGTTGCCGTCATCCCCGGTGCTGATCGTCTGGGTCGCGCCATTTTGATCATTCGTGACCGTGACACTCACTCCGGACAGGCTGGCACCCGACGGATCTGTAATGATGCCACGTATCGCGCCCAAGGCGTTCTGCGCCAGGGCGCTCGGCTGCGTGAACGCAACCAAGCCGAGAAGAATGAGAACGGATACCACCGATCGAACCCCTCGAAGCCATCCCCCACCGTACCCCATACGTCCTCCTGAGCGATCGATACACTGCCGGCCGAAATTCAAATTCACACCAAGCGCGAATAGCCGCACTTCGAGACCCCCTCTGTCTTAGACAAGCAGATAATCGACTGTCAAGACAGTTCAATACCATGAACAGAAGCTCGCAAAACCGACCCACAACCATGGTAAATTCCGCTCGCGTCGCAACTTGCGCCACCGTTCTGAGATATCCCGATCCGGCAAAAAAGACATTCTGGATCTGCAATTGGAGTTCGAGGTGATATGGCAGTGGGCTGAAAAACAACGGCGTCCTAGTGCGAGCGGGGGCCAGATTTCTCAGGCAGCATCCTCTCGACCAGGTCTCCCAGTTGTTTTGCGGTGAACTGATTCCCTTCGATGTTTGCGGCGAGCTTCCTTTGCCGATCAATGACGATGGTGTGAAAAGAGTGGGTGACTACGCCTTCGCCATTCCAGAAATCCACGCCGAACATGCGAGTGGTTTTTTGAATGTCCGGCAGCGGCCCTGTCAGGAAGTGCCAGCCCTGCGGGTTGGCATGCCAAATACTGGCATAGTTGCTCAGAGTGTTTCCCTGATCGTGTTCGGGATCAATGACAATGCTGAGCAATACCAGGTCATGTCCCAGACGCTGAGGAAAGCGCTTCTGCAGCCGTCCCAGATTACTATTCAACCGAAAACAATAGTTTGGATTGGGACAGCGGGTGTAGATAAAAGTCAGCACCACCACTTCGCCGGCAAACTGTGACAGTGCGACACGCTGCCGGGTCTGGTCCATGAATACAAAATCGGGCACCCGTTCACCCTTCGGCAGCGGATTTACCTCGACCGCGGGGTTGGCAAGATTCTGCAAGAACTTCAACCTTTGCGCTTCCTGAGGCTCCTGCTCCACGCTTTCGAAGCTGCGAACTCGAATATGGTCCGCGTAGGAAGACTTGCCATTCACGTGCAATAAAAACTCAACCACCGAGCTCGACTCTATACCATTCAGATTTTCCGGCTTCGGGACAGGGAAGGTCATGACCATGGCATCCATATAGCCCGGAATGCGATCGCAGGAGACCACAAATTCGCCGCGCGTCCGGTCCACGTTCACAACCAGGCCTGTCACCGTGTACTGCTCGGCGGCCCAACTGTGGCTGGCAATCAGCAGGAGCGTAATCGCGAGTGGAGTTCCGCGCTTCATTTTCTAGGGATGTCCCTGCCGTGCTCCGGCATCTTGCTCCGATTCCGGTTGCTTCACAGAGACTTCCACCCCCCGTTTTGCTCCACCCAACCGGAATGGCTTGCGCTCCAACCTGGTAAAGCCCGGGGCAAATTCCTTGACCTCGATGAACTGGTTTTTCTCCACGCGAACCAAGGTCTGTCGGGTCTGGCTCGTGGGCCACCAGACCTCAATGTCCACAATCTTCGCTGATTTGCCAAGTCCGATGTGCTGTTCCATCGGATTGGCGCCGAAAGACCCTCCGCTGCTCACCGTGTGGTAGACGGTTCGCCGGGTGCGATCTTCGCCTTCGACAGTCACCTTGATTTGCGCGCCAATGGCCGCACGATTGGTTTTTACTCCGACCAGACGGACGTTGATCCAGTCATCGCCATTGCCGGGATTTTCAAAAAGGCGGAAGGCATGCTTGTCTCCCCGCACGGCGCCGCCGGTCTCGGCAAAAATGTCTTCATAGCCACGACGATCGATATCGGCGAACGCGATGCCGTGTCCCTTGTGCAACTCCCCTGTGCCGGATGCCGCGGTGACATCGACAAAGTATTTTCCCTCGTGATTCCGCAGCAGAACATGCGGAATCAAGGAGCCGTAGGAAGGATTTCCGTTCCCCAGATAGACGTCCAGAAAGCCGTCGTTGTCGATGTCGCCGAAATTGGCCCCCATCGGCATAAATACTCGATCGAGGCCGGCTTCGGCGGTTACATCTTTGAATGTTCCGTTCCGCATGTTCTTGTAGAGCTTCATGGTCTCAGCGTTGTGCGGAAGTCCGAGGTAGGTGCGCATCACGTCATCATTGCTCTGATAGTAGCTGTTGACCAGAAGGTCAGGCCACCCATCATTGTCATAGTCGAAAAACCATGTAGCAAAACTTCCAAAGGGCGCCTGCACTCCGGCCTGGCGGGAAACTTCGCTGAACGTGCGATCGTGGTTATTATGGTAAAGGAAGTTTCCACCGCTGAAATTAGAAACGTAGAGATCGGGATATCCGTCATGGTCATAGTCAGCGGCCACTACGCCTTTGCTGAAAGCGGAACGGGCCACACCGGCGGACTGCGAAATATCCTCAAAGGTTCCGTCGCCCTGGTTGCGGAAGAGCTGGTTGGGACCGCGCTCGTTCGCAATGAACAGATCCAGATAACCGTCGTTGTCGATGTCTGTCCAGACCGCGGTCTGGGTGGCGGTCGCGGGCACTGCGAGGCCGCTCGAACGCGTCACGTCACTGAAGGTGCCGTCGCAGTTGTTCTTCAATAGCGACCGGCGCATGGGATATTCCCATCCTCCCCGCAACACCAGGATGTCCATGCATCCGTCGTTGTTGTAGTCGGCCTGGATGATGTTCAGGCCACCGATCTGATCGCTGAGTCCGGCCTTCACCGTGTTGTCTCGAAACGTGCCGTCCCCGTTATTGTGAAAGAAATGTAGAGGCTCGCAGGGATCCATGCTGGAGATCACGACATCGAGCAAGCCATCGTTATCGAAGTCGTCCACAATGACTCCGCCCGCGAGTGAAGCCAAGGACAACCCAACCGCTGGCGCCACGTCTACAAAATGCCCGGTGCTTTCTTTCGACTCAAAGGCAGACAACGGAACCAAGTACTTGTCGGGAACACCCGCGGGATATTTTCCCAGCGTCATGTAGGCAAGATTGAGCAGCCATTTGACTTCCAGCTCGATGTCGTG
>Ga0193726_1001458_pt1 | contig 18557 bp, 9 predicted proteins | sample H2c1metaG_FD_144928 | JGI IMG/M metagenome (GOLD analysis project Ga0193726, IMG submission 144928) | Soil microbial communities from a riparian zone of the East river system, Colorado, United States - H2c1 | ecosystem: Environmental > Terrestrial > Soil > Riparian zone | place: USA: East River... | reverse complement strand
TAGCGCCAGTAGCACCGCGGCGATGGCGAGTGTTCTTTGGAGTCTCTCGGGGGTATCAAACCTCTGAACCGTAACCCGCTGCATCATTTTGTTCTCCCTATAAAGCTGTTGTTGAGCATCTTCGAAGACCGCGATGATCCCGAACTACCTGTGCCGTCCGCCGCCGTGGAAGCCTCCGCCAGCATGAAACCCGCCGCCGAAGCTCGACCGCCCGCCGGAGGAGTTCGACCTGGCGACACCGCCGTGACTAAAACCGCTGAAGGCGCCAGAATGGGTACCCGCCTGGCGATGTCCAGCAAACTGGTGTGAGACTCCCCCAAATCCTCTCCCCGGCGCTCCGCCCTGAAATCCACCCGCATGATTGAAGTGGTTGCGATTGACGAAGATTCTGCTGTGGGAGATGTATGGGTTGTGGTTGTAAATGGCGCCGTGGTGATGCCAATCGTAGCCCCAGTGGTGCCAACCCCAGCCAAATCCTCCAAAGAATCCGACTCCAAACCCGAAGCCAAATGCAATTCCCGGGCCGGCAAGGAAAAGTCCTGGATACGAATACCAGCCTGGCCAGATCCCAATGGGCTCCCCATACACCAGCCAAGGATCATATTCCGGAACGTAAACAACCTCCGGGTCGGCGGGTTCGACCACAATTGTCTGTCCCTCGCGGGTCACCTTTTCCTGCGCCGTGCTCTTTAAGTTTCCTGCCTTTTCCGCACGATCGCGCATTGCCTGAACCGCGTTCATCACTTCCTGCTGCTGGTTGACGTAAGCATCGCCAAGTGACGAGGTCCAGGAAAGATTCTTGTCCATGTTGGCTAACACCGAAGGAAACTCAACCAGGGACTTCACGCTAGGATCCCAAGGTTGCTTATCGACTTCGTCACCCAGTTGTTCCCCCTTCAGATCAGGATGCTGCTGCATCCATCGGTCTGCTTCCACAACCTGGTCGGGATAGGTAGCGGCTCCCAATATCTGTGCCACCAACGCGTCCGGGTAAAGCGCAATTGGCGCAACCAGTTGCTGCAATTGCTCGGGAGTTTGCTGCGCGGTTTGAACCTGAGTCGACGACGCAGCTTCACCGGCTGGGTCGGCGAATCCCGCGGGAGCCGTCGCGAACGTAAGTGAAACGACTAGGAAAAGAGCCAAACTCTGCTTGAGCAATGTCACGATGAATTCTCCTGTGCGCAACCAGCCAGGAATAAGCAATCTGGTTGCCAACCATCGCGCAGCCTAAGTTCTGCGTGGAAGACGGATGGTTCGATCTCGCTTAGGGCGCCGTGTCAAGCGCCTGACGCGCTGACGATATCGGGACTGCCAGGACCCTCATCGATTCGCCCGGCCGCTTGATCCCCAGAGCCACTAGCTGTCGACTCATCGCAGAGGCGGAAGGTGGACACTCCGTCGGTATGTTGACCATCACAGTCCCGCACTCTGTCGAGTTCGCTGCGGACAAGGAACACTCAGCCTTGAACCTGAACGACGGACTGGGCTTGCTGCGTGCTGCGTCGTTTGGAAATGCAAATGCACTCGTAGAGTACGAAAAGGAGACTCCAATGATGAAGTCGTTTCGTGGCACAGCAGTTTGCACTCTGTTTTTCTTGGCCATGCTGGGAGCTGCATTTGCGCAGCAGGTCAATACCGACTTTGATCACCAAGCCAATTTCTCTCGGTACAAGACGTATTCGTGGCAGGAACTCAAGCCGGCGAATTCGCTGTGGGATGCGCGAATCAAGAGCGCAGTCGATGCTCAATTGGCAGCCAAAGGCTGGACTCAGGTAGACAACGGGGGCGATGTGGCGATCGTGGCGATTGCGACGACCCATACCGACAGGACACTTCAGACTTTCTATGACGGTATGGGCGGGGGATGGCGTTGGCGGGGATTCGGTGGAATGGGCGAGGCTACCACTACGGAGCAGTATTACAAAGAAGGGACTCTGCTGGTCGATCTGTACGACGCAAAAACCAGGCAGTTGATCTGGCGCGGCAGTGCCGAAGACACCCTGTCCAACAAGGCGGAGAAAAACGAAAAGAACCTGAACAAGGGTGTGGCAAAGATGTTCAAGAAGTTCCCTCCGCAGCCTGCCAAAGGTTAAAAGCTTCGGTCCTCAGGACAGTCGCTCAACGGAACTCCAGAAGGAGATTGGAATGGAAACTCGCAAGCTTGGCAACTCCGACCTGCACATCACTCCTGTCGGCTATGGTGCCTGGGCCATCGGCGGCTCAGGCTGGCAGTTCGCATGGGGATCGCAGGATGACCATGACTCCATCGCCGCCATTCACCGCTCGCTCGAACTCGGCGTCAACTGGATCGACACGGCCGCCGTCTACGGCCTGGGACACTCAGAGCAAGTCGTTGCCCGAGCGCTCAAGATGTGGCCGGGTCCGCGGCCCTATGTCTTCACCAAGTGCGGCCTGCGCTGGGACGCCAAGGGCAATGTGAGAAAAGCGTTGAACGGTGATTCGATCCGGCGCGAAGTCGAAGACAGCCTCCGTCGCCTCTCCGTCGACGGAATCGATCTCTATCAGATCCATTGGCCGCCGGATCCCGATTCAGCCGAACTCGAAGAGGGATGGTCAACGCTTGCCTCCCTGCAGCGCCAAGGCAAGGTACGTTGGATTGGGGTTTCCAACTTCAGTGTCGACCAACTGCGTCGCGCGCAGGCCATGGCACGGGTTACTTCTCTTCAGCCACCGTATTCGCTGCTGCACCGCGAGATCGAAGGCCAGGTTCTGCCGTACTGCCTGCGGGAAGGAATGGGAGTCCTTGTTTATTCTCCAATGGCTTCCGGTCTACTGACCGGCGCCATGACCCGCGAACGCGCGGCCAAACTTCCCGAGGACGATTGGCGTAAGCATCATCCCGATTTTTCCGAGCCGCGACTCTCTTGGAACCTGGCGCTCGTTGAACGCTTGCGGGAGATTGCCAAAGCCCGCAACCGGTCAGCGGGAGAAGTTGCCATCGCATGGACGCTGCACAATCCCGCCGTGACAGGAGCCATCGTCGGGGCCCGCACCGCGCGTCAGGCAGAGGGAGTCATGCGCGCCGGCGAGTTGCACCTCAGCGACGAGGAAGTGAGGGAAATCGAGGCCTTTTTCCTGGGGACCGCGGCCTGAAGCAAATGGCAATCGCCATGGCCATGATTCTGATTGCATCGCCGCACTCTGGTGGAGAGCGCCGGCGCGACGGTTGAAGTCTGGCTTGTATATCTGTTATGAATATAACTTGCAGCAATGAGCGTTACTAAACAGAACGAACCCGCTCCCCCTTGGCTCCTCCTGGTATTTAGTTTGGCAAGAAAGGGTGCCAGCCTCAGAGTCACGGTTTGGCGGAAGCTGCAGCGGCAGGGAGCCTTGGCACTCGGGAACTCCGGCTACTTTCTCCCTAACACGGAACAGAACCGGGAACGATTCGAATGGCTGGCAACGGCGGTCCGCACCCAGGGTGGCGAGGCTTCGGTTCTTGAGGTGCAGTCCATCGACAACTGCTCCTTTGAGCAGATGAAGCGGCGATTTTCCGATGCCCGTGCCGGAGACTATCGCGAGTTGCTCAAGCAGCTTCGGAACCCGTCTTCTGCAAACCAGTCGTCGCGGATCACACGTCTCCGGAAGCGTTTCCAGGACATCGCCTCCATCGACTTCTTCGGCAGTCCGCTTCGTGAGCAGGTCGAGCACGCATTGCATGCCATGCAAACATCCAAAGCAAAATCCACCGCCCCCGAGATCGGCAAGGTCTCACCCGCCGAATATCGAAACCGCGTATGGGTCACACGGCCGAGGCCGGGCGTGGATCGAGTGACGTCCGCATGGCTGATTCGCAAATTTATTGACCCGAAAGCCAAATTCGCTTTTGCCTTCGAAGGCCGGAAACCAGCCAAGGCCGTCCCCTTCGACATGTACCAGGGCGGGTTTGGGCACCGCGGCGAGGACTGCACTTTTGAGACGCTGCTTCAGGTGTTTCACATTCGCGACAAGAAGGTAGTCGCCATGGCGGAAGTTGTTCACGATGCGGACCTCTTCGATGAGAAATTTGGCCGGAAAGAGGGCTTCGGAATCGATGAAGTGATGAAGGGTTGGGCCCGAGAGGGCCTGAGTGACCAGGAACTCCTCAAGCGAGGAATGCAACTGGCCGAGGGCCTTTACAAATCGCTCGGCTGATTTCCCATAGATGCAAAGCGCTCACTGGCCGGAGCGCAAAATCAAATACCAAGGAAGGTTGCTTTTATGAAACTAGGAACGCTGATTCTTTCTCTTCTGCTGTTCTGTCCGGTAATGCTCGTGGCGCAGGGCTTGGATACGGCCAAAATTGACGAAGCGCTGGGCCGCTCTGGACAAACCACTGGTGATGTTTACCGGCTGGGTTTTCCCCGCACGGATCTTCACGTCTCGGTTGCCGGGGTTGAGATTAAGCCCGGATTGGCACTGGGCTCATGGGCGGCCTTCGCTGGAACCGACAACGAAGCTATGGTCATGGGCGACCTGGTCCTGCTGGAGAACGAACTCACGCCGGTCATGAAGAAGTTGCGCGCCGCGGGATTCGAAATCACCGCCGTCCACAATCATCTCTTGAGCGAAACCCCGCGTGTCATCTACATGCACTACATGGGGCATGGAAAGGCGGTTGAGCTGGCAAAGTCCCTGCACGCCGGGCTGACGGAGTCGAAGACCCCTCTCGATAAGCCAGCGCCACCCGCCCCCGCGGGCGAGCCTCCCGCATTTGTCAAGACCATCGAAGACACTTTGGGCGCGAAGGGGCGCTTTGCGGGCGGGGTGTTGTCCTTCGGAATTCCTCGCGCCGCGGCGATCACTGATCACGGAATGACGCTGACTGGCGCGCAAGGCGTAGCCGAGGCCATCAACTTCCAGGAAGCCGGCACAGGCAAAGTTGCGACCACCGGAGATTTCGTGTTGACAGCGGAGGAAGTGAATCCAGTCATCTCCGCACTTGAAGAGCACGACATACAAGTCACGGCACTTCACAGCCACATGCTGACCGAACAACCCCGGCTGTTCTTTATGCACTTCTGGACAGTGGGCAGCACGGAATCAGTGGCTGCCGGAATCCAAGCGGCATTGAGCCATGTTGCGGTGAAATAGCAAACAGGATTGAGAGGTGCGCGATGCGAAGAGCTGCTCTATTTTTCACGACCGCTTGCCTTCTGGGAATTGCCGCAACGGACGTCGCCCAGTCAGGGTCGACGTTGAAGAGAGTCACAGCGTTCGATTTGCCAGGCCCAGCGGGAAAACGGTTTGATTACCTAACGATGGATGATGACGACCACTACCTGATCTCCGCGCACCTTGCCGCGGGACAGACCTACGTGATCGACCTGCGCCCCAACCGAGTGATTGCAGTGGTAACCGATACACCGGGCGTCGAAGGGGTGGAATACTTTCCGGAACTCAAGAAGTTCTACACTTCGAACGCACACGACGACACGATCGGCGTGGTTGACCTCAGGCAGATGAAGGTCGTCAAGAAACTCAAGACTGAATCCAAGCCGGACGGCAGCACCTACGCCGCTCCCTTTCATAAGCTGTACGTCTCCGATGAACGAGGCAAAGCCGAAGCCATCGTTGACGTGCTAAAGGATGAGATTGTGGGCACGTTGCATTTCGACAGTGAAACCGGGATGCCGCAATACGATCCCATTGCCCGCAAGGTATATGTCAATCTGCAAGACCAGAACATCTTTGCCGTCATTGATCCTCTGACAGACACGGTGGTGGGGCGATATTCCGTTGGCCAATGCAAGGGCAACCACGGAATGGCGCTCGACCCGGAGCATCACCGTGCGTTTTTGGCGTGCCAAGAAAACAACCTGATGACCGTCTTCGATTTGGATAAGCACGCTCCCATCGCCTTTCTGCCGCTGGCTGATGGACCTGATGTCATCAAGTTCGATGCCGGTCTTGGCCGCATCTACGTCGCGTGTTACAGCGGCGCCCTCTCCGTTTTCCATCAAGACGATCCAGACCATTACCGCAAGCTGGAGGACTTTCGCGTTCCGCATGCTGTTCATAGCCTCGCCGTGGATCCCAAGACTCATCGCGTTTACACGCCGGAGCAAGAAGAGGATGGAAAACCAGTGGCGCGAATGATGGTGTACGAAGCCGTCACTGGGCGCTAGCGGCACCGGGGGGCAAATCTCGCAGGCGGAGAAATTCAGGAGCGGCACTCGCCACTGCAGAACTGAGGCCTTTCAATCCCCCTATTCCATCGAATCAGTCGTCTCAGCTGATCGTGTCATACCTCAGGCCGCTGGAACCCTCGGGTCGCCCGACTAGGACTCTTCGGCCGATCCAGGTATGTGTGCCACCATCGGTCCATCGGGCATAAGCAGGGCGCCGCTGAAGGCGGCGTCCTTCGCGGGGAAGTTCTTGTTCCCGAACTCCAGAGCCAGCGAGCTCCCGAAGCAATAACGCGCGGGGGAATTGGATGGGCGCCGCAGATCCGGTCGGCAGCACGCCGACCCGGTATCGCGCCAGGCGGTCTCCCACCGCTTCTGGCACGAGCGGGAACCAATGCGCCGGTACATCACTGGACAGCCGGTAGTGCAACACCGGCCGATCGGCGGGAAGTGCCGTGCTCGAAGCAGGTGCAGGAGGTGGTGGCGGGGCCAGTGATGACCACTGGACGGAGTGTCCGGCTGCATCAGGCACAACGACTTCCACCCCCCAGGCCAAATTCGCCTGCTCATCACGCAGGAGCACGATTTCTTCGACAGGCTCTCCCTCCAGCGGAGCGACCAGACGTGGCGGCACAAGTAAAGAGTCCGTCACATCTCCAGTGGTGAACCATAACCTCGTCAGTTCATTGTCCGCCTTCGCGGGATTTATGCCGGCGGGTTTGACCAGCCCCCGCACCCCAAATGTGTCGCGCACGACTACGCTGTCAACGGTGACGCGAGACGAAACCGGGACCTCGATCGGAACACTGGACCAGTCACCGCCGTAAATAAACGCAAACTGCAGCACGACCATCAACGCGGTTTCGTGCGGAGCCGCCGATGCGGAAACAAAATCGACGTCAGAATCTTCGAACTCCCAGTAACGGATCGCCGGCGCTCCGCGGAAACCCAGACGCGACGGAAGCACGGACAACGTCTTGCCCCCGGGTCCGGTCAGCGCGGTCGGTTGAATCGTGGCACCGAGCGCAGCCTCGCCACTGATGTCAAAAGCAAACCAGTCAGGCGGTTCGCCGTCCCAGTCTCTCGCGCGCAGCACAACTTCACCACCTGGCGAGCACGCGCCAACCGCAAAGGAGTATTCGAGCCTATCGCTTTGCCATGCGGCGGGCACGGCGCTCGATGCATTCTGGCGCAACACCTCCAGGTCAATTTCCGTGCTTACCGCAGCCAGCGCGGCGCCGACAGCATCCATCGCCGCCGCCGGCAGCTGAGCTGTGGCGGTCGCAAAATCATCGTGGGCCGCAAGCATCAGAGCGCCGCCGTCGAACAAACGGTTGGCCAACAGTTCGAGCCGGGATTGCTCCGCGGGCCCACAACCGTTAAGCACGGCTTCCAGTTGCCCGCCATCAACCGGGTATTGCGTGCGAAAAGTGGCCAACGCGCTCGCCGGCGCCTGTCGCGCCCCGAGTTCCTCAGCGACACGCGACGCAATATCCAGCCGGAATGCCAGCTGTGCCGCAGGATCGGGCCCGCGTTCGCGCGCCACCAGGGATTCGAGCGGCGTCACCGAACCGTCATACTCCAGCTTGCTACCGCCCGGAGGCCCGAGCATGAGTCGATGCACCGGCGCGCGGGATCCGAACACGTCAACCGCAATCGGAGATCCCGTGTCTTCTCCGGAGAGTTCGCCAAGTTGCCACTGGCGGCCGAGAAGCCATAGCGGGTCCTCCACGGCGGCAACGATACCCGGCGCAAGAGAGGGGTCCGACAATCGGGGTTCGAGTCGTGCCCAGGTGGTGTAGGTGACGAGTCCGTCTGTCATCAGGAGACCCTCGGGAAGAAGAATTTTTCGGGGGCTTTGATCTGGCCCTGCCGGCCCGTGCAGGCGAGGAACAACGCTGGCAGGAATTGGCCAAAGCGGCTGAGGGCCAATGGATCCACCATGCGAGCGGCGGACAGCGCAAAAGTCTCATCCAGCACCGCCCGCAAGGTGGCCAAATTCCACGGCTGCTTCGGATCAGGCGGTACCGCGATCAGCACCGACTGGGGCGCATCGCTCCCGGGCCGGTCAGTATTTACCGCAAGCGCGGTAACCACATTGGGTCGCGGCACAACTTCCACCCAGTCATCGATCGACAGCACGCTTACCGGCTTGCCGGCAACGAAGGCCGCATCTCCCACCAAGACCATCGAGACCACGCCGCCCGGCACGGGGGCCTTCGGCAGCGCGACCCACATATCTCCTGGAGCGGTTCCCGATTGCGCGACACGAAGGGTCGCGGGTTTGCCTCCCAGCGCGACTGCCAGTTTCTCGCTTTCATCGAGCCGATCCACACCACGGCGGACATGACGGGCTCGAGCCAGAAAAGCGCGGATCAGCGAGTTCTGATCGGCGGTTGATGCGACCCCAAACGATGGAGGAGATGCAGCAAGCGTTCCCAGAGAGGCAAGAAGCGTCGCATCGAGCTGCGGCGACATCGGCGGAGCGTTGTCCACGACCAGTTGGGCGATCTCCCGCCGCTCGTCGACTGCCGACGCCGTTGCCGAACCAAGGCTACGGTTGCGGATTCGATCTTCTGCCTGGTCAAGCCGTCTCGCCAATTCGACGAGCATCCCTCTTCCCTGCGGGACCAGCGTCGCGCGTGCAGTCGCCAGCGACGCGTCAGCCGCCTCCGGCAGAGCGGCTGCAACCACGAAGGAAGTGGTACGAAGCTGCGCCAGCAAGCTCGCCAGATCGACGTCCTCATCCTTCACGTTCTCCAGTAGCTTTGCAAGTTGTGCCCGGATTGCCTCGGCGGCGTCCACGACGGACGAAAGCCGTTTTGCCAGTTCGCCAATGTCGAAACCATCGGCGTCGAGAGCGACTGAAGGATCAAGCTCGTGGGGCGAAGGAACGCGCACAACCCGGAAGAGGTCGGCGATCGCATCGGCAGCAACAATAAGGTCGCTGAGCGGACTCTTGGCTGTCGCCTTTGCGTGTTCGGATCGCCCGGCGATTGCCGCAGTCGCGTCGGCAGGAACTTCGGCCGGACGGTGCGCCGGGTCCATCGCCCAGTCAAGGACACGCCGCTCCAACTCGCAGAGCTGACCGGCCGCAGCCGGACGGCTCATGGCCACGGCATCAAGTGCTCCGATTCCAAGCTGGTTGACAAAAATCTCAAGCCGCGGCGCGAGTGGTGCTCCCGCCTTGCTGAACACGACGAGCGCTGAATATTCCGCTGGGTCTCCCAGACGCGACGCCACCCAGCCCTCCAGCAACGGATCGGCCAGCACTCGCGGAGTTTGCGAAGTCGCTCCTAGCCATACCGTGCTCGTTTGATCGCTGACGAGCAGCACGCGCTGCGTCAACCCCGTTCCGGTCCCCGGGGTGGATATGACTTCGAAGCGGTCCGGCGGGGGCGCCATCCCAGCCGCAGCCTGGACAACCGCAGCCGCTCGCGCCGGAGTTCCCGCCACAATCTGGTGAACGCCTTCGGCAAGCAGCAAGTCTCCTGTGGCATCGAGCGTGTCACGCAGCTCCGCAACCGAAGCGTTGACCGCCGCTTGCTCTTGCGCAGTGAAATTTGGACCGACGTACTCGCCACGGGCAATCCGTTGGCCATCGACCACATCCCTGGGTGCAACCTGTTCAAATGCCACACCACTTGCAGGCTGGCTCGCGCTGGTTCGCAACGGCGCCGCGTCCCGGAGCTTGGCGATGGCCGACGGCGCGCCACGATCCATCAGGGCACGCTCGAGTTGATACCCCAGCAAGGCCCCCAACGGCTGGCCTTGCCGCACTCCCTCCAAAACGTACAAAGCCCGCCGCACCCGGCTCGATTCGAGCGAAACCGCAAAAGCCGCACCGTCGCCGTGCGCGACGTGGCCGCTACGAAGTACGGCTGCGGTTGCCGCATGTCCCATGCTGGGGGCGTGGAGGAATCCCTGGTTCGGCGCGTCGAAAGCCTTTTCGGTTCCCTGTGGACTTCCCGGTGGCTGCACCAAATTACCCTTCGCCGCCGGGATAATGTTTTCAACGAATCCATACGCGCCCACGTGAGCGCCTCGGGGCGTGGCCGCCCGCATTCGCGACAGTCGCATCGTGGGCAGCGAAGTGATCCAGGCGTCTAATCGGTGGGACGCCAGGTCGAGCGTCTCGCGCAGCAAACGATCAAGGGTTGCCGAGGGCATCCCCGCGAGGTGATCCAACGCGGCCAGCACCTGTGCAACCTCGGAGGTTCCCGGGTCGGTCGTCTGTCCACCGCCCGCAGGGGCGTTCCCGGTGTTTGCCGGGGTTTTCCCGATCGCCGGTCCCGAGAGCATGCGCGCCAGGATGCGCGGTTGTTGGCCGGGCCGCGCTGTGTCTCCCAACAGCGGGTTGGTGAAAGACCCACCCATCGGGATGGCCGCGGCCAGGCGGTTTGCAATATTGTGAATGTCCTGACCGAGCGTAAGAGTCACACCTGCCTGGGGATTTACCGGCGTCGTCGCCGTCTCGAGAACATCCAACGGCAGGGTTGGCTTGGCGACTCCCATGATGTCCACAATCACATCACGATCGAAGAAAGATGAACGGTCGATCGACGGCGGAAGATTCGGAGCCGTGGACGCCGCACGCTCGTACTGATGCAGCAGCGAGTAGCGGGCGAGCAGATAAAGCAACGGCGATCCGAACCTCTCCTCCGCGGCGGCGATCTGTTGCGGAGTCGAGTTCCGAAGCCAGGTCAGGTAGTCGTCGACGAGCGGATCAACATCGGAGAGCGGCGCTTGCTGGACTCGCGGAATTTTCAACCTTTGCCGAGTTTCCCCACCGAGGATGTCGAGCAAGCCATCCCCGTTCTTGAGGGTGCCGAGCGCGCCCACAGCTCCCTGCACCAACTGCTGCCCCACACTGCCGACGGTCTTGCGTTCCTCCGTGGACATTCCAGATAGTTGGGAAAGGATATCGACCATCCCTGCCGGATAGATTCGTCGCGCATCAATTGCTACCGACAGGGGGCTCAGCGCCAGAATCTGGGCAAGCGTCTGGCTGGAGTCCTTCGGATCGCCGCGTCCGACCTTGGGCACGCCGTCGGTTGCATCGGTCCACGCCGCCATCATCGAGCGCAGCACCGTCACAAAACCGGCTGCGTGGGTATCGGTCGCGTCCGGAACAAAGTGCGCCAGACTCGAAACCGGCAATAGACCGTAAGGGTTGCGACCGACGCGCAGAGGTGCAAACGGGCCGCGTCCCCGCACCCAGTTGAGAGCGTGCGCGCGCAGCAAACTCGCATCCTCCTGGCTTACGCTCACCGGGAGCATCTGCCTCAGGAAATATCCCAAAGTGCCCGGCCACAGCGCCACGAACATCGCCTGGGCATCGGCTTCGCCGGACAGGTCTGCTCCCACGGCTCCGGCAAAGCAGTTTGCCGGAACACCGAGCGCGGAAGCGACCCGCGCTCCGTCGCTATCCGCCTGGATGGAATAGCCGGCATCCAGCGGAGTGGCTTCTGCCTGGGACAATCTGCTCCCCGAGAAACCTGAAGTACCAAGATTCGAACTGTTGCTTGCCGTGCCTACACGCAGCACTTCCAGGCCGTCGGCGTATCGGTGCGCGTGCAGAAGCTTTTCGAGCAAGGCGTCTCCGTCCGCGGGCGCAAGCGTTGCCCGCACGCCAAGCACGGTAACCCGCTGAATCAACTTCGGAGCCGAAGCCCCCAAAGAGACTCGAGCTCCGAGGCCCTGGGCCACGGCTGCATCGAAATCGGTCATCCAACGCATGCCCGCGTCGGTGCCATCGTCCGCGTCGGGTGTGAGCCGTGGGTCGGGGCCCGTGGCCACCGGGGGACGAATGCGCGCCCCGGAAACGGGAGGGAGATTGGCTCCGTCGGAAAGAACGCAGAAGACAAATTGGTCCGGCAATGCCTCGGTCCAGGTCGGACGCGTGAAACCTGTGGCGGCCAACGTTCCCTGCCCTATCGGGGTGCCGGTTTCCGGGTCGGTTCGCGTGGCCTCAGCAACCCAGGCCGCCCTTTGCGCTCCCAGAGACTGCACCAGCCCGAGCCATGCGCTGGCGCGGTCTCCGCCGCCCGCGCTCTGCCAAAAAGCAAGCCCCGCCTCCTGCTCGAGGGCGGTCAACTCGGGTTCGTGTGCGTCGATGTGAATCGCATCCGGAAAGACGCGCACACACAAGCTCCACCCTCCAGCCGGCTGCTGGGCCACACGTGTCTCGAGCCGTACTGGCAAAAGAACCAGGGGGACGGTGAGTTCCAGTGCCCCCAGCACCTGGTCGGGCGTGGCGGGGATCAAATGATCGGCAACCCTGTCATTGTTGGTGCGAAGTTTGGAGACCGCAGCAGTCGCGGCCTTGATGCTGGCAACCGACCGCGCCAGCTTGGCCGCAGTTGCACCTTGCGCTCGCAGCTGCTGGTGGTGGCTGGCGGCCATGGCAAGAGACGCACTGGCATCGCTCAGTTTCTTGCTCTCAGTCGAGGCTGCGGCACGAAGCTTCTGAATATTGAAGGCCATTAGGGTGTACCTAGCAGTTGGCGAAAATGAATGGCCGCGCGCACCGGCTGCTGCAGAGTCGACACCGCCTGGTCGGCCGCGCTGTCACCCCAGGTTGCCCCGTTGTCGGCAAAAGCAGGACCAAGCTTTTCAGCCTTTACGAATGATCCCGTCATGGTCACATCGTTCCATCCCAGATCACTTGCATTTGCGGGAAATCCACCGGCGCCAACCAGGTCCAGACCAAACGATGGCGCGCCCGCGGGCTGCTGAAAGACCAGATATTGCCCCGGTGTCCCGGTTGCGGCTTGCGCCGTGAAACCGAATCCGAAGAACGCGACGTCGGACGAAAGCTGGCCTTTGAAGATGGGCAGCACCGGATTGTCGAAATTGGGCTTGAGCGTGCCGGAACTCGCGTCGCCGGGCACGGAGAATATCTGCGTACCGGGAAATCTCGCGAGCAGACTGCTGCGGACCACCACGACCACGTCCGCCCCACCCGTGACCGCGCTGCCGAGCGCTCCGGCACGGACCGTGTTGAGGTCTGGAATCTCATCCGCGTCAGCCCGCCAAAAACGATGGAAGGAGGTGCCGCGTTCGTCCGTCGGGAAACCGCGCCAACGCAGCTCGCGCATCATTTCGTAATTGGCGCCAGCCAGCAGCGCCTGCACGAACGCGGGGTTCGAGACAACCGCAAACACACGATCCAGTGCAATCTCGTCCAGACCGGGCAGCAGCAGGTCGGGAGCGATTCTTATGAGATCGACCGATAATGGAGCGTCGAATCGCGGTGCCGCCAGCACATCCTCGAGCTGATCGGCGCTCGCCAGGTTGGCGGGTATGGTCATGCGAGCGCGAACCCCTTTCGCGATGCATTTTTCAGGATCAATTGCGGTCAGCGCCTGAGCAGCAACCTGGGCCACTCCGAGGGCAGGAGGTTGGGCCGCAGAATCTTGCAGGGCGGGCGTAAACATCGCGGCAAGCGCTTTCTTGTTTGCATCGGTGACGTCAATCGTAGCCCTACCGGTCGCGACCATCACCCGCCCCGGCATCTCGGCTAAGCTTTGCGGAGACAAAGTTGCGGGACTGATCCGCGCAATCGTCGCCCCGCCTGGAATCGTGAACGGTCCCTTGAGAGTGAGCGATGATCCTTTGCTTCCACCGACTGACCCCGCGTCCGCAACCTTGATCTCTTGGACCACGGCCGCCGCAGGAACAGGAGTGACTCCCGGAGTTCGCGCAACCGGGCCCCGGCGCGCCGCCGGACGCCCTCCTCTTACAACATCGGTTACGTTTTTTAGCGTGACCATCTCACCCGGTCGGACCGCAATTCCGCGATCCGGCTCGATGGTGCCGGCATCGATCCCAGTCACAACCCCGCGAGCTGCGTCCGTTGATAACCGCCTTGCAATGCGCCCTCCCGGCCGGGTTAGAGCCGTATAGTTAGGACTGAGCACCAGAGCAGGCAAACGGCTGTCAGCGGCCAAGCCAGCCAGAGTTCGATTCACACCGGCGAGCGCCAAACGGCTGGCGACTGAGGCAAACACGGCGAGTTGCTGAACATCGGCCAGCGGCGTGATGTGCCGTTTTACAATTCCGGCGCTGGCCGCGCGTCCAAGTCTTGCACGGCGCAAACGGCGATTGACCTCCGCCAAGTCACCTGCCTGGTCCCATGCCGAGCCCATGAGCGCTTCCTGATTGTTCTGGACAATCTTGGCACCCAACGCCGCCGCAACGCGGTGACGCGGATCGGTGTTCAACTCGTGGACCCAGCCAGGCGCCGACGCAGCGCTCGTCGCCCCGACTTGCTTTCCCGCGTACAGGGGAACATTGACGACCGGATAGGTTTGACCCGCTGGACTGGTGACCGTTTCACCCACGCGCGCAAGTCGCTCATAGCCCGCCACCGCCGGGCCGGTGTAGGAAGGAACCTGCAAAGTGTCCGGCCGCAATGCCCCAGCCAGCGGCAACGCGGACGCTCCCGCATCGCGGACCACATCCCGCCCAGGATCGGAAGCATCGAGCACTCGGCCGGCTTTCGCCGGCGGAGCGATGCTCCGCAATTGGCGCACGGACTGCTCGAAGTTCGCAGCGTCGCCGGTAAAGAACTCCCAGGAGTAGTACACCGGCAATTGCAGCGGAAAGATTGCCTTCGGTCCCCAGGCAGGATTCGCGGTCTGGTCCGGCGTTTGCTTGAGTCCGGCGGTTCGACCTGCTTCGAATGTCGGAACCACGCAGGCCACGTAGTGCTGGCGTACGGAGAGGCGGCGGGGACACAGCAGCCGACTGAGCGTGGCCTCGTGATGATCGCGTACCAACGCCGTCAGGTCCGCCGCCGTGGCGGTGGCGCCGACCACCGCAAACTGCGCGTGCGCCCAAGCCCAGGTGTCATCAATCGGAGGCAGATCGGCGAGCTGATTGACCGTGAGCACGGCCAGTCGTCCGTGCTTCAAGGGTTCGATGTCCAATGGAGACGGGCCATCCGCACCGACCGGCAATACCACCAGCGCAAGCCATGGACGCAGGCGGTTATTGTTTGCCGCCAGCGGCGTGAACATCCAGGGTAGTCCCGGCACATCAAACTCAATGAGCGGAAACAGCGATGTGTCGAACCCCTGCGCGCTGGGTGGAGGGTCGGTACGCAACACCAGGCGCGTCGGATCCATGCCATCGACCTGCGCCGGGCCGAATGTTTGGATGGGCACCGTGGCAGCGGAAGATCCGCCGAGGATCGCCGAGGCATTGAACTTCAGCAGGTCCGCAAGTTGCCGGTCCGTCAGCTCGGCGCTGGAAACGCCGGTGTCTGGAATGGCAAGCGTCGACGAAAGTCCCTCGCGCACAACCGATACGAACAGGAGGCTCATGCGACGGTTTCCTCCACCGGGACGGCCACCGCCCTGAGTTTGCGCGCCGCAGGAAAGGCTTCCGCCGCCGTCGCGTATTTGCGAATGACTGCAAGCTTCCCCGTCACCGTCGGAGCGTTCGAATTCGCCACTGCCCATTGAGATTCGGATTTGACGGTAATCCCCAAGGTTGCGTTCGCGAAACGTCGTTCTGCCGAGCCCGCGACTCCCCGAACCGCGGCCGGACCGCCGCCAATCGCCCAGGTCAGTTGAGCACCGTCGACAACTCGCTTACCGAATGACTTGCTCGATGCACCCAGGTCGGCCGGTATCTCGATTTCTTCATAGCCGAGTTGCGCACCTCGCATGCCTGAACACTGGAACACGGAATCAGCCAACTGTGCTCCGGACTGCATCAGCTCGAACGGAGGCTGGGTGAGCCTTTGCTGATCGGTCAGGCGAAAAAACTGGCTCGAGGCGAATTGTTCCTTCAGTACCTGCAACTGACTCGCAGGGAACGATTGGCTGCCAAGCGTGATCGCACCTAAGACGAGCAGGTTCGGGCCGTCAATTGGGGCCTCGCCTGCCTTTTCCAGAGTCACATTCAGCGGCGCAACCGTCTGGTGCACGGCAAGAGTTCCCAGGGGATGCACGCGCAACGGGCCGCCGTCACCGCTTTCATCCCGCAGTCGCACGCTGGTGGCATTGTCAGGCGGGAGGGCGGACCAGTTGCGCGGATCGCCGAGAGCGGCGAGCACCAGAGATTGCAAGTTCACCGCCGCCAGCGGTGCAGGGGCCGGAGGCGGCCCGATCACCTTGTGGAACGGGATGCTGTGGTCTCCCAGGAAATGCAGCGTCGCTTGACCGGTAATATCAAGCGGCTGCGCCCCCGTCATGCGGATATCGACTTCCACCCCCATGAAAGGTTGGTGGTTTCGCCGCAGGAGCACGTGAATATTGAAATGGGCGACGAAATTGCATGGGAACACGATGAGGGCGTCGAAGCTGGCGGCGGCATCGACCTCGAGGAAGCCGAGCACCCCGGTGTCGACACCGTAGTAGAACTCGACCAAGCCCCCGAACTGTAAGGTTGCCGGAGTGATGGCAAAATACGATTCCAGCCGCAGCCGCGGGTTGTCGCTGTTGGCGAGGGCAATGGTAAGGCGGCGCAGCGTGGGGAATCCGGGGGGAGCCGGGTACGAGGGATAGAGGCCGCCTGCCGATAAGGCAAAGTCCGGCCGGTCGCCAAATGCGGCCCGCATGGCAATGTCGCCCGTGATGGTAAACACCGCCACGCGACTCCCATCAAGCGATCCGTCAAAGGAGACCGTTTTCGCTGGAATGTCGATGATTCCCGCGAAATCCAAATGCAGCACCGCAACCGCTTCTTCGTCGTCGGCCGGCGGAAGCTCGACCTGGATCCGGCCCAGGATCGCGATCTTCACTGCCGGAAACTGCACGACGATCGCGAGCGTGCCGGTAACAATACTGGCCCCCCAGCCGATTTTGACCATGGGGCCAATGACGAATTGATTCAGGGTTGGCGGGAAAATCGCACCCACATCCGCGATAATCTGTCTTGCCCTCGGCACCGGATCTGAGGGGAACAATAGCGACCCGACGGCTCCATGCCGCAATCCATCCTGAAGTGCGGGAACGTTCATCGACCGGTTAATGCCGGCCAGTCCTCCGACCCCGTTGAGCGTGAATCCATAGCTCAACTGGATGGGCGAGAATTCCGCGCACACTAACACCATCAGGGAGAAGCCCTGGGAGCCGTCAGGCATCTTCGTCTGCAGCAGCGCAATCGCGGTTATGGAAATTTTCTTGGCGATCTCGAGATGAAGAATGCCGGCATACTCTCCCTTGTCGTAGTCGGCGAGGATGTAGCCGCCCCCACTGACCGGGCCGGCATCCACGCTGAGGGCCACCCCTTTCGGGGGCTTGAATCCGATCTGGAGTTGGGCCGGCCCCGGGCGACCGCCCTTGGTAGGAAATGTCAGCCCGAACGCAACCCCCATCTGCTCGACCGAGGCGTGCACCGGTCCAATATCAAGGTCGGCCGTAGCCGCCACCCCCAATGTCATCTTCGGATCTTTGCCGGCCTCAACTCCCGCGCCGAGCGACAGATGGATCGAGGGAATTTTTATGATCGTCAGATCGAGGTCAATGGGAAGGTCCACTTCAAGCGTCGCGCCGCCGTGGAAAACGATTCCTGTTTTCGGTGACCATGAAAGGCCAAACGCAAGAGGAATCCGCATCCCGTCCGGCGGCAGGACATGTTTTAGAAAACTGTCGCCATCGCCGGCTTTGATCACAAGTTCGGCATCGAGCAGATCGAAGCCGAGTGACGGATCGATGGCTGAAGGCGTGAACTTGCCACCGACCTGCAGCCGGATCGACCCGATGGCGAAATGCGTTCCGTCGCGCGAACCGATGAGCACGGCGGAACCCGATTCGCCCGCAAGCTTGGTGGTCGTGAGCGTCGCGTCGATGGCGGCGTCCTGCGTCTCAGCAAACACGCCCTCCTGCGTGATGAGCACACCGCCAGGGGTTGCCGTGAGATCGAGCTCGAACAGCAATGTGGCTGCGATCGTCTGGACCGTCACGCTGCCGCTGGGCAGCAGAACGACACCGGCATGCGGGTCCGCCGCATCCGGCGCGACGAATCCAACCGTCAGATCCAGTTCCGATGTGAGGAGGTCTCCCGTGCTGCTGCGGGCTGCCGGCAATGGCTGCCGGAACGTCAGCATGTGCGCCAGCACTGCGTTGGCAGCGGCGCCGTAGTCCAGGTCCGGTCCGGTTTCGATGCCGTAGACGGCGTCACCACCGAAGGCGCGAATGAGCTCGGCAACTCGGGGCAGGAAGCGATCAGCAGCCTCCTGCGCCGCAGCTGTATCGGCGAAACCGCGCGGCCAGTAGACATCGTGAAACAGGCCGACCGGATCGGTGATGAGTTGTGGCAGGCGATCGAATCGCAGAACCAGCCGCCGCTGCCCGTCGTAGACGACCCGGCTGGATGCGGTATCCCTCAACTGTGTCTCGGTGGTCGGCGGCTCCGGCAGGTCGATGAGCGTGGCGAGCGCGAGCGCCGCGTAGATGCGCGGAAAGCGATCGTTCA
>Ga0193726_1001457_pt1 | contig 18568 bp, 17 predicted proteins | sample H2c1metaG_FD_144928 | JGI IMG/M metagenome (GOLD analysis project Ga0193726, IMG submission 144928) | Soil microbial communities from a riparian zone of the East river system, Colorado, United States - H2c1 | ecosystem: Environmental > Terrestrial > Soil > Riparian zone | place: USA: East River... | reverse complement strand
AGGTGCCGGACTCGAAGCGCAGCGGGTAGCCGCGCAGGCCGTTGTCGCCGCCGAGCAGAAGCTGCATCTCCGGGTCCAGAATGTGGGTGGTTGTGCCGGAAAACGCCGCGTACAGCAGCCAATCCTCGCGCCAGCGCCAGTAATACTTGGCGGCCGCGTCCGCGATCAAGTTGCGCGCATGGCCGCTCTCCAAGCGCGATGAGAAATCACCGGTCAGGAACAGCTGCTGCCGGTGCGGCAGATCGAAACCATGCAGCGCTTTCGCGCTCAGCATGATGGCGCTGCGGTCGGCGCCGAAAACTCCGCTCGAATAGCCGATCTCGCCGCTGACTTCCGTGCCGAAATACAGATCTTCGGCGCGCCCGATTTGATTCTCGTCGCCCACCTTCCTGTAGGCGTCCTGAAGAATGTCGAATCCGGTGAAGGGGTACGACAGGGTTCTGTCGGGCGGCAGGATCCTTGCCGGCAGCGTCGTGATCGGCGCCGGCAGGAACAGATTGCGGTCGTAGCGCATGCCGAAAGTCCAGCGCTTGGTCCAAGCGTCGATCAGGCCGCTCGACAGGCCGCCGCTCAATTCGTATGCGGTTTCGCTGTCGTTGAATTGATCGACGATGTTGCCGAGGTTGTAGCGCGAGATCGTGCGATCGAAGCTGTTGGCGGAGATTTTCGTGCTCCAGGGAGCGTCCAACGAGAAGAACGGATGCGCGACGAGCAGCTGGCGTTGCGAGCCGTCGCTGGAATCCGAGTAGGTCGCGGTCGACGTCCAGCGCGATCCGAGCACATTGGGATCGGTCCAGGCAATCGTATTGCTGGTGCGATCCACGGTGCTGCCGCGGGACACCTGCAGGGTCTTGCCCCACCCCAGGAAATTGGTGTCCTGCAGGTTGAACTTGCTGTCGTTGGTGCCGCCGGACCGTGAGAAGGAAATTCCGGGGCTCAAAGTCCAGACATCCTTGGTGATGACCCTGACATCGACTTTGCCGTCGGCATAGCGCACCGGCACGATGCGGGCGTCGTAGACGTAGGGCAGCAGCCGCAGCAGGCGCTCGGTTTCCGCCAGCTTGCGCCCGAGATATTTGTCGCCGCTCGCGAACAGCAGCTGCGCCTGGATGGTCGCATGCTTGGTGCGGATGTGCAGACGGTCGGCGAGCCGAAATAGTCCGTTGCGTTCGCGCGGATCTTCTTCGTCGAAAATATTATGCGTGGCGATTTCCACGCGGCCTATGACGGCGCCCGCCGCCTCGAGCGCAGCGTCGCTCGGCACATCCGCCGGACGCGGCTCGTCGATGCGTGTGTGTTCCTTGTCGGTGAGCTTTGCGGGATATGCGATTTGCGCAATCCCTGCGGTCAGGACGGTGAATGCAATCAGGCATCCGCCGCCGAATGCCCTCATTCGGCTGAGGGTCTAGAGGGCGGCGTTGTCGCTCTCGCCGGTGCGGATGCGCAAGACCCGCAGTATGTCGGTAACGAATATCTTGCCATCACCCACTTTCCCTGTTTTGGAGGCGCCCACGATCGCCTCCATCACCTGATCCACGAGTTCGTTTTTGACGGCGACTTCTATGCGGGTTTTCGGTACAAAATCGACCACATACTCCGCGCCGCGATACAACTCAGTATGTCCGCGTTGCCGTCCGAATCCTTTGACCTCGGTCACAGTCATGCCGGATACACCGATCTCGGACAGCGCGGCGCGCACGTCGTCGAGCTTGAAGGGCTTGATGATTGCAGTAATCAATTTCATTCCGGACTCCGGCCAGGGGCAGTCTGGGTAATACTATTACGATTCCGTTAGGGGTACACGTTACTTTCATGCCGCGCATCACCTTCATTGAGCCGGGCGGTTTCCGGCGCGAGATAGACGCCCCCGTCGGCATAACTCTGATGGAAGCGGCCAGGCAGAACGGCGTTCAGGGCATTCTCGCGCTGTGCGGCGGCGCCTGCGCCTGCGGCACGTGCCACGTCTATGTCGACGCGGCGTGGCTTGCGAAGCTGGAACAGCGCGAGGACATGGAGGAAGGGACGCTGGAGTGCGCGTGGCAAGCGCGCGACAATAGCCGCCTGAGCTGCCAAATCCACGTCACGCCCGACCTCGATGGATTGGTGGTGAGCGTTCCGCAACGGCAAGGAGCAGAGTAAGCAATGTTCGGCATGGCGATTCATGGCGGCGCGGGGACCATGCCGCGCTCCGAAATGACGAGCGAGGCGGAGCGCAGCTATCGGTCCGGCCTGCAGCAAGCGCTGGATGCAGGCTACGACGTTTTGCGCGGCGGCGGCACGAGCCTGGACGCGGTCACTCGGGCGGTGGTCTTGCTCGAAGACAATCCCTTGTTCAATGCAGGACGCGGCTCGGTGTTCACTCTCGACGGCCGCAACGAATTGGACGCCTCCATCATGGATGGCCGCTCCTTGAAGGCCGGCGCGGTCTGCGGGGTCACGCGCATACGCAACCCCGTCGAACTCGCGCGGGCCGTCATGGAAAAATCCGAGCACGTCATGCTGGCGGGCGCGGGAGCCGAGGAGTTCGCGGCCGGCCAGGGGTTTGCGTTCGTGCCGCAAAGCTACTTCTACACGCAGCAGCGCTGGCAGCAATTGGAGCGGATCCGCAGCGGCGATCGCGGGCTGTCCGGACATACCATTTCGCACGTGGGAACGGTGGGCGCCGTTGCGCTCGACGGCGAAGGCCGGCTCGCGGCGGCGACCTCCACGGGCGGGATGACCGGCAAGCGCTTTCAGCGGATCGGCGACTCGCCGGTGATAGGCGCGGGAACCTATGCCGACGACCGTTCGTGCGCGGTATCGGCGACGGGACACGGCGAAATTTTCCTACGCGGCGCGGTTGCGCACGATATCTGCGCGCGCGTGCGTTACGGCGGACGCAGCGTCGGAGAAGCGGCGCGCGAAGTGATATTCGAAGAGCTGCCGGCACTCGCGGGCGAGGGCGGCGTCGTTGCGATAGACGGCCGTGGAGAAATCGCTCTCGAATTCAACTCTGAAGGCATGTTCCGCGCCAGCCGCAGGGCAGGCGCCGAGGCGCAGATCGCAATCTACCGGTGAGCGTCGCGGCGGCCGCCGGGCCTCGCGCCTGCAGGCAAGCTCCTAGCCGTCGATGTGATGACGGCGCTTCTCGAAACGCCCGGTCCGCATGGTGTGATACTCAGCTTCCATCACGATGACCCGGTTCCTGCCTTCCTCCTTGGCGCAGTACAGCGCCTCGTCGGCGAGCTGGATCAAACCCTCGAGCGTGCGGTTGGCGGCGGGCAATACGAATGCCGCGCCGATGCTGATGGTGAGCCGGCTTGCGACTTTCGAGGCCTCATGCGGAATATTCAGTTCCGCGATCGAGCGTTGAATGCGCGTCAGCACCTCGGCGACGTATTCGCGGCTCGCTTCGTACAGGACGATCGCGAACTCCTCGCCGCCGTAGCGTGCGACGAAATCCAGAGGCCGCCGCGCGCACTGGCTCAAGCTCACCGCCACGGCGCGCAGGCATTCGTCTCCGGCCTGATGGCCGTAGCGGTCGTTGTAATCCTTGAAGCAATCCACGTCCGCGAGCAGCACGGCGATGCGCTCTTCCTCGCGAACCGCTTGCTGCCAGACACGGGCAATGTGCTGATCGAACATGCGGCGATTCTGAATGCCGGTCAGGCCGTCGCGCGCCACCATTTCACGCAGCAGACAAGCCTCGAGAAAGCGCAGGCGGCTGGTCTTCTCGTGCATGTAGGTGACCGATGCGCAGAAAATGTTGGCGGCGACGATGGCCAAGGCGCTGTAGCTGAATTCACGCCCCGGCAGCATCAATTCCGTGCCGGCGGCCAGATACACCAACATCACGATCACGTTGGCCGCGACCGCATGGTAGAAAATCAGTCCGCTCATGAAATAAATGAACACTATGCTGAGAATCAGGCAGGGTATCAGCAGCGAAATGCCGCCGAGCGAAGCGACGATTTGAATTGCCGCGACGCTCAGGCCGAAGATGGTCATGATGGCCATGGTCAGGGGCGCGTGGAACCGATGCCGCTGCGCCGAGAAGCTCGAGAGCAGTCCGATGAGCAGCAGCGGAATGATCACGAGTATGGAAATTTTGCTGGGTATGCGATCGAGCTGCGCACCCAGCACCAGCGCATCCATCGCCGAGAACGCGATGACGATCAGAATCCCCAAGCATAGATTCACCCGCGTGTGCAGCAGGTTCTCGTCGAAATTCCTGCGGCGAAATTCAGCCTCGAGCGCGCCGTCGAAGCTCAGCCATGGAAATCCTTGGCGCAGTTGTCGGGCGTGAGGTGAATTCGGAAGGTCTTCGGTCGAAAGCCCGTCGGCAGTACTCATTCGCGTCACCGTACCGGTCCGGCGGCACGCGCTCAATGACCTATGGCACTTTTTAGGGAGGAAGGCTGCTGAAAATAATAGCTGATTATGTCAAACAATCTATCAGTCAGCTAAGTAATGCGCGAGATACGCATCAAAATTGCTGTTGTCCGCGGCCTCGATGCTGCATTGCGCCTGCAAAGAGTCCTTGGCTTCCGTCGCGAATTCGCTCAAGCGGCTCTCGTTGGGCGGATACAGTCCCAGAAAGTAGTCCTTGTGAAGCTTCGACATGCGCAGCGCAAGCTGGAAAAAGCTTTCGCCGGTTTGGCGCATTTCGGCCAACAGGCGCGCCGAGGGCGTGCGCTCCACGTCTTCAATCTTGGCGCGCTGCTGCTCCAGCGCCGAGGAATACGGCCGCGCCGCTTCGCCATGATCGAGCATCTCGCACAAGCCTTGCATCGAATCGAGCAGCTCCCGCGCCCACGCCGCCATGGAAATGCCGCGCCCTTCCCGGCTCAGCATCAGATTCGGCTCCCGGCCACGCCTCGCCACCAGAAGGTGATTGGCATCCAAGGCGGCTTGCTCGCCGACGCTGATCGGCGCGCTTTCCCGCAACAGGCACAGCGCCAGGAAGGCTTCGAGAAAGCGCAGTTTATTTTGATTGACGCCGACCGGATCGAACGCGCTCACATCGAGAGCGCGCACTTCAACGTACTCGACGCCGCCGCGGTGCAGCGCCTTGGTGGGACGCTCGCCCGAACGCGCTATGCGCTTGGGACGAATGAAACTGTAATACTCGTTCTCGATCTGCAGGATATTGGCATTGAGCTGCTGATAAACGCCGTCGATCTTGACGCCAAGCTTCTGGTAAGGCGGGTACGGCGTGCCGATCGCCCGCGACAGATCGCGCACATACTCCCCGAGGCTATTCACCGAAACGCTCAATGTCGATTGATTCTTGTTGCGATAGCCGATATCGCTCATGCGCAGCGACGTGCCGAAAGGCTCGTACACCGTGTCGCTGTCGAACACGGCAAGCGAGGTCTCGCGTCCTGCGAAAAAGCTGTTCGACACGGCAGGCGAGGTGCCGAACAGGTACAACACCAGCCAGCCGTAACGCCGGTAGTTGCGCAGCACGCCGAAGTATTGTTCGGAAATGAAATCCTGCAGCGGTTGCCTGGATTGGTTGACTCCTTCCAGCACGCCCCACAATTTGGGGCTGAACGAGTAATTGAAATGCACGCCGGAGATGGCCTGCATGATGCGGCCGTAGCGCACTCCCAAGCCGTGGCGATAAATCGTCTTCATCTGTCCGACATTGGAGCTGCCGAATTGCGCCAGCGGAATGCTCGCGTCGCCGTTGATGGCGCAGGGCATGCTGGTTGCCCACAACAGCTCGTCTTGCAGGTGCCGGTACACGAATTGATGGATGTCGCACAGGTATTGCAACAGCTCCCAGGTCTCGCCGAACGGCGGGGTGACCAGCTCGATCAGCGATTCGGAGAAATCCGTGGTGATATGTTCATTGGTCAGCGGCGCGCCCAATGCCTGCGGATGGCGCGTCTGCGCGATCGCGCCGTCCGGAGAGACGCGCAAAGACTCTTTCTCCACGCCCTTGCGGCCGCCGCGCAATATCGCCCGTTCGCCGGAGTTAATCAGTCCCGCGAGACGCCGCTCGAAGTTTCTATCCACTACGTTGCGCAACGCTATCCCAATGTTGGTTATTTACGGCAGCTCAGCCACGACTTCAATTTGCACCAGGAATCCCCGATCCACCAGCCGCTGCACCTGCACCCAAGAGGTCGTCGGCAGGCGCTCCTTGCCATAAAACTCGAAGCGCAGGTCTGAGGCCTTTAGCAATGCGTCCATATCCGTCGTGTAGATCGTCTCTTTAACGACTTCATCGAAGTCGGCTCCATGTGCTTCCAAGGTGCGGCGTATATTGGAATATGCGGCGCGCATCTGCCCGGCCATATCGCCGGCCGCAACCAAGCGCCCGTTTTGATCCGCGGCCACCGAACCCGAAATATACAGCGTTTTGTCGATTAGGACGGCTTGCGAATAGCCGAAGTCCTTCTCGTAAGGGTTCAAGTGAAAAACCCGTTTCACCCGCAGCGGCGCGGCTTCGGGTTCGTGTTCGCGTTCGCAGGAGCTCAAGGCAAACGCAGCGATGCAAATCAGGATGATCGCGCGACGCGGCCGGCGGGCGCGATCAAGGATTGGAGTTGGGCGCTGCCTCAGCACGAGAGCGCAGCGCACGTAGCATTTTGGGCAAGTCCTTGCGCAGCGCTGACCGCACGATCCAGTGCGCCACCCAAAACCCCGGCGCCAAATCGACCCTGTAGTGCGCGATCGTGTAGTCCCCGTCGCTGGTCAACTCCCAGGAACCCCGCAAGGTTCGCAGGTCTCCCGCGATCCGCTCGATCGATACCTTTGCAGGCGGATTGTAAGTCGCGCGGATCACATAGGTCAGCTTGGGCACGTACCAGGAATAGTTCATGACATGGCGGATTCTTTGCCAGGACTGATCCGGGGCGGTCTCCAGCACATCGCAAATCTCCAGACCCGGCACCATCCGCACCGATTCCGGGCAGCTGGTGATGAGCGACCAAACTGCTTCGCGGCGCGCGTGGATTCTGACGGTTGCGCTGGCGCTGCCGCTTTGCTCCGCCTGGTCCAGGGACACCGATACTTCGATGTCGCTGCCGGCGGAGGCCTCTGCCGCAAGATTCGCCGCACGGACATAGCCGGCCGCAAAAATGAACGCCACAAGGAATAAATTGCGCACGACTTAGTCTGACTCCGGCCAATAAAACCTGTTCGAACGAAATCGCCGCCTGGCGGTTGTTCCCGGCAAAAACCCTCATTTCGACGCGTCCATCCAGGCTTTCATTTTTGTCTCGAGAATATCCAGCGGCATTGCGCCGTCCTTAAGCATTTCGGTATGAAAGTCCCGAAGTTCAAAGCGTCCACCCATCGTTTGCTGCGCCCTCGCGCGCAACGCGCGAATCTTCATCTCACCCATCATGCAGGCCAGCGCGTCCCCCGGACTGGCCACGTAAGAATCGATCAGCGCTTGGGCATCGAGGTCATCGGCACCAAGGTGGAGACGAAGATAGTCAAATGCCTGGGCTCGCGTCCAGCCCTTAACCTGCAAAGATGTGTCCACCACCAAGGCCACGGCGCAGCGCAGCTGCGCCGAAACCGCCTCCAGTTTGGCAGATTCGTCCGTATAGACGCCCAGAGCTTCGCCCAGTGACGCGGCATACAAACCCCAGCCCTCGGTGAATGCAGGCTCGTGGCCGAAACGGCGGAATCGCGGCAGATCGGCGCGCTCCTGTTGAAGCGCGGATTGAAAATGTTGCCCCGGCACGCCCTGCTGCAGGAAGCTCGCGATCGATACGGCCGCTCGCGCCCCCTTGCCGGCATTCACATAAAGGACAGCCGGCGGACTGCCGCTCGAACCGCGGCGTTGGTAATAGAGCGGCTGCGCCGGCGACAGCCACTCTGCCGCCCGAATCTCGAATTCGCCCTTGGGAATTTCGGCAAACGTCGTGGGCAACGCAGCCTGAACCTGAGTTTGCAGTTCGCGATAGGCATTCTCGATGCCGTTGGCGGGCGGCCCCGCCGCCTCGCGTGCCGGCGGCGGACCAAGCCGCTCCACTTCAGCGATTCCAATTCGATTGATCTCTTCGGGCGACAGCGCTGAATCTGTCGCGCGCTTGACGCGATAGGCGTACCACTGGCTGCCCAGCGGCAATTCCACCATGGCCACGCCGGCTCTGGCGCGCGGCAGATATTCCTTCAGCAAAAAATCGTGCAGCATCCGATTCGCGGGCAGCAGTCTTTCGGCAACGGCGCTCGTCATGTCGCGGGTCAATCTGGCGCGCTCGGCGGATCGCATGCCGTTCGGCAGGGAACGCAGCGGTCCATAGAAAACATTGGCCGAATCATCCAAGCCGAGGCGCTCGAGCGTCGGCAGCATGCGCTCGACCACCGCGCGCGGCGAGGTGTAGCCGCGGCGTATTCCTTCGCGCATGTTCGCGCCGGCTTGCTGCGTCCAACGCACGTAGTCGTCGATGCGCCTCAGCCAATTCTCATACTCTCCCGCATCGGTGGAAGGACGCGCGGCCAATTCCACGGCGTAGGCAACCAGTTGCTGCGGCATCCCGCCGAACGGATCGATGGGCAAAAGCTCGCTTGGAAACGTGAATCCCTCGATGAGGATTTCCCTCTGCCGCCTGAATATGTCGTAGCTAAGCCTGGATTTGGCATCGAGGCCGTCGCGCGCCACGCTCTGAATCTCAGCGAGATAGCGGCGCTCGATGCCGAGGGAATCGGCGAGAAATTGCGGCGACAGCGCAGCATCGGCCGGCAGGTGCTCGTCCCAATATCGTTCGACGATGCGATTGACCTGATCAACCGCAGGCGCACTCTTGGACGCCGCCGCGAGCGCCGGTTGAGGCGCCGGCGGCGCGCCGCATCCGGCGAGCGCAAGAAGCGCGAATCCGCAGCAAGCTATCCAAGAAAATCCGCTCATGGGTGGATTATATGCCGCCCGGTAGGTCCATAATTCGCGTACTTACTGTGGGAGGCAACTATGCTGGTAGGAACAAGTCCGCGCCGAGTCGCGATCGTCGGCGGCGCGCGCATCCCGTTTGCACGCGGCAACGGTGCCTACGCGCAGGTCGGGAACCAAGAAATGTTGATTGCCGCGTTGCGCGGCGTGGTCGAGCGATTCGGGCTGCGCGGCCAGCGTGTCGATGATGTCGCGGCCGGCGCGGTGATGAAGCATTCCAGTCAATGGAACCTGACGCGGGAAGCGGTGCTCGGTTGCGGACTCGCGGCGGAGACGCCGGGACTGGATCTGCAGCGTGCCTGCGGCACGAGCCTCGAGGCCGCTATTTTGCTGGGCAATAAGATAGCTTTGGGTCAGATCGATTGCGCAATAGCCGCAGGAGTCGACACCGTAAGCGATCCGCCGGTCGTTTATCCGCGCAGCTTCCAGCAACTCCTGCTGCGCAGTTATCGCGGCAAGACAGCCGCTGCCAGGCTGAAACCCTGGTTAGGTTTGCGTCCGAGGAATCTCAGACCGGTGCTGCCCGGGGTCACGGAGCCTCGTACCGGCCTGTCCATGGGCGAGAGCACTGAACTCATGGTCAAAACCTGGGGCATCACGCGCGCGGACCAGGACCAGCTGGCGCTGGAAAGCCATCAAAAGGCCGCCGCCGCTTACGCTGCCGGTTTCTACAAGGACTTGGTCATCGAGTATCTGGGGCTCTCTCAGGACAACAATATCCGTAGCGACACGACGCTGGAAAAGCTTGCCAAGCTGCGGCCCGCGTTCGATCTTTCGGGCGCGGGCACCTTGACCGCAGGAAATTCCACGCCAATGACGGATGGCGCATCAGCCGTGCTATTGGCCTGCGAAAGTTGGGCGCGCGAGCGCAATCTCCCGGTGCTGGCTTATTTGAGCTACGGCAAGGTCGCTGCGGTCGACTACATCGAAAAGAAGGAAGGCTTGCTCATGGCTCCCGCCTACGCGGTGCCGCGCATGCTGAATGACGCCAAACTCAAACTGCAGGACTTCGATTTCTACGAAATACACGAGGCGTTCGCCGGGCAGGTGTTATGTACTCTGAAGGCATGGACGGACCCGGTGTATTGCCGCGAAAAGCTCGGTTTGCCCGGCACGCTGGGCGCGATCGATCGATCGAAATTGAACGTCAAGGGAGGCAGTCTTGCGATCGGTCATCCGTTCGCAGCCACGGGCGCGCGCATTGTGGCGACGTTGGCAAAAATTCTCGATGACTCCAAGGCCAAGCGCGGCTTGATTTCGATTTGCACCGCCGGCGGCATGGGAGTCACCGCGATTCTGGAGCGTTGAGATGAGGCTCAAAGACCCGACGCTGCTGCGTGAATCGTGCTTCATCGGGGGCGGCTGGAGCGCGGCCGACAGCGGCGCCACGCTCGAGGTGAAAAATCCGGCGACCGCGCAAGTGCTGGGACTGATTCCGAACATGGGCGCCGCTGAGGCGCGGCGCGCAATTGCTGCGGCCGCGGCGGCGCTGCCTGCATGGAAAGCGCGCACCGCGAAGGAACGCGCGCTCATCATGCGCCGCTGGTTCGACCTGATGATCGAGCATCAAGAGGATCTGGCGACTCTCATGACCGCCGAACAAGGCAAGCCGTTGGCCGAGTCGCAAGCCGAGATTGTCTACGCCGCATCCTTCATCGAATGGTTTGCCGAGGAGGCCAAGCGCCTGTACGGCGACATCATTCCGGGTCACCAAATCGACAAGCGGATCCTGGTGCTGCGCCAGCCCGTCGGCGTGGTTGCAGCGATCACGCCATGGAATTTCCCCGCGGCGATGATTACACGCAAGGCGGGGCCGGCGCTGGCGGCCGGCTGCACCATGGTCTGCAAGCCCGCAACGCAGACTCCTTTGTCGGCACTGGCCCTGGCGCAGCTCGCCCAGCGCGCCGGGATTCCCGCCGGCGTGTTCAACGTGATCACGGGCAGCGCGGCGGCGATCGGCGGCGAGATGACCGGCAACCCGACGGTAAGAAAACTTACCTTCACCGGATCGACTGAGGTGGGCAAGAAGCTCATGGCGCAGTGCGCCGGCACGCTGAAGAAGTTGTCGCTCGAGCTCGGCGGCAACGCTCCCTTCATCGTATTCGACGATGCGGACCTGCATGCAGCCGTACAGGGCGCGCTGGCGAGCAAGTATCGGAATACGGGTCAAACCTGCGTATGCGCGAACCGACTGTTGGTGCAAGCCGGTGTTTACGAGGATTTTGCGCAGAGACTCAAGGCTGCGGTGACGCAATTGCGCGTCGGTGACGGTCTCGCGGGCGTCACGGATCAAGGCCCTCTCATCGATGCCAAGGCCGTGGCCAAAGTCGAAGAACACATCGCAGATGCGCTCGCGAAGGGCGCGAAAGTGCTGCTGGGCGGCAGTCGCCACGCTCGCGGAGGCACTTTTTTCGAGCCCACCATACTCACCGATGTCACCCCAAAAATGCTCGTGGCCCGCGAAGAAACTTTCGGTCCCGTGGCCCCGCTCTTCAAGTTCGACAGCGAAGCGCAAGCCATCGCCATGGCGAACGACACGGAGTTCGGACTGGCTGCATACATTTACACTCGCGATCTCGCGCGCAGTTGGCGTGTTTCGGAAGCCGTCGAATATGGAATCGTCGGCTTGAATACCGGCATCATTTCGACCGAGGTTGCGCCCTTCGGCGGCATCAAGGAATCCGGCGTGGGGCGCGAAGGCTCCAAGTACGGCATTCTGGACTACACGGAAATCAAATATGTCTGCGTGGGCGGAGTGAGTTAGTAGCACCGTGCTCGGACGCTTCCTCGAGTTTTCGCTTGCCACCCCGGACATACGGGCTTCATTGGATTTCTATCTCGAGCTGGGGTTTTCCAGCGCGGAAGTGGGCGATGCGTGGCCGCACGCATATGCCGTGGTCACCGACGGCCGCATCTGCCTGGGACTGCATCAACGCGCCATGCCTGCACCCTCACTGACGTTCGTCAAGCCGGATTTGCTCAAGCATTTGGACGGTCTCGAGAAAAAAGGCATCGAGTTCGAATTTCGTCATCTGGGCAACGATGTATTCAACGAGGTCGGCTGGTTCGACCCCACCGGCCAGCTCGTGCGGCTGATCGAGGCACGCACATTTTCCCCCAGCAAGCGCCTCGCCAACGAAACCTCGCGCTGCGGCTATTTTCTCGAGATTGCCGTGCCGGCGGCGGACCGGGAATCGGCAAAGGCCTACTGGGAAGATTTCGGCTTCGTCGGCATGGAAGAACCCGGCGATCGCCTGCCGCATATTGCCTGCACCAGCGATTTCATCGATCTCGGTCTGTATCACCCGGGCGATTTGCGCCGCGCGACGCTGCGTTTCGAAGTCGATGATGTGGGCGGAACGCTCGCGCATCTTGCGGACAAAGGCATTGCGCCGAACGGCGAACTGCCGCCGGGGTTGCGCTCGACGCCGGCGGCGGTGTTGGTGGCGCCCGAGGGCACGCCGATTCTGCTGACAGCGTCCTCTGCTGCCGGCTAGTTCGTCAGCAGCGTAATTTTGAATTTCAACTGCATCGCGTCCTGCACCTGCAGGGCGCCGCCCATCAAGCTGTAGGGCGCAAGCCCCAGCGCGGTTTGCCGCAGCTGCATCGAGCCAATGGCCACGAGATGGCGAGCATCGCCTTGCAGGGTCAACGGTGCGGAAATTTTGCTGCGATGGCCGGCCGCGCCGATCTCCAAATCGGCAGTCAGCGCCTGCAGGGTGCCGGATAGCGACACGCTGCTGACGGTAATGTCCGGGAATTCGGCGGCATTCAACACCGCCGGACTCAGCATATTGCGGCGGGTCCCCGCCTTGGCATCCTCGGGGATGTCTCCCGGAAAATCATCGCCCTCTTCGGCTCTCGATTCAGCGTCGTCGACCGCGAAGGCGTCCGCCGGCATGCTCAGGGAAAAAGACGTGGCGGAAATGCTGTCGGCGATGTGCGCGCGTCCCGTGACGGCGCGATTGACCATGACGTGGTTATGGCCCAGGCGCGCCAATGGCCCGGCTCGATATACCAGCAGCCTCAGTTCGGAATTGGCGGAATCGATTTCATATTCGCCCGGCGCGGGAAGCGCGAGCAGACTCGCTCCCGGCGGCCCTGGCAGCTGCGGCGCCGTCCGGCGCGGACGCGGCGCCGCGCAAGCCGCGAGGCTCAGCACCAGAACAGCGATGACGACCCTGTTGAACACCTATTGCAGCCTCTGCGACTTGCTAAACTAGGGACAGTTTGCAGCCGGAGCCGCACGATGCCAAATCAAAGCCCCCCAACCCGCTACAGCGCGGTCGCTCAAGGATTTCATTGGATCATAGCCGCGCTCATCGTCACTCAGTTTACGCTGGCGTGGCTCGCGGATGACCTGCCGCTGGGGGCGCGCAAGCTGGTCCTCCTGGCGCGTCATAAAAGCTTCGGCATGACCATTCTGATGCTTGCAGTGCTGCGGCTTGTGTGGCGGCTCTTCAATCGCCCGCCGGAATTGCCTGCCGGCATGACGAGCATCGAACGGACGCTCGCCCGCGGCACCCACATGCTTTTTTACGCCCTGTTATTCGTCATGCCCTTGACAGGATGGATGATGTCCTCGGCGAAGAACTATTCGGTGAGTTGGTTCGATCAGTTCACCTGGCCGAACCTCATCGCACCCGACGAACGTGCGTTCGCTGTGCTGAGAACGGTCCACGACACCTTGAGCTGGCTGCTCTTTGCGGTTGCGATTTTGCACATTCTCGCCGCGCTCAAACATCATTTCTGGAACAAGGATGATGTGCTCAAGCGCATGCTGCCATTCACCAAGTCGGAGAAGCGATCATGAAGAAATTTTTAGTTGCAGTCATGTCTTGCGTTGCGCTGGTTGCTGCGGCGGCCGGCGCCGGCAATGTGGCCGGTTACACTGCCGACCCGCAGCAGAGCCGGTTGGAGTTCGTCGGGGTTCAGGCCGGCGCCGAGTTCAAAGGCGTGTTCCATAAATTCACTGCCGCAGTGGACTTTGCGCCGGATGCCCTCGCGAGTTCACGGATCGACGTGCAAATCGACATGGCCTCGGTCGATTCACTGGACAAGGATCGAGATACCACCATCCGCGGCAAGGACATATTCGATGTGGCGCACAACGCAACTGCGCATTACGTGACGAAAACCATCAGCAAGACCGCCGCCGGTTATGCCGCCGTCGGCTCGCTGACATTGCGCGGCGTCACCAAGGATGTGCCGATCGAGTTTCAGTTCACGCCCGCTGCGGGCAGCGCCAAGCTCGCCGGTACCGCCAAGCTGAACCGCCTGGATTTCGGGGTCGGACAAGGCGACTGGAAGAGCACGGAAACCATCGGGGATGCGGTCAAAATCAACTTCTCCCTGGTGCTGAAGCCCAAGACCTGAAATGCCGCGCGTCTTTGACGATGTCGCCGAATGCGTTGAAAACACCCTAGCTCGCGTTGGGCCGCACATCGTCTTGGCGCTGCCCTTGGGGGTAGGCAAACCCAATCCGCTCGCCAATGAGTTCTACCGGCGCGCGCGGCGGGATGCGTCGCTGTCGCTCAAGATCTTCACCGCGTTGAGCCTGCGCGCGCCGCAATGGAAGGGGGAGTTGCAGCGGCGTTTCCTCGAACCCCTGACAGCGAGGCTGTTCGGCGGCTGCGTGCCGCTCGACTATGTGACGGATCTGCATGGCGCAGGCGTGCCTGACAATGTGCAGATAGTGGAATTTTTCCTGGATCCCGGCGCGCTGCTCAACGTGGCGCATTCACAGCAGCACTACGTCAGCACGAACTACACGCACGTGGCCCGCGGCGTCGCCGCGCAAGGCGTCAATGTGCTGGCGCAATTGGTGGCGAAACGCAGCGTCGATGGCCGCACCGAATACAGCCTGGGCTCGAATCCGGACCTCACCGTCGATTTGCTCGAGCTTTTGGCGCCGCAGCGGCGCTCCGGCAGGGACCTGGTCGTGATCGGAGAGGTCAATCGGCAAATGCCGTTCATGCTGGGGCCGGCGGCAGTGAGCGCGGAAACGTTCGATTCCGTGTTGGAGCACCCGCGTTACGAATACGACCTGTTCGCGCCGCCGAATCAGCCTTTGAGCACGGTCGACTACGCCGTCGGACTGTACGGGGCGCGGCTGGTGCGCGACGGCGGCACACTGCAAATCGGCATCGGCGAGCTCGGCGATGCCGTGGTATACGGCCTGCAGCTTCGGCAGCAGCAGAACGCGGAATTTCGCGAGATTCTGAACGGACTCAAGGCCCAGGATCGCTTCGGTCCGACGCTTGACGCCATCGGCGGAGCTGCACCCTTCGAGGCCGGCTTGTATGGCTGCACCGAGATGTTCGTGGATGGATTCCTGGATCTGTACCGCAGCGGCGTATTGCGGCGGCGCGTGTTCGACGAGGCGCGCATCCAAAGGCTGCTGAACGAGGGCGCCATCGGCGAGCGCATCGATGCGGCTTTTCTCGAGGCGCTGGCGCGCGAAGATTTCGCAACGCCGCTCAGCGCGGCCGAATTCGCGCTGCTGCAGGGCGCGGGCGTGTTTCGCCGCGACTGCCGCTATGAGGCAGGCCGCATCGTGAACGCGGAAGGGCAGAGCGCCGCCGCGAGCTTTGCGACAGCGGCTGCGAGAGGCGATCTGTTGGCGGCGTGCACCGCCCGCCAGCTGAGCGGCGGCACGCTGCTGCACGGGTCGTTTTTCCTCGGGCCGCGCGGATTCTACGCGGCCTTGCGCGATTTGCCCGAAACCGAGCGGCGTCAATTTTCGATGTGCGGAGTGTCCTTCGTGAATCAGCTGCAGGGCGCGGACCAGGCCTTGAAGATTGCGCAGCGCAGCCACGGCCGATTCCTCAACTCCAGCATGATGATGACGCTGCTCGGCGCGGCGGTGTCGGACGGCCTGGCGGACGGCCGCGTCGTCAGTGGTGTCGGCGGGCAATACAACTTTGTCGCGATGGCGCATGAGTTGCCCGATGCACGTTCGATTCTCACGCTGCGCAGCACGCGCAAGAAGAATTCCGAAGTAACGTCGAACATTGTGTGGAACTACGGCAACTGCACCATTCCTCGCCACCTGCGCGATGTCGTGGTGACCGAATACGGTGTCGCGGATCTGCGCGGCTTGACCGATCAGGATTCGATTGCGGCGATGCTGAATATCGCCGACTCGCGCTTTCAGGAGGACCTGAAACGCCAGGCGCAAGCCGCGGGAAAACTGCGCCGCGATCATCAAATTCCGGACTTGCATCGAAACAATACGCCGCGCGCTTTGCAAGAGCGTTTTATTCTGCCGCGCGCTCGGGGACTTTTTTCGGAGTTTCCATTCGGCACCGACCTTACTCGCGAGGAGATAGTGCTGGCAAAAGCCCTGAGCCGATTGCAGGAAAAAACCGCCGGCGGCTGGCCGCGGATCAAGGCCTTGGCCGGCGCCGTGACATTGCGCGGCATTCCGGCCGAAGCCAGGCCGTATTTGGACCGCATGTCGTTGTCCGCGCCCAAAACCCGCCAGGAATGGCTCTGGCAACGTCTGCTCGTCCGGGAATTGCGCGATATTCCCTAATCGCTGCGCGTGCCGATTGTTTCTGGACGTGCGGGTGAGTAACCTTGCCATCCCGGCCTACGGAGCGAGCATATGAAAATCGGCGTACCCAAAGAGATCAAAATTCACGAATATCGGGTGGGCTTGGTGCCTGCGGGCGTTCGCGAGCTCGTCGACGCCGGACACCAGGTCATCGTGCAAAGCGGCGCGGGCGCCGGCATCGGCTTCGATGATTCGCACTATCAAGCTGCCGGTGGGTCGATCTCGAGGAAGGTCGAGGAAATATTCAGTTCCACGGATCTGATCGTCAAGGTGAAAGAGCCGCAGTTGAACGAATGCAAGATGTTGCGCGCCAATCAGACGCTCTTCACCTATTTGCATCTGGCAGCCGACCGCGAGCAGACAGTCGCATTGCTGGCCTCGGGCGCGACCGCAATCGCCTACGAGACCGTGACGGCGCCGGACGGATCGTTGCCGCTGTTGACGCCCATGAGCGAAGTCGCGGGGCGCATGTCCGTGCAGGTCGGCGCCAACTGTTTGCAAAAGGCCAACGGCGGCTTCGGCGTGCTGTTGGGCGGCGTGCCGGGCGTTGCTCCCGCAAAGGTTGTGGTGTTGGGCGGCGGCGTGTCGGGCACTCACGCGGTTGAAATGGCAGTCGGGTTGCGAGCCGACGTCACGGTCGTAGATCGTTCGGTCAAGCGCCTCAGAGAACTGTCCTCGATTTTTGGAAGCCAGCTCAAAACGGTCTACTCGACCGCTCATGCCATCGAGGAACTGGTGCGCGACGCGGATCTCGTCATCGGCGCGGTTCTCATCGCGGGCGCCGCAGCCCCCAAACTCGTGACCCGCGCCATGGTCAAAACCATGAAGGCGGGCGCCGTGTTGGTGGATATTGCGATCGATCAAGGTGGCTGCTTCGAGACCAGCCGTCCCACGACCCATGCCGAGCCGACCTACGTGCTCGACGGCGTGATTCATTATGCGGTCACCAATATGCCGGGAGCCGTGCCGCGCACATCCACTTTCGCGTTGACCAACGCGACGTTGCCTTATGTGAAGGCGCTCGCCGATCATGGTTGGCGCGCGGCAATCTCCAAAGACCCGGGCTTGGCCCAAGGCCTCAACGTGCATGCAGGCCAGTTGACGCACCAAGCGGTGGCGAGTGCGCTCGGCTTGGACTATCGCGCCTATCGCGCCGCTTAAGACGGTTCGCTTCAAGAACCCCAGGATGGGGTTCGTATAACTTAGGGATAAAGGGAATTACATGAAGAAAAAGCGGCATGTACCGAAATTTCGCCGTGCGGCGCCTGCGGTACGCCGCGAAGCGCTGATCGAGGCCACTCTCAGCTGTCTGAAAAAATACGGTCACGACGGCGTCTCCGTGCGCCGCATCAGCGCGGCGGCAGGCGTTTCCATCGGACTCATCAACCACCATTTTCCGAATAAGTCGGGTTTGATCGCGGAGACCTACGAGACGCTCGCGCTGTCACTGCAGGACGAGCTTCGCAGCCGCGCTCAGAATCGCAGCGCCTCGCCGCGTGAACGCTTGAGCGGTTTTTTTCGCGCATCGTTCGCTCCCGAGCTGCTCGATCCGCAGCTGTTCAACGTCTGGGTGGTCTTCTGGAGCATGGTCGCGCACTCGCGCGAGATTCGCGAGGTCCACGATCGGACCTACGGCAAATATCGATCCATGCTGGAGTCGCTGCTCGGCGAGCTGGTGAAGTCCGGCGCGGCGCCCAAATTGAAGCTGCGGTCGGCGGCGATCGCCTTGACCGCCCTGCTGGACGGTCTGTGGGTGGAATTGAGCCTCAGTTCCGAGACCTTCAAGCCGCGCGAAGCGATCGGCATTTGCGAGGATTGGGTCAATGCCCTGTGCGCGGGCGCTTTTCCGCGAATATTGCGCGACAAACTTCACAAAACTTAACGCTCGCCCTTGTTATACTACCGTTCAACAAGAGATGAAGTGAGGCCCTCATGGACGCGCGGCGCCGAGCGATGGATGAAGATTTCAGTCTGCCCGGATGGATATACCGGGACGCCGATTTTCTGCGGGCTGAGAAGCAGCAGATTTTTACCCCGTCCTGGCAAGTGGTCTGTCACCTCAACGACATTCCCAAACCCGGCGACTATCACACCCTGAATTTCATGGACGAACCGCTTGA
>Ga0193726_1001456_pt1 | contig 18575 bp, 16 predicted proteins | sample H2c1metaG_FD_144928 | JGI IMG/M metagenome (GOLD analysis project Ga0193726, IMG submission 144928) | Soil microbial communities from a riparian zone of the East river system, Colorado, United States - H2c1 | ecosystem: Environmental > Terrestrial > Soil > Riparian zone | place: USA: East River... | reverse complement strand
GGCGCCTGTGGTCCTGGCTGGCCGACGACTCCCGGCGGGGGCTGCTGACGCTGTGGGCCGACGGCTACGCCCGGAGCCTGGCCGAGCCGGGCGGGCCGTGGGCCGGCTTCGCGGCGGCCACCGTGGCCGACTGGCTCGCCGTGCTGGCCGCCGCTCAGCCCGCGCGGCACCGGGCCACCGAGGCCGGCCTGGCCGAGCGGACCCTGGTCCTGGCCGTGCTGCGCGGCGCGCTGCTCGACCTGCTGGCCACCGGGGACACGCTGCGGGTGACCAGCGCGGTGCAGGCCCACCTCGCGGGGCTGGCTAGGGGCGGGCGGCCACGTTCGGAATAGATCGTGGCGGGCCATCAGGCGCCGCGCCGGGCGGTGGCTTCCGGCTAGGCGGGCGGTCCGGCCGGCGGGCGGGCCAGGTGATACATGACGTGCGGCTGCAGCGAATGCCCATCGGGGACTCTGGGGTGGTCGAACCGGGCGACCTCGGTCAGGCCCAGGCGGCGCATGACGGCCTGGGACGGCTCGTTGAGCACGGCGGTCATGGACCAGATCTCCGCTAGTCCGACGCCGTCGAAGGCGACCCCGAGGGCGGCCCGCGCGGCCTCGGTGGCGTACCCGTGATGCCAGGCGTGCCGGGCCAGCCGCCAGCCCGCCTCCTGGCCGCCGGCGCCGGGCACGCCGTCGGGCATCGGGTTGAGGCCGGTGAACCCGATGAACTCGCCGGTCGCGGCGACCTCGAGCGCCCACAGGCCGTAACCCCGCTGGTCGAAGCCCGACTCGATGCGGTCGATCATCGCGTCGCTGGCCGCCCGGTCGAGAGTCGCCGGGAAGTAGCGCATGGTCTCCGGGTCGCCGTTGAGGTCGGCGAAGGGCTCGCGGTCGGAGTCTTGCCAGCGACGCATCAGCAGTCTGCTGGTCTCGATGCGGTCGAATCGTTTCGGCACTTCAGCTCCTTAGTCCCGATCGGCGGTGCGTGTCATTTCCGGTCGCAGACCCACAACGTGGTCTTCGTGCCGAGCAGCCGGACCGGCTCCTGCCGGACGACCCGGAGCGGGCGCGGCATGACGCTGACCGGGACGACCGGCGCGAGCAGGACCGCCCGGCCGCCGGGGGCGGTGACCCGCGTCAGCTCGCCCAGGACCGCGCTCATCCAGGTCCGCATGCTGCCGTCGACCTCGTACCGCGGGCCGAACGGCAGGCTGGAGACGACGGCGTCCACTGCCGCGTCCGGCAGGTCGATGCTGCGGGCGTCGCCCTCGATCACGCCGGCCCGGGGCACGGCCCGCCGGGCCATCTCCGCCGCCCCCGCGTCGATGTCGGTCCCCTGGACGTCCGGCCAGCCCGCGGCCAGCGCCTCGCCGAGGATCGTGCCCGCGCCGCAGCACGGGTCCAGCAGCACGTCGCGCGGCTCGCCCGCGAGGCCGACCATCAGCGCGGCCACGGTCGGGCGGAGCGACCCCGCGCGCTCGGTTTCCCGTCCCTCGCGCGGCTGCCTGGAGGCGTCGCCGAGGCGGAGCCCGGCGACCAGGCGGCCGGGCGCGTACTCGCTGGCCCAGACCTCGAGCTGCGCCGGGTCGGCCGTGCGCCACCGGGGCTTGTCCTGGGCGATGGCCTGGGTGAGCCCGCGGCGGAGCTCGGTCCGGACGAAGGCCTGCTCCTGCTGCGCCCGGGTCATCACCCGGTAGGTCATCGCGGCCGACAGCGGGCGCACGTCGGCGGCCCAGGCGGACAGGGCCTTCTGGACGGCGTCCGGGCGCCACAGCCGGCCGGCGAGGCCGGGCGCGCTGTCGCCGCCGGACCGGGTGGCCCGGCCGGTCTCGGCGAAGAGGCTCTCGATGGTGCGCAGTGCCTGCAGGCCGGGCCGGCCGCCCCGGTCGACATCGAGCAGGATGACATCGGACCGGCCGTCGGAGCCGCCGCCGGTCACGTGGACGCCCGGCAGCTCCTCCAGGTCGCTCGTCACGAGCGCGGTGAGCCCCGGGACCACGGTCGCGAACATGCGGGTCGTGCCCGGACGGAGCGTATCCGGCGGTCCGTCGCGATTCACCCGGCAAGGATAGGTGCTGCTAGCGGGGACCACCGCGGTCCAGCAGGTAGCGGGCCAGCGGCGCCGGCTGGGCCAGCGCGATCAGGTGACCGCCGGGCAGCACGTCGGCCTCGAGGCCGAGCCGGTCGGCGGCCACCCTCCGCTGGAACCCGACGGGGAAGAACCGGTCGCCGGCGCCGGCCACGACCCCGATCGGGACGGCCGGCCAGGTGCCGAAGTCGCAGGCGCTCTCGAAGGCGGCCGCGGACTCGGGGCGCTCGTACTGCGCGCCGGCCGCGGCGACCTCGGGCGGGACGTCGTGCAGGAAGTAAGTCGCCAGGTCGAGCTCAGCGCCGTAGCCGCCCGCCTCGGCCGCGGCGATCCGGGCCGCCTCCGACCCGGTGGCGTCCCACCAGGCGCCGGCCGTCTCGCCGGGCAGCGGGATCATGGCGTTCACGAGCACCAGCGCGCGCAGCGGGGTCTTCGCCGCGACCAGCGGCGCGGTGAACCCGCCGAGCGACATGGCGACGAGCACGACGTCGTCGCGGTCGCCGATCGCGTCGACGGCGAGGCGGGTGTACTCAGGCAGGCCGGCGGACTCGTCGTCAGCGGGCAGGTCGACGGCGATGGCCTCGTGGCCGGCCGCCTCGAGCAGCGCGGCGACGCGCTGCCAGTAGAAGGCCGAGCCGCCCGCGCCGGGAATCAGGACATAAGTACTCACTTGGCTTCCTCTCGCGTGCGTCGTATGGGCTCGTCGGCGGCCGCCGATGCCGTCTCGTGTAGTGACGTCTCAGCGCAGTCAAGGTCATCGGCGGGCGGCGGCCGCGGCCGGTCAGGCCAGCACGGCCCGGATGGCGCTGGCCAGGGCGCCCGGAACGTCGTCGACCAGCAGGTGTCGCCCGTCGCGGACGATCTGCCGTCCCCCGGCGACGACCTGCCGCACGTCGGCCGCCGTGGCGCCGAAGATGACGGACTCCAGCGCGGTGGCCGCCGCCGCCCCGGCTGTGCGCGGGGTGTCGAGGGCGACGGTCACCAGGTCTGCGAGGGCACCCGGGGCAAGTCGGCCGGCGTCGGGCCAGCCGAGGCTGGCGTGGCCGTCGGCGGTGGCGGCGCGGGCCAGCTCGGCCGCGGTGAAATGGCCGCGTTCCTGCGTGACGAGGCGCTCGCCCTGCTCGATCCGCCGTGCCTCCTCGAACAGGTCGATGACCGCCTGGCTGTCGCTCCCCACGGTCAGGTGGCTGCCGGCGCCGGCCAGGGCGCGGGCCGGGCCGATGCCGTCGGCCAGGTCGGCCTCGGTGGTGGGGCAGAAGCAGGCGAAGGTGGCGCTGCGGCCCAGCAGCGCGATGTCGGCGGCCGACAGGTGGGTGGCGTGCACCGCGGTGGTGAACGGGCCGAGGGCGTCGGCCTGGTGCAGCACCCCGGCGGGCGTGCGGCCGTAGGCGGCCAGGCTGGCCTCGTTCTCGGCGCGCTGCTCCGACAGGTGGACGTGCAGCGGGGCGCCGCGCTCGCGCGCCCATTCCACGACCGGGCCGAGCTGTCCGGGCGGCACGGCTCGGACGGAGTGAATGGCGGCGCCAATCCGGGTCCCCGGGCCGGGCCGCAGCGCGCTGGCCCGGTCCGCCCACGAGGCGGCGTCGCCGTCACCGAACCGCAGCTGGGCGCGGCTGAGCGGCACCGGCTCGCCGGCCGGGCTCAGCCCGCCGGACAGGTAGCAGGTATCGAGCAGCGTCATCCGCAGCCCCGCCTCGGCCGCCGCCTCGGCGAGCGCCCGGCCCATCTCGTTCGGGTCGCCGTACGGCACCCCGCCCGGCCCGTGGTGCAGGTAGTGGAACTCGCCCACGCAGGTGATCCCGGCCAGGGCCATCTCGGCGTAGACGGCCGTGGCCAGCGCCCGGTAGCTGCCCGGCGTCAGCCGCGCGGCGACTTCGTACATGCGATCTCGCCAGGTCCAGAACGTGCCCCGGCCCGACTGGGTCGCGCCGCGGAGGGCGCGGTGGAAGGCGTGCGAGTGCGCATTCGCCAGGCCCGGCAGGGTCAGCCCCGCAAGCCGGGCGGCGCCCGCCGGAACGGCGGACGCCGGCACGCCCGCGGTGACGGCGGTGAGCCGCCCGCCGGCCGCCTCGACGAGCACGTCGGCCCGGACGCCGTCGGGGAGCCAGGCCAGCTCGGCGTGCCAGGCCGCGTCCGGCGTCATCCCGGCTCCACGTCGACCCAGCCCAGCGTGCGATCGACCGCTTTCCGCCAGCCGGCGTAGCCGGCGGCGCGCTGCTCGTCGTCCCACCCGGGCTCCCAGCGGCGGCCCTCCAGCCAGTTCTGCCGCAGGTCGTCCGGCGAGGCCCAGAACCCCACCGCCAGGCCGGCCGCGTAGGCGGCGCCCAGGGCCGTGGTCTCGGCGACGACCGGCCGGGACACCGGCACGCCGAGGATGTCGGACTGCAGCTGCATGCACAGCTCGTTGGCCGTGACGCCGCCGTCCACGCGGAGGGCGTCGAGGGTCACCCCGGAGTCCTGCCGCATCGCCTCGACCACGTCGCGGGTCTGGTAGCAGATCGCCTCCAGGGTGGCCCGGGCCAGGTGGGCGTTCGTGTTGAAGCGGGACAGGCCGACAATGACGCCGCGGGCGTCGGGCCGCCAGTAGGGGGCGAACAGGCCGGAGAAAGCCGGCACGAAGTAGACGCCGCCGTTGTCGCTGACCTGGCGGGCCAGCGCCTCGCTCTGCGCGGCGCCGGAGATGATGCCGAGCTGGTCGCGCAGCCACTGCACCGCCGATCCGGTGACCGCGATCGAGCCCTCGAGCGCGTAGACCGGGGCCGCGTCGCCGAACTGATAGCAGACCGTGGTGAGCAGCCCGTGCTCCGACCGGATCGGCTGGCTGCCGATGTTGAGGAGCAGGAAGTTCCCGGTGCCGTAGGTGTTCTTGGCCTCGCCGGGGCCGAAGCAGACCTGGCCGACGGTCGCGGCCTGCTGGTCGCCGAGGTCGCCGGCCAGCGGCACCTCGCCGCCGAACGGGCCGAGCGGCCGGGTCACGCCGTAGGTGCGCGGGTCGGAGGACGGCCGGATCTGCGGCAGCATCGGCCGGGGGATGCCGAAGAACGACAGCAGTTCCTCGTCCCAGTCCAGGGTGACCAGGTCCATCAGCATGGTGCGGCTGGCGTTCGTCGGGTCGGTCACGTGCACGCCGCCGTCCACCCCGCCGGTGAGATGCCAGAGCAGCCAGCTGTCGGTGGTGCCGAACAGGGCGTGGCCCTGCTCGGCCGCGGCCCGGACGCCGTCGACGTGGTCGAGGATCCACTGGATCTTGCCGCCCGAGAAGTAGGCGGCGGGCGGCAGGCCGGCCTTCTTCCGGATGACCTCGCCCCGGCCGTCCCGGTCCAGGGCGGCGGCTAGCTTGTCGGTCCGGGTGTCCTGCCAGACGATGGCGTTGAAGTACGGGCGGCCCGTCCGGCGGTCCCACACCACGGTCGTCTCGCGCTGGTTGGTGACGCCGACGGCGGCCAGGTCGGCGGCCCGCAGGCCGGCCCGGTTCAGGCAGGTCTCGATGACCGCGCGGGTGCGCTCCCAGATCTCCGTCGGGTTGTGCTCGACCCAGCCCGGCTGCGGCAGGATCTGCTCGTGCTCAAGCTGATGGCGGGCCACCTCGCGGCCGCCGTGATCGAAGACCATGAACCGGGTGCTGGTCGTCCCCTGGTCGACGGCTCCGACGAACTCGGCCATGTGAGTCTCCGTTCCGGGTGCGGCGGCCGGCGGTCAGGGGCCGGCCAGGTCGGCCAGGACGGCGGCCAGGGCGGTCACGCCGGCCAGGCAGTCCGCCAGGTCGGCGTGCTCGGCCGGGGAGTGGGACACGCCGGTGGGGTTGCGGACGAACAGCATGGCGGTGGGCAGGCGCGCGGCCAGGATTCCGGCGTCGTGGCCGGCCCCGGTCGGCAGGACCGGGATGCCGCCGCCATTCGGCGCTGCGCCGGCCGACGCCGGGCTGAGGATGGCGGCCAGGCGGTCGCGGAGGGCCGGGTCGAAAGAAACGGCCGGGGTGAACGACTCGCGGCGCACGTCGAGGGCGACGCCGTGCTCAGCCGCGGCGGTCCGGGCGGCGGCGCTGACCTCGGTGATCAGCGTGTCCAGGGTCGCCTCGTCGGGAGCGCGGGCGTCGAGCCAGGCCCGGACGGCGGAGCTGATGCCGTTGGCCGCCCCCGGCTCGGCGATGACCTTGCCGAAGGTGGCCAGGGCGCCGCCGGCGGCGGCGGCGCGGGCCGCGAGGACGGTGGCGGCAAACGGGAGCATCGGGTCGTGCCGGTCGGCGATCCAGGTCGTCCCGGCGTGGTCGGCGCGGCCGGCGAACTCCAGCCGCCAGCGGCCGTGCGGCCAGATGCCGGCGGCCAGGCCGACCGCCGCGCCGAGGCCGTCCAGGGCGCTGCCCTGCTCGATGTGCAATTCGACGTAGGCGGCCAGGCCCGCAATCCGGTCGTCGTCGGGGCCGAGGTCGGCCGGGTCGAGGCCCGCGGCGGCCATGGCCTCGGCCAGGCTGATGCCGTCGCCGTCGCGCAGGCCGGCGGCCGCAGCGGGCTCGATGGCCCCGGCCAGCAGCCGGCTGCCCAGGCAGGCGACGCCGAACCGGGCACCCTCTTCCTCGGTGAAGGCCGTGACCCCGACGGGCCGGGCCGGCGTGAAGCCGCGCTCGCGGAGCAGGTCGATCGCGGCGAACGCGGACGCGACCCCGAGCGGCCCGTCGAACGCCCCGCCGTCGGGCACGGAATCCAGGTGACTCCCGACGGCCACGGCCGGGGCACCGGAGTCAAGCCCGCGCCACCAGGCCCACAGGTTGCCGTTCCGGTCGGTCTCGACGGGCAGGTTGCGGGCTCCCGCGGCTTCGGCGAACCAGGCGCGGCAGGCCAGGTCGGCCGGGGTCCAGGAGTAGCGGCGGTAGCCGGCCGGGGTGCGCCCGACCGGCAGCAGCGACTCCCACAGCTCGGCGAAGCCCGTCTCGGATCCGGTCATGAACTCATGGGGACGCGGACGCCGCGGGCCACGGCCACCTCTTTGGCCCGGTCGTAGCCGGCGTCGGCGTGCCGGATGACGCCCATGCCGGGGTCGTTGGTGAGGACGCGCTGCAGCTTCTGGCCGGCCAGCTCGGTGCCGTCGGCCACGCACACCTGGCCGGCGTGGATCGAGCGGCCGATGCCGACGCCGCCGCCGTGGTGGATGCTGACCCAGGAGGCCCCCGACGAGGTGGCCACGAGGGCGTTGAGCAGCGGCCAGTCGGCGATGGCGTCCGAGCCGTCAGCCATCGCCTCGGTCTCCCGGTAGGGCGAGGCGACCGAGCCGCAGTCCAGGTGGTCACGGCCGATGACGACGGGCGCGCTGATGGCGCCGCTGGCGACCAGGTCGTTGAAGCGCTGCCCGGCCCGGTCCCGCTCGCCGTAGCCGAGCCAGCAGATCCGCGCGGGCAGGCCCTGGAAGTGCACCTTGTCCTGGGCCATCCGGATCCACCGGGCCAGGGCCTCGTTCTCCGGGAACAGGTCGAGGATGGCGGCGTCGGTGGCCGCGATATCGGCCGGGTCGCCGGATAGCGCCGCCCACCGGAACGGGCCGCGTCCCTCGCAGAACAGCGGCCGGATGTAGGCGGGCACGAAGCCGGGGAAGTCGAAGGCCCGCTCGTACCCGGCCACCTGGGCCTCGCCGCGGATGGAGTTGCCGTAGTCGAACACCTCGGCGCCGGCGTCCTGGAAGCCGACCATGGCCGCGACGTGCTCGGCCATGGACTGCCGGGCGCGCTGGGTGAAGCCGGCCGGGTCCTCGGCCCGCAGCGCGGCCATGTCCTCGAACGCCACGCCCCGCGGCAGGTAGCTGAGCGGGTCATGGGCCGAGGTCTGGTCGGTCACGATGTCGATGGGGGCGCGCAGCCGGAGCAGTTCGGGGACGACCTCGGCGGCGTTGCCGAGCAGCCCGATGGACAGCGGCTGGCGGGCCTGGGCCGCGGCGCTGGCCCGGCGGATGGCGTCGTGGATGTCGTCGGCGGCCACGTCCAGGTAGCCATGCTCGATCCGCCGGCTGATCCGGGACAGGTCGCAGTCGATGACCAGGGCGACGCCGCCGTTCATGGTCACCGCGAGGGGCTGCGCGCCGCCCATCCCGCCGAGCCCGGCGGTGAGGGTGACGGTGCCGGCCAGGGTGCCGCCGAACCGCTTAGCCGCGATGGCGGCGAACGTCTCGTAGGTGCCCTGCAGGATGCCCTGGGTGCCGATGTAGATCCACGAGCCGGCCGTCATCTGGCCGAACATGGTCAGCCCGGCGGCCTCCAGGCGGCGGAACTCCTCCCAGGTGGCCCACTGCGGGACGAGGTTGGAGTTGGCGATCAGCACCCGCGGCGCCCACTCGTGGGTGCGCATGATGCCGACGGGCTTGCCGGACTGCACGAGCAGCGTCTCGTCGTCGCCCAGGTCGCGCAGCGAGGCGACGATGGCGTCGTAGGCGTCCCAGCTGCGGGCCGCCCGGCCCGAGCCGCCGTAGACGATGAGCTGGTCGGGATGCTCGGCCACCTCCGGGTCCAGGTTGTTCATGAGCATCCGCATGGCCGCCTCCTGCGGCCAGCTCTTGCACGTCAGGGCGGTCCCGCGGGGGGCCTGAACGGGGCGGGCGTCCGCCATGGCAGCTCCTGTTCGCCGGAAAGCACGGAAAGCACGGCCGGCCCGGAAAGCAAGCGCGGCCGTCCCGGAGAGTCTGCCTCCGGGACGGCCACGCTAACAGGATCGGCGCCGGTCAAGATCAGCGCCCGAGCCGGGTCAGGCCGGGATGCCGACCGTGTTCAGCCAGTTGGTCGCCGCGGCCTGGTAGCTCTGCTTCTGCGGGCCGACCGCCTGGTTCAGCGAGATCAGGCCGGCCGTGGTCAGCTTGGACGAGATCAGGTTGAGGGTGGCGACGATCTTCTGGTTGACGCCCTTCTTGTAGACCAGCGGGATCACGTTCTGGGCCGCGAAGTTGTTCTTCGGGTCGGTCAGCGCGACCAGGTGGTCGGTGGCGATCTGCGGGGTGGTGGTGAAGACGTCCGCCGCCTGCACCTTGTTGTCGGTGAGGGCGGCCAGGGTGATCGGGCCGGACTCGTCGCCGAGCGCGTCGAACGACTTGAAATTGACGCCGTAGTTCTTCTTGAGGCCCGGGATGCCGTCGGAGCGCGTCTCGAACTCCGCCGCCGACCCGAAGACCATGGTGGGGGCGACCGACTTGAGGTCAGCGATGGAGGTCAGGTGGTGCGCCTTGGCGAAGGGCTGGGTCACCGTCACCGAGTCCGAGTCCTGCGCGGCCGAGGGGTTCAGGATCTCCAGGCCGGACGGCAGGCCGGAGGTGAGCGCGGCGTCAACCTCCGCCGTCGTGGCGGCCGTGCTGGTCTTGTTGACCGAGGTGGTGAGCAGCGCCCCGTTGTACTCGGGGATGATCGTGATCGCGCCCTTGGCGACCTGCGGGTAGTAGACCTCGCGGGCGCCGATGTTGAACTTCTCCTTGACCTTGATCCCCTTGGCCTGCAGCGCCAGCGAGTAGATCTCGGCGAGCACCTCGTCCTCGGGGAAGTTGGCCGAGCCGATGACCACGGTGCCCTTGGCCGGCCCGGCCGCGAGCGGGTTGCTGCTGCTCCCGCTGCCGGACGAGGATCCCGCGGAACTGCCGCAGGCGGCCAGGGTGAGCGCGGCGCTGATCGCGACGCCGGCCAGCACACCTCGCTTCACGGGCAGATATCCAGTACGCATCACAGCATTTCCTTCCATTTGATCAAACCAGTAACCCCGGTTACCCGTCGTTGCGGGCCGCGACCCGCAGCGGGGCCGGGACGACTAGGAAGCGCAGGATCACGAAGATGACCTGCACGAGCAGGGCGAGCAGGACGACGAGCGCGGCGCCGCCCGCCACCTCGGGATAGTTGCTCTGCGACAGGCCGTCGATGATGTACCGGCCGAGGCCGCCGAGGCCGATCTCGGCCGCGATCGTGGCGGTGGCGACCACGAAGATCGCCCCGGTGCGCAGCCCCAGCATGATGAGCGGGAGCGCCACCGGCAGCTCGACCTTCCGGAGCGACTGCCACCCTGTCATGCCCATCCCGCGGGCCGAGTCGCGCAGGCCCGGGTCGACCCCGGCCACGCCCTCGTAGGCGTTGACGAGGATGGGCGGGATGGCCAGCACGACCAGCGGGACGAGCCAGGCCAGCACGTTGAAGCCGATCAGGACGACCATCAGGACGAGCAGGCCCAGGGTCGGGATGGCCCGCCAGGCGTTGGCGATGTTGACCACCACCACGCCGCCCCGGCCGGTATGCCCGATCCAGATGCCCGCGGGCAGGGCGATCAGCGCCGCGACGAGCAGCGACAGGCCGCTGTAGCCCAGGTGCTGGAGCAGCCGGAGCGGGATGTCGTCCGAGCCGTGCCACTGCGCGGGCGCCTTCAGCCAGTTCCAGGCGAAGCTGAGGAAGCTCATCGACTCCAGGGCGTGGCCAGCCGCCGGGTCTGCACCAGGAGCAGGTCGCAGACCAGGGCGAGCGCGATGATGGCGGCGCCGCCGACGTAGATCTCCTCGGGGAAATCACGCTGGAAGCCGTCCAGGAAGAAGTAGCCCAGGCTGCTGACGCCGATCAGCTGGCCGACGCTGGCCAGGCTGATGCTGGACACGACCGCGATCCGGAGCCCGGCGATGATGACCGGGATGGCCAGCGGCAGCTCGACCCGGATCAGGCGGCGCATCGGGCCGAACCCCATGGCGGTGGCGGCCTGCCGGACCGGCGGGGGCACCGAGCGGAGCCCGTCGACCACGTTCGGCACCAGCACGCACAGCGAGAACAGGGTCAGCGGGATGATCACCGTCGTGTTGGACAGGCCGGTGTAGTCGATCAGCACCACGAACAGGGCCAGCGACGGGATCGAGTACAAGACGGTGGTGAGGGGCAGGACCGGCACGTAGAACCAGCGCCAGCGCGCGCAGGCCACCCCCAGCGGGAGCGCGATGGCCAGGCCGATCACCGCCGGCAGCACGCCGAGCAGCGCGTTGGCCCCGGTGTACTGCCAGAGCAAGGGCCAGTTCACGGGGCCGCCCCGGCCCGGGCCGCGTCGGCGGCCTGAACGTCGGCCGCTTCCTCGGCCGCGCGGATGGCCGTCCGCAGCCGCTCGTAGGTGGTCACGCCGAGGACCGTGCCGTCCGCCGCCACCCCGACGGCCCGCTCGGTCCGGGACAGGACCGTCGCGTCGAGGGCCGAGCGCAGCGAGTCATGCCCGGGCCGGAACGTGTGCCCGATGGGGGCCAGCGGCACGTCGGCGAGCTTGGAACCGGCCGGGAGCGAGACCAGGTCGGCGGAAGCGGCCCAGCCCCGTGGCTTGCGTTCTGAATCGAGGACGAGGACCCAGGGGACGCTCAGCGCGCGCGCGTCGGCCACCGTGGCGTCCTCCCCGACCATGGCCTCGGCGTCCAGGTCCAGGCTGTCGGCGCTGAAGAACGAGAGCCGCCGGATGCCGCGGTCGAAGCCGACGAAGTCCGTGACGTAGTCGTCGGCCGGCGCGCCGAGCAGCCGCTCGGGCGTGTCGACCTGGGCGAGGTGCCCGCCGGGCCGGAACACCGCGACGATGTCCCCGACCTTGATGGCTTCCTCCACGTCGTGCGTGACCATCACGATGGTCTTGTGCAGCTCCGCCTGGAGCCGCAGCAGCTCATCTTGCAGGGAGGCTCTGACAATCGGGTCCACGGCGCTGAACGGCTCGTCCATGAGCAGCACGGGCGGGTCCGCGGCCAGGGCGCGGGCGACGCCGACGCGCTGCTGCTGGCCGCCCGACAGCTGGTGCGGGTAGCGCCTGGCCATCTGCAGGTCCAGCCCGACGAGCTCCATCAGCTCGCGGGACCGGGCGCGGGCCTTGGCCTTGCCCCAGTGGTTGAGCAGCGGCACCGTGGCGATGTTGTCCTCGATGGTCCGGTGCGGGAACAGCCCGGTCTGCTGGATCACGTAGCCGATCCCCCGGCGCAGCTGCGCCGGCTCGGCCGCCTGCACGTCCTGCCCGTCGATCAGGATGGTGCCCTCGGTAGGCTCGATCAGCCGGTTGATCATGCGCAGCGAGGTAGTCTTCCCGCAGCCGCTCGGCCCGACCAGGACCATCGTCTTGCCGGCCGGAATCTCCAGGCTCAGGGCGTCGACCGCCACGGTGCCATCCGGGTAGCGCTTCGTGACGTGGTCGAAGGTAATCACTCTCGGGCCTCCGCCCCTAATTTCTACCGAATGCGTAGGCTAACCGATCATGCCTGCTCCGTACGCACTTGATACCGCTTCGCAACTGAACGCCGACCTTATCCGACGTATTTCAGTGGGGCAGAACGTCACTATCGGGACGGGGCTGGCGCGTGAGGTCAGTGCCTCGTGCGCGGCCGCCCGGCAGGTGCTGGCGGGCGGCGTGCCGGTGTACGGGGTCAGCACCGGGATGGGCGCCCTGAGCGGCGTCGCGCTGACGACCGGCGAGCAGCGGGCGCACCAGCGGCACCTGCTGCTGGGCCGGGCCACCGGCGGCCCGCCGTGGCTGGGCGCGGCGGAGGTGCGGGCGCTGTACGCGGTGCGGCTGCGCACCTTCCTGTCCGGGGACGCCGGGGTCTCGGCGGACCTGTGCCAGCGGCTGGCCGACTTCCTGGCGGCCGGGATCGTCCCGGCCGTGCCGGCCGAGGCGGCGGGCGCCGCGGGCGAGATCGTCCAGCTCTCCCACGCGTTCGGGCCGCTGGCCGGGATCGGCTCGGTGCTGGCCGGGCCGGAGGCCGTCCCGGCCGCCGCCGCGCTGGCCGAGCACGGGCTGGCGCTCTTCGAGCTCGGGCCGAAGGAGGGGATCGCGCTGCTGGAGGGCGTTCCGGGGGCGACGGCGCTGAGCCTGCTGGCGGCCGACGAGGCGGCGACCGTGACGGCCATGATGGAGGCGGCCGCCGGGCTGTCGATCGCGGTCATCGGCGCGCCGCGCGATCCCTACGAGGCCGCCTGCGCGCGGGCCGACGACGTGCTCGGCGAGGTCTTCGGGCGGCTGCGGGCCTGGCTGCCCGAGCCGGGGCCGGGGCGCACGGCGCGGATGCTGCAGGCGCCGGTGTCGTTCCGGGTCGCGGGGCACGCGCTGGCCGTGCTCGTCCGCGCCACCCGTGCCCTGACCGAGGCCGCCGACCGGGCGCTGGCGGGCGTGACCGACTCCCCGGCCTTCCTGGGCGGCCATTTCGTCGGAACGGGGGGCTTCGACGGCATCGACCTCGCGGCCGCCTGCGACCACGTGACGGCGGTGCTGGCGCACGCCTGCGAGGTCAGCGCGGCCCGCACGCACCGGCTGCTGGACCCGCGGGTGACCGGGCTGGCCCCCCAGCTGGCGCCGCGGCCCGGACCCGACGCGGGACTGGTGACCGTGCACAAGCGCGCGGCGGGCGAGGTGCACGCGCTGCGGCGGCTGGCCGTGCCGTCCGCGGTGGGCACGATCGAGACGTCGAACGGGCAGGAGGACGTGCAGTCGTTCGCGTGGGCGGCGGCTCAGGCGCTGCGGGCGGGGCTGCGGCACGCGCGGGCCGTGGCGGCGTGCGAGCTGCTGACTGCGTGGCAGGCGACGCGGCTCGCCGGATGGGGCGCGGGCGGCCCGGGCGCGGGCGGGGCGCGTGAGCTGGCCGCGCGGCTGGGCGAGCTGATCGCGCCGATCGACACCGACCGTCCCCTCGGCCCCGACATCGAGCGCCTGGCCAGCGGGGCCTGGTCCCCGGAGCCGATCATTTAGGCTGGCCGCGACATGGCTGCCGCACCCGATCTCCCCGATAGCCTCCCCGATCACTCGCACCGGGACGTGGCGGGCGGCTGGCTGCGGCCGGCCGTGTTCGGGGCGATGGACGGGCTCGTGACAAATGTCTCGCTCATCGCGGGCGTCGGGGGCGCCGGCCGGGGGCCGCACTTCATCGTGCTGACCGGGCTGGCCGGCCTGGCCGCCGGGGCGTTCTCGATGGCGACCGGCGAGTACGTCTCGGTGTCCTCGCAGAACGAGCTGGTCGGGGCCGAGGTGCGCAAGGAGCGGGTCGAGCTCGAGCGCAACCCGGCCGGCGAGCAGCGCGAGCTGGCCGAGAGCTTCATGCGCAGCGGGGTCGACTCCGACCTGGCCCACCAGGTGGCCCGGCAGGTCTCCGCGCACCCGGACTCCGCGCTGCGCGTGCACGTCCGCGAGGAGCTGGGCGTGGACTACCAGGACCTGCCCTCGCCGGTCGCGGCCGGGGCCGCCTCGCTGCTGACCTTCGCGCTCGGCGCCCTGATCCCGCTGCTGCCCTACCTGGCCGGCTTCGCCTCGCTCCCGGCCGCGCTGATCCTCGCGGCCGCGGCCGCCTTCGCCGGCGGCGGCCTGGTGTCCCGGATCACCGAGCGGCCGTTCCTGCACGGCGCGCTGCGCCAGCTGATCCTGGCCGCCGTGGCGGCCGCCCTGACCTTCGGGATCGGCGCCGCCGCCGGGCACATCGTCGGCTGAGCCGGCCTGCCCGTGAGCCGGGCTACCAGGGATCGGGCCCGAGCGAGTCGTCGGGATGCTGCCCGTTAGCCGCCAGCAGCTCCAGGTCGGACTCGACCATCATGGCCACGAGCTCCTCGAAGCCGATCTTCGGCTCCCAGCCGAGCTCCTCGCGGGCCCGGGCCGGGTCGGCGCACAGCCGGTCCACCTCCGCGGGCCGGATGAAGGCGGCGTCGGTGACCACGTGGTCGCGCCAGTCCAGGCCGGCCGAGCGGAAGGCCAGCTCGACCAGTTCCTCGACGGAGTGCGTGACGCCGGTGCCGATGACGTAGTCGTCGGGCTCGTCGCGGGCCAGCATGAGCTGCATGGCCCGGACGTAGTCGCCGGCGAAGCCCCAGTCCCGGCTGGCGCCGAGGTTGCCCAGCCGGAGCTGGCGCTCGAAGCCGAGCTTGATCTTGGCCACGCCGAGGGACACCTTGCGGGTCACGAACTCGGTGCCGCGGCGCGGCGACTCGTGGTTGAACAGGATGCCCGAGCAGGCAAACATCCCGTAGGACTCGCGGTAGTTCTGGGTCAGGAAGTGCCCGTAGGCCTTGCCCACGCCGTACGGGCTGCGCGGGTGGAACGGCGTCCGCTCGGTCTGCGGCGACTCCCGGACCTGCCCGAACATCTCGGACGAGGAGGCCTGGTAGAAGCGGATCTGGCCCCGGCCCGGGCTGCGCGACGCGCTGATCCCGCTGCACACCCGGATCGCCTCCAGGACCCGCAGCACCCCCAGCCCGGTGACCTCGCCGGTCAGCTCGGCCTGCTGCCAGGACATCGGCACGTAGGAGATGGCGGCCAGGTTGTACACCTCGTCGGGCTGGACCCGCTCGACGGCCGAGATCAGGCTGCCCTGATCGAGCAGGTCGCCGCGGACGAGCTGGACCTCGCCGAGCAGCTGGCGCAGGTGCCGCACCCGCGGGTTGGCCTGGCCGCGGACCAGCCCCCAGACCTCATGCCCCTGGGCGACCAGGTGCTCGGCCAGGTAGGAGCCATCCTGCCCGGTAATCCCGGTGATGAGCGAGCGTCGTCTCAGCGGATCCTCCCTCTCGGGCCAGCGGCCTTCCGGGGCAGCCTATCGGCGGCGTGAAGGACACGGCACGCGTGCGCCGCCGCAGCGGGAATCGCACCGTACCGCCTGGTAATGTTCCGGGGCTAGGGGGTCACGCGGGTGCGCCGTCCGGGCGGCCAGCGGCGGATGAGGAGGCCTGCGTGAGCACCGACGATCCGCTGCGCGTGGCGCTGCTGTCCTACCGCAGTAAGCCACACTGCGGCGGCCAGGGAATCTACCTCCGGCACCTGTCCCGGGAGCTGCACGCGCTCGGGCACCACGTCGAGGTCTTCTCCGGCCCGCCCTATCCCGACCTGGAACCGGGGCCGCTGCTGCGCACCCTGCCCAGCCTCGACCTGTACGCCGACGAGGACCCGTTCCGGACGCCGTCGCTGAGTGAGTACCGGGACTGGATCGACGTCCTGGAAGTGGCCACCATGTGGACCGGCGCCTTCCCCGAGCCGCTGACCTTCAGCCTGCGGGCGGTGCGGGCGCTGCGGCCCCGGGTCGCCGACTTCGACATCGTGCACGACAACCAGGTGCTGGCCTACGGGATGCTGGGCATCCCCCGGCTCGGCCTGCCGCTGGTGACCAGCATCCACCACCCGATCAGCGTCGACCGGCGGATCGAGCTGGCCGCGGCCCAGCCGCTGACGCAGTGGCCGTTCACGCAGTGGTCGCTGAGCCGCTTCGGCAAGCGCCGCTGGTACTCGTTCGTGCGGATGCAGGGCCGGGTGGCCCGCCGGGTCGGCCCGGTGCTGACCGGGTCGCAGTCCTCGGCCGACGACATCGTCCGCGACTTCAGGGTCGCCCCCGACCAGGTGCGGGTCATCCCGCTGGGCGTGGACACCCGCCTGTTCCACCCGCGCCCGCAGCCGCGGGTGCCGGGCCGGATCGTCTCGGTGGCCAGCGCGGACTCGCCGCTGAAGGGCGTGGCGACCCTGCTCCGCGCGTTCGCCAAGCTCGTGACGGAACGAACTGCCGAGCTGACTCTCGTCGGCAAGCCCACGCCCGGCGGGCCGACCGACCGCCTCGTCTCCGAACTCGCGCTCGGCGACCGGGTGCGGTTCGTCAGCGGGATCAGCGACGACGAGCTGGCCGAGCTGATCGCCAGCGCGGAGCTGGCCGTCGTCCCGTCGCTGTACGAGGGGTTCTCGCTGCCGGCCGTGGAGCACATGGCGTCCGGCACCCCGCTCGTCGCGACCCGGACGGGCGCGCTGCCGGAGGTCGTGGGCGACGCCGCGCGGCTGGTGGCGCCCGGCGACGCCGAGGAACTGTGCGCGGCGCTGGGGGCGCTGCTCGACTCGCCCGCCGAGCGGGAGCGGCTGGCCGCGGTGGCGCTGCGCCGGGTCCAGGAGCGGTTCGCCTGGCCCGCCGTGGCCCGGGCCACGGTGGCGCAGTACCGCGAGGCGATGGCCCTGCAGGGCCGGCGCCCGTCATGAGGCGCCCGGTCATGACGTGCCCCGAGCGGAGCGCACCGGCATGCTGACCGTTGACTTCGCGCGGCTGCCGCTCGGACCGGGGACCCGGGTCCTGGACCTGGGCTGCGGGGCCGGGCGGCACGCCTTCGAGGCCTTGCGCCGCGGGGCGCGGGTCGTCGCGCTCGACACTGACCGGGGCGAGCTGGCCGCGGTGGCGGCGATGGTCGCGGCCATGCGCGAGGCGGGCGAGGTGCCCGACGGCGCGGACGCCGTCTGCGCGGCGGGCGACGCCACGGCCATGCCGTTCGGCGACGGCAGCTTCGACGTGGTCATCGCGGCCGAGGTCCTGGAGCACATCCCGGCCGATCAGGCCGCGCTGCGCGAGATCAGCCGGGTGCTGGCGCCCGGCGGCACGGTGGCGGCCACGGTGCCCGCGTGGCTGCCGGAGCGGATCTGCTGGCGGCTGTCCGACGACTACCACAACGTGCCGGGCGGGCACGTCCGGATATTCACCCGGCGGGAGCTGGAGACCAAGCTGGCCGTCGCCGGGCTGGAGGTCGGCGGGCACCACCACGCGCACGCGCTGCACTCCCCGTACTGGTGGCTGAAGTGCGCCGTGGGCGTGCACGACGATGATCACCCGCTGGCCCGCGCCTACCACCGGCTGCTGGTCTGGGACATCATGTCGGCGCCGAGGGTGACCCGGCTGGCCGACCGGGCGCTGAACCCGGTGCTCGGCAAGAGCCTGGTCGTCTATGCGACCAGGCCGGCCGGCGGTGCGTCTAAGCGCGGGGCAGCTGACGACGAGACGGCACAGCAGGGGGCAGCCGGGACCGCGGGGGCGGACCGGGCGACGAGCAACGGGAATCCGGGAAGGAACGGGAGTGCCACCACTACGGGGAACCTGGACGCACATGCGGGGGCATGAGCGACCGGACGGCTGGGTGCCGGAGGTAGCCGGCATCCTGACCGGGGATCAGCTGCTGGCCACGGGGCAGGCCATCGCGGCGGCGCAGCAGAAGGACGGCGCGATCGGCTGGCCGGACGGGCACGTCGACGCCTGGAACCACGTCGAGTGCGCGATGGCCCTGTCGGCCTGCGGGCTGCGCCGGCCGGCCCGGCGCGCCTACGGCTGGCTGGCCGCCACCCAGCGGCGGGACGGCTCCTGGCCGGTGCAGACCGCGGACGGGACCAAGTCCGACCGGGCGGCCGAGAGCAACCACGCGGTCTACCCCGCGGTGGGCGTCTGGCACGAGTTCCTGGTCACCGGCGACGAGGCCTTCGTTTCGAGGATGTGGCCGCTGATCCGGGCCGGAGTCGAGTTCGCGCTCCGGTTGCAGCGCGAGGGCGGCGAGATCATCTGGCGGCGGCGGGACGACGGCAGCCCCGACACCTACGCCCTGCTGGCCGGGTGCGCCAGCATGTACCAGGGGCTGCGCTGCGCGATCGCGCTGGCCGACCACCTGGGCACCAGCCAGCCGGACTGGGACCTGGCCGCGGCCCAGCTCGGGCACGCGGTGGCCTGCCACGAGGAGGCGTTCGCGGACAAGAGCCGGTTCTCGATGGACTGGTACTACCCGGTGGTCG
>Ga0193726_1001455_pt1 | contig 18578 bp, 16 predicted proteins | sample H2c1metaG_FD_144928 | JGI IMG/M metagenome (GOLD analysis project Ga0193726, IMG submission 144928) | Soil microbial communities from a riparian zone of the East river system, Colorado, United States - H2c1 | ecosystem: Environmental > Terrestrial > Soil > Riparian zone | place: USA: East River... | reverse complement strand
GATGGGAGCGAGGTCTCGTACGCCGCGGTGCTTGCGAAAACTTTCAAACAGCACAAACGCGAGCGGAGGAAATGCGATGAGCACGAATGAGGTTTTCGATAAAAGTCCAAGGCCGATGGCTAGTCCCAGACCAATCCAAGTGCGAGGGCGTGGAACTTCCTCGGTCCAATAAACGAAAACGTAATACATCATCGCAGAAATGGCCAAAAACATCGGGCCTTCTGTGCTGAAAAAAATGCTCGCCGCGATCACTTCAGGTGACAACGCAAATACAAGGACAGCAAAAGCAGCGGCGATTCGGCTTCCGATTCGGCGCACGGCTAAATAGATGAAGACTGCGCTGAAGCCAAAACATGCCATGGACGAGAACCGTGCGAGCGTTGCGTGGTATCCGAATGGGGCCAGGAATGGAAGAGCGAGTATGCGATAGGCCGGGGGGCGAAGGTTGCTCTCCATCCAGACTCCTCGAACCAACGCCATCAACCTTGCGATTTGAAGGCGCTCTAGATCAATACGCACTTCGTTGATGTACAAGCCTTCATCCCAATGAATGCCATAAGGATGGGCAAGCGACCAACGAATGGCCGCTATGATAATTACCACCACAGATGCGGCGGCAAAATACGGCCAGAAATTATTTTCTGAGTTTCGTTTTTCCATGGGGTTAGCAGCGGAGCGAATTACCTTATGCCGAAAAAGTCCTGTGCGCTTATTCAGTCTTTCTCAACATTTTTCACAGGTTTCAGCAGGCTGAGCAGTAGGAGACGACGAAGGAGTATCAATGGCGCGCTTGAGCCACGCCTCACGCCAGAAGGGATAAATGGCTCGCGGACAAAGTCGATGATAATCAGATTTACAAATGACTCCATTGAGGACGATGCAGGGATTCTTCATGGAGATTAATTTGCCGGTCTTTTCCTCGATGAGCCGATCAACTCGGCGCAGGACTCGGTAGATCCCTCCGCAATACGGAAGCATTTCGGAATCGAACCAAAGGCCGCGATTTTTCTGACCCTTGTCGAGGGTGTCCTCGATCTCTTTCTTGCTACGAACTTCAACGAGTTCACCGGGCTGGAGGTTGAGCGGCTCAGTTTTAATCATCGCTCCGCTGCCCTGTATGAATGGATACCGGGCCCGGTGACGCTTATCTTGCGTTTCGTTGTAGAGCCCAACGATCGACGCATGCACTAAGCGCACAATTGCCAGAATCATTTCGAGCGTGCGCTGGCCGCGAGTGTTGCGGGCTTGACCAGTGTCAAGATTTCCGGACCGCAGATCACGGATGTATTGACGCGGATCCCAAAAACTCATGTAGGAAGTGAATTTCGTTACGTCTGTGGCCTGACAGGAATAAATTGATTGTCCTTCAGCGTTTGTCGAAACGCTTGCGGCAAGAATGTCTTCCACTGTGCAAAGATTATCGCGACGCGCGGGATTTATTGAAGAGCCCTTCAATTTTTCCGCGGAGACAACATCGTTCTCTGCGCGTTTCAGCCACGCTTCCTTCCAGAAAATCAGGCAGTCAGCCTGGCATCCAGCATGCGCAGACCCATTGCAGCGTGTTCCCACTCCGTCGAGGTGGACGGAGTCCGTCATGCGGCGAATACTCCACTCCCGCAAATAGTCGCAACTTTTATCGGCGCGCTTGTAGACGCGCATTCTCTGTCCGCAGTACTGAAGCATCTCCGGCATGAATGGAAGATTTTCCAAGCGGCCAGTTTTATCCAAGGTCGCGAGAATTTCCTCGCGGCTTCGGACTTCGACCAATTCTCCGACGTGGAGGCTTAAGACTCTAGATTTGATCATTGTAGGATTGGCCAATCGAATTTCTCTCCGTATTTCAGCTTTCGCGTCGCGACATCTCCGAAATTACTGCAAACCAAATCGGTGGAGCAGTCGCGCCAGAGGCCGTCCAGCAACCCTCGGCCGCGTAACCACTGCACGAGCTGCGGAGATAATGCTCATTGAATACCGATTGTTTTTCCAGTACAGCTGTGCAACTTCAAGGCGCATATCGGCGATGGCCCGTGCTCCAAGGTGTTTCTGATCAGACAAATTCAACATTTCATTGCCGGCGCTCAATGCCGTTGGCCATTCCTTCGCCGCCATCATAATTTGCATCCAGTACTTGTATCCGGCAACAAGAGCAGCCCGCTGCTTCCCTTCGTCGATACCCAATCCGACTAACAATTCGGGTGTGATTTCTGCGACTCCTTCCATCGGATCAGGGGTTCCGCTACTTCGTGATTTAGCGGAGAGTAGGGCTGCGAGGCTGCTGATATTCTGCTTCCGATGTTTGAGGATCGATACTTGATTCGGATGAATCCTATATTTGAGGACGACCTGTGCAAGATTGGCCATCTCAAATTTTTCTGAGATTCGCAGCCACAGATCGTAGTCCTCTGCAGGTGCAAACGCTTCCCGGTACCCGCCCACAACGGTGAATGCCTCACGACGCATCAAAACGCTGGGCTGCCAGAATGGATTTTCGGTCCGAAGGGCCGACAAAATTTCACGATTCCCTACCGGCGGATGGAGCGCTGCCCATGTTGAGTGCAAGGATTTTCCGGCAGCGTCTACCCAATCGACCGCGCCGCCCACTACGCCAGCTTGCGGATTTTCCTCCAGAAATTCCACTTCCCATGCCAATCGTTGCGGCACGGAAATGTCATCCGCATCCATGATCGCAATGTATTGTCCCTGCGCGAGCAAGAATGCCTGATTGCGTGCATCGGCCAACCCGCAGTGTGGTATTTCGTGAAATTTGATTCGGCGGTCTTTTGTTACATAACTCGAAATAATATCTTTTGATTTGTCAGTCGAGCCAAAGTCGACAATCACGAACTCAAAATCGCCAAACGTCTGATCGAGAATACTTTCTATAGCCTCCCCGAGGAAGCGCTCCACGTTGCAGACTACCATCGCCACTGAAACCAGCGGACTTTTCATTTCGTGAAAGCCATGTTCATTGCGGTTGGCATCGGGCTCAAATGACGAGCACTAAGCCAGCCCAATTCGCTCGAGCAGAAGTCGCACGGGGCGCCCCGCGACCCTCGGCCGCTTTAGAATTGCCTGACCCGTGGTAACGATGCTCATCCAGTATCGATTGTGGTTCCAAGCTAGTTTTGCTACCTGGAGATACATGTCAGCAACTGTTCTTGTTTCAACGAATTTCCAGTCGCATGACCCCAGCATTTCGCTGGCTGCTTTCAACGCTGCATTCCATTCACCCGCCGCGCACATGAATTGGATCCAGCCTCTGAATTCCGCGGCCAGCGAAGCTTGCAATTCCGCTTCACCGACACCCATTTGCTTCAGCGACTCTGGAGTGATTGCTTGAACAGAGTCCAGAGGATCCGGACTTCCACTTCTGCGTAACTTCGCTGAGGCGCGAACGGAAAGACTGCAGAAAGTCTGCTGCTTCCGCTTGCGCACCGACACCTGATGCGGGTGCATTCGGTACTTGAAAACTACTTGTTTCAAATTGGCTAATTCAAAGTGCTCTGCCATCCTCATCCATAAATCGTAGTCTTCGCCTTGGACCATTACGGCGCGGTACCCGCCCACTTTGTTGAACGCCTCTCGCCGCATCATGACGGCATCCTGCCAAAACGGGCAGTAGGTGAGAAGGGCGATCCGAAGTTCGCTATCTTCAACCGGGCGATCGAGGCTTAGTTTGGATAGGAGAACGGAATTTGCCAACGAGCCGCCGCTTGCATCAATCAACTCCACCGCGCCGCCGACCATGCCGACTCGCGGGTGTCCATCCAGGAATTCCACTTCCCATGCCAATCGTTCCAGCACGGAAATGTCATCCGCGTCCATGATGGCAATGTACTGCCCTTGCGCCAGTAAACATCCCTGGTTCCGCGCTTCGGCCAACCCGCAATGCGGTATTTCGTGAAACTTGATTCGGCTGTCTTTTGTTGCATAACTCGAAATTATTTCTTTTGACTTGTCAGTCGAGCCAAAGTCGACAATGACGAATTCAAAATCGCGAAACGTCTGTTCGAGAATACTTTCTATCGCCTCCGCCAGGAAGCGATCTACGTTGCATACCACCATGACGACTGAAACTGGCGGAGTCTCATGCACTGATGGCGACCTTTAGCGCTTCATCGCGCGAAGCGAAAGCCGATTGCAGAGAAAATATTTCGTCGTAAGCAGCTCGGCTGCGCGCTCCTTCCAATTGCTCGGAGGAAAGAGCATACACAATCGCGTCGGCAAAAGTTTTAGGATCGTCGTACATGTGAAGCCCGGCTTGCTCGATTCGCTGCATCGGCATTCCGCGAAACGCTTTCGATGTTCCGACGAACGGCTTTCCAAGCGCGAGTGCTTCGATGGTCTTAATGGAAATGCCCGAGCCATACACCATTGGCGCGATTACACATCGCGCGCTGCGATAATATGGGGCCAAGTCAGTAACAGGGCCGAGAAAGGATGACCGAAATTCTTCGTAGAGTTGCGGCGAGGTAGCGCGGACCACTCCTTCAACTGCTCCAACGATTGTGAGTTTATATTTCTGGTTGGCGATCAGCGGCCAAACGTCTTGAAGAAACCATTCCAAAGCAGCGAAATTTGGTTTGGAGTATTGGCCGACGAACAGCAAATCAATCGCATTGCTCGACGGAGCGGTTTCCTTCACATCAGAAACAAATGATTCATTTATCGTCGGGAAAGAAAGAAGATGCCGCTTGTGCGGCATTTGCGTTTTGAAAAAGTTGAAATCGTCCACGGACAAGTGCACGAGCACATTTGCTTTTTCCAAAAGTTTCGTTTCGGACCGCTCCAGCTTCTCTAAGCTGTCAGGCCGGCGCGTCCAGGGGTTGCGATTCCCGTTTTCTTTTACTAAGTGCGACTGGATATCGTGAGTATCCACGATGATTGGCACTTGTTCGCCACCCTGAACCCATTGTTTCCTCATGCGCAACGCAAAACCCATCGTGAAAACGTGATTGACGTGGATGAAAGCGACAGGCAGCTCACGAACGAACTTGATCGCGTCCACCGGCAATTGCGCTGACTTCCCAATATCGAAAATCCAATTTAGTTTCGTTCCATGAAGCGCGTGCCGAACCGTGCCGGTTACTTTCGTGACAGTATGGAATGTTCGATCGATAGCTGCGATGGCGACGCGATCGGCGCCAAGCTCGTGAGCGTGCTCTTTGAACGCGTCCCACGCTTTTCCGTCACGGAAATAATTTCCTTGAATCGCGACGGCAACGAAGACGGTGAAAAATCCGCGGCTTCGATAAAATTCGACCTGATTCTGAATTACGCGCGAAGTGCCACTCTTGGGCCATGGAGGGCCCACGATAATTACAGCTGGCTTCACTGATGAATTCGCGTTTGGCTGCATGTGGCAATCAACTGAGAATTACTCTGCCAAGTTCGGCAACACTATGCTCGATGTCGAATGTCTCGCAAACCTTTGCGCGAGTCATCCGGGACATCTTGTCGCGTTCGTCCGGATGAGTTGCTAGAAATGTAATTGCGCCGGCCACGGCTTCGGCGGATTCCGGAGGAACGACTAGGCCATCAACTTGATCGGTAACGGCTTCTGCGCTGCCGCCTACGTTCGTGACGATGCACGGCAAGCCGCACGACATTGCCTCAAGAATTGAGAGCGGCAACCCTTCTGAGCGCGACGTTAGAATAAAAGCATTGGCGGACTGCAAGTACGGCAAAACATCTTCGCGAAAACCTTCAAAAAAAACTTGATCCGACAGGCCCAGCTTCAGCGCTTGTTCCGTTAGCTGCGTTCGAAGGGGCCCATCACCGACGATCACGCACTTGCACTGAACACCATCGCGCAAGACGCGCGCGATTGCGTCGAGCAAAATGTCGACACCTTTTTGTTCGCTGAGTCTCGCCGCGCATACCAAAAGAAATTCATCCGGCCTGACGCCGAGGCGTTTCCTGACGGCAGCGCCGGCGTTCTCGGAAGGAACGAATTTTGAAACGGAAATGCCGTTGTAAACTGTGATTGTTTTATTTTTAGGAAATCGATAATTCCTGACCAGTGAATCCCGGACCGCATTGCTTACGCAAATTGTTTTATTCCAAAAAGTCGCCGGCACTCGCCAACCGAATCGACGACGCGCTGCTCCGCCGATTTTCCGCCGCAACGCGCTGCGAAATGAATTCCCTTCTACCTTTGCCACTGGAGGGGGAACGAGATGCTGAATCGAATATTTCTTGTCGATACCGGCCAACCATGCGGCAACGGTTACGTACCATGGAAAAGTGCCTAGCCACGCGCAGCAGAACACGACGACATCAGGTTTGGCTTCGCGAAAAGCTCGAAACCATTTCCATATCGACATTGGTTTGCATTTGCAGACGACACTGACCTGTGCAGGTTCATCCCAATCCATGTGTTCGGCATAAAGATTTGGTCCGACATTGAGTATCGAAAGCTGAACTCCAGGTCCGCGAAATCTGCGAATCATCCCCAAGAGATGTACTTCGAGGCCGCCATAAATATCGGTATCCGTGACAAATAGAACCGACTTCGGAACACGGTCACTCACGACTGTCTCTCTTTCATCTATTGGGACAGCAGCCGCAGCCGATTCGCGTTCCTGAACGGACATCAAGTTCTTGCAGTCGTGAAGATCGATCGAATGGACGTCAAAGATTTAGAAAACTTGTGTCGAATATTGAGGAGCGCGGGCCCAGCGGATCTTCGGACGGGATGCGGGTCGATCGCCCAAACCTCTTTTAGTATTTTCATTTTGAGAGAAAATGGAACGCGCGTGCTCATCACAGCTGGAACCCAATAACCCGCACGTCCCCGGCACATTCCCTTCAGTACTTCGTCCGTTGGAGTGACTTGATCCAATATCCAATGGACGACCTTGAGCGACTCCGCTACGTCCAGCGCCCCCTTGTTGCTCATGTTCCGAACACTTTTGTCATGCCATCGAAAATAATTAAGCGGCTCGCTCAGGTAGGCCATCTTTCCTTCAAGAGCCATTGCCATCCAAAGCTTCCAATCTCCACATAGCCTTAGGCTTTCGTCCGCTCCGCCTACGCGTTCATAAACTGCGCGCCGAAAAACGACCGCGCTGGCATTGGGAACTGTATTCGCGCAAATAAAATAATTCTGGCATTCCGCGTGTCCATCGATTCGGAAATCCGATTTCCATCGCCCCTTCTCCAAATAGTCCAAATAGAAATCCGCGAAACCGTCCAGCTGGTCATTATTGATAACGCGCCATGACTGGCAATAGGCGAACGTGATGGCTGGATCACTTTCAAGGACGGCGACCAATCGCTCCAGCAGGCGCTCGTCGGCGTAGTCGTCCGATTCAGCGAGCCAGATATATTTTCCGCTGGCCAGTCGGACGCCCTTATTCCACTGTTTAAAAGTACTTCCGGAATTGACTTCGTTGAATTCAATTCTCACTCTTGGGTCATTCGCATACGCGGAGAGAATCGACCGGCTGCCATCCGTGGAACAATCGTCCAGGAGAATCAATTCAAAGTCTTGATAAGTCTGGTTCAAGACGCTGTCAATTCGCTTCTGAAGAAAACGCTCGTGATTAAAATTCGGGATGATGACGCTGACAGTCGGCATATCTAGCGACTGCCTTGCCCTGTTTCTGCTTCGGCGGGTTGCTTGCTCGCGAGGGGGCCAACCACATTTCTCTTTCCCTCGAAGGCGAGCCGCGAAGATTCATATATTTCGCCCACCGTCATCCACAGCCAGCACTTCCAAAAAAACTTTCCTTGCGGATTCGGGGCGCGCATCCACTTTCGCACTCCGTACGGCATCAAACCAACTATTCGCTTTCCGATACTGAAGAATTCGTACGGCATGTGCCACTTGGGCGGCCGCTTCTCTCTCAATCGCATCATGACTCGCCCGTGGCCAAACCACCATGACAGAAAATACCTTTTCTTAAGACGATTCGCTGGAACCTCATGATAGACAATAGCTGAAGGCTCATACCGCAATCGCTCACGTGCCTTCATCAGCCTCAAGCAGAACTCAGTGTCCTCGCCACGAAGTTTGGGAGGCGGACCCAAATCTGTGCGAAATCCTCCGTGCTTCCCGAACATACTTTTCCGAAAGGCCATGTTCGCGCCGAACGGCGCTTCTACAAGTTCGCATGCTTCGGACCCGCGATCGAGAATAACCAGCAATCCTGCCATCGTGTACGGACCTTTAAGGGCCAACCAAGGTGGAAATACAACGCCTTTCTCGGGGAAAACTCGCCCTCCGGCGCCAACCCACTCGTTGCCAAACAAGTTCGCTGTCAGATTCTCGAGCCAGGTCGGTTCTACCGTCACATCATCATCTGTAAACGCAAGCACTTCGCCGTGCGACTCCCGAATGCCGGTGTTGAGAGCATGTGATTTGCCTTGCTGAGCTTCAAACAGATAGCGGAAGTGATTCGGGTACCGCCGACAGAAACCTTCGGCGACATCGCGTGTCTGATCAGTCGAATTATTATCGATCACAAGAACTTCCCACTCGGTTGAATCGGGAAGCTTGGACGCAGCGATGCTCTCCAACACCTTGGCCAGACTTTGGCAACGGTTGTAAGTACAAAGGATGACGGAGACAATTCTCGTCATTTGCTGCACGTCCACATATTTAGTTTGCGCATTTCCACTTTTTTACAACCGCGATTCATCCCTGCGGCTCGACTCCCCAATAAGCTCTTCTGCGGATGCGGCGAAATTCCCGTCGAAATAAGCGGAGCAGGGCGATGGCGACCGAAGTATATTTAAATTTTACCCCCGCCTGTTTCAGTTCCTTCTTGTGGAAATCCCAGAACTTGCGGTTACGCCTTTGCAGAAAACTCGTGCCGAGAAACTCGTAGTAGCCCTCGATGGTACGGTTCATGGCGTCCGCATATTCTTCCGCAGTTAAGTAGTAGGGGCCGTACGTCTCAAGTTCATAAAGGAAAGCCGGAGCAGCGGTATTGAGCTGTCTGGAAGCTTGAAGAAGCGAATTCGGACGATCGTCACGCGAAAAAGTGAGCACCTGATGAACAAATCCAAAATCGGATTCTTTCAACAATTTCAAACATGCTTCGCTATCCGCATGTATGTTTGCTTCGTGGAAGAATGGATTGTGGCTTCGGACTAGATCGGATCGATACAGCACGGAACTCTGAGAGCCAAAAACGTAGGGGCCGCCGAGGAGCCTCTCCTTGCAAATCTTGCGGCCTAATACGAAATTGTCCGGATAAGGCATTCCTGCCCAAAGAATCCAGCGACGCCTCACGCCATACGCACCGACAACTCCGACGGTTGGATGTTCCTCCATAACTGCAACCATCCGTTGCAGACATTCCGGAAACATCGAATCATCCGCCAACACCATTTTGCAATACTTGCTGGCGGGTGAAATCTGGCCAAGCGCCAGATTAAAATTCTGTATTGCGGGAATCGTATTCTGATTCGTGACTACCTTGATGCGGGAGTCCGCAGCCGCGTATTTTTCGGCAATCGCTTTCGTTCCGTCCTTGCTGGAGTTATTGACGATCGTGTATTCCCAGTTGGAATAAGTCTGGCTGAGGACGCTCTCGATACATTCGTGAATGTGTTCCTCCTCATTGTAAGCAGGAGTTACGATGCTCACCAAAGGAGTAGAGGCGTGCATTATTGGGCGGCCGTTTGCGCTGCCATTTTCGTTTTACTTGGGCAACGGTTCAAGCTGAGGCGGGGGAAGTTTTGCAGTGGGATTCTCAACGGCCGGAATGCCCGACAAGTCCCATTTTTGAGGAAAGTAGACAATACCGAAACGGCTGTCTGCAAACCAGTTTGAGTTATATAGGTTCGCGGGTTCCACTTCGACGATCACCGCGTTTTCGACGTTGTCGTGCACGGTGGCGCCGGTCTGGTCGGTAACCCACAAAGAAATCGTGAATCTTGCCGCCAACAAATTTAGGCTGGTGATGTTCAGATCCAGATAACCGACCCCAGGCTCTATGGCCGGAATATAAATACTGTGGTGCGAAGTGCTGGTTTCCGTCACGAGCACCCCGCTTTCGGTATACATCTTGAAACCGAAGCTGGGAAATTCAACCGTGTCGGTAGCTGTGTAATGAAATCTCATAACGACGGGGTCGCCGGCGCGAATAATTTTTTGCGACATGCCATCCGGAGAGAGGAATTCAAGCCCATTAAACCGGATTTTTCCAGTCCCTCTACGACCTGTTGTGCTATCCAGTTCCACAGTGACGGCTTTGTGCTCCCGCGCGCTTTCCTGGTAATCCCGAATCACAGCCCCACTTTCGCCATCCATCTGGACCTGGCCTTGATCGATCCAAACGCAGCGTTCACAAAGGTTTTCCACAACCGCTAGATTGTGCGAGACAAATAAAATGGTTCGGGCCGATTCGCGGAGCTTCCGAATTGTGTCCAGACACTTTTTCTGAAATTGCGCGTCGCCCACCGCGAGCACTTCGTCCACGATCAAAATATCTGGATCCAGGTGCGCCGCTACGGCAAAACCAAGGCGCAAGCGCATGCCGCTGGAGTATCGTTTGATCGGCGTGTCGATAAACTGCTCTACGCCGGAGTAATCAATGATCGCTTCCATCTGGCGCCGCACTTCCTTCTTTGGCATGCCAAGAATGGAGCCATTCAGGAAAATGTTCTCGCGGCCTGTCAATTCGTCGTGAAAACCCGTACCGACTTCCAACAGAGATATAACCCGGCCCTCAACTCTTGTTGTACCGGAGGTCGGATAAGTTATTTTGGAAAGGACTTTCAGCAGCGTGCTTTTTCCAGCGCCGTTCCGGCCGATTATTCCTACAGTCTCGCCATGCTGAATTGAAAGCGAAACATCCTTCAGAGCCCACATTACGTCTTCCTCAGACTTCTTCTTGAGGAATTTCAGCGTCATCACGTTTGTGATGTGCTCGCGCAAGGTCGGATTCACATGTCCGATCTGATATTTCTTACAAACCTTATCGATTTGAATCGCCGCGCTCATAAGCTGGAGTGGTTCCCTTCCTTGTTCGGTGATTTCATATGATATCCGCGAAGGTTTTCTCACTCTTGCGGAAATAATATAGTCCGGCCGCGAAAACAACAAACGTAACGCCAACCGAAATCCCAATTAATTTGAAATCGAATGGTTGATTGGGAAGCAGGCACGCCCGAAAACAATCTACCATTCCCCAGATCGGGTTCAGTGCCAGGAATGGCCGGAACCGTTCCGGCACCACGGACGACGGATAGATAATCGGGGTCGCAAACAACATAAGCTGAATCAGAAAAGGAAGTACATACTTGATATCCCGATACTTCACGCTCATTGCCGCCATCAGCATGCCCGCGCCTAACGTCAACACGATCATCAGCAGGATCGCGAGTGGAGAGAGCAGCATCAGCCAACTCACTTTTATGTGATAGTAAATCATCATTGCGATCAGCAATAACGTCGCGATGCCGAAGTCGAGCAGGCCGGCCAGAACAGTTCCGGCGGGCAAAAGTATTCGAGGAAAATAGACTTTCGTAAGCAACGAGGTGTTACCGGTGAGAGAACTGCTCGCCAGGCCCAAGGTACCGGAAAAATAAGTCCAGGGCACAAGAGCGCAATAACTGAAAAGAGGATAGGGGATGCCGTTGCTGGGCATATGCGCCAGCCGTCCAAAGATGAACGCAAACACCACCATGTTCAGCAGGGGCTGGATAACTGCCCACGCTGCACCAAGGACGGCTTGCCGGTAGCGCACTTTAATGTCACGCCACGCGAAAAAATAGAGTAGCTCGCGGTATCGCCAAAATTCCGTGATGACATTCGTTCTCGTGTTCAGGCGGCCACGGTCCGGCACGATTGCAGTGCTGCTGATAGGTGCGGTCGACATTGTTTTGGTTAACGCGGCTCCTGACTGATTGACAGAACTAGCTTACGGCAATAGAAAGCTTCTGCGGACCCACTTTGAGCGTTGGATTCCATACCGCGCAACCGCATCAACGAGAAAAAAGTGTCCGGCTGAAACCAGCGCTTGCCGTGTTGAGATTGAAAAGAATCAATGATGTAGCGGACTTTTGCCTGGCACACGTCGGAGCTCAGTGGAACGAAAAAACCTGGCTGGCCCAAATCCCCGTCATATTTCGGAATTTCATATTCCAAAATCAAATGATCGCGGAAAGTATTCCAGGTTAATTCCGCAATCAGCCGGTGATCTTGATGAGCATCCTTGCGGCTGTGGGTAAAGATCAAGTCGGGAGATACCTTCTTTAACTCTTCAACCGACTCTTTGATTTTTGTTCCTTCGAACGGAAAGAAGCCATCGCGGAAATCATGGACAATAATTTCTTTTTGTTTGGCGTGTTCCAGGAATCGACCCGCACTGAAGCGGGCTTCTTTCGCGCGTTCCGGACTTGCACTGAACACGACCCAAGTGACATGAACATTTGGATTGCTGGCCAGAAGTTGCAGTATCGTCCCGCCGCAACCTATTTCAATATCGTCGGCGTGGCACCCAAGGCAGAGGACCTTGAGCGGCGCTGTTCCATCAGTTGGTAGATTTAGTTTAAGCATGTGCTCGTATTCTGGTGTTCACGGACTCTAGCGATTACCGCTATTTCCGCGGCTCTTCCACAATTCCCATGGCGCTACGCCGCCCGCACAGAGACCTTCGAGTTGCTGCTTATCTTTGAAAGTGTCCATGCTTGCCCAAAAACCATCGTACGGGTAGCCGATGAGTTGCTTTTCCGCGATGAGCCTTTGAAAAGGCTCAATGACCAGTTCATCATTTTCGCGCATGTAATCGAATATTTGTTTTTTGAAAATGAAAAAACCACCATTAATTCTGAGACTCCCATTGGTTATCGCGTGCATCTCGGAAACCAAATTGCCGTCACCCGGCTGTAACGAAACCGTGTGATAGCTCAGATTGGGTCGAACGCACAGGAAACTTGCGACCTTACCGTTCTTGTGAAAGTGGTCCAACTGCTGCGGAAGCGGCAAATCAGTAAGACCGTCACTGTAGTTCGCCAGGAATTCTTCTTCGCCCTGCAAGTATTTTTGAACGGACATTAATCTTTGGCCAATGTTGGAATTAATTCCTGTGTCGGCAAAGGTAATCCGCCAATCCTGTATGTCGCTATTGAATAACTCTGGCGATTTGCCGCCGCCCTGAAGCACAAAATCGTTGGACGCACACTCGTTGTAATTGAGAAAGTAATTCTTGATCGTGTCTGCCTTGTGTCCGAGGCACAGGATGAAATCCTTGTGTCCGAAATGCGCGTAATACTTCATCACATGCCAGAGGATCGGGCGGTATCCAATTTGAACCATGGGCTTCGGAATATCTTCCACATCGCGTATGCGCAGCCCCAAGCCTCCGCAGAAAAGTACGACTTTCATTTCACGTCCTTCGCTTCAACGCTGGTCTTCATGCGTGGACTCCGACAAGATTCTCCAGCCAGGTTTCACCACGGAAATGTCGATATTGTTCCGCCCTCAGTTGATCACCCAAACGGTTCGGAGGAAGCGTGACGTCGCCATAGGTAATTACTGAATCTTTTTGAATGTCCCGCGTCAGGACGCACCCTTCCACCAAACCTTCGGGCAAATAGCGGCCTTTGCACATTTCGTCCGCATTCACCGCTTCGCCGTAGGTCATGTACATGCCGTAATCGTCGAGAACTTCTCCGGCGCGCAAGTCGCGCTTGGCGACAGCGCAGACCTCAACGACCGGGCCCCCTAGCGGCTTCGCGAGTGAGTCTCCGAACAACACGACGCGCGCGATTGCGGACGGCACCTCGAAGTGCACCAGATGATATGGAACGAAGAACGAGTAGAGGGGGCCGTCGCCCATTTTGTAAAGACTCAGGTAGTGTTGCTGCTTGGGATCGGAATGTTCCGCGAGACAATAAACTTTTGTGAGTGGCGTCCCCACGACGTAGTCAATCACGCCGCCGAGCTTGCGCACTTCATCGATGTCATAAAGACGGCCAATCTTCATGACATCTTCTTTGTATTCCATGCCACGGGACATGCCGCGCGAGCGCACGACGAAGCCGGTCGCATTGGCGACGATTGCTTGCTCGAAGCTGATTTTTGAACCGTCTGCAAAACTGGTGACCATCGCGGGATTCTGTCCCCATTTTTCCGCGAATCCCTTTTGCGTCGTGGGGTTGCGATAAGGATCCTGCAGGCCCTTTATATTTCCGATTACGCGAGGCGTAAGGCCAAGTCCTTTGACCCAGCGGTAGAGATTGACTTGAATTCCCGGCTCGTCTCCATCGCACGCTGAAAGGATTACTCCGTATTTTTTGGCATAAACCTGGAGGATCGGACCGATCGTTGCGTCGATTTCTGCATTCAACAGGACGACGTGCTTTCTGTTGCGAAAAGCTTCCATCGCGACGCGCGCGCCAAATTCCACGGACCCGGTGACGTCAACCACGACGTCTACTTCGGAAGAGCGCGCCAGAAGGAACGCATCGTCAGTTACTACCAACTTCCCTTCGCGAACGGCGAGATCTACATCCGCCTGTTTAGTTGGCGATGCCACATCCTTAATTCCCGCATATTCGCAGAGATCAAATGCGCGTTGCGTTGTGCGGTTATAGACGCCAACCACGCGCATGCCCGGAGTGGTGTTCGCGATATGATTGGCGAGCCCTCGGGAAATAAATCCAGCGCCAAGAATGGCGACCCGAATGGGCCGGCCTTCCTGCTCGCGAGTCTTCAATGCTGTGTCAACGATGATCATTTCGATCTTTCAAAATGAATTTTTGGAATTTATCCGGTACAAATCAACAATCAGGACAACTACTTCGGCAGGCTCATTCTCTTCTTGATTTCCGGTTCCTGTTCAGCCAGAGACTTCCACGCTTGATCCTTCTCTGACATAACGCTTACCGGCAGCGGCCATGTAAGGCCCAGACGAGGATCGTTATATAGCAATCCACTTTCAAATCCCGGCGAATAAAACTCGCCCACCTGATAACTGGTTTCTGTTTTGTCACGCAAAACTTGATAACCGTGAGCAAAGCGTTCCGGCACATACAGCGCGGTGGAATTATCTTCACTCAATTCCACGGCCACGTGCTGCAAATAAGTCGGGCTTTCTGGACGCAGGTCCACGATGATGTCAAGAATCGCGCCGCGAGTGCAGCGCACCAATTTCGTTTCCGCAGCTGGCGGAAACTGAAAATGCATTCCGCGCAGAGTTCCCTTTTTATGATTAAACGCGATGTTGGCCTGGGCGATGGTTGGTTTCAGCCCGTGCTGCTCAAATTCGTGCTGGCAGAATCCGCGAGCGAAGAAACCGCGGGAGTCTTCCCGCCGCTCAATTTCAATCACCATGGCACCCTTTAATTTTGTCTCAGTGAAAATCAATGGAGTGGAAGTCCCTTCTCGGCTGGCTGGAACGATCTAAGTTGCCAAGGCTTCAATTTGTGATGAATCACCGCTATTTCCTGAAGTTGCAGATGGAGGCCCTTTTACATGGGGGCAGATGGGCTACCGCCACAAATGTCCCAAAACTGTGTATTCTCCACTAGGAGGGAGTGCAAGCAGCTTGCCAAAACGGGGCATAATCCGCTTAGCATTGCCTAAGCGTCTTTTCCTAACTAATTGATAATGAAGGAGTTACGAGCGCATCTTAACCGCAACCTGGTCGGCCAGCCAACGAAGCGCCTCGCGAACAATTAAACTGGAATATTTTTTCCACTAAGTGCCAGCTTGTGCCTCAAACTGCCATCCAATTGGCCACTATCTAGCAGGCGCTGAATTTGGGCCATCCGCGTATACCGTCCTTGTTCAAGTTCCTTTGACGTCAAGCCTACGGCCTGATACGCGTCGTACAGTTCCTGAGCGCCCTTTCGGGCGGTCCACTGAGGCTTAAAGGCCGGCAACATCCGCGCAATCTTGTCGAAGCTGATGCGATAGCAGCGCTTGTCGGGACCGCCACCGGGTGCATACTCCACACTGCAACCGGGAACCGTTTCCGCGACGATGTCCGCAAGCTCGCTTATGCGGAAGTTTTCATCTGTTCTTCCAACATTGAATACCTGATTGTGGATCGTTTCTTTTGGAGCATTGAGCACGGCGATCATCGCGGCAATGATGTCTCGAATATGAGTGATGGGGCGCCAGGGTGTGCCGTCGCTCTTGATGAGCACTTTGCCAGTGGTATACGCGGATGCGACCAGATCATTCAGCACCACGTCCAATCTTAGACGAGGAGAAATTCCGTATGCGGTCGCATTCCTCATGTAAGTGGGACTGAAATTGTCATCGGCGAGACGCGCAACATCGCGTTCGACAAACACTTTTGATTCGCCATATGGCGTCACTGGGTTTAACGCCGCCGTCTCATCGTTCATGGCGTCTCCAGCTGAGCCGTACGTGCTGCATGATGAGGAAAAAATAAAACGCTTAACTCCGGCCTGCTTGGCCAATTCAGCCAATCGAACCGACGCGTGGTGATTGATGTCGTAAGTCAGATTCGCGTCTAGATTTCCCAGTGGATCATTTGAAAGCGCCGCGAGATGCAGGACCGCATCAAAACCCTTCACGTCTGAACTTGTCAGGTCACGAAGATCTTTTTGGATTTCTGGAATTTTGCGGGCGGGTTCTCCAAAATCGCAACCGGCAAATAAATCAGAATCCAATCCGATCACTTCGTGCCCAGCTGACTGCAACATTGGAACTGCCACTGCGCCGATATAACCGTTATGGCCTGTTAAAAGTATTTTCATGATTTTCCTGTCGGGTGGACTAATTCTGTAAAATCCGATGCGCTGACTTCACTGATCTACATGGAAACAAGTTTTTCATGCTTGGCACCGTGGTTTTCGGTACCGGTTTCGTTGTTCAGTGCTGTGGTCTTGTCTTCCGGGAAAGGTAGAAAACCCTCAACGGTAAGACTGTCCACCAAATCAAAGTATTCTTTCCTCTTCACATCCCAATTGTTGCGCTCAACGTATTCGTAGCCTCGCGCGATCATAGATTCGCGCAGATCCTTATTCTGGATAACTTCCAACATGGCCGCGGCCATTGCCGGAACATCGCCTGAAGGAAAAAACCGTGCGACCTGATCGTCAAAATAATAACTATCAATCTTGGTCTTTGAAATTACTACCGGCACGCCTTGAGACATAAATTCCATGATCTTTGTACTGTAGGCTTCATTTCCGAAAGAGTCGGCGCGCTTGGGAACAACTCCAAGGTCGGCGTTCGAGATTACGTCCGCCATCAGATCAAGAGACATTGCTCCTGAAATTTTCACCCTGTCGTTAAGTCCCAACTGATTTACCAACTCCCTGAGATGCCCTTCCCACGCTCCGCCACCATAGATGTGAAATTCAGCGTTCGGCACTTTGTCCTTGATCAGCGCAAAAGCTTGAATTGCGATGTCCAATCCTTGATGCCACTGAAAGCTGCCCGGGAAAATGATAATCACTTTTCCGTCGGTGCGTGTCCTGGCGCGCCGATAGAAAATGGCCGGATCAACATGGTTCAGAAACACGGAGCATTTCTCCGCGGGAACTGTCCGCTCAATCAATTTCTTCTGCCACAAATGGTTGGAAATAATCACATGATCCACAAACGCCGCGGACGCTTTCTCAACCGCTTTTAAGAGGCCAAAGTAGCGATTCCCGGTAGTCTTCTCGAACTTGCTCGCAAAAAGTTCCGGGACGATGTCGTGAATATCCAGGATCAGTTTTGCCCCAGTCAACTTTGGATACCATGCCGCAAATGCCAGAAAGTCCGGCGGGTTGTGGACATGAATCAGATCATATTGGATGCGACGATGGCGGCGAGTTAGGAATATCGAAGAAGCCAAGAAAAATCGCATCCAGCGCCAGGCATAAGACACCTGGAACCGCTCGTTCCGTTCGCGATATTGGATCCGAAATGGAGTGACGCCCCTGATCTTCTGCGATTCATCCGGAGTTTGCTTGCCGCTAATTGCAATCACATCCACCCGGTCGCCACGTTTTGCGAGAGCCTCCGCATAACGCCGCACTCGATTATCCGATTCGTAAGTGCTGTAGGTCAGCATGCATATTTTTTTTCGGGAATTACGGGCAGCCAGCGGCACGTTCGCTTTGTAATAGCGCGCAACTTCCCGAGGAAGTGCATGCCAGGTCTGGCCCTCGTATCGATCCCGAACATACTTCAGAAATTCTTCGTAGTAAGCGATGGGAAATTCGTCGCGCCCCATCTTGCTGTTTCCAAAGCACATGTAATCCGGATGCGTGTTGAGCAACGCCATGCCGCCATGAGCGGCAATCCAATCCAGCTTCTGCTTCCAAACATCAATGTTTTTGTCGCCAAGAACAACAAAGAGGTTGAAGTCCTGAACAAGTGTGTATGGAAGCTCGACGTAACCGGTTCCGTCCGGCCCGGGCACCCAAAAAGGAAAGATGGTCCCAACGCCGTCCGGTTCGGGTTCAAAAGGATCGGTGTCAAACGTAGACGCATCGTATTCCGCGTTCAGTTTATGTAACCACGCCAATCGGTGTTGCATCAGCGGTGAACGAAAACCAGCGGCCTCCCAACGCCGCATGTACTCTCTGATCTTGGCCGCCTTTGATACGAATTCTGCTTTGGAATTGTATAACTTGCCGTCGTGCTCAAGTCC
>Ga0193726_1001454_pt1 | contig 18625 bp, 12 predicted proteins | sample H2c1metaG_FD_144928 | JGI IMG/M metagenome (GOLD analysis project Ga0193726, IMG submission 144928) | Soil microbial communities from a riparian zone of the East river system, Colorado, United States - H2c1 | ecosystem: Environmental > Terrestrial > Soil > Riparian zone | place: USA: East River... | reverse complement strand
GGAAACTACGAACCCGGTACCGCTTGCAGCAGGTACAGAGATTGGCGTACCATAATTATTGACCGATTTTGGAATAAGATACGGTTCATATTTACCCTCGGCATTTTGAATATATAAAGCAGAGGGGTATGTTGTTCTTGTCTTTGAGTCGATCATAGTAACATACTCATGCCACAATTCAGAATTTGTAGTTACATCAAATAACTGCCAGCTAAATTCAATCTGGACCACTTTATCATTATTTTCCTGGGCTATTTGCTCAGCGGTTCTTTTCTTTGCATTGGCAGTATCCTTAATAATGTTTGTTGTGGTAATTGTAGTATTTGTAGGCTTTGGAAAAAGTTTACTACGAAATGCAAATCCAAGAATAGCTAATACCAGGACCACGCTTCCGAGGATAACAGCCAGTTTGCTGGTAGATTTTTTTCTTTCGGCAACCAGCATTCTTTCCACGGTTTGTTTACCTAAACCTGTTTTAACAGGCTCGGCTGAAACCACTTCCGCGGTCTGAACTTCTGAAATAGTAGTTGGTTTGATGCTGGTAGGAATTTCCATCACCCGGGTTGCCATCATCATATCCTGCGGACGAGGGAAAATATCGAAGACAAACAAGGGACCGTTATTACCTAACTGCACTTCATCGCCGGGGGAGAGTTTTGCTGAGCCCTTTACGCGGGTCTTATTCACAAAAATCCCATTTCGGCTGTTGTTGTCAACGATGGTAAATTCAGGTGGTTCGGAGCTATTTTTCACAATTTTTCCGTGCTCCCGGCTTACAACCACATCGGATTCTGGGTCGAATTGGATGTTGCTGTCGGCGGCCCTCCCAATTTTTAGTTCGCTTTTGCTATAATCAAATTCTTCAACCTGGTTGGCTTTACTGCCAGAAAGATGCTTAATTACGTATCTTTCAATTGCGCTTCCCATAATTTTGTTTTTTGATGTTATTTAAATTGTTTTTTTACGATTCTAGGGTAGACTGGAAAAGGTTTCAAATGGTGTAGGTAGGAAAATTGAATGTAAAATGGTGTTTTTTAAAATAACTTACAATAATCAATTTAGAGTATCTATAGATTTAACATATGAACACAAAAAATAACCTATATGAATAAACTCTTTTGGAAGTATGAGTAAGATACCTCTAAATTAGCATCCAACAAAATCTTTTACTAACCTTTAAATTCAAGTTTATGGCAAAAGCTACAAAGAAAAAAGCAGCAAAAAAAGCAGTAAAAAAACCAGTAAAAAAAGCAGCAAAAAAGGCGGCTCCGAAAGTTAAGAGAAAACCAAATGCAGCTTTTATGGCTCCTCTTGCACCTAGTGCTAACCTGGCCGAAGTAATTGGCAACAAACCCACGCCAAGAACAGAGATCGTAAAAAAGATATGGGACTACATTAAGAAAAACAATTTGCAGGACAAGAAAAACAGGAGAATGATCAACGCGGATTCAAAGTTGAGACCTTTGTTTGGTAAGGATCAGATATCCATGTTTGATCTTGCAAAGATTGTAAGTAAGAATGTGAAATAGCATTTTGCTTTTATCAACACATTATCATTGCCTGAAAAATTATGGCCAATCATAATCTTGGAAGAACAAGTTTTGGCGATCAGAAAAATTCAGGCAATTTAATGACGATTGAACAAGCCCATGCATTGTTAAATGAATGGGTACCTAATGATCGCTTGCGCCTCCACATGATTCAAGTAGCGTCATTAATGAGATCGTGGGCCATTGAAAAAGAAAATGCTGATAAACAAACAGCATTAAAATGGGAGTTATCAGGATTACTTCACGATGCGGATTGGGAAAAATTTCCTGATGACCATTGCCGGATTATAATTGAAGAATTGGAAAGAAGAGATATTGATCCCGAAGTTATTCGTTGCATTGCTTCTCATGGCCCACGATATTTTGGTGTTGAGCCAGAAACCAGGATGGAAAAAATGATCTACGCCTTTGATGAACTCTCTGGTTTTATTCACGCCTCTGCTCTCATTCGCCCCACAAAATATGAAGGGATGGATGTAAAATCTGTCCAGAAAAAATTAAAAACTTCTTCCTTTGCCGCCCAGGTTAGCCGCGATGATATAAATGACGCAGTATCAAGAATTGACATTAATCTTGAGGAATTGATCTCATTTATCATTGAGCATCAAAAAAATATTTCCTAAAGCAGGACTCGCTTTAATTCCCCCGATTTTTTTAAGCATTGTTAAACTTCGTAATCTGTGTTTAGTCATAGGTAGGCTTATTATCCAAACCCTTTGTAAAGAACTATTATAACCAAAAACGAAATTCTATGAGTAAGTTTTACTTTCTCCTTGTATTTGTTTTAGCTCTTTGCAACTCAAATATAAACGCACAAACGGCGGATAGTTGCCGGGCAGATTTTCAAAAAACCCCTTCTACAAATGCAACTTCATTATCTACAGGGTTCCAGGCTTTGCCCTGGCAAAATCATGATAAAAAGCCCGAAGAGATCTGTTGGAACTTTGGTGACAATCATGACACCTGCATAAAATATGATCCTTCATTAAGCAATAATTATTTTGTAAGTCACGCTTACCTTCAAACAGGCGTTTACAATGTTTGTGTAAAAATCCTCTACCAGGGTGGCTGTCAATCCAGCCTCTGTAAATCCATTAAGATCGGGATCACCACCGATAGCTGCACGGCAAGCTTCGACGCTGTTGCTTCGACATCGAATGCTATTGGAGAATATTTTATTGCACATCCATGGCATAACAATAACAAGAAGCCTGTTTACATCTGTTGGAATTTTGGCGACAACCGCGACACGTGTATTCAATATGCAACAAACTTTACCGGCACGTACGGTGTCTATCATTTGTATTCCCATAATGACAACTATACTGTCTGTGTAAAAATTCAATATGAGGGCGGATGCGAATCAGATTATTGCCGGACGATTCACAGCGGGCAAATACCTGACAGCTGCTCTGTTGATTTCGAAAGCAGTTTGATAAGCCCGACCTCCCTCAGCCGTCATTTTGTTGCACATCCATGGCATAACAATAACAAGAAGCCTGTTTACATCTGTTGGAATTTTGGCGACAATCATGATACCTGTATTCAATATTCAACAGCAACAGTTTCTCCATATGGCGTTGACCATAGATATGCTGCGGTGGGTCAATATGAAGTGTGTATAAGAATTGTTTATGAAGGCGGCTGTGAATCGAAAAAATGCAATGTGATCCGGGTAGGTGAGCCGGATAGTTGTTTTGTGGATTTTGAAAAAATACCTACTCCATCTGCAAGTAATCCTTTGCTAATTTATTATCGTGCCTTACCGAAAATAAATATGGCGGCAAAGCCACAGCGTATTTGCTGGTCATTCGGTGATGGTACAGACAGTTGTTTTTCCTACACTGAAGATTATACAGGAAGTTTTATTGCAAGTCATCGCTACGATCATTCCGGTATGTATCAGGTATGCGTCAAAATAAATTATTATGGAGGTTGCGAAGCTGAGAAATGTAAGATCATAAATATTTTTATCTACAACCACGATACATGCAGTGTGCATTTATATCAATCAATTCCTTCCGTCACAAGTTTGACAAGAGAGTTTTATTTTGTTCCGTCATCTGCAAACAGGGCGGTCGGTGTTTGCTGGAATTTTGGCGATGGAACCGATACCTGCATCACGGGAAGTTCCAATACAAATGAGATCCCCTATTCTATCAGGCACACGTACCCGGCACCTGGCATCTTCCAGGCTTGTGTGAAAGTTTTATTCCTGAATGGATGTACAGCCAATCAATGCATAGGTGTAAATTTTCGTAGCCTCACTGATCTTTGTGGCGGTTACTATTCTGATTCCCTGCTTGATGCTCATACTTATTTATTCAATGGATTCAGTGTTCATAAACCGGGTGATGCCGTCATCGGCTACCGGTGGACCTTTGGTGATGGGTCATCAGGTACAGGTGAGAGGATTACTCATTCCTATCCGAAGCCAGGCCTTTACAGAGTTTGTTTACTCATTAATACTGAAAAAGGTTGCGAAGCACGTATATGTAATGATGTGAGTATTGCCGGGGAAACGCAATCGGGATTGCAATTATCGCCAAATCCTGTTGCAGATGTTTTGCATGTTTTGTTTTATTCTTCTCATAATGAAACAGTGACGATAAAAATCATGAATTCAAATGGGATCGTGATAAGAAGTATTTCAAAGGCAGCAGTGATCGGGCAAAATTTATGGGATCTCGATGCAGGAGGATTGATACCAGGCATTTACTCCTTGTCGGTGCAGTCAGCGGATCAATTCAGCAGTGCACTTTTCTTTAAGCAATAATCTTTCTTTACATAAGGGCTAATAAGCAAAGCCGTCTCCGAAATTTCGGAGCGGCTTTTTTGTTTCGCATATAAATGACAAAAGGAATTCTTTAGGAAGAGAATTACCAAACCGTTGAGCAACTCCAGGATCCCCGGAATAAGAAAACCTGGATCACTGAGCCGTGTGAATTTAAATTCCCGGAAAAGATTGATCGTGATGAGCCGTTTTGATTCCGAAGCTTAAAAAAAAAGACCGCTCTTTTTGGAGAACGGTCTTTATAAAATATTGCTCTTTAGATTTAATTTATCGTAACGGTCTGAGCTTTTTCATCCAGAGTAATTGTGTATGTGCCGGCAGCAGTTGGAGTTTTAAAATTATCACCACCCTCCCATTTGATCTTCTTCGCAACTCCTGTAGCCTGGCTCTGACCACTGTTATCTTCATAGTCGAAAGCACCCCATGCGTTTCCAGCAAGGAATTTTATATCCTTACTTGCTTTTAACGCAATAGTTATAGTCCAGACACCATTGCCCATGTACGTCATCTGGGGAGATGTTGGAGGATCCCAATCATTTACCCCAACCTGGTTAATACCATCTCCCACTAATCGCATTTCAGTTGCAGGACTTATAAAATATTTTACATTATTTACATCACGACCATCCCAGATAACTCTGTACCTGCCTGCTGTTGTGATATTAGGAAAATTAGCGCCGTTGATATCAACCGGGCTTCCATCACCACCATTTGAACCATAACTTCTTGTTTCACCTGCACTGTTGCTTCCATCATTCCAATCACTGCTGTCAATTAGTTTCCAGCCATCGGTTACAAAATCAGTAAGGCCGACAAATAGATCCGTAGCCGGGGCACCCAATGCATAAGTTGGGAACACATTTGGAGGATTCCATCCAGCACCGGTTGCGCCACCAACAAATCCCATTCTACCCTGCCTGATATCATATTTCATTTTGGCTACATCAAGAGTAATGCGATATACGCCAGCTGTAGCGACAGAAAGATTTGCTCCACCTGAACTTAATGTGCCAGCGGACCCGCCATAGTTTACATCCCATGCACGGCCCTGGGTAACTTTAAATTCCGCACCTGCTGGTAAATAAATGTATATATAATACAACTTATTGAAGACAGAAGACCGAAGATCCCGAATCAGTTCAGGAGCTGTTGGAGGATCCCAATCAACACCGTTGCCTGTTGAGGCCTGGTAACTGCCCGGTAAATAAAATCGGAGAATTGGAATATAAGTTTGGATCAGAACATTAACCACATTTGAATATGCAGTGGCTCCGGCAGCAGTAACCGCCCTTATCCTGTACTCCACTTTTCCCGAATTTCCCATAGGAATTCCAGAATTGATTCCCGTGTTATTGATATCTGCCTGTGTCATGGAAGTGGTGTACACAGAAGCTCCAATCGGAATTTCCTGGGGTGTAACAAAATTCTTTGATGCAGAATCATATTGCAGGAAGTAGTTTATAGTTCCTCCATATCCAGGGAATGCAGTGGACCACGTAAAAGTATTGGAGTGTTGAGTCGCCGTAGCAAGCGTACCGCTTACCGAGGTATTTTCAGATGTTAATTTAGAAGGATCACTATAAGGAGTAACAGTTAATTTAACAACGTTTGAAACATAGCGCTCATTATTGTTGGCGTAGGAAGAAGTGACTCTTACATCTAATTTCACAGGACTTCCAAGAGAATAGCCGTAGTTCAATAAAATAGTATTCAAATCTCTCCCGGTATAAGTCGTGCTAAGGTTTTTTGTAATTGTCTTTGTAACTTCTTTAGCAAAATTCCTTCCGGTTGAATCTATTTCAACAATATACTTCATGTTGGCTGTGTCCGTAGCATAATTGGGATAGGTCCAATTAAGCGTCAGGACTGTTTTACTGGAGTCCGCAATTTGCGGAGTAAGCGTAGTTGTGGATGGAGTAAGCGTAACCGGGTTGCCTAAGTTATGATTGGGCAGGTCCGCTATTTTCTCACAAGCTGTCAGAAAAAAAGTTAAGACCATTACAATCAACAGGCTGTTAAATATTTTTCTCATAAAATTGTATTAGCTGTGAGTTTATTGGGTTATGGTGTACTTTCCTCTTTGGAAGTCGACCGTAATTTTATATGTGCCATCGGTGGCCGGCACAGGAAAATTGGAGTTAAATGTACTATTGCCTCCATTGTATCCAAAATCTCCGCCATCCTTTGGCTGGGTCGCAGATGATTCGCAGGCATATTTATTACCCCAATCTCCATTTAAAGGAACCAGCAAAAATTCCTGCCCACCGATCAAATGAACGGTCAGTGTATATAATGTCGTAGATACTTTTGTGAACTGTTGATTGGGTACCGGAACACCTGTTCCGCTGCCAACCATCCATCCGCCATCAGTTGCGCTGCCCGTTATAAATAATTGACCTGTTGGTGGCGGCGTAACTTTAGGAGGAATTGCATAAGGCATCACCCCGGTATACTTCAGCACGTTTGAAAGCATGGGTACTGTGTTACCGATAGAGGAAGTTACCCTGATCTCAATATTATGAGCCATGCCTGGAACCAATACCAATTGATTCAACAAATAATCATTAAACGTGCTTTGGGAAATAGAAAGACTTAGATCACCGCTTAGTGAAATGACTTTTCTATTCGGATTGGTGAAGTTGGCGCCAGTTGTGTCTATCTCAACAAGATAACTTACGTTCTGCGAACTGATACCTGTAGTAAATGTATAGTCAGGATTGGTCCATGACAGCTTTATTGCTTCCTGGTCCTGGGTAGCAAATGAAAGCGGGATCGTCCCCGTACGGGACGCACTTAGTGCAGGAGGGGTACCCCCTTCGAAAAATATTTTATTTTCAGCCTTCTTACATGAACTGATGGAGAGCAGTAAGATTGAGGAAAAGAATAATTGAAATATATGTTTCATAAACAATGAGTATTAAAATTAGTAGCCTGGGTTTTGAATCAAATTGATATTTGAATTTATATCCCTTGATGGAAGGGGATAAAGTTTACGAATAGAAGAAACTCCGGTTCCTGAAGCTATACCTCCCTTGAATGGCCATAAGTAGGTGCTTTCAACAAATTTGTTGAAACGAATCAGGTCTGTGCGGCGAAATCCTTCCCAATACAATTCCCTTGCTCTTTCATCAAGGATAAAGTCTAAGTTTAATTGACTTGAGGTTATGTTTCCTGAAGTGTTTCCGTATGCCCTTGCGCGAATCGTATTAATATATCCAAGCGATGTAGCAGCATCGCCACCGGTACCACCTCTTAATACTGATTCTGCATAAATCAAATACATTTCCGATAAACGGAAAACCGGCATATCAATATCTGAATAATCCTGGCTCGATCCTGCTGTCCCATCTCTTTTGATATTCTTATATTTTGTTACTCCAAGGCCGTCTGTAAATGCCGTGACATCTGTTATTTCAAGGTTTTGGCCTTCAGTATAAAATTGGGAGCGTTTATCCGCTGACCCTGTAAGGTCAGGAAACAGGTCAGGTAAATTTTTTGTAGCCCGGGTACCACTCCATCCACCACTGATTCCAAAATTGGAAGCCGGCATAGAACCTCCTACACAAGCATGTACAAGGAAAGTAGTACCACCAAAACCCTGGGTATGCAACCCATCATAATTGATCGTAAAAATAAACTCGCCAGTGTTACTTGTATTCAGGTTATTGTCAGCACGCATCAACCAGGGATAGTTACTGATAAGTGCATATCCGGCATCGATTACTTTTTTAGAATAGGTTATCGCCTCTGTGTATTTGCCAGTGCCTGTATATACTGCTGCATTTAAATACAAGCGGGCTAAAAGTGCCCAAACGGCTCCCCTGTCTGCACGACCATATTCATTAGTATGCGGAGCGGGCATGTTTGGCTCAATGGCTTTTAATTCGCTTTCTACATAGTTAAAAAGATCGGCTCTTTTTATTTGTGGTGGTGGTGCTCCGCCAATTGCGGTTGCTTCCGTTGCAAAAGGAGGATTGCCATAGAGATCCATTAATACCCAATATTGAAGTGCCCTTAAAAATCTGGCTTCATTCGCGAATTGATGAATATTATCCGCATCACTTCCACTGATTCCCCGACTGGAAAGCTGATCAGGCGCGGACTGCCTGATAAATTCATTACAAAGTGTAATCTGGTACAAGGACCTATAATAAAGACCTGTAAGGAAACTGTTATTGGAAGTCCAATTCATGTTGTGAAAGTCCTGAATACCCACATCACCCCAGGATATCACTGCTTCATCTGTGCTTAGTTCCTGGGCTTTCCAGAAGAGGCGCAGAAAATCAGAGAACCCTTCGTCAATTCCCTGCACATCACCATTACCTGCAGGGCCCTGGTTTCCGGTTAATGCAAAACTTCCGTATACTTTGGCGAGTACTGATTTATACCCTGCCAGGTTTGCATACACCGTTTCCGATGTTACGTCGTTGGTAGGTTTTAAATCCAGTTTTTTAGTGCAGGAAGTGATCGTTACAATAGCTAAAACAGCAAGATAAAAGCTGCTTTGGGACATACATTTTTTCATAAACAGTATTTTAGGCAAGTCGTTTATTTAAAAATCTAGATTTAGACTGATACTATAGATTCTTGGTCTTGGGTAAAAATTATTATCAATGCCACCTGAAACTTCAGGATCAACCCCTTTATACTTAGTAACGGTAAATACGTTCTGCACGTTGGCTCCGATCCTCAAATTAGTATTCTTACTAACCACATCACCTGCATTATAGCCTATGTTGAAATAATCCATTCTCAGGAAAGAGGCATTTTCGATATAATAGTCAGATAACAGGTATTTATCTCCATTTCCCGTGAAATTTGTTTCAAGCAAGTTCCTGGAACCATTTGCGAGGAATCCAAGAGGATCTATGATATTTCTTTGTACCCCGGTATTGGCAAACCTGTTATTATACATGTAATTGCCAAGGTTGGCCCTTACCGAAAATCCTGCACTCCATTTGTTCCAGCTTACATTGGAATAAGCTCCAAGAAAGGCTTTTGCATCTGGCGACTTGTCCCTGTAAAGATCATCTACGTTGATCAGGCCATCGCGGTTTCTGTCCTCAAATAAATTCTCAATTGGCTTACCTGTTTTATCATAAATCTGTTGATATACGTAAAATGAGTTTTTGGGATACCCTACTGACTGTATCTGAACGGTACTTCCTACACCGCCTGCTATACCACCTACGAGATTTCCCGGGAAGCTCGGATCATTTACAAACGTCAGCTTGGTGATCTTATTTTTATTATAGGTGATATTAAATCCGAAGTCCCATGTTACATTCCTGGTTCTTACGGGCTGCGTATTTATTGTAAACTCAACTCCACGGTTTTCCATGTTGCCAATGTTGGCAAGTATCTTATTTGAAAAATTAGTTCCCGCAGGCTGGTCAATCACACTAAGCAGGTCAGTGGTCTTTTTTAAATAAACATCAATCGATCCGGAAATGCGGTTATCAAAGAATCCATAATCAAGCCCCGCATTATAAGTTGCTGTTTGTTCCCATTTTAGATTGGGGTTATAACCCGTAGGTCTGTATAAGGAATCGAAAGTATTGCCAAACTGGTATTGTGCCTGTTGGTTGGCAAGGGAGTACCTGGCGATATAATCATAATTGCCGATTCCTTCCTGCTGGCCTGTTTCACCATATCCTAATCTCAATTTAAGATCACTCAGCGTAGTTGAATTCTTCAGGAAATCCTCTTGTTTTAACTTCCATGCAAATGCGCCTGAAGGAAACCAGCCCCACCTGTTTTCTTTTGAAAAACGGGATGACCCATCTCTGCGGATCGTTCCTGTGAGGAGGTATTTATCCTGGAACGCGTAATTCAAACGACCAAAGAAAGAGATCAACCTGTTTTCAGGTTTATCAAATGGAAAACTTGGTGTGGAAATAATGAATCCATCTGTAGTACGGTCGGGGAAATTATAGTTCTTAGTCGTGAAATCCTGGTAAGAATATCCGCCTACCGCATCGACGCGGCTGTGGATAGACTTGAATTCTTTAACGTAATTCAAATAGGATTCCAGTATTGTGTTAGAATTTTTTTGGAGGTACTGATTATTTACACCTCCATGCTTGGCATCAGGAGAACGGAGATAAGAAGATGCAGCACTATCAGGGATAAATATAGTTCCTTCACCTTTTGAGACATCATATCCAAGATTGACATTTACATGCAGATCTGGAAGGAAGTGAACTTTATAATCTAGTTGTATGTTTCCAATACTTCTCTTAACATTACTCTCGTCCTGTTTCTGTTCCAACAAACCAACAGGATTCAATGGAGAGAGCTTACGTAATCCAGTTGTAGATGCGGGATCAAGCCATTCGAAATAACCGCCAAATCTTTTACTGGCGCTAAACACGGGTTGAGTAGGATCAAACCGAACAGCATTACCTATTGATCCCTCATCCGCAAATCTTGAATTTGTCGAAGAGCCTTTCAGGTTCAGGTCGATCTTCAAATGATCATCGAATAATCGGGGATTAATAGTAATGGCAGCCGATTTTCTTTGAAGGTTTCCTGTTTTTAAAATACCATCCTGGTTCAGGTAACCAGCGGATATTCTATATGGAAGAACTTTGTAAGTTCCAGAAACACTCAGGTTGTTGTCGGTGCTGAATGCGTTATCATAAATCTCTTTCTGCCAGTCAGTACTTGCACCACCCATTAGGGCAATCTGTGCCGGGGTTCCATGAGAAGTTACATACGCACGGAATTCTGCGGGTGTAAGAACATCAGCTTCTTTTGGAAGAGTAGAAAGAGAATTTTGGGAGGTAAAAGCAAATCTCGGTTTACCGCTTTTTCCTTTTTTTGTTGTAATGATAATAACTCCGTTCGACGCCCTTGATCCATAAATAGCAGTTGCCGAAGCATCCTTTAATATATTGAACGATTCTATATCATTAGGATTTATCAAACTTAATGGGTCAGGTGATCCGGCGATGGAAGGAGAACCATCAGGGTTCCTGTTTGGAGCAATTGGTACTCCATCAATAACGATCAGGGGATCATTACTGGCATTCAAAGATGCACCGCCGCGAATACGAATGGTACTGCCCGATCCAGGTGCACCACCATTAGAAATGATCTGCACACCTGCAACTTTACCTGCGATCAATTGCTCAGGCGTTGTGATGGAACCTTTATTAAAATCTTTCGCACTAATAGCAGTAACAGAGCCTGTAAGATCCTTTTTTCTGACCGTACCATATCCAATTACAACAACTTCATTAAGCGAAGTGCCGGAACCGGACATCGAAATATTTATTGAATTAGTTTGGGGAATAGGTACCTGCTGGCTTGCAAAACCTATAGAAGAAAAAATAAGTGCATCGACAGTGGAAGGAACTGTTAACCTGAAAGCACCATCAGTGTTTGTTTGTGTAGCTAGTTTCGATCCTCTTGCTGTTACTGTAACACCCGAAAGACCATTGCCCGTCGAATCTGTTACTCTACCTGAAACTACACGGTCTTGCGCAAAAATTAGCTGCGAAAAAAGCAGCATAACCGGCACAACAATCGATTTAAGCAGTTTTCTGCATGACATAAGCAATCATTAAGCGTTTTGATTAATCAATTTTCTAAAAACAATGTGTATAAAGCACACAATAATAGATATTTTTTTACAACTCCAAAAATTTTATTTTGGGGAAAAAGGGAGATAAAGATACAATAGGTATCATTTCTCTTTCTCCTGACAAATAACCCCTTGCGATATGATTATTGTCATCGTTTCCCCTCAAAAGAATTCTATTTACAAACCGTATCATGAACCAAATCATTTTTACAAGACATGGCTCAAACCGCAAGGCTGCCTTCTGTTTTTTTATCTGTCTTTTGATTTCCGGCCTCCTTTTCATGATCTCTTTTAACCTTGTAAAGTTTGCCTGGACGATGCGGAACATCAATTTCCATCTCATGCAGGTCCAATAGCCAATCTTTATTTGCAATCTTCTTTCTAAAATTGCGGCGATCGAGGCTGATTCCAAGAATAGCCTGGTAAAGATCCTGCAATTCGCGGAGTGAAAATTTTTCAGGCAACAAGTTAAAAATTATTGGATGCTCCATGATTCGTTCACGCAATCGTTCCAGGCTTCTATCTAAAATTTTTTTATGATCAAAAGCCAGTTTTTTCACATCTCCCACCTTATGCCAGTGCAATTCATTATGGGTTAATTTAAGTTTGTGATGTTTAATATTAATCAGTGAATAGTATGCAGTGGTAATTACCCGGCCTGAAGGATGCCGACCAAGATCTCCGAATGTACGCACCTGTTCAAGGAATACATCACCCAACCCTGTTCTTTCTTTTAATACGCGGTACGGAGCGCTTTCAATGTCCTCATCAGGCCGAACAAGATCACCAAGTAAAGACCACAGACCCGTAAATTCCTCCAGATCTGATTTAATCAGGAGCACTTTTAGTTCTTTGTTCTCATAACCAAAAATTACACAATCAACAGAGACCGCTATCCGAAAAAATTCAAGATGGCTGATCTTTTCAATCTCTGCCGTTTTTAGATTTGCCGATTCTGCCATAGCAAAAGTTACTTTGGTTAAAATAAAATTATTTCAAAATGATCTTCGCCGTCCCTGTGGTAGTTTTTGTAATCACCTTTACCAGGTAAACCCCGGCAGGTATGGCCTTTTCATTCTTAAAATCTATAATATAATTTCCTTTTAATAAAAATCCTGATTGAACGTTCTGTATTTTTTGTCCCATAATATTCATCAAATCAACCTGCACCTGGCCCGTTTCAGGAATGGTAAGGTCGATCACCGCATTTTCCTGTACCGGGTTTGGATATACCCTGATCTTTAAATCATTTCCCGGGAGATTAATAGAAGTAACGGGCGTAACGATATTACTAGAAACATTTCTGTTAAGGTAAACATGATATTCTCCCGGCTGCAGCGTGATGCTTTGTGCAGTACCTGTTGCACTGATTGTTGACCCATCAAAATAATCATACCATGTTCCTGTTTCCGGGAAAGTAACGGTTGCTGTTTGAGAAACCACATCAAAATTTCCCACTACACAAAGTTTGGAGCTATCGGTATTCACCTGCAGCCATTTAAATCCATTGGCAAAATTCCTGGTAACCTGGCTGGTTATAAAAACATCTTTGTACAAATTGTTGAATCGAAGTTTTATCAGGGCAGCAAATACATTGTGCAACCTGGAACGTTGAATATTTTGTAAATAATCCCAATGGATGGGCTTTGGAGTGAGGCGGCAGCTGTCGTTTATAGAACCGTTGGTGCAGGCATTTATTGCATAATCATATCCTAATTCGCCAAATTCCCAAAACATTTTCGGCCCTGGTATAGTAAATAAAAATGCCCCGCACATTTCAATTCGCTTAAGAGCCGTATTTAAATCTTTGACATTGTACGTCCCGGAACTATTTCCAAATTGAACGTTCTTATACATCAGCCGCTCTTCATCATGGCTTTCCATATAAGTAACCAGGTTTGGCTGCGTCCAGTTGCGTACCGTATAAATTCCACCACTGAAGTCCCAATCGGTATTATATCCCATGGCAGCTTGCTGATAATTGTAACTCATATTTCCCCACAATAACATTCCATAATTGGACAATTCAATTTCTTCGGTATTGTCGGCAAAATGTTCAAGTATTGCGTAAGAGCCCGCAGATTTTAATTGCAAAGTGTCGTAATACCGCTTCCAGATTGCAATGCGGGAAGCATCGTATGCTCCAAACGCACTGACATTACAATTGGCTCCATTATTATCGCAGGTCTGTGTTTGTGTAAATCCTTTGGAAAGATCAAAACGAAAACCATCAACTTTATAATTGGTAAGCCAGTGCTCCACGACGCGACTTACAAAATATCTCGTCGCAAGGCTTTCATGGTTCATATCATACCCAACATTAAAAGCATGTTTCGTGACAGGATTGAACCAGGGGTTATTTGCGGCTGGACGATTGTTCGCAGCATCCCAATACAGTTGCACCATGGGAGAGGAACCGAACGAATGATTCAATGCAATGTCCATGATCACTGCCATGCCACTCTTGTGGCACGAATCAATGAACTGCTGTAAGGTGATCTTTGTACCATAGTATTTATCAGGCGCAAAATAAAAATCAGGATTGTATCCCCAGCTATTATTGCCCTCAAATTCATTGAGCGGCATGATCTCCACCGCATTCACACCAAGGTTCTTCAAATAATTCAGGGAATCGCGCAACGTGTTCCAGTCATGGTTCGCTATAAAATCTCTCACCAGTAATTCATAAATAACCAATTTTCTTTTATCAGGTCTTGAAAAATTAGTTACCTGCCAATTATATTGAGCAGCGTTTGTTTGCAGAATACTTACAATGCCCGCTGCCTGGACAGGATACGGCTTAAGATTTGGATACGTTGCAGGAGAAATGCCCGGATCATTAAAGGGATCAAGAATTTTTTCAGTATAAGGGTCAGCGATTTTCAATGTTCCATCCACCAGGTATTGAAAAGCGTATTCAGTTCCGGGTGTTAAGCCTGTGATACGAAGCCACCAATAATTTCCGTCCGGAGTTTTGTTCATTTGATACTGTGATTGCTCCGTCCAGTTACTCCCCGTGAATTCACCAATTACTGAAACACGATTTTTTGAAGGGGCATAAAGAACAAGTGTTGCTGCCGTATTATCGGTTTCATAGTTGATGCCATCTCTTACACCCGTTGGAAGTGGTGCAGTATTAATTCCACCATTCACAAAGAACTTAATCGTATCTGACCTGGTATTTGTTCCATCGTTTGCTTCAGCCACTACAACCGTATTCCCTCCTGTTGTAAGAAGGAACGTTAAAGAGATGGCAGTGTCACTAGGTGTGGATTGAATGACAGTGCCATTCAGGTACAGTTTTAGCGCTGTATATTTATTAGCTACTGCATAAAGTAAAATATGGTCACCGACAGCCTTTGTCAATGGTTCCGGCAATGGTGAGTATAACGGCTGGATCAAAGGATCTGTAAACCGGACTGCAACAGTATTGTCATATACCGGAATGTACATATCGCTGCCATCTATATTAGCAAGTTTTTTTGTTCCGGCTCCATTTCTGAAAAGGATGGCAATTTTTTGAATGTGCTCTGTTACATCAGTAATTCCGAAATAAGTACGCAAGCCCCCGGTTATGGTGTATTGCCATTTGTTATTTCCAAGCGAAGTGCACAATGCCGCGGGATAAGGGATATTAAAATTGGAAAACTTTACATACTTCCAATCGCTTGAAGTGGTGCTTTTATTTGTGATGACACCAATATGAACATAGACATCTGTGGGAGTATAACCAAGTAAGCCCTGGCTCCCTTTTGTTGCATCCGCGATAATGACAACATTGGTAGCCGCATCATCCTCTACTATAAATGAAGGAGACCATCTTAATAATTGTGCCCTGAGTATGGAGAAAGAAGACAAGAAAAGCAGAAGGAATAGAATTTTCTTCATAGCAAGCCTTTGGTTGTTTCAGTTTCCTTCCGCATCGGTATCTTCAGGTAATTCTGCAAAAGGGAATGTAAGATAGTGAATATGTACTTATGACACATTAAAATGCCTATCTTTTTTCTAAAAAGATTTAGACGCGATTAAAACAGCCGGGCATTCTATTAATCCCCCGGATGAATTTGATATTTATTTATAAGTGTGAGTAGAACTCCGTTTGTCCAGCCAAATCCGTCCTGGCCCCCATATTCGCCACCACCCGCTTCCAGGTGGGTATCTACAACATTGTATTTCTCCATCATTTTACCTGTACGCTCAAAAACATCTGAGTTTAATTTTACCCAGCGCCCGGCAATATCCCTGGCTAAAGCATTTTGCCCGCAACGATCCAATCCCCAAATGGTCATCCATTCCAGGGGGGCCCAGCCATTAGGCGCGTCCCATTGCTGGTTATTATTATACTCGGTAGTAGTAACTCCGCCTGGTTGTAATAATTTCTTTTTCAATATCGATGTGGCCAGGAGGCATTTTTGATTGAGCTGGGGTGCTTTTTTAAGAATGCAAAAAGGATACATTCCTGCCGGACTGATTACGTCATTTTGTTCGTGCTTCCTGAAATTGTAATCAGTATAATAATTCAATTGTTTATCCCAGCAGTAAGTATTAATCGCTGCTTCTCTTTTCGATGCTTTGGCAAGCATCTGGTTCGCCCCAGGGATATCCTTTTTTAATTTCCTTGCTTTCGCGATCATCTGTTCCAAATGGATCATCAAAGCATTCAGATCCACGGGCACAAAATCTATTACAATGATTGAGGTAAGATTCTTTTTGTCAGCAAACCATCGGGTGCTGAAATCAATTCCGCTCTCAGCTCCGGCACGAAGATTACGATACATTTCTTCCTTATCCCTTCCGGACCGTTCCGCAACGGCAACATCTTCTTTAAATCCTTCTGGTCTTGGTGTTGCAGCATCATCCCAATAGCGGTTCAGAACTGTTCCGTCTTTCATTTTTACAACACGACGATATGCATCACCTGGTTTTAATTTATCCGCGCCTTCCATCCAAAATTTATATTCCTTTTCCATGGCGCCAGAATATTTTATATACACTCCATCACCTTTTACGGATGCCAGCAGGGCGACCATTAAAGAAAAAAACGGTGGTTGCGATCGACTGATATAATAACTACGGTTACCATTAGGAATATGACCGTACGTATTAATGAGGAATGCAAAATTATCGACCATGTTTTCAATCATATCAATCTTTCCGCTTTCCTTAAGACCAAGCATTGTAAAATAGGAGTCCCAATAATATATTTCGCCAAACCTTCCGCCGGGAACAATATATGGATGAGGTAATGCCAGCAGAGAGCTTCCATTTATCGACGAATCCGCGTCTCTTCTCAGCACGTTCCATAAATTATTGATGTGCATCACCACATCTTTTTCTTTAGTGATGTAATTAAGTTGAGGCGCTTTCGGCAAAGTGAAATTTGCCGTTACAAACTCATCCAATTTAAACTTGATGGAACTGTTATTTTTCATAGCCATGTAATCCTTCACAATCTCCTTCGGATCTCTTTTGGGGACACAATCAGGAAATGTTTTGCTATCTGGAAAAACATGACGCATCTGGACGTCGGTGAATAGTTCACCATAAATTTCGGCTGGAGTTTGTACCTGTTGTTGTGCGGTAACATTGAAAACAACAACGAAGGCAAGCAATAACGTTATGAGTTTTTTCATGCTTCTAAGATAAATGAAAGCTGCATGAAAAATTAAATATCCATTTTCTTCTTTGCTGATTTATTTATAAAAATTCAAATTTGAATATCCCTCTTCGGCTCTCATTTTTGCCCGCTGCACATATATTTCCCTGTCTTCCGGGGCCCAGGTAGCCAGGCCATCTACATAGCGATTGAACATGCAAAAGGCAGCTGCAATTAATACTGTATCATGGATCTCCCTGTCTGTAGCTCCCAGTTGTTTTGCAATCCCGATCTGTTCTGCAGTTACGAACTTTCCTCCTTTTTGAACACTGCCGGCAATGGATAGCAATGCTTTTAATTTTTCAGAGATAGGCGCAGCCCTGAAATCTTTTTTTATTTCATCAATAAATTGCATGTCGCACTCCATGTAATGTTGTGCCATGGCTCCATGAACATTCTGACAAAAAAAACAATCGTTTTGCGAAGAAACATATGCACCGATCAATTCCCGTTCACCACGGGTCAACGAATTGTTGTCATCCCGCAATAAAATTTCTGCAAGATCATTTAATGGCTTTGCTGTTTCCGGCCTGTATGCCATAGGTCCTCGAATACCAGGAAGATCATTTTCAAGGTTAATGTGAGCCATACATAAGTTTTATATCCATAAAAAAGGAAAAGTGAGTGGCAAATTCTTAGGTTAATGAATAAGCCACTCACTTTTTTGTGAAGACTATTGTTCTGTTTGCGGAATCGGCATTGCAGACCATACATCATCTCCCACACGATCAACCGGCAATGAGGCAAGCCTGTCATACCTTCTCATATCCACCCAACGGTGACCTTCATAAAACAAGGAATACCTTCTTTGATTCAACATTTCATTGATCAAAGCAGCTTGTGTTACAGCACCGGAATAAACCGGAAGACCATGTCCCGTTCTTATTTTATTAAGTGCAACGACTGCGTCGGGCAAAGAATTATTCTGAATACTCGCTTCGGCATAAATAAGGATCAATTCTTCATTGCGTATAATAGGTATCGGCGCTACGCTGGACCTATACACCCAAACATCCCTGTCACTGCTAAGACCTGAA
>Ga0193726_1001453_pt1 | contig 18638 bp, 14 predicted proteins | sample H2c1metaG_FD_144928 | JGI IMG/M metagenome (GOLD analysis project Ga0193726, IMG submission 144928) | Soil microbial communities from a riparian zone of the East river system, Colorado, United States - H2c1 | ecosystem: Environmental > Terrestrial > Soil > Riparian zone | place: USA: East River... | reverse complement strand
GGCGTCGTTGCAGTTGACGTCTGAGCCAGAATTCCCGCATCTTTTTCCGCCGCTACGCAAGCCGCCGGATTGCTGGTGCAAAGGTTGAGGTTACTCGCGGCGTTGTTGAACTCGTTCAGGAACCCGTTCTCGAAGACGTTAACTTCGTTCAGGTTGAACTGATCGGTTAAGCCAACACCATGATTTGCCTGATAGCGGATTTCCAGAGCCAGGTTCGACGTGAGTTCACGTTGAATTCCGGCGTTCCATGATTCCACCATTGGCGGCCGCAGGTTTGGATCAAACGCGTTGACGCTCTGCGTGCCCGTCGGGCTTAGCGGGAAGAAGTTGCTTGCCGCTGCCGGATTCTGCGCAACAAAGTTCAGTGGCGCAATTTGGCCGAGAGCGACGGAACCAGCCTGGAATTGGCCAGTTGCCGCGTTGTTTGCGCTCGCGGAATTTGCGCTTTGCGCGCCCGTGAACGGATTGCCTTGAGCGATACCGGTAAAGGAGTTCAAACCTTCACGGCTATACGCGATGGCGAAGCCAGCGCGGAAAACCGTCTTGCCCGGTGCGCCGAGTAGGTGATGCATCATGCCGTTATCCCAGTTCGGCTGGTAGGCAATACCAACGCTCGGAGCAAACGCCTTCAGGTACCTGTTGTACCAGGACCTGCCGGCATCATTCACGAAGAACTCATTGGCATTCCCTGCTGTGGATCCCGGATGGAACAAGTTGCCCGGGCCCGAAACGCCAAACACATCGTTGGCATTCTGGAGCATCGAGTACTGGTTAAGCGTGTCCCAAGGAGGACCGTCATATTCCCAACGCAGTCCGTAGTTGAACGTGATGTTCGGACGGAAGCGCCAGCTATCGCCTGCATAAACACCCATTTCAAATTGGCGCAGACCGTCTTGCTGCTTCTGACCAACCTGGAATTGGCGCGTCTGTTGATTCAAGAACACATTCGCATTGAATGACGTGACGCGTCCAACGAGCGAACCGTAAAGACCTTCTGCGTTCGCCACATCCGACGATGCCATGTTGGGCAGATTCCCCGCGCTGAATATGGCTCCGGCCGGGTCGTTAGTCGTGTCAATGCCCAGTCCGACGGTTGCGTTGTTACCGAAGAAGTCGTTCTCTTCGATATAAGTTGCGTCAACGCCGAAGGACCACTGATGCGATCCCTTGGTCCAACCGAACGTGTCATGCAATTCGCCGACTGGAGTATTCCGTCCTTGCACCGCACCGATCGGCTGGAATAGCGTGCTGACGCCGGAAAGTGCGAAGGTGAATGGAATGTTGGAGCCGGTGTTGGTATTGATTGTCGGGAAGAAATTGTTATTGATACCGATTCCGAAGTTGATCGGAGCCGTTGCGATACCAAAACGAATTTCATTGCTCATGTTGGAACCGATTGTCCAGCGTTCCGCGATGACGAACAGGTTGCGGTTTGAGATTTGCGCTCCTGTGCTGGTGTTGAACGGCGCGACCGGGAATTCCGCGTCACGATTGTTCAGCAGGTCTGGACCAGCAAAAAAGTGTGCGTAGTGATAATCAAATTCGAGCGAGTGGTGCTTGCTCAAATTGTAGTCGGCGCGAATGTCCGGATATTTCCGCAGGTTGCTTGTTTTTGCGTTGTATCCGATGGACTCTTGATAAGGCGAGACCAACGCCGAGGAAACGGTTACGCCCGGAGCCGTCGCTGCGCTTTCCACGGCCGTCAGGAAGCCGGGATTTGCTGGCGTTCCCGTCAAAATAGAGTTAACCGCGGTCGGTAAACCGGCCACGCCACCCTTCGCCGCCAAACCGTTCGCTCCGAGCAACGTCGCGGTGCAAAGAGGATTTGCCGCATTACCGTTGCAAGTGATCCACGGTGTCGCCGCGAGTTGAGCTGCAGTCGGGAGAGTGGGAACTGAAGTGCCGCCCACGGTAACGACTGGAACATAGTTGAAATTACCGCCCGCAGCAGCCGGAGTATAGATGGTTCGCGAACGCGTTACTGACTGCGGAAATTCAAAAAAGTCGAAGTCAGTGAAGAAGAACAGTTTGTCCTTCAGGATTGGTCCGCCGACTTTGTAGCCGTAATCGTTCAACTGAACGATCTGGCGTGGCAGGCCCTGCGCGTTGTTGAAGTAGTAGTTGGAATTGAACGCGGTGTTGCGGTTGTATTCCCACACGCCGCCGTGGAATGCATTGCCGCCGCGCTTGCTGACGTAGGACATTTGAACCGCGCCCTGGCCGGTTTTCGACGGATCATTTCCGCTCGTCGTGATTCCGAATTCTTCGATGTCGTCAATTCGCGGATCGTTATTCGCGAAGAATCCGTCGTTCGATTTCAGAACGTTATCCTGAGCGTTGATGCCGTCAAACGTGACGTTGATGGTTCCCTTCGGCAAACCTTCAAACGTGGAGTTACGCGGACCGCCAACGGTCTGCGCTCCCGGATCGAGTGTCGCCAGCAAAAGAGCGCTGCGCGAAACCAGAGGAAGGTTGGTGATGGAACGTCCGCTGACGGTCTGCTGCGTGGAAGTGTTCACAGTCTCCAACAGCTGTTGTCCAACGGTGACGTTCACTTCAACGTTTGCGCCGCCGACTTCAAGCTTTACCGGCAACTCATACGTCCGCGACGTGATGATTTCCACGTCGTTATCGATCGTGGTTTTGAAATTCGCCATGGACACCGTAACCTTATAATGTCCCGGCGGAAGTTCACTCACGGAGAAGCGGCCGTTTTCGCCGGTCTTGGTCGGCGGAAACGACGTGTTGGTAGTCGAGTCTGTGACTGTAACGGTGGCGCCCACTACTGCCTTGCCGTCAGGGTCAAGTACAGTCCCGATGAGATTACCCGTCGTCGACTGCGCCATGGTGCTAAAACCCATAAATGCGCAGAGGGCGACCAGGCATAACATGGAAACAATTCTCTTCACTGGTGTTCCTCCTTTTGGATCTGCCCCGATACTTCTTGAATTTTTTGGAGCTTTTTTCCCGAGCCCGCTGAAAGTGCCTGCAGCATTGCGCCCGGAAACGACCACTTGCTATGCACTGGAAAGAAGCACGTGGCGGGCATATGCAGTTAAACGCGGAATCTGGAGGGGAAAATCGTGGTAAATGGCGGTAAACGCGCAAACGCTTGCGCCGTTGGCGTTTTCGGAATCCTTTACCAGCTCGCTGGCGACGGTAAATTAAATTTCGAGGATTACCGCTCGAAAATACGGCAACAGCCGAATCGTTTCCGTATTTTCATATTACTTTTCATATGAAATTCTGAATACAAAATTCCGTTTACAACTTTTGACAGCGTGCATTTTGACAGGTCCATTAATTCTTTGGACAAACTAAACTCCTCCTTGAAAAAAAATACTTCATAAAAATCGATATTCAGCCAACCAAACGCGCATATCGATCATCGGAAGTAATCAACGGAAGGTTGCTGGGTGTGTAGTGGACTCAAGCGGCGCTGAACTTGTGAGCTCGCGTCTTCTGGCCGGGTTAATTTATTCCAGAAGAACCGCGACATGCGCTCAATTCGGAGATTTTTTTAATCTTCCATTTGCTCTGAATCGTTGAGTCCGAAAATTCGCGCGGTGTGAACAAGAATTTACAAAAGTTTTCTCCGCGAGTTGAATCCCACTCTAAAACTTCCTGAAAATTACTTGGCACAATGTTTTTTTACTTATTTGCGCTGCAAAACGTAACACTGCGATTTTTTCAGCGTCTAAGTACATAGCAGTTGTGCGGTGTGTGTCGGGTCCCCAGAAGGAGGTGCGCTGTGCCGGATCATATCTACTTTGAAGATTTCGACGTCGATCTCGACAACGGAGAAATTCGCAGGCAAGGCGTGCGCGTCCGGCTGCGCGGAAAACCGTGCCAGATTCTTGTGACGCTTCTGCGGCATCCGGGCGAGGTTGTCACGCGCCAGCAACTGATTGACTCACTTTGGTCCACCACTACTTTTGTCGACTTTGACTCGAATCTTAAAACAGCTCTAAGCAATTTGCGCCGCGTGCTCGGAGATTCAGCGGACTATCCACGCTTTATCGAAACAGTGCAGGGCGTGGGCTACCGATTCTTGCAACCCGTTTCCAAAATCAAGCCACAGGCAGCAGTTCAGGCGGCTTCGACAGTTGCGAAAAATCAAAATGAAAATAAGGACGCAAGTTCTCCCTTCCCAGTTTCCGATGGCTCAGAGCACGTCGACCCAAAATTTCTGAGAGTTCCCGGCGGATCACTCGAAGAAAGCGACTGGAGACACATCATCTCCGCTTCAGTGATTCTGATGATCACGGCCATTACTATCTTTGTGGCATTTCACGGCAGGCCAGCGACGCCGAACCACGATAAGAATAGCCGCGTGATGGTCGTAATACCTTTTGAGAATCTTACCGGGGACGCGTCTACCGAATCGCTCACCGATGGCATCACCAGACAGATGACCGACGCACTGCAACAGAAGTTGACCGGGAAAATGGCGGTGCTTGCGAATGATTCCGCGCTTTCTTTCAAGCACACGCATAAAACTTTAGATAACATTTCAAAAGAACTTGGCGGCGTGGATTACGTGTTGGAAGGAACCGTCCGGCGCTCCTATGACAATATAGATATCGATGCCGAGCTTTTTCGCGTCTCAGACCACAAGAGTATTTGGACCGGTACATTCGAGCACAAACTCGCGGACATCAAGATATTTCAGCAGGACATCGCGACGCACATTCTGGAATCGATTTCCGTTGAGATCATTCAGGCGGAATGGCCGGACCTGAGAACCGGTTCCCTGGCGGATGATGTACTGCGCTTCCCGTCGCGAGGATTGTAACTGCGGCTCGATATTGAAATTACCAGCAGGCCCTCATCGCAAGTCCCCCCACATGTTCCATTGTGAAACATTGAACGTCTCGTTAACCTCACTCCAAAACTGTATAAAACGAGACAGCGCATCGCCACCTTTCAGTTGGATAATTTTCGGATGTATATGGATCGAGTTTACCGTCTGCAGGTTGAGTTTTCGGAGATATCGCAGCTTCTCGCTCGCTCGCCGAAACTCGAACAGCGGGATCAACTTACACAACGCCGCATGGAAATTGTCGTTGAGGCTAGCGAACTGGTTTTCGCGCTTGAGGCCACCGCCGCCGTTCGGCGCGTCCCCGGATGCGCACCGGCATCGCGCGTACTCGCGGTCATCTCTTCGGACTAGCTCCTGAAGCCACAGCATCTGCACTTGGTCTGCAAGCTGTTCTAAAGATACAATCCCTCCAGTACATCCACTTACCCTGCCAGAGGCGTACTTCTGGTAGAGCCACTGAGGCCTAGTGTCATCAGCGCCCGGCATCGAACGAAAGAGCTCCGAACCGGACCAATCAGATTGGTCCCTGCTCGCGCGCGTCGTCCAAAAGGACGAAGCGGCGCTCGCAGCCCTCTACGACCGGTATTCGGGATTGGTGTATTCGGAGGCCTCGCGAATTTTGCGGGACAAGGGCGCCGCCGAAGAAATTTTGCAGGATATTTTCTATCAAGTTTGGCGCACCGCGGAGAAGTTCGATCCGCAGCGCGGCTCGTTACCAGGATGGCTCGTGGTGGTCACGCGCAATCGCGCAATTTCTAAGTTGCGCCGCCGCAGCACCAGCAGCGACGATGAACTGAAAGAAAATGCCGTAGCGTGTCCTTTCAATTTAGAATCGGCGGCTTCGCAGAATCAACTTCTTGGGCGAGTTCGCGGCGCGATGGAAAGTTTGCCGGAAGGCCAGCGCGAAGCGATTGAGTTGGCCTATTTTGAAGGAATGACGCACAGCGAAATTGCGTCTAAAACAGGTGAGGCGCTTGGAACAGTGAAGACGCGAATTCGCTCAGCGCTTGAGGTTTTGCGGCGTGCGGTTGGATTTACAAATCCGGGCGGAATGACGAAAGAGGTTGGGTAAAAAATAGACGTGACCAACGCACATCCATTTCGGGAAGAAGATTTCGATCTTTACGCGCTGGGCGTTCTGGAAGGCGATGAGCTGCGCGGAATCGAAACGCACGTAAACTCGTGCGCGGACTGCGCGCAGAAAGTTACCGAAGCGCGTGGAAGAATAGCCATGCTCGCGCTTTCCGCGGAACCCCAGGAACCTTCGATTAAAGTGCGTCAAAAACTGATGGCGCGTGTTCGTGCCGAAGCGAATCCTGCGCGTGCGCGAGACGCCGTGCGCGCCGAACGATCGCCCTCACTCCTCTGGAATTTCGCATGGGGAGCTGTGGCAGTGGCGCTCGCGATTTTCGCGGTGTACCTGTGGAACTCAAATAAAATTCTTCAGGACGAACTGACTCAGCAGGAAACCGCCATGAAGCAACAAATGGCGGTCACAGAACGCGCACGTGCAATCGCCGCGCTGTTCAGCTCGCCCCAAACGGTGACTATAAATTTGGCTCCGAAAGCACCAATCACCACGGGATCGGGACGCGTCGTTTATAACTCGCAACAAGGCGCGCTAATTTATGCCGGCACATTGCCGCCGCTCGCCGCCAACAAGTCCTACGAACTATGGATGATTCCGCAGAACGGAAGCCCAATCGCCGCCGGAGTTTTTTCTGTGACTCCCAATGGCGATGGAAACGTTGTGCTGCCAAAAATTCCCGCAGGCGTCTCCGCAAAAGCATTCGCCGTGACGATCGAACCTACGGGCGGCGGTGCAGCGCCGACTGGCCCGATGGCACAGGTTGGTGCCGGGTTGTAAATCGAAATCGGATTCGATGGAATTTGCTGAATTCCGAGGCGCAATCAAACCATAGGCGTACTGCTGGCTGCCGCGGTAGCGTCCGGAATCTTTTCCTCGCGCACTCGCCAAAACGGAATTAATACAAATATTCGCGCGACTAGAACAACCGTCAGCACATAAACCGCGCCGCCGACAGGATTCGTATATGCGGAACCGGATGCACCGGACAGAATATCGAGCGGCGGGAAAAGTAATCCGAGCGCAAATACAGTACCAAGGGCTACCACCATAACAAACATGAAGTCGCGCACGAGAGATTGCGCGCGCACGAAGATTCGTGGCGAAGTGCTTGTCACCTGCCCGAAATTCGGAGCCCGCAACTCGTCGGTGGCAGGTTGGCTCGCCGCCAAAACAGAATTTTGCGAAAGCGGCTTACCATGTTGCCAACTCTCCAGATTCTCTGCGAGAACGCGCGCCGAAAATGAGCGCAAGGGCCGCACGTTGAACGCACTCTCTCGACCGGCGGAATCTCGCCATGTTACAAACACGCACGAATTGTCGAACCAACTGACTGAGCCGGGTCCAATCGCAATGGACGTGATTTCGTTGCGCCGCAACGCGAAGCGCGTTTCCTCGCCCCAGTAAATAATCTCTCCGGGTGTGACGAAAAGAATGCCCAGATCCCATGCCCAGTTCCCTTCGTAAATTCGCGGCGCGGAATCCGGAGCAAAACTTACGAACACCCCGCGATTAGCGTTTGGCACGCCTTCTGTGCTCGCTTTCTCGCGCAGGGGACGTTCAAGTTTGGGAAGTCCGCGGCAGCCAAAGAAATTGCCAATCAAGGTTTCCGCGGCGATGGTTAGAACCAACCCCGTCGCATAAGTCGTCCACAGAAATAGACTTTCGGAGCGCCCCCACTGCGCCGCGTAAACAATAAGGCTCGGGATCAATGACGCCGTAATCACGGCCGTCCACATGTATTGCCGGGATGCGCGTGATTTGTATTTTGTAGAAAAGATCTTGCCGGATGGTAAAGCCGTCGCCGGAATTGAATAAACGTCCACCGGCTTTTCAACAGACTGCGTGAGAAGTTCAGGGATGCGCTCTTCGAGAATTCCACCCTCGCGCGCAATTTGCTTGATTCTACCGAGCGTCGAAGGATGGGTAAGCAATTTCTCATCTACTTTGCCCCAGTGAATTGGCATCATGTTCAGACGTGAAATTTTCACCAGACCGGTGATCATCGCCTCGGCATCGCCGGTCAAGGCCACGGAGCCGGCGTCAGCTGCAAATTCGTTTCGACGTGAAGTGAAATACAAAAGCAGCAAAAGCAGTGACATAAAAATCGGGCCGACTGGAAATCCATGCGGCAGCCAGTACTCGGCGAACACGATACCGAACGCCATCGCGAGTACCGCAATAAACGTTATTGTCATCCGGCGTCCAAGATGCTTTTTCTGCAAGTGCGCAAGCTCGTGCCCAAGAATCGCGTCAACTTCGCGTTTGCTTAGATTGTTTACAAGATAGTCCGTCAGATAAATATTGTGAGCCGAGTGCGCAAACGCATTCGCCATGCGCATGCGCTCGGTAGGCAAAACATAGAGCTGATTCAGTTTCGTACCGGCGGCGTTGGCCAATGCGAATGCGCGGTCACGAAGTTCGCCCGAAGTGAGCGCGTGAAGTTCCAGTCCGTAAGCGCGCGCGAACCGGCGAGTCGCAAATCCTCCCGAAAAAATGCCCACTCCTAAGATCAGAAATGAGATTCGCGGCGAGTGGTCCATGATCGATATGGAAACAGCCAACGTCGACATTGGAAGCGCGAACCGCGCGATCGCCCAAAACGATCGCCCAAATATTTCGCGCTGCGAATGATTTGTACCCCGCAAAATCTGAAGAGGAGAAGACAGCACCAGGCACAGGAAGTACACCGCAACGGGAAGTATCCACAGCAATAGCCACGGGAAAACGTCAGTGGCAAATGCATCGGCCCACTTCAAGGGCGGAAGAATGAACGACATGTATTCGTCGGCGTGGAGCAAATCAATCGCTGTCCACCAAGCGACAACTCCGAGTGTGGCAGTCCAAGTAAGAAATCGCCTGTGGGCAAATGACAATGTCGGTCGAGCTTCTTCGGGAACGCTCAGCGCGCGGCCGCGGAACCAGAATGTCGCCACAATCGGAAGAACTAGCAACAAACCCAGAACGCAAACAGTTCGGGTCACGGGAGCGCGGCTGTAGCCGAACTCAAACTGAATACTGCGCACCGCTTGAGAATTTTCTTTCAACAAATATACGCAAGATGATTCGTCAGAGACTTCCGTCGGCGCCGGAGCACAACGCACCAAGTCATTGCCAGGCATTTGCAGGCTGACGCCGATAACGTAGCCTCTTTCGCCGTGCAATAAATCCGTAAAAGGTTGAAGATCGATTTCCCCGGCGTGCTCCAGGAATGTTCGCCGCAGCGGGAAATCGCAACGTGCGCTTATTTCCGTCATCCCATAATCATTTAGCGAAAGATGCCTATCCTGAAGTTCGCAACCCAGCGCGGTGGATAGAATTCTGGCGAAATTGAATTTGGGCGCGAGTGAGGATTCGTAGCTGAATGCCACGTTGGAGCCAATTTCGCGATTCGTATCAATGTTGATGAAAGCGGAAGGCGACTCGACTGCAGCAGCGTTCGATTCCGACAAGGATTGCGGCGCTGCTGAAGTTTGCGCGCGCGACGCTACGGCTGTGAGCGGCGCAAGCAGAATGCTCACCGCCAGAGCGAAACGCAGCCGCGACGCGAGATAATTGGAGGTTGGCATCTGACTTTCGGCCTATGCAGTCTTCATTGTAAAGGCAACGACGCCCGCAGAACTGATGTGATAAATAGCGAGTCAACAAAAAGTAACGGTAGGCGCGAAAACGGCCGAAATCCGAGTTATTTCTTGCGCTTCGGCGTCTTCGCTTTGCAGTAGGCCTTATCCAGAATTTCCAGTGCCGCGCCTAATTCCTCAGCAGCGGTTAACTTGAATAGCGTCCACTTCTTCCCTTCTCTTTTTTCCGCGGCGTTTGCGATCTTGTACATGATTGAATCCGCGTTCTCAAACGCACGTTTATCTGGAATCAGAGCAAAAAATATTTTTCCCCGATAGAACGCGCGCATTCCAAACATGGGGTTGACGCGCACTTCCGGCCAGCGAAGCATTTCGTCGCCAAGCATCACGCACATGCGGCGCATTTCTTCGGAGATTCGCGGAAGTTTTGGGCGCTTCATTTCAATAAGTTTACGAAAATCGGCGGATTCGGCGCAAAATGTGATTGTGACAGCAAAAGACTTTCAGCGCATCGCTCTGAGCTTGCCCGAAGCTGCGGAAGGCCAACATTTCGGCCACGCGGATTTTCGTGTGGACGGAAAAATCTTCGCCACGCTCGGACTCGCGAAGGAAGGATTCGGCGTTCTGCTGCTTACGCCGGAACAACAGGCCGGGATGATCGAAGACGAGCCGAAAATATTTTCTCCGGTTCCCGGCGGGTGGGGCCGCAAAGGCTCAACGCGCGTGCTGCTTGCAAAAATTCCGCGTGACATTTTGGAAGCAGCTCTACGCACAGCGTGGCGTCGAAAAGCGCCAAAGCGTTTGCTGGTAACGAAACCTTCGTAACGCGTTACTTGCCCTGTATCGAAATTAATTCCACATCAAAAATCAGCGTCGCATTCGGTCCGATGTCCGCGCCTGCCCCGCGCTCACCGTATCCCAGATCCGCGGGTACAAACAATTGCCATTTGGAACCAACGGGCATCAATTGCAGAGCCTCCTGCCAGGCTTTAATTACGCGCCCAACCGGAAAAGTTGCGGGCTGGCCGCGTTTGTAGGAACTATCAAATTCTTTGCCGTCGAGCAGAGTGCCGCGGTAATTGCAGATAACCGTATCAGCCGCGGTCGGCTTCGGTCCGGTTCCGGCGGTAATAATTTTGTACTGCAATCCGCTGGGCAGCGTCACAACTCCTTCTTTTGTTTTGTTCGCCGCCAGAAATGTTTCGCCCGCTGCCTTGTTTGCTGCGCCCATTATTTTCGCCTCTTCTGCCGCCTTAGCGGCCATCTGATTCTGCAGGACCGCCAAAGCCGCCGCCATTTCATCTTCAGTCAGAAGAGTTTTTCCGCCGGCAAGAATGTCCCTGATTCCCTGAATAAATGCATTCTGATCCAATTCCAGCGGCTGCAATTTCACCGTGTGCGCGATATTCATTCCCAGCGCGTAGCTGGTTTTTTCCCTTTCAGTATTCAGCGCGGCCACAGGGTGGTTCGCCGTCGACGCGGTCGAAGTCGCCGGTTTCGCGGCAGGTGGCTTTGCTGTTGTGCCGGATGTTGTGGATTGTGTCGCAGGCGGCTTCGCGGTTGTACCCGACGTGCCAGTTTGCGCGCTCGCGGACGGAACTTGCAGCGCTATTCCGAATCCCAAAATAAATATGGCAATGAATGTGAGTTTTCTCATGGCGATGATTCTCCCACCTCAGGTGAAAAGTTTCAAATTCGGCTCGCTGCGAAATACTAAATTAATGCTTTGGAACTGCTGAAGATTTCGCGGGGCTGGAGTTTTTCTTTGGCGCGGCAACACCGCACGGCGCAAGTGTCACCCACTGGCGCGGATTCACCGGAACGCCATTCACGTCAATCAGCCAATGAAGATGCGGCCCATTCGCACGGCCGGTCGCGCCAATGTATCCAATCACGTCACCCTTATTTACGTGCGCGCCGGGCTGTGCGGCGATTTTCGACATATGCAGATACATCGTCTCCAGTCCCTGCCCATGATCAATCGCCACCATGCCGCCCAAAACTGTGAACGGTTGCGCGATTTTCACTTCACCCGCGGCCACCGCGTGAATCGGATTCCCCGCCGCAGCGCGTTGATCAACTCCGCCATGAAATTCACCCGTAGGTTTTCCATTATGGAGACGCTTCACGCCGAAGGGAGAGAGCATGCATCCGGGAACCGGCGCAACCAGCGGATCGTCCCAGAATTTTTCATTGGAAACTCTATCGCGAAACACCGCCAGCGTTTGTCTTTCTTCCGGCGACGATCTCAGTTCTTCGACTTGAGGCGCAAGATTCACATTCTGCGTTGGGAAAACTGTCGGACGAATCGTGAGCTTTGCGGAATCAATTGTGCTTCCGTCTGCGGAAAGAAATTCCACGGAATATGTTCCAGGAATATCCGCTTCGGCAATCGGCATCAGCGCCTGAAAAGTGCCATCCGATTCCCTGAACACTTTCACCACGCGGTCTTTCAAACGCGCAGATGCCGGCGCGCCACCATTTGCCGCTACTTCACAGCGAAGACGAACAGTTTCGCCCAGCGGAATCGTTGTAGGTTTCACAGTACATTGGTGCGCGCCCACTGCAGAGGCGGAGATCGCCAAAATGAGCGCTGCGGAAATTTTCAGTCCTCGACGAAAATGTTTTTCGATGGGCATCAATGTTTGCTCCGTTCAAACGATAACATTCGCAGAAAAACTTTGCAGTACTAGCCCGCGCGGGCCACTGGCCTAAATCAGGTCTTCAGACCAGACGACAACATTCTTGCGAAGGCATAGTCTTCGCAACCAGAAACCCAGCACCTACCAAGCTTAAAAAGCTATTTGCTCCGAACTCGATTAACGGACAACGACTCCGTCGCTCCGGGCATTCCGCTATTTCGCCCGAGCGCGATTCGTTGCCGCTCTGGAGGCAAGCAAATGTCGCTGCGTATTTTGGAATCAATCGTCAGTACGAGCTTTGACGCAAAAAGCCGCGTGAAAATTTCCGTCGCACTTCAGCTCGCACTTTCTTTCACCGCCGCGGTCGCAGGTCAATTCGCCGCGCACGATCCGGGCGCTCGCGCGGGAACCGTAGACGCCGGCCAACCGCTCACATCCATCGCGCAAACAGGCGCGTCCAGCTATTTCACTGACGGGCTCGCGCGCTTTCAGGAAATTGACACGCCGCAAAGCGGACTCGGCCCACGATTCAACACCAACCAGTGCGCCAGCTGCCACTCGCAGCCCGCCGTTGGCGGAAGTAGCCCCAGCGCCACCGCATTTCCTTACATCAGCCAGAATCCGGAAACGCTTGTCTATAATTTGAACGGCGCGAAAAATGAATTGCCGCCGTTCATCACGCCCGACGGTCCCGCGCGCGAAGCACGCTTCAAATATTTTCTGAATCCGAATGGCTCGTTGAGTTCCACGCTCGATGGTGGTGTTCACGATCTGTACGTAATCACTGGGCGTTCCGATGCAGCAGGATGCAAACTTTCGCAGCCAGACTTCGAGCACAATCTCGCGCTCGGCAACGTGATTTTCAGAATTCCTACGCCCACATTCGGCGCGGGACTAATCGAAAATATTCCCGACGAAACAATTCTGGCGAACATGAACACGAATTCTCAGATAAAACAGAATCTCGGAATTTCCGGTCATCCGAATCGCAGCGGGAATGACGGCACAATTACGCGCTTCGGTTGGAAAGCGCAAAATAAATCGCTGGAGATTTTTCCCGGCGAAGCCTACAACGTCGAAATGGGCGTGACCAACGAACTTTTCACGAACAAGCGATCCAGTCCCGATGAAACCGGACTTCCGCCGGGCTGCCGAATGAATCCCCTACCCGAAGACAAAACAAATTTCTCCGCGTCCGGCGAATTAATTCCCAGCGACACGGTTGCCTTCGCAATGTTTATGCGCCTGCTCGCGCCACCCACTCCTTCCGCCACCGTTCCCGGCGGCGCCGATTCCATTTCACGCGGACGAAATCATTTCATCGCCGCAGGCTGCGCGCTTTGCCACACACCCACGTTGACAACCGGCCCATCATCACTCACGCCGTCATTAAGCAACGCGAATGCGAATCTTTATTCCGACTTACTGCTTCACCAAATGGGCGCAAACCTTGCCGACGGAGTTTCGCAAGGTGGCGCCGGCCCAAATGAATTCCGCACGGCTCCATTGTGGGGACTGGGCCAGCGCGCATTTTTCCTGCACGACGGCCGCACCACAAACTTGGTCGAGGCAATTCGCGAGCATCAAGGCAAAGGCTCTGAAGCGAACGCAGTGATCGCGCGCTTCCATTCGCTAACCGAACAGCAAAAACAAGATTTGCTGAATTTCTTACGGGCGCTGTAACTCGCGGCGCGGGAATAGAAGATGCTCTGCCTACATCTTCGGCGCTTGCACGTTAGTGTAATCGTATCTCGCCGATGAATGGCTGTTGCCACCCTCGCCGCCAACGTCGAGGTCTGTTTCCTGCTTCAGGATCAGCCCCCTCGATTTGGAAATCCATATCTGAGTATCGCTGGTCGCTAATTCGGTTTTGGTGTGCGTAGCAATCAGCACGGCATTTTCACCATTCACCGCTTCGTCGCGGACATATTTGCAACTTCCCGTCTTCGCATTCTCGCGCGCCTGTGCCACGTTATCTTTCTGGCGCTCAACTGAATTTGGTCTGGCCGCCCACTTGGCGTCGACCAGTATGTACAGCATTCCACCGACAGAAATAATTTCAGTGTTCCGCGGCTTGCCGTTCTGCACCGCTGCCTTCGTTTGCGTCATGTACATGTGGTACGGCGTTCCAACGTTTTTTTCCAGCGCGGCAAACATGGGCTGGCACGCATCACCCGCCTGTGGCGCGGCGCTCGCCGCGTATGCATGAATTGTGCCCATCTGTGTTTGTACGAACGAACTTGAACTCCAGACAGTGAAGAAAAGTGTCAGCGAAACAGCGAGTGTTCCGGAAATCGAAGGCGCAAAACTCTTTTTGAATTGCATGGCTGCTCCTAAAGCTCAAAATTGTAAATCGCAAGTTCACCGGCGCGTACGCTCACATCTTCGGAGCTTGAATATTGCTGTATTCGTAACGCGCGGACACGTGCGATTTCGGACGGCCTGCGCCAGTATCGATATCAGTTTCCTGCTTAACAATCAGGCCCTTCGATTTAGAAACCCAAATTTGATTATCGTGAGTTCCGATTTCAGTTTTGTTGTGTGTGGCAAAAAGTGCGGCGTTTTCGCCATTCACGGATTCATCGCGAACGTACTGGCAAGTCCCGGCCTTCGTCATCTTGCGAAGCTCTTCCTCAGCTTCCTTTTTATCCTCAGCTGAAACCGGGTTGGAAATCCACTTCCCATTCGCCAGTACATAGGTCGTCTCGCCAATCGAAATGGTTTCGGTGTTCCGCGCCTTGCCGTTCTGTGCTGAGCCGCCCGTCATCGTCATGTACGTGTGATACGGAGTAGTAAGGTTTCTTCCCATTGCCGCAAAAAGTGGTTGGCAAGCGTCGCCAGCTTGCGGCGACCCGCTCGTTGCGTATGCGCGAACCACATTCGCGGAAGGCTCGGCGAATGAACTTGAGGCAGTGATTCCCAAGAAAATTACCACAGCAACTCCCACAGTTTTCAAAATCACGCGCGCACATTTTGGATTAAACAGCATAGTCGCTCCCGGGGCCAAAGATAGTAAGTGACAAAACAGCCAACACAAATCCTACGCCTCGTGGCCTCGCCCGGCAACAGTTTCTCCGCCGTCCGGCCGCGTTCAGGTAGTTGCAAGCACGCCGCGGCACATCTTCCTTATAGCAGCGGTCAACTCCAGGCATGTCGCTTCCCCTCTGCCCGAGATCCAACCCTTCGAATCCAATTCAAATGATCCTCCGCGCCCTTTCTTCATGTATTTAGTACTAAGTACTATAGTTTTCTTGACATCACAGACCCGCCAGCGCTACCCTGAAACCCAGGGTCGGACGATCGCTTTGCTCTGTCGTTATCAATCGTCGGACCACTTCAAGAACGAGGGTTTACCCCGACGCAGGAAGGGCCGGAACCCGTATTATCTGGTATCCGTATGAATATAAAAACAAACGGGTTATAAGTCTTTTGTTTTGATACTGATGCGAAAAGGGCCTGAACTAACTACTTTGTTTTGATACTGATGCTCAAAACACGGGGGAGGGGGCGGGGTAACCAAATAGTACTGCCAAAATCGTCCTGCCCGACGCCATTATCGACAGGACAAACTCGGGCGATTCAGCAGCACCAACATTTCCATCGGTGCGGTTCGTCAATCGCAGTTGGCGCGAAACCGCGCGTTGAAATACAATGCAACACCTATGGCCAAACTAACTTTTTTGGGCGCAGCAGGAACTGTAACCGGATCAAAATATTTGGTGGAGGCAAATGGAAAGCGGTTGATGATCGACTGCGGACTTTTCCAGGGCAACACGGAATTAAAGCAGCGGAATTGGGCGCCGATGCCGGATGCAGCGTCAATCGATTGGTTGGTGCTGACGCACGCGCATCTGGATCACACCGGATGGATTCCCCGATTTTTGAAGGAAGGTTTCAAAGGGCCGATCTATTCCAACGCGCCTACAAAGGAACTTTGCGGAATCCTTTTGCCCGACTCAGGATATTTGCAGGAAGAAGATTCTCGCCGCGCGCAACAAAAGGGCTACGGCAACCACAAGCCCGCGCTGCCGCTTTACACCGAGGCCGAAGCGCAACAATGCTTGACAAGATTTGTTGAAAATTCGCGCACGGACTGGTTCACGATCAGTCCGGAGTTTTCCATCCGTCAACACGATGCCGGACACATTTTGGGATCGGCCAGCCTGGAACTCGCCATCACCGAAGGCGGCAAGAAAACTGTGGTGATGTTTTCCGGCGACATTGGACGTTATGGCGGACCAATCCTGAATAGTCCGGCGCCGCCCATCGCCGCGGACGTTCTATTGTGCGAGACAACCTATGGCGATCGCGATCATCCGCTTGATTCCCCTTACGACGAAATGGCGGAAGTCGTAAATCGAGTTGTGAAGCGCGGTGGAGTGATTGTGATTCCCGCATTCGCGGTGGATCGCACGCAATTAATAATGTACGTGCTCCACAAACTTGCGGTTGCAGGACGTATTCCGAAACTGCCGGTTTATGTGGATAGTCCGATGGCCATTAACGTCACAAGTTTCTATTTGAAGCATCCCGAAGAAAACAGCAAAGAATTCAACCAGGAAGTTTCGATGGACGATCCACTCGCGGTCCACACCGTGCATATGACGCGGACTTCGGAAGAGTCAAAGGCAATTAATAATGTAAAAGATCCGTGCATTATTATTTCGGCCAGCGGAATGGCGACGGGCGGACGCGTGCTGCATCATTTGGCGCAACGTCTACCGGATCCGAAAAACGCAGTCCTGCTTTGCGGATTCCAAGCCGAAGGAACCGGCGGGCGCGCATTGCAGGACGGCGTGAAAACTTTTCGCGTAATGGGACAAAGCGTGCCGGTAGCGGCGGAAATTGTGGATATGAAACAATTTTCTGCGCACGCCGGACAAAGTGAATTAGTGAAGTGGATTTCGGGATTTGCTGTGCCGCCTCGGCAGACATATTTAGTGCATGGCGAGCCGCAGGCAGCATTGGCGTTTCAGAAAATATTGAATGCGCGCTCAGGATGGAAAGCTGACGTGGCGGTGTATCTCCAGACTGTGGATTTGAACGGATAAAGAAGCGGCGGCGCATTAAGTTTGATTTGTGATTGCGTAACAGGTGTGCAACGGCCCTTCCGGAATCAGGGAAAGCAGGACCGCCGGTGCTGCTCACGTTGTTCATGTTAGAATGTGAGCAACAGAAGGAGAAGTCTGTGCGCACATTCGCACGTCTCGCCACCCTTTCCGGAATATTCCTTTTCATCATAGTGTCAACATTGTCCGCGCAGCGCGGCGGCCCTGTGGGGCTGCGTCATGAAATTTCCGGCAGAATCACGTACGACGTGGACAATTCGCCTATGCAAAATGTTCCGGTTCAACTAAGAACCGAAGCCGGTCAAATTGTGAGTACTACCTATTCAAGCCCCAGCGGGAATTTTAATTTCGAGGATCTTGCCGGCGGGACTTACGTTCTGACAATTGAAGTTCAGGGTTACGAAAGAGTGGAGAAAGAAGCGCGTCTGGTTTCGATTCCTTCGCTGACGGCAAACATCGCGCTGCACAAAACAGTTGGTGGAAGACCTGAGTTCGGAGACGCCGTCGCAAAAGGAGACGCTGTTTCGGCGCGCGAATTGGCCTTGCCGTCGAAAGCGCAGGAAGCGCTGGCAAAAGGTAAGGAACGGCTGTACCAGAAGCACGATCCCGCGGGGAGCCTTCCATATTTCCGCAGAGTGCTGGAAATATCTCCGGGATTTTACGACGGATATTATTTTGAAGGAATTGCATACACGCAGCAATCGCAACTGACCGAGGCGGAAGCAGCGTTTCGTAAAGCGATTGACGCGAGCGATCATCATTTTGCGGAACCGTGTTTCGCGCTTGCTTCCCTGCTGATAGACAAGAAACGGTTTGACGACGCGAGGGATCTGGCTCGCGAAGGGATGGCCGTCGATCCGAAAGCCTGGCGAGGATATTACGAGATGGCGCGAGCCTTGCTGGGCGAAGGGAAATTCGTCGAAGCGGAAACGAATGGACTGGAAGCGCGAAAGCGCAAAACAGATTTTCCGGGACTCTATTTGATTCTGGCGAACATTCACATCCAACTGCACAAAAATGAGGCAGTGCTGGAAGACGTGAACGCGTATTTGAGTCTGGAACCGGATGGACCCGCGAGCGAACAAGCGCGGACGATTCGGACTCAAATGGAAAAGGCGTTGGGGCATACTCCAACGACACCTGACAAATAGTCCGGCAATTGGCGTGATATTATTGATTGAAAGTTTGGGGGCGATCTATGCAGCGAGTCACACGTTTAGTTTTATTTTCCGCAGCACTTCTAATTTCTTCGTCTGCAGTTTTTTCGCAAGGCGGAATACCGGGAACAAATGTGCCGGGGAACATCAGTGGAACCGTCAACTACCATGACGGCAACAAACCCGCCGCACACGTGAAAGTAGAGATCCGAACGAACAGCGGCCAGTCCATCGACACCTATTTCACCGAATCGGACGGCAGGTTCAACACCCCGACCAT
>Ga0193726_1001452_pt1 | contig 18639 bp, 17 predicted proteins | sample H2c1metaG_FD_144928 | JGI IMG/M metagenome (GOLD analysis project Ga0193726, IMG submission 144928) | Soil microbial communities from a riparian zone of the East river system, Colorado, United States - H2c1 | ecosystem: Environmental > Terrestrial > Soil > Riparian zone | place: USA: East River... | reverse complement strand
CGCCCTCGCCGATGGGGGCTTCTCCGCGTGCTCAGCGAACGACAAAATCCGGCTCCCAGTCCTCAGCGGTGCACAGCTCGGATGCTTTGGGCGGAGCGCGTTTCGCTCCAGGCCAAATCATTGCAGGACGCTACCGGGTCGTCGCCTTGGCGGGGCGCGGCGGAATGGGCGAAGTCTACCGTGCCGAAGATTTGAAGCTTGGCCAAGTGGTGGCAATCAAATTTCTGCCGGAGTCTCTTTCAAACGACGCGGCCGCGCTGGCGCGATTTCACTCAGAAGTTCGAATAGCGCGGCAAGTTTCCCACGCAAACGTCTGCCGCGTCTTTGACATCGGCGACGTGGATGGAATTGCCTTCCTCACGATGGAGTACGTGGACGGCGAGGATCTGGCGTCGGTGGTGCGACGCATCGGACGCCTCTCTCCGGACAAAGCGATCGAAATTACGCGCCAGATGTGCGCGGGGCTCGCGGCTGCGCACGACCGCGGCGTAATTCACCGAGATTTGAAGCCGGCGAACGTAATGCTGGACAGCGCCGGACGGATCCGCATCACGGATTTCGGACTGGCGGGACTCGCGGCGAACATTCAAAGCGCTGAAATCCGAGCGGGTACTCCGGCCTACATGGCGCCGGAGCAGTTGGCGGGGTTGGAAGTCACGCCGCGCAGCGACGTCTACTCTCTCGGACTTATTTTCTATGAGCTGATCACAGGCAAACGCGTCTTCGACTCTAAGACGCTCGCGGAATTGATGGAAGTCCGTGAATCGGGCCGGATCACGACACCTTCGACGCTGGTGCGTGACCTCGATCCGGTGGTCGAGCGCGTGATTTTGCGCAAGTGGCGGCTTCTTTGCCCGGAGGCGACCCTCTGGCAGCCGCGCTTGCTGCAGGAGAAACGCCTTCGCCGGAAATGGTGGCAGCGGCCGGAACGAACGAAGGACTGCGGCCGCGGATCGCGGTGACGCTGCTGGCGCTCGCCTGCGTCGGACTTGTGGCTTACATGTTCATTTCCGACCGGACGAAACTGAACAACGTTTCGCCGCTCGAAAATCCGCCGGAAGTCCTGCTGGCGAAGTCGCGCGAAATTATCCGCCAGCTCGGCTACACCGTTCCGCCGCGCGATTTTACCTACGGTTTTGAATCGCGCGATGGTTATCTTGCTTACATCGCGGAGCACGACAAATCGAACTCGCGCTGGGCGGCGCTAGCAGACTCGCGCCCGGCCTCAACACTGTTCTGGTACCGGCAGAGTCCGCGTGAACTATTCCCTGCGAAATTCTTTACTTCGGAAGGCGCGGGGATCGTGATGGCGGACGATCCTCCGCTGGGCGTCAGCGGCATGATTTATTTGATACTCGATCCCGAAGGCCACTTGCTTCATTTCGAATCCGTTCCCCCGCAGAAAACTGCGATGGACTCCAGCGCGACAGCGCCGGCGCCAGACTGGGCGCCGCTTTTCGCAGCTGCGGGACTGAATCCGGCCGACTACCAGGAAACCGCGCCACAATGGACTCCGCTTTATTTTGTGGATGCGCGCGCGGCGTGGACTGGCATCCTGCCGGACAAATTGAAAACAACGGAGCGTATCGAAGCCGCCGCGTATCGCGGCAAACTCGCCTACTTCGACGTGGTTTATCCGTGGGACCGCCCGACGCGAGATCCGGCCTACGCAGGCGGCGGGCGAAGCAAAGTGATCGGTCTTGTTCTTCTGTCGCTCTTTATCTGCGTAGTGGTCGGTAGTATTTACGTCGCGCGTCAGAGCGTAAAGCAGAATCGCGCGGATGTGCGCAGCGCCTCACGCCTGGCGGCGTTTGTGCAAATAATTTTTCTCGCAAGATGGGCGCTGCGTGCACACCATCTTGAATGGCCGACCGAATTTGACGCGATCATCCTCGCTCTCGCCTGGAGCTTTCTGATCTATTCGCTGGCTCGAGTGCTGTACCTGGCGCTGGAGCCATTTGTACGCCGCCGCGATCCGCACACGCTGATTTCCTGGAGCAGACTGATGGCCGGCCAGTGGCGAGATCCATTGGTTGGCCGCGACGTACTGATCGGCGCGACGTATGGCGTGCTCCTGAGCATCTGGGAGAGCGCTGACAATCTTCTGCTGCCGCTGCTTGGGAGATTGCCTCCGGAGCCGAACACCTCGGCGTACGGATCGCTCCTCGGAGTGCGCCACGCGATTGGCCTGGTGCTCAACTACACTTGGATCTTCGTGCTTTACTCGCTGATGATCTTCTTTCTTCTGTTCATGATTCGGACATTCGTGCGTAAAGACTCGATCGCCGCCAGCATTATCGTTTTTCTCGGGGCGATTACAAACTGGGGCGGCGAATATCCGCTGGCTACGGTTCTGGCATCCGCGGTGATCTGGCTCTCGATTTACCTGATTCTGAGGCGGTTCGGCGTGCTGACGCTGGTGGTTGGCCTGGTTGTGCAGAATGTCCTCGTGGTATTCCCGATGACGACGCATCTTTCGCGATGGTATGCAAACAGCGCTTTGACCGGACTGTTCGCGATCCTGGCGCTCTCGATTTATGGCTTTTACATATCCTTGGCGGGCCAGGCAGTGTTTTCCGACGAACTATTCGAGAAATAGTCGATCGAAGCGCACCAGCAAGCGTGCCTTGCGATTGCCAAGCGTTAGCCGCCGGTTTGGCCTTGCCTCGGGCACAGCGCTCGCCGCACTCCGAGCGGCTAGACAGGGTCTGGTGTCAGTTTGGCTTCCGACTTCGGAACGTCCTGACCGGTCCCGAGTGTAAGCGCGGCTTCTTCCAGTTTGACTGCGAGACGAGCCATGCGCTCCAGCTCGTTGCGCAGCTCGCTCCATTCAGCGCCGCCCATCATCGCTAGGAAGTTGGATTGGACCGTTCGCCACAGCGGAATCGCGACCGCGAGCGCTTTTGCGCCAGATTCCGTCACAGATAAAAAGCGCTGCCGGCGGGCGGATCGCGGAGTGATGTCCAGAAATCCCTGCTTTTCAAGCAAGCGAAGGCTGCGCGTGAGCGTCGACTGGTCGAGCAGGAGAATGTCGCCGATGCGCGAGATTGCCACGGGCTGGAACTTGGCAACCGCGGTAAGAATGGCAAATTGAGTGGAGCGGATACCGGAAGGCTCGAGGCCCAGGTCGTAGAGGCGGGTCACGGCTCGGGCGGTACGGCGAAAGTTGAAGGCGGCGCAGGAGCCTGTGCCGGACAGGTCGAGGGAACGAGTAGGTCCGCTCTTGACTTGCATATACAAGTCAAGTATAACAGACCTTAAAGCTGAGTCAAGCCGGTGCTGCTTTACGGGGAAAAGGCTGTGGAAATTTCCCCTCGACCTTGTTTTGCAGCGGGAGTCCGGGAGGGTACCTCATGTCCATGCCATCAATCAGCAGCTCCGCCTTAGCCAGCCGCAGCCCGCAACTCTTGGCAGGCGTTCAGAGCAGATATCTGTGTTTCGGCCAATTTCAGGTTGACCTGCAGCGCGAAGAATTGATCAAGGACGGCGAGCGGATGCGTGTGCCGTCAAAGGTGTACCAGGTGTTGATGGCGCTGCTGGAGAAACCGGGCGAAGTGGTGACGCGTGAAGATTTGCGAATGCGCTTGTGGCCGGAAGGGACCTACGTCAATTACGACGCGAACGTAAACACCACAGTGAACAAGCTGCGGCTGGCGCTGGGCGATTCGCCCGATTCGCCGGCGTATGTAGAGACGATTCCGCGGCAGGGTTATTGCTTTGTAGGAACCATCGAACGGAAACAGGAATTAGCGAAGAGCACGAACGCCTCGGCGCAGCCATTGATGCTCACGGAAGCTGCGACGGGGCGCGCCGCGAACCCTGCTGTGGCTCCGGAACAGAAGATATTCGGGGCGAAACTGCCGGGAATTTTTTCGAACGGCTGGGCAGCGGCGATCTTAATGTCCGGCGTGCTCATCGGCGCTGGAATCGTGCTTTTCCTGCACCGCGCGTAGTAGCCCGTTACCGCCAATCGCTTTTGTCGGCGAAGAAAATCCGAACGAGGAGAAGCAACAGCGCGAGTCGCGGATTCCGCGCCCGGAGTCGCGTCGACGTCAGCCACCCGTTCGCCGCGAAGCGCAAGCAATCCTGAAGACCATGATTTTGGTTCGGGCGCGCCCAAAGGCCCGCTCGGGCGACAATTCCCCACATCCTCAGAATCGTAGCCGGTGCAGAGCAAAGCCGTGGCGGAGCGCAGACAGTCGGACGGCGGTCTTCCGGTCCGACCGCTTAGAGCAGGGAAGCGACCGATCACGGCCGGCTTCATTAAATTGCGTAATTCGTCATGAACCTAGAGCCGCAGTCTGCGCCGGCAAATTTCCGCGCAAGCCGAGCGAATCTGCGTTTTCGCGCATCGCGGCGATGCAAAATGCGATGTGCTCTTCGATCGGAATATTCAGCTCGGCGGTGCCGTTGCGAACGTCGTCGCGATTCACTCCGCGGGCGAACGCTTTGTCCTTCAGTTTCCTCTTTACCGAGTCCATCTCGAGGTCGAGAACGCTTTTCGAAGGGCGGACATAGCAGCACGCCGTAATAAATCCGGCGAGTTCGTCGCAAGCGAAAAGCGTATGTTCAAGCGGAGTTTGGCGCGGCGTGTTCGTGTAGTCGGCGTGGGACATGATCGCGCGGATGATTTCGTCGGAGTAACCCTTTTCGCGGAGAATCCTGGCGCCTTCGGCGGGATGTTCCTTATCCGGCGCGTGATCGTTGTTGGGAAAGCGCTCGTAGTCGAAATCGTGCAGCAGCGCGGCAAGGCCCCAGGTCTCTTCATCGGCTCCGTTCTTCTTTGCGTAGGCGCGAACGCAGGTTTCAACTGCCAGCATGTGTTTGCGCAGCGATTCGGATTGCGTGTATTCGCAGACAAGATTCCAGGCTTCTTCGCGGTTCGGCACTTAATACCTCCGTGACATCAGCACTTCGATTGGAACATATCATGTGTAGAAATCAAGAATGTCGCTGAAAGAGATCCCGCTGGCTTCGCTGCGCTTCGCTTCTTTTCACATTGATTTCAACCGAGACTGAAGAAGGATGCCCTGTCCGGTACGCTGGTTCGCGCTTACCTGCCTGGCGTTCATTTTATCGAGCCAAAATGCATATGACCTGAAAGATCGGCTTTACTCAAAACTTGCCACGCCGATCTGGAGAATTTCTCAGATGCCCAAAGGGCTCATCTCCCCGGATCAAACCGCCGCTCTGCACGCGCGGGAGATCGAAAGTACGAGTGACGATTTCTGGCCTTTCAAGCAATGGATCAGCAAAGGCGCCAGTAAATTTCCGGTTCGGATTGGTAAAAGAGGGTTGCGCCGAGGCGATCCGGTCTCCGGATTCGTCGGCATTGCTGGTGACACTCAGTGATTCCGGCGCAGCGGATCAGTATCACGGCCGGATCGATCGCATCGGAGAGAAGCGAATCACCGCGACAGAGCCTGTCCCCGACGGCTGGAAGCTATTGAAATTCAATTGCCTTACCTCGCTCCCCCCGAACGTCGGCGCAATCCGTTGGGGCAAGGACTCCTCGTCGAACCTGCTGGCGGTCGAAGTGCCCCAAGTGTCCGACGGCGAGCGGTTAGGTCCGTTTCGAGTCTTTGAAATCGAAGCTGCGACCCGGAAAGTTGGAAAGGAAACACGCCAAGTCGAGGCCAAAAGGGAATTTGCAAAGCTCCTCGGAGAGGAACTCGAGAATGCGGATGACGATTGCGTCCGCTGGCCTAAGACAGGTGAGCCACCCAAGCCGAAGCGCCCAGCCACGTTGTCTTACTAGACACAAAATGGTCGAAGGGCAGGACGCAATGCGAGTACGAGGAATGTGGTAGTTACGGGAACGACACACTAGGGGTTGTATGTGATTGGAGAACGCGGCGAAAACCCGAAGAGACAAGGCGAAAGTCAGGCGTAAATCAAGTCCTAGTCCCCCATTAAATTTCTAAAATCTCGTAAAAAATTCTTGACGGAACGCGGCGCTTCGGCCAGACTCCGTGACGCGCCAGTATCTGCCTTCCCCCAGAACGTTACTACGTTCCTCTCCTATCCGTACGCCGAACATCGTCAGCGAGGAGTACCGGTGTCTGCAAATACTGAAAAAGAGTCCTTGAACTCGTTAGAGATGGACAGGGAAGTCATCCGCTGCAAGACGTGCGGTCTTGTGCAGTACCGGACTCGCACGGGCAATTGCCGCCGCTGTGTGCGTGCATTGCCGCAGAGACTGGAGTTCCTGATCCCCCAGGCACCACCGCTGGAGGAGCAGGGCGAAGAAGCCGTTACCGACAAGTTCGCCAACCAGAAAACGGTGGAGAACATCGGACAACGGATCCGCCAGTTACGGGAATCCCGCTCGATGACGCAAAGCCAACTGCAGTCCAAGAGCAAGGTGTCGCGGTCCTATCTCTCGCGTATCGAGAGCGGACAGATGACGCCGAGCCTGGGCACGCTGGAAAAGATCAGCGAGGCGCTGAATGTCGGCCTGAACCGGTTCTTCATCCCGGAGTCGGACGGCGAAGCGCTGCTCGAGGATCCGTTCATCCAGGGGTTGCGGCCATTCCTGCAGCAACTGGACTGGGAACAATGGCAATCGATTTTGAAGCGTTTGCAGGCCATCAGCGATCACGTCAACGTGGCGCCGGTGAACCTCCGCCCTATCGGTAATCCGTCGCGGCTGCCGCAGCCCGCGGCGGTGTCTGGCGCGGGCCATCTTGGCCCGGTGGCCACGCACGCGACATCGCCGGCGTTCCACCATGCGCACGGGCATCCGCAAGGGTATCCGCTGCGGCGTCCTGGTGTGGCGTTCGGCGCTCCACGTCCGCTGGCCCGCTAGTTCGGGGCAGCCACGCAGATCGCTGCGCGCAAGGGCAAAATGGAATTTCACGGCAGGGGCGTGCTTCGGCGCGGCCCTGCCTTTTTTTTCGCTCACATCGAAGCCCGTTGGTGTCGGTCCGCGACTTCGCAAGAAGGATCGCGCCAGGGATGAGCCGCGGAGACCGGATTATCTGCGCCGCAGAGGATTCTAATCGCGGACGACGGCGACTTTGGCGGAAGGGACTTCAAGTCGCATGAGTTTGTGCGACTGGTCTAGAAGCAGAAGGATTTCAAGATCGCTGGTGTTCACGCGCAAGCCTTCATAGGTTTTTCCGTTGGACGAAGCTGACCCGGTGGATTCGATGGTGATGGTTCCCGGAGTGAGCTCCTGCGGAATCAAGACCGGCAGCTGCTGAACGCCTTTTTTATTCCAGTCATAGAGCCGCGCGAGAACGGCGTACTGATGGTAGAGATTGTTGTCGAGTACAGCGACCAAGGGCGCGCCGAATGACAAATCCTGTTCAAATGGCCGGGCGCCCTGCATCTCCAGAGTAATTTTTGCAATGCCATTGGCGAAAAGTATGTGCGCGCCGTTCGTTTTCTCGGCTTGCGAAGTCCAGTCGTAGGCGATGGGCGTGCCGTTTGATTGTAGCGTCAGATTGCCGCTGACCTTAGTGTCGCCCTTTTCCGTTTTGATGGTGGTGGTTCCGCGCGCGAGCCAGCCCGCGGCCGACGGCGCGATTTCAAAGTCTTCGTGGCCGATGGTTTTTCCATCAAGGATCAGAGAAAACTTTCCTTTGTCCTGCTGAAAAATGCCTGATTCGGATTTCTGCGCGCGAGCGCCCGCGAACCCGGCGAGCAGGCATAGAACAAATACGGCAAGAACGAAAAACGTCCTGCGTGAATTAGAATTTGTCATGCATTCCCCCAGCAATAGATAGAGTTACACGCTGCGCAGCTCCAGGACATGCAAAAGAACGCCGGTGTCGCTTGATGGAAACGGTTCGCCGCCAGGAAAAGCGCGGCGAATCTAAGGTTTTTCGGCGAGAAGGTGCGTGTCCGTGCTCGTGCCGGGGAAAATGCCGAGCCGAAGGATGTCGGCGACAACCAGCGACGGTTCACGGCCGCTGTCCACGCGGAAATCGGCCAGCTGATAGGAAGGAAGACGCTGCGCATGAAGCGCGCGGAAACTGGTTTCGTCGCGGAAGAGTGGACGCCCGGTCATGGTCATGCAGCGTGAAAGCAGTATCTCGACCGGCGTATCGAGCCAAATGACCGGAACAGCTTGCGTCTTCAGAAATTCGGGCGCGCCGGTCTGTGCGTACGTGCCGCCGCCGAGAGCCAGAACAGCTCCGTCGCGAAGTTCGAATGCCCGGCCGAGCGCCGCGCGAAGCTGTGCCGCCTCCAGCAAGCGAAACGCAGGTTCACCGTGGCGTTCGAAAAATTCCGTTATCTTCAGCCCGGATGCGTCTTCGATGCGCTCGTCGAGGTCTATGAACCTCCACGCAAGCTGGCGCGCGAGTTGAGTGCCGACGGTGGTTTTGCCGGAGCCCATGAAGCCGGCCAGCGCCACGATTGAAATGGCAGGAGTGCGAGTCACGCGAAAAGTTTAGTAGAGAGCAAGGCGGGACGCAAAGTTGGCCGGTTGTGTGCGGCGAATCTCTTTGGGGGGCGAAGCGTCGCGCCTCCCCCCAAAAAAAATGAACTGAAAATTAGTCGCGGCGCAGGATGCGAACGGTGCCGCTGAACGAAGCAAGGTCGACCTTCGCTAGCCCGCTTCCGACGGATCCGATGAGGCCTTTGGCATATTTTGATGCGCTGTGGCGAATGCCGTGCGAATCGGGCTTCAACAGAGCCTCGGCGCGATTGTCGACAGTGCCTGAAGAGGTCTGCGCGTTCAGGTCAAAAGAATCCGTACTGGAGAAACGAACTTCGACGAGGCCACGGCCACTTCGCATCGTGTAGATGCCCGTGCGGACGAAATCTCCATCGAAGAGGATATTCCCCGTGGTGGTAATCAGTGTCACGTTTTTCAGCGTCGGTTGCAGAATCTGGGCGTTCCCGCTGATCGTGCTGAAATCGAGCTTGCCGGCGCACTGCGTGCAGATGAGCGAACCGCCGGTGGTATGAACGATGATGTAACCGGAAACCTCTTTCAAGTGCACGTCGCCTGCGACACTCTCCAGTTTCATGTCGCCGAGAACCTGCTCGACGTAAATCAAGCCGGTTTGCGTCTTGATTTGCAGTTCGGTTTGCTCTGGAACGGTCAATTGAATATTTTCAGACAGATCCGATTCTTGCGCCGAGGGATCGAGAATGCTTGCTGTAACTTCGACGCGATCGTCGGCCTGTTCCATCTCAAGGCCGACCTTGTCAGAAGGCTGTGAAGCGGAAACAACGATTTCCGAATTCTTCCAGGACTTCACTTCAATGCGGCCATTTGCGACGTTCTGAATCATCACAACCGGATGGCCCTTGACGGTGAAATGCCTTTCGACCCTCTGGCCAGCCGCGAGGGAAGCGGCGGGCAGAAGCAACACGGCCGCGCCGAACATCGCGAGACACGCTGGAACGACCTTTTTGCGGATCGCGGAACGAACTAGCGAGCTGGGGATCATCTTAATTTACGCTCCTGCCGCGTTCCATCATCGCGGCCAAAATCTCTGCCTTCTGCTGATAGGCGGCGGACAAGTAATCACGCGCCATCTGATCGTTTGGATCTTCCTGCAGGCGCTTGCGGCATTCCTTGATGAAGGCATTCAGCTTGGCCAGATTTTCGCGGAGCGAGTTGTCTACGGGCGAGGAAGCGGCCGACAAGCTCGCAGGCTGTACCGGGTAAATGTTCCGCTCTTCCTGGTCCAAGGTGCTCGCAGTATCCGCGAAAGGCTCAGGATTTACGACGGCGCTTACAGGCTTCGCGGTGTCCGTCGTTTCGTTGACAGCGTGATCCACGAGTTTTTGCGTCATCTGAAAATAACCGGCCGCCACAACGAGGAGCGCGATGGCCGCAGTTGCAAGCATTCTGCCGCGAATCATCTGGCCAAATCCCTGCCACCAGGGAGCCGATTTCGCTCGTACGACATGATCATCAGACTCGTGAATGATCTTTTCGGCTTCCAACTGCGCGCGCAGGGAAATCCAAAGATGCGAGGGCGGTTCTACTTCCGCTGGGAGTTCATGCGCAATGGCGAGGATCTGCTCGAAATCCGCAATCAACGATGCGCAAGAAGCGCAACCGGCGACGTGACCACGAGCGGCTTCCGGCAGGGGCGAGAAGCCTTCCTGCTCGATGACCTGGGCGACATCCTTACACTGCATGGTTCTTCACTCTGCGAGAACTAAATTGCACCAGCTCCCGCTCTTTCCAAACTCTTGACCTGCAGCGCACAAACCAAGCGCCGCTAAAATTCTCTTGGCAGAAGCTGCTCGACGACCCCGGATTACGGCTAGTGTAGCTCAATCCCGGTTAGGCGTTTGCGCTTTCGCTTCCTGCCGTTCATGCCTGGCTTGATCGCGCGCGTCTTCTTGCAGCAGTTCACGCAAACGCGTTCGAGCTTTGTGCAACTGCGACTTCGAATTGCCTACCGAACATCCCATGATGTCGGCAATCTCGTTGTGCTCGTAACCCTGCACGTCGTGAAGCACGAATACCGTTCGGTAGCCCGGAGGAAGTTGCTCAACCGAGCGCTCCAAATTGACCCGATCCACCGCGCCGCTCAGTTTCAGATCCGGCGCGCCGATGTCCTTACGCGGGCCGCCCGTTTCTTCGTCCGGCTCAGTAGTCTCTTCCAGTGAAGCGGCGGGTAGGGACTTCTTGCGCAACCGCATCAGAACCACGTTGACCGTCATCCGATGCAACCAAGTGGAAAAGGCTGATTCTCCACGGAAGGTGCCGATTTTGCGGAACAGTTGCAGGAACGCTTCCTGCATCAGGTCTTCCGCATCGGCGGGATTGTTCACCATGCGCAGGCAGAGGGCGTACACGCGGCGGCCGTGTAACTGGTACAGAAATTCAAAGGCCGCAGCATCCCCGGCTTGAGCAAGGCGAATCGCTTCCGCTTCGGTCAGCGCAGCAGCAGGCTGAACAGCAACCGACTGCTTGGGCTTGGTTGGTCGTTTTTGGGCCAAAAGTCCAATAACGGCGCATCCAAAACGTCGGATGCACGGTATCCCCCTCGGAGTTGTCCCTTAGCAAGCGGAAGTTGCTCAATCTAGCAGGGTAAATCAGTGTGGAGAAAACCCTGTGATGCACCGGCACTCAGCAGCCCGCAAGGCCCTGTCATTCTCCCGCGACTGTGGCGATTCGTCTAGCGCGGATTGACGAGCCGCCGGCTTGGGGCCGGACTTGGCGATTAATGGCCAGTTTCCTGATTTGCAGATCGAAGCAGTTCAATTGCGGTTCCGGAAGCACGAAAAGGAAAGATTTCAGGCAAACATCGGTTTCTCGCAGGCAGGTATTCAGATCGAAGTGACCCGAATCCAGGGCCTGCCAAAGCGCGGGAATCTTCAACGAGCCCCCGGTTGCCAGCGCCTGGGCGCATTTGACAAAAAACTCAGTCTGCTCATCCACAATTTCCTCAAGAGTGCTGAGCTTGTAGAGAAATTGCGAACGCTCGGTCAGCAGGATGTGGCTGAGAAGATTGTTGTGGCGCGCGCGGCGTTGACCGGCTTCGCTTTGAAAATTCGCAGTTTCAAGAGGAGCCTGATTGGGGACAATCCCGAAGTGATGGGCGTATTGCCGCATCGCCTGCAAGACGGCGCTCATTTGATGAGCCAGACGGGCACAGGACTCGGCAGCCAAGGTGACTTCCTGGCTGGCTTGCGAAGAATCGCGCAATTTCCGGAAATTTAGGGCTTCGTTGAGGGCGTAGCTGAACGCGAGGTAGAAGTCTTCGAGGAGACGAGTGTGTACGGAAAAAAACTCTGCTTTCTCGAAAGGCAGGAAAGCGCGCCAATCTTGCTGAACAGAGTCATACCTGCGGAGTAGGGCGCGGGTATTCACAGTGCTCTCCCAAGAAACCAGTGTAACGCAACGCTGATTCGAAAGCATACTGCTTTGTTGCGGCAAGCTCGTCAAGGCCGTTATACTCGCCGTTTATTTCCAGAGAGTTGAGGACGCCAGCATTGCAATTCGAGCCGAAGGACCAATTTGAGCAGCGGCAAAAGAAGCTCGAGAAGATGGTCGATGCGGGCCACGCCGCCTATCCGCATGAGTTTCGCTGGACCGCTTCGCCAGCCGAGCTGGCCGCAAGATACGCCCAAGCCACTGCCGCTCAACTGGAAACGGATAAAGTAGAGGCGAGAATCGCCGGGCGCCTGGTTTCTTACCGGCTCATGGGCAAAGCCGGGTTCGCGCACCTGCAGGGTGGCGGCGGGCGGCTACAAATCTATGTTCGCAAGGACGCCGTCGGGGACCGGGGATTCGAGCTATTTCACCTCCTGGACCTGGGCGACTTGATCGGCGCAAGAGGTCATCTGTTTCGAACGAAAACGGGCGAACTCTCGCTTTGGGTGGATGAGCTGACGCTCCTGTCGAAAGCGCTGCTTCCTTTGCCCGAGAAATTCCACGGTTTGACCGACGTGGAGTTGCGCTATCGCCAGCGGTATTTGGATTTAATCGCCAATGACGACTCGCGCCGCGTATTTCTGACGCGCGCAAAGATCGTGCAGGAGTTGCGGCGCTTCTTCGAGGACCGGGGATATATCGAAGTTGAAACGCCGATGATGCACCCGATTGCCGGAGGCGCGGCCGCAAAGCCGTTTGTTACCCATCACAAGACGCTCGATATCGATTTGTACCTGAGAATTGCTCCGGAGCTCTATCTGAAAAGGCTGGTTGTCGGAGGATTGGACCGCGTTTACGAAATCAACCGCAACTTTCGCAACGAAGGGATCTCCACGCGGCACAATCCTGAATTTACGATGCTGGAGTTTTACGAGGCATACAGCAACTACAAGGATTTGATGACTCTCAACGAGGAATTGCTCGCTCAGCTGGCGACAAAGATTACTGGCTCGACCATAGTGAAGTTCGGGGAAGTGGAGCTCGATTTTGGGAAGATTGAGCGGCTCACGATGCGCGAAGCGATTCTGAAATTTTGGCCGCCCAATGCGGGCACTGCGCCGACGCTTGATGATCTGGCTGCCCCGGGGGGTTCGAAGGCTGCAACCGAACGATACAACGCTTGGGCAAAACCGGCCGGCGCCCCTTACGCTGCGTCGAAGGGCGATCTGAAGGACGGGGAGTCAACCGGCCTGCTGTTCGAGACTATGGCAGAAAGCAAGCTGGTGCAGCCGACAATTCTCTACGATTTCCCGACTGAGATTTCGCCGCTTTCCAAGCAGAAGCCGGAAGACCCTACCTTAACCGAGCGCTTTGAGATCTATATTGCTGGCATGGAGATCGCGAATGGATTTTCCGAGTTAAACGATCCTGCCGAGCAGGAACGCCGCTTTCTGGAGCAGATCGCTAAAGGCGGCGAAGAAGCCCCGAAACAGCTCGACATGGATTATGTCCGCGCGCTCGCGCACGGCTTGCCTCCAACGGCCGGCGAAGGTATCGGCATCGACCGGCTCACGATGGTGCTTACTGACTCGCATTCCATACGCGACGTCATCCTTTTCCCGCAACTGCGTCCCGAGGCGCAACATCAATCCGAGACAGAAACCGAAGGGTACGGCGGGTAGGGGCGTGTTTTTCTGATGCGATTTGAATGGTTCGTCGCCAAGCGCTACTTGCGTTCGCCGAATCGCCCGGCGGTGCTCCGCCTGGTGACCGCATTCAGCGTTTTGGGAGTTACCGCGGGCGTTGCAACGCTGGTGATCGCTTTGGCGATGAACACAGGTTTTCGCGAGACTCTGCAGGATCGTCTTCTCGGAGTAACTGCTCACATTTCACTTACGCGTCCAGGATCTGGCGGAATCCACGAGTACGAATCGCTGGCCGCCAAACTGTCTAAAATTCCGGGTGTCAAAAGTGTCACGCCGGCCGTGTATCAGACGGTCTTGATGACCTTTGGCGGCGAGTCACGCGGAATCGTCGCGAAGGGAATTGACCCGGAACGCGAAGAAACCGCGGATGAAGCGCTGCGAAAACTTTCTGCCGGCAAACTTGATTTCGAGAAAGATCCCGACGGCATAGACGCTTTGCTCGTAGGCAAACAACTTGCCGACGAATGGAAGGTCGCTCCCGGCGACTACGTAACCGTTACGAGTCCACAAGGGAGGTTGACGCCTTTCGGATTGCTTCCGCGCACGCGGAGATTTCGCGTGGCCGGGATTTTCGATTCCGGCTTCTACGACTACGATGCGAACTGGTGTTTTTTGAAAATGGACGCAGCGCAGGCCCTAGCGGGAGCAGCCGATGTCGTCAACGTATTGGAGTTTCGACTGCAGAACCCGGAAACCGCGCCTGCAATTGCGCAACAAATCGAACAGCAAGCGGGAACCGGATTCGCAGCGTCCACCTGGATGGAGCAGCAGAGCGCGCTGTTTCGTGCGCTCCGTCTGGAACGGCTGGTCACTGCGATTTTCATCGGCCTGATCACTTTGGTTGCCGGGCTGAATATCCTGGTGGTCCTTTCCATGACGACCGGGCAAAGGACATTGCGGTCTTGCGTTCCTTGGGATCGACTTCCAGCCAATTGCGGAAGATATTCCTCTGGCAAGGCTTCGCAATCGGCCTCAGCGGCACGATTCTGGGCCTGATTCTGGGCTACGCGTTTGCCCTGGTCGCTGGCAGATATCAATTGATACCTCTTGATCCACAGGTCTACGCCGTGCCTTATGTGCCGTTTCACCCCAGCCTGATGGATGGGGTGTGGATTTCGCTGATCGCAATGGGAATTTCGCTTCTCGCGACGTTGGTTCCGGCCAGGGCGGCGGCGAGGCTGCTGCCCGTGGAAATCCTTCGTTTTGAGTGATTTAACTCTAAAAGAACGATTTGGCGTTTGGCCCCCTGGTTGCACTTCTCTAAGATTAGAATCTGGTGACGACGCACTTTGCGGGCGAGGCCCATTCTGCAACGCTTGGGTAGTAGCGTAAGTCATTGATTTAACTAATGTTATCTGTTTCCCGAAATGGTCCCTGTTCAAGCCAGTTTTTTCGGGAGTCCGGATGGACATAAAAGGGAACCCAACCTCCGTTTGCTGGGTGGAGGGTTTCGACTTGAGGATTGGAAGCCTCTTTTCGCATCTAATTTCGTAGCCAGTGAACAAGAAAAGCCGGAGACCCATAAAATATTCGGCCAACGATCACCATGAACTCTCTTGGATCCAATTCGACGCCAGGCACCGGTCAACAGACGCTCGATTCTGACGCCGGCAAGAAAATCGTGCTCGAAGCGCGTAGTCTCGGAAAAATTTACGGTCAAAACCAACGCAGCTTAACTGTTTTTCAACAAGTGAATCTCGCGTTACTGGAAGGCGAGATGGTCGCAATCGTAGCGCCGTCCGGCGCCGGCAAGAGCACGCTTTTGCATCTGCTTGCGACGCTAGACACGCCAACAAGCGGCGAGATATACTTCGAAACGAAACGAATTGAAACAAATGATGAGGCGGCGCTTTCGAATTTTCGAAATTGTGCTGTCGGGTTTTTGTGGCAGAGGCATCAGCTGCTGCCGGATTTTACGGCAGAAGAAAATGTAGCGATGCCGCTGCTGTTGCGGGGGGAGTCTATTTCGAGAGGTCTTGAGAAGGCTCGAAATTGGCTCAAAGAAGTGGGTCTGGCCGACCGTGCCAGCCACCTCGCAGGCGAACTTTCCGGAGGGGAACAGCAACGCGTAGCGATTGCCAGGGCACTCGTCACCAGGCCGCGCGTGTTGTTGGCGGATGAACCAACGGGAGACTTGGACGAGCGGAATGCTTGGGCTGTTTTCGAGTTACTGGAACGGTTGCACCGCGAGCACAAATTGACGTCGCTCATCGCGACTCACAATCTGGCGCTCGCTGAGCGGTGCGACAGGATTTTGGGACTGGAACACGGCGTACTGCAGACTCGCAAAGGCTAGACCGGAAGTTACCCCGGTAAGTCCTGAGCGTCAGGGACCCAAAGGGAGAAACGAGCTAACGTGTTTGAACGCTACACGGAAAAAGCGCGGCGCGTCATCTTCTTTGCGCGGTATGAAGCAAGCCAGTACGGAAGCCCGTACATTGAGACCGAGCACCTCTTGCTCGGCCTCATGCGCGAAGATAAAGCCCTTGCTAATCGTTTTCTGCGGCAACAAGGCTCGATTGAATCCATTCGGAAAGAGATTGAAGCGCGGATCACCATCCGCGAACGCATCTCGACGTCGGTTGAAGTCCCGCTCAGCGCGGAATGCAAGCGCATCCTGAACATGGCAGCGGAAGAAGCAGAGCGGCTGGGCGTCAAGCACGTGGCCACGGAACATTTGTTGCTGGGAATTCTGCGCGAGGAAAAGTGTTTCGGCGCGGAAATCTTAATGGAGCGAGGACTGCGTCTGTCTGCACTCCGCGAAGAACTCGCGCGCACTTCTGGCGAAAAGCCGGCGGCTGCACGTCCCAAAGAAACGTCGCTGCTCGCTGAATTCAGCCGCGACCTCACGCAGGCTGCGACCGAAGGAAGCCTTGATCCGCTCGTTGGCCGTGAAGGCGAAGTCGATCGTGTTATTCAGATTCTTTGCCGCCGCACGAAAAATAATCCCGTGCTCATCGGTGAACCGGGCGTTGGGAAAACGGCAATCGTCGAAGGCCTCGCGCAGAAAATTTCCGATGGCGACGTCCCTCCCTTCCTCGCCGACAAGCGAATCCTCTCCCTGGACCTTTCCCTCATCGTCGCGGGAACAAAATACCGCGGGCAATTCGAAGAACGTCTCAAAACCATCATGAAAGAACTGATGGAGAGCCAGAACTCGATCATCTTCATCGATGAGTTGCATACGCTCGTTGGCGCGGGCTCGGCCGAAGGTTCGCTCGATGCGGCTAATATTTTGAAGCCGGCACTGTCGCGGGGCGAAATTCAGTGCATCGGCGCCACCACGCCGGGCGAATACCGCAAATCCGTTGAAAAAGATCGTTCGCTCGAGCGCCGTTTCCAATCCGTGAAGGTTCCCGCACCGAATGAAGAAGAAGCCGTGCTGGTCTTGAACGGCGTGCGTGAACGCTATGAAAAGTTTCACGCCGTCAGTTACACCGAAGAAGCTCTGCGTTACGCCGTCTATCTTTCGAACCGCTACATTCCAGATCGTTTTCTGCCGGACAAGGCCATCGACTTGGTTGACGAAGCCGGCGCTCGCGTAAAACTGCGCCAGGCCACCGTGCCGGAAGAAGTCAGCGAAGTGCAGAAGCGCGTGAAGTTCATCACCCATCGTATGGAAAGCGCGATTGCGGCCCACGAATTCGAGAAAGCGCGTTTTTATTCCGAAGAAGAGCGCAAGGAAAAAGAAACTCTGCGCGGCCTGCGCGACCGCTACAAGCTTGACGATGCCACCACTGGTGTTGTTACCCGCGAAGACATCGAAGAGGTGGTTTCCCGCTGGACCGGTGTTGCGGTCACCTCCATCAAGGAAGACGAACAACAGAAACTTTTGCGCATCGAGCCCGAACTTCACAAGCGCGTCATCAGCCAGGACAAGGCCATCACCGCACTAGCCCGCGCGATACGTCGCAGCCGGGCTGGACTGAAATCGCCCGCGCGCCCCGTTGGTTCTTTTGTTTTCCTTGGCCCCACTGGCGTCGGCAAAACGGAAGTTGCGCGCCGCCTGGCGGAATTTCTTTTTGGCTCCGACAAATCTTTGGTGCGCTTCGACATGTCGGAATTCATGGAAAAACATTCTGTTTCCAAGCTGATCGGCGCGCCTCCAGGCTATGTCGGCTATGAAGAAGGTGGCCAGCTCACAGAACGCGTGCGCCGGACGCCATATTCGGTTATCCTCTTGGACGAAATCGAAAAGGCTCATCCAGACGTTTTCAACATCCTGCTTCAAGTCTTCGAAGACGGACAGTTATCGGATGGTTTGGGCAATACGGTGGATTTCCGGAATACGATCATTATCATGACCTCGAATCTTGGCGCGCGCCATTTGCAAAAACGCACCGGGATTGGCTTCCAGGGCGGCACCGATGAAGCCGGTGCGAAATCCATGGAAGACATGGTAATGAACGAAGTGAAGCGGGCGTTCAATCCGGAGTTTCTAAACCGGTTGGACGAAATAATCATCTTCAATCCGCTCGGTGATGAGGATTTGCTCCGTATCATCGACTTGCTCGTGGGCCAGCTGAACGACACGCTGATTCACCGGCAAGTGCAGGTTGTGCTGTCACCGGAAGCCAGTCAGTGGATTTTGGAGAAGACGTGCGCGGACCGCAGCTACGGTGCGCGGCCGTTGCGCAGGGCTCTTCAGAAATATGTGGAAGACCCGCTCTCTGAAGCGCTGATTCAGGGAGGAATTCAAAGGCCTGCGACGCTGCAGATTTATGTCGCAGGGGAAGTCCTTGCGTTCCGCCCGGTGGTCGAGGCAACCCCGGTCATTCACTAACGAATCTGACACCAACACGCGTTGCTGCCCGTCAGCTATGCGCACGGCCGGCCCATTGCATGTGTGACCGCGAAGCGGTCATTCCACGCGTGACCTTAAATCGGTCAACATCGGGTTAGGCGGGAGAAGAACAACTTGGTTTTGGGGGCGCGGCCTTGATCGTGTCAATGGCCGCTTATAGAAAAGTTTGTTCTCCGTTTGGGAATTTTCCAATCTTGGGTTTGGGTCTTGTCGCGATACTCTTGTGCCTCGCGGACGCCCGGCCTCTCGCTGCGGAAGACGGTTCCCGTTCGGGGGCAGCGGCGTCTTCGGATAGTTCTTCGCCCTCGCAATCATCCATCCCGGCAGCTTCTTTT
>Ga0193726_1001451_pt1 | contig 18642 bp, 17 predicted proteins | sample H2c1metaG_FD_144928 | JGI IMG/M metagenome (GOLD analysis project Ga0193726, IMG submission 144928) | Soil microbial communities from a riparian zone of the East river system, Colorado, United States - H2c1 | ecosystem: Environmental > Terrestrial > Soil > Riparian zone | place: USA: East River... | reverse complement strand
GGTGCATCACGCGCGCCAGCAGGCTGAAGGCGGCGAGCCCGAGCATCGCCATGCCCAGCCCGACCATGACACGGAATGACCAGAACACGATCAGCACCGGCGGCCATTCCTTGCGGTCGACCGAATCGAGGCCCTTGAGCGGCGCGTCGAGCGAATGTTTCAGGATCAGCGACGATGCCTTGGGGATCTCGACGGCGTAAAGCGTCTCGGCCTTGGCCTCGTCGGGCCAGCCGAACAGGATCAGCGGCGCGCCGTCGGTGTAGCTCTTGAAGTGGCCTTCCATGGCCATGACCTTGACCGGCTGATGCTCGAGCGTGTTCAGCCCGTGCTGGTCGCCCGCCAGGATTTGCAGCGGCGCCACCACGGTGATCATGCCCATGGCCATGGAGAACATCACGCGCGCGCCCTCCATGGCAGCGTCTTTGGCGCGCCCGCGCAGGAGATGCCAGGCGCCGACCGAGCCCACCACCAGCGCCGTCGTCAGGTAGGCCGCGAAGACGGTGTGCACGAGGCGATAGGGGAAGGACGGGTTGAAGACGATGGCGAGCCAGTCGGCCGGCACGAACTGGCCGCCGGCGTTGGTGGTGTAGCCGACCGGCGTCTGCATCCAGCTGTTGGCGGACAGGATCCAGAAGGCCGAGATGAAGGTGCCGACGGCAACGGCCAGCGTGGCGGTGAAATGCAGGCCGCGGCCGACCTTGTTCATGCCGAACAGCATGACGCCCAGGAATCCGGCCTCGAGGAAGAAGGCCGTCAGCACTTCGTAGGCCATCAGCGGGCCCACGATCGGCCCCGCCCGATCGGAGAACACCGACCAGTTGGTGCCGAACTGGTAGGACATGACCAGGCCCGAGACCACGCCCATGCCGAAGGTGAGCGCGAAGATCTTCAGCCAGTACTTGAACAGGTCGAGATAGACCTGGCGGCCCGTCCACAGCCATAGCCCCTCGAGCACGGCGAGATAGCTCGCAAGCCCGATCGTGAAGGACGGAAAGATGAAATGGAACGAAACGGTGAAGGCAAACTGCAGCCGGGCCAAGAGGGTTGCGTCGAGAGCTTCGAGCATGGCGGTCACCTCACGCCGGACATTCTATCCTAGCCGAAGGCGTCGAACACCCCGGTAATGGTGTCGCGCGACAGACTGGCCCTGAGGCAGGTCTCCAGCAGCGCGCGCGCCTTCAGCGGATTGAGACGCCCGCCCCAGATCAGGCCCGCCTTGCGCAGCGCGATCTCCGAGCTCGGGCCGGCGTAGGTCTGTCGCAGCATCGGACCGCCGCCGGCGCGCGGCGAAACCACCGTCGGCATCGCCGCTGCCAGGCGGACAGCGATATCGGCCATGCGTTCGGGCGTGTGGCCGCCGCCCATCGCGGCCAGCACCGCGCCGCGATAGCCCAGCCGATCGGGAGCGCCCAGCATCGCCTCGATCAATCGACCGGGCTCGTCGAGGCCCATCCACAAGAGCGCCACCGGCTGCGCCGCGCCGCTCGCGAGATTGCCGATCTTCGAACGCGCCGCTTCGATGGCATCGCGTACCGGCAGGCTCATCGGCACGACGCGATCCTCGACCAGGGCGGCCAGCGGTCCGGTCTGCGGCGAGGCAAACGCATCGAGCCGCGTCGGATGGACCTTCAGCACGTCGGCGGCGGCATAGACCTCGTCCAGCATCACCGCCAGGACGCCCAGCGCCTTGGCGTGCGCGCGCACCCAGGGATCGCAGGCGACGCGCACGGCGGCCAAAAGATTGCCCGGCCCATCGGGCGAGGTGAGCGCGGGATTGCGCATGGCCGCCGTCACGATCACCGGGATGTCGAGATCGAGCAGCAGGTCGAGCAGGAAGCCGGTCTCTTCCAGCGTGTCGGTGCCCTGCGTCACCACGACGCCGTCGGCCTTCAGCGACCTGATCTTCGCCGCCAGTTCATGGATCTGGTCGAAGGAGAGCGAATGACTGCCGACCCGCGACACCGTCTCGGCCTCGACCTCGGCCAGCTTGGCGAGCAGCGGCACGGCCGCCACCAGATCGTCGGCGCCCAGCCCCATCTGCATGGCGCCCGACGCGTCGGGCCGCGTGGCGATGGTGCCGCCCAGCGCCAGGATGTGAATACGCGGCTTGCTCATACGCCCAACCTCAACGACTTGAAGAAACGCTCGACTTCGGGCGTGCGCAGCGAATCCGCCGGGCCCAGGCAGGCGAGCGACACGTAGCGCCTGCCCTTCAGCAGCACGAGCTGGCGCAGCATGCTGCCGCCCGCGACCGACCCGATCGATTCGGCCGCGGGGGCGCCCAAGACCTCGCGCCAGTCGATCTTGGTCCATTTGCCGCCGGCAAGACGCTGCGCGCGGTCGTCGAGCACGGATTGGAGATTGAGTTTCGGCTGGCTCACATCGACATCGGCCGGATAGAGCGCGGTCTGCGCCACGAGCGAGAGGCGGCGATAGTCGAGGCTGTAGGAATGGTAGACGAACTTCGCGCCACCCGGCGATACAGTGTCGATCAGCTTGTAGACGGGCTCGCCCGGCATATCGACGATGAACGCATTGTCGGGACCGCGCACGGCGTACCAGACGGACTGCGGCGCCTGGGATGGCGGCGGGGGCTGCTTCAGCTGGGCCTGCGCGGCCGTTGCCGCCATCGCCAACGGCAAGGCGACGAAGCCCCTTCTCGCAAGCGTCATTCGGCGGCGCGGCCGTAGCCGAACTTCTCGCGCGCCTCGGCCTCGCTGTAGTAGCCCTTCGCCACGTCGCGAGCGATCGCCTCGGGCTTGCGCTTCGCCGGATCGCCGAAGCCGCCACCGCCCGGCGTCGACACGCGCACCACGTCGCCGACGCCGATTTCGATGTCCTGGTCCTTGGACAGATGCGGCGGCTTATAGGTCTTGCCGCCCTGGCTCACGGCCACGGTATTGACGCCTCCTGCCGCGCCGCCCAGGACGCCCTGCGGGCCGGTGCGGCCATGGTCCATCACCATCGAGACACGCGCCTCGCCGCGGCGCAGTTTTATGGCGTAGTTGATGCCGAAGCCGCCGCGGAATTCGCCGGCGCCGCCCGAGCCTTCGCGCAAGGAGAATTCTTCGAACAGCACGGGATAGAACTGCTCCAGCACTTCGACCGGCGGCATCTTGGAGATGCCGATGGTCGAGCAGCCGTTGCTCAAGCCGTCGCCGCCCTGGAAGCCGCCGTATCCGCCGCCGGTGAAGAGATACATGATGTAGCTGCGATCGCGCTCCGGATCGTAGCCGCCGACGCCGAGATTGCCCGAGGTGCCGGCGGGTGCGGCAAACAGCAGATCGGGGATCGCCTTGGTGAGGGCCGCGAACACCGCCTCGGCGATGCGCTGGCTCACCTCGGCCGCGCAACCCGACACCGGTCGCGGATAGTGGGCGTAAAGGAATGTGCCCTCGGGCTCGACGATCTTCAGAGGCTCGAAAGTACCGGCATTGATCGGCACGTCGGGGAAGATGTGCTTCACCGCGAGATAAATCGCCGACTTGGTCGTGGCGATGACGCTGTTCATCGGCCCGCGGCAGGGCGGGCTGGAACCCGTCATATCAAAGAGAAGATCCTCGCCCTTCTTGGTGATCTTCATCTTGATGGTGAGCGGCAGGTCGACCACGCCGTCGCTGTCGACCTGCGAGGTGGCCTCGTAGACGCCGTCCGGAATGTCCGCGATCTTGGCGCGCATCTGGCGCTCGGCGCGGTGGCGCATCTCGGCGATCGCCTGGCGCGCCACCTCGGCGCCGTAGCGGTCGATCAGGGCGGTCAGCCGCACCTCGCCTGTGGTGAGCGCGGCCGCCTGCGCCTTGATGTCGCCGATGCGCTGATCGGCGATGCGGATGTTCGACAGGATGATCGACAGGATCTCCTGGTCCATCACGCCCTTTTTCCAGAATTTCACCGGCGGCAGGCGCAGCCCCTCCTGCTCGACTTCGGTGGCGCTGGCCGAGAAGCCGCCCGGCACCATGCCGCCGACATCGGGCCAGTGGCCGGTATTGGCCAGCCAGGCGAACAGCTCGCCCTTGTAGAAGAACGGCTTCACGAACCGCACGTCCATCAGATGGGTGCCGCCGAGATAGGGATCGTTGACGATGAACACGTCGCCCGGATCGACCTTGCCGGCATAGTGCGATTTCACGCGATCGATCACCGCCCGGCTCGAGAATTGCATGGTGCCGACGAATACCGGCAGGCCGAGCTCGCCCTGGGCGATCAGCGAGCCGTCGGTGGCGTCGTAGATGCCGTCGGAACGGTCCATGCCTTCGGAAATCACCGGCGAGAAGGCCGAGCGCACGAAGGCCAAGTCCATTTCATTACAGACCTGGATCAGGCCGTTCTGGATGACAGTAAGCGTAACGGGGTCGAGGTTGGACATGGCAGCAATGACTAGCACAGCCCCCGGGGTCCTGCGCTATAATCGAACCCTGCTCCCCGCCCCTTTTTGGATGGACCGCCCATGAATGCGCCACATGGCCTATCGGCCGATGCGGACACTCTCAATTTGATGAAATTCGGCATCGGCCAGCCGGTGCCGCGCCAGGAAGACCCGACCCTGCTCAAGGGCCAGGGCCGCTACACCGACGATATGAATCTGCCGAACCAGGCCTATGCCGTAATGGTGCGCAGCCAGGTGGCGCACGGCGTGCTGAAGGGCATCGATAGCGAGGAAGCGAAGACGATGCCGGGCGTGCTGGGCGTGTGGACCGGCGCCGACCTGAACGCGGCGGGCTACGGTCCGCTCAAGACCCTGATCCCGGTGCCCAACCGCGACGGCTCGCCGATGAAGATGCCCGTGCGCCATTCGCTGGCCACCGACAAGGTGCGCTTCGTCGGCGATCCGGTGGCCTTCGTCGTCGCCGAGACCCTGGCGCAGGCCAAGGATGCGGCCGAAGCGGTCATGCTCGACATCGACGCCCTGCCGGCGGTCACCGACGCGCGCGAAGCGGCCCAGCCCGGCGCGCCGATCGTGTTCGACGACGCGCCCGGCAATATCTGCGTCGACTACTATTACGGCGAGACCGAAAAGGTGGCCGAGGCCTTCGCCAAGGCGGCCCACGTCACGCGCCTGCGGCTGGTCAGCAACCGCATCGTCGTCTGCGCCATGGAGCCGCGCTCGGCGATCGGCGAGTACGACGCCAAGAGCGACCGCTACATCCTGCGCGCCGGCAACCAGGGCGCCTTCGGCCTGAAGCATCAGATGGCCGATCTGTTGAAGATCAAACCGGACCAGATGCGCGTGCTGACCGGCAATGTCGGTGGATCGTTCGGCATGAAGGGCTCGCCCTATCCCGAATATGCCGGGCTGTTCCACGCCTCCAAGATCCTGGGTCGGCCGGTGAAATGGACCGACGAGCGCTCGGGCAGCTTTTTAAGCGACCAGCACGGCCGCGATCACGATTTCGACGGCGAGCTGGCGCTCGACAAGGACGGCAAGTTTTTAGCCGTGCGCCTGACCGGCTTTGCGAATGTCGGCGGCTATCTCGCCAATGTCGGCCCACTGATGGGATCGATGGGCGTCACGCGCAATCTCGCCGCCATCTACCGCACGCCGCTGATCGAAGTGGCGACCAAGGTGGCCTTCACCCACACCTCGCCGATCGGCGCCTATCGCGGCGCCGGCCGGCCCGAGGCCAACTACTTCATGGAGCGGCTGATCGACACCGCGTCGCGCGAGATGGGCATCGACAGCGTCGAGATGCGCCGCCGCAACCACATCCGCCCGGAGGAGATGCCCTACAAGACCGCGTCGGGCACGACCTACGACAGCGGCGAGTTCACGACGCTTCTGGACAAGGCGCTGAAATTCGCCGACGTCGCGGGCTTCGCGGCGCGCAAGGCCGAGAGCAAGGCGCGCGGCAGGCTGCGCGGCGTGGGTATCGGCGACTATCTCGAAGTCACGGCGCCGCCGATGAAGGAGATGGGCGGCATCCGCTTCGAGCCCAACGGCGACGTCACCATCATCACCGGCACGCTGGATTACGGCCAGGGCCACTGGTCGGCCTTCGCCCAGGTGCTGACCGAGAAGCTCGGCATCCCGTTCCATCGCATAAAACTGATCCAGGGCGACAGCGACCTCTTGATCGCGGGCGGCGGCACCGGCGGCTCGAAGTCGATCATGGCGAGCGGGGCCGCGATCGTCGAAGCCTCCGACAAGGTGATCGACAAGGGCAAGCAGATCGCGGGCGTGGCGCTCGAAGCCTCGGCGGCCGACATCGAGTTCAAGCTCGGCCGCTTCACCATCGTCGGCACCGACCGCGGCATCGGCATCATGGAACTGGCCGGGCGTTTGCGCGGCGGCATGAAGCTGCCCGAGGGCGTGCCCGACACGCTCGACGTCAGCCACGTCCACGAAGCGGCGCCCTCGGCCTTTCCCAACGGCGCGCATATCGCCGAGGTCGAGATCGATCCCGACACCGGCTGGGTCGAGGTGGTGAAGTACACCATGGTCAACGACTTCGGCACGGTCATCAATCCGCTGCTGGTCGAGGGCCAGAGCCATGGCGGCGTCGTGCAGGGCATCGGCCAGGCGCTGTTCGAGCATGTCGTCTACAGCGAAGAGGGCCAGCCGCTGACCGGCAGCTTCACCGACTACGCCCTGCCGCGCGCCTCGGACACGCCGTCCTTCCGCCTCGACTATCACTCGGTCCCGGCCAAGACCAACGTGCTGGGCGCCAAGGGCTGCGGCGAGGCAGGCTGCGCGGGCTCGCTGCCGTCGGTGATGAACGCCATCGTCGACGCGCTGGGCGGCAAGCACATCAACATGCCGGCCACGCCCGAGCGGGTGTGGGAGGCGCTGAACTCGTAGCCGGGGGCGCGCCACTCCAGTGGCGCGATCTTTTCTGGCCGCAACGTATGACGCGCCACTGGAGTGACGGCGCTCCGCCTACACCGGCGTGAACATCGGCAGTGGCGGGCCGCCGTCGGTCGGCTTGAAGACCACCTTCACCGCCTGCTCGCATTTCAGCTTGTCGAAGTCGCAGTCGACGATGTTGGTCACCATGCGCGGGCCTTCGGCCAGGGTCACATAGGCCATGGCGTAGGGCACCGGGGCGCGGCGCATGACGCTGTAGGAATAGATCGTGCCCTTGCCCGACGCCTCGATCCATTCCGTCTTGTCGCTGAAGCAGAACGGACAGATCGTGCGCGGATAATGGTGGAGCTGGCCGCAGCTCGTGCATTTGCGCACCAGAAGCTTGCCCTTGGCGGCGGCATCCCAATAGGCCTGCGTCTCCTGGCTCACGGAAGGCGCCGGCAGCTTGCGCTCTTTGGTGTCGGCCATGGATCTACTCCCTTTCCAGAATGACGGTGGCGCTGCCGTGGCGCAGGCCGAGCGAACCGCCCGTGCCGTGCGCCAAGGCGAGATCGCAGTTTTTCACCTGCACCTTGGGATGCGCCTCGCCGCGCAGCTGCCGCACTGCCTCCAGCACCTTGGTGAGGCCGCCGCGGTTGCCCGGATGGTTGCTGCAGAGCCCGCCGCCGTCGGTGTTGAAGGGCAGCTTGCCCGTGCCCGAGATCAGGTTGCCGTCGGCCACCAGCTTGCCGCCCTTGCCCTTTTCGGCGAAGCCCAGGTCTTCCAGCTGCATCAGCACGGTGATGGTGAAGCTGTCGTAGATCGACACGTATTTCATGTCGGAAGGCTTCACGCCCGCCTCGGCAAAGGCCGTCGCGCCGCTGAAGCGCGCGCCGGAATAGGTGAGATCGACCTTGCCGCCCATCTGGGTCTTCACGAACTCACCGGCGCCAATCAGCTTCACCTTGGGCCGCTTGAGCTTGGCCGCGATCTCCGGCGCCACCACGACGATGGCGCCGCCGCCGTCGGTGATGACGCAGCAGTCGAGCCGGTGCAGCGGATCGGAGATCATCGGCGAGTTCACCACCTGCTCGACCGTGACGACGTCCTTCAGCAGCGCATGCTCGTTGTATTGCGCATGGTGCGAGGCGGCGACCTTGATCCAGGCGAGCTGCTCCGACGTCGTGCCGAACTCGTACATGTGGCGCATGGCGCACATGGCGTACATGTTCACCACGGTCGGCCCGTAGGGAAACTCGAAGGGCTCGTCGGGCGTCGGCGTGCCGCCGCGGCTCCTCGGCACGGTGCCGGTCGCCATGCCGTCGGCGCGCGGCCGGCCAGCCAAGGTGATCAGCGCCACCTTGCACTTGCCCGCCGCGATCGCCTGGGCGGCGTGGCTGACATGCAGCAGGTAGGACGAGCCGCCGGTATCCGTCGAATCGACGTGCCGCGGCTTCAGCCCCATATACTCGACCATCGACATCGGCCCCAGGCCGGGCGCGTCGCCAGCGCAGAAATAGCCGTCGACATCGTCCTTGGTGAGGCCTGCATCCTCCAGCGCCCCCTTGGCCACCTGGGCGTGGATCTGCGCCAGCGAGATGTCCGTGGCCAGCCGCGTCGGATGCTCGTAGATGCCGGCAATGTAGGCTTTGCCCTTGATGCTCATCGGCAGGCCAACTCCCCTAAAATGTTGCGCTGCATCGTGGGCGATTCGTCCGACTCGGGAAAGCCGGGTCTTTCGCCTTGAAAAACCCGGGTCGCTTCTAGCGACGGAGCCCAATGGCGGCCCGCAACAAGCCGTTGACCCTGGTCTGCCACCCGTCGCCGGCCGAGCGCAGTGCAGCGACCACGTCATTGTCGAGCCGTAGGGTTACCTGAGTCTTGTTCTGGCCATGTGGTCGGCCGCGGCCACGCGTGACCGCTTCAATGATGTGCGGGATGGCCTCGCGTGCGGGTCGGGCCGTGCGCAATTCTGCCGCCGTCAGCGGCGCGTCGTCGGCGCGGGATAGTCTAGTTCTTGCCGGACGAGATCGCTTCATAGGTCCTCGCTTCGGTGCTATTAAATGTAGTTACAACAAATAAGACCCGGCAAGCCCATCTAAGGGTTAGGCCTATCGCATGTGACTAAAAACTCCGTCATCCCGAGCAAAGCCGCCCGAAGGGCGGCGTAGTCGAGGGATCTCCTCTTTTCGTCGAGGCAACAGAAAAGGTCCCTCCACTGCGCCTCGCTGCGCTCGGCTCCGGTCGGGATGACGGAGTTTTTAGTCACATTCGATAGCCCTGCAGGCTCACGGAAAGCGACAACTTCCATCCTGAAGAACCGTGCTAGGTTTGGCAAAACTGGAACCGGGGGCCACGCATGCTGGGTCGTCTCTTCTCTTTCGTCGCCGTGAGTCTGCTGCTGCTCACCGGCGCTGCCCACGCGCAGGGCAAGCCCGAGCTGCAATGGTTCGCCCAGTCGGCGTTCAAGCTCACCACGCCCGGCGGCAAGGTGATCATGATCGATCCCTGGCTCACGGGGAATCCCAAGACGCCGCCGGAGTACAAGGATCTCGACAAGCTCGGCAAGATCGACCTGATCCTGGTCACGCATGGCCACGGCGACCATTTTGGCGATTCAGTCGAACTCGCGAAGAAGAACAACGCGCCAGTGCTGGGCACCGCCGGCATGGGCCAGACGCTGCAGGTGCTGGGCATCCTGCCGCCGGCTCTGTCGATACGCATGAACAAGTCGGGCACCATCCAGCCGTTCGATGGTGTCAAGATCACCCAGGTCCATGCCGACCATTCATCGGAAATGGTGCTGAAGGACCCGGCGACGGGCAAGGACGGCAGCTATCCCGGCGGCGAGCCGGTCGGCTACATCATCGAGCTCGAGAACGGCTTCAAGATCTGGCACATGGGCGATACCGGCCTGTTCACCGACATGAAGTTCATCGCCGAGTATTACAAGCCCGACCTCGTGCTGATCCCGATCGGCGGCCACTTCGTGATGAGCCCGAAGGATGCCGCCTTCGCCATATCGCAATGGATCAAGCCCAAGCAGGTGATGCCGATGCACTACGGCACCAGCCCCGTCCTCAAGGGCACGCCCGAGGAATTCAAGGCCGCCCTGGGCAATACGCCGGTCGAGGTGATCGTCATGCAGCCCGGCGACAAGAAGACGTTCTAGGGAGCCTTCTCCAGAACAACTTCCCATGCCGACTTCGGCCGCTCGTAGCGGTCGATGATCCGCTCCTCGGCGCCGAGCAGCCGCCAGCCCGAGGAGAACAGACGATCGACCGCGGCGCGGTCGAAGAAGCGCTTGGGCGCGCCGTCCACGAGATAGAAGTTCTCGTCGATTTCCGGATGGCCGCTGGCGCCGAAATTATGATCGTTGGTGGAGTTCAGCCGACAGAGCAGCAGACCTGCCGGACTGAGCAGGCTCCGGATGCGACCGACAAGCACCTCGGTCTCCGGCCACGGAAAATAGTGCAGCGACAGGCTGGCGACCACCACGCCCGCGGCATCGACGGGAAAGGCCGCGCGGATATCCTGGCAATGAAACTGGGCCTGCGGCGCCCGGGCCCGCGCCTTGGCGATCGCGTCGGGCGAAAGGTCGATGGCGACGACGCGATAGCCGGCGCCGGCGAGCACCTCGGTGTCGCGCCCGCCGCCGCAGCCCACTTCAAGGATCGCCAGGCCGCCCGCGCGTTCGCCGATCAGCGGTAGCCAGCGCTCGAGCCACCGATCGCTAGTCGCCCGCGACATCCCGCGCGCCCACGGTGCGCGAGCGGAACTCGTCGGGCACCTCGCGGCCGACATCGGTGAAGGCCTTCTTCACCGCCGCCACGGTCGGCCCGAAGACGTCCTTGCGGTTGGTGCGCGCCCATTCGTTCGAGCCCACGATCGTGTCGAGCGAGCCCTGGAAGCGCGGCATGACGTAGCGCGCGAACAGCTCGTAGGAGCGCATGGTCTGCTCGCGGTTCGCCCATTCGTGGGCGCGAAACAGGATACCGCCGAAGCCGCCATCGGAGTAGCCGAGCAGCCGCTGGATGCCCTTGGCCACGGTGTCGGGGCTGCCGACCAGCGTCGTGCCCTGCGCCACGCCCTCGCGCAGCGGATCGTCGGATCGGCCGGGCGGGCGGCCGAGCGTGTCCTCGAAATAGGTCACGGTCTCGCAGCGCTCGCCGGCATGGACTTCGCGCAGCGCCTGTTCGTCGTCCTCGGCGATGTGCGCGTTCACGACGATGCGCCACTTCGAGCGGTCGGCCTTGTGGCCGTGCTTGGCCGCCGTCTCCTCGTAGATCGCCCATTGCTTGGCCATCGCCTCGGGGCCACCCGGCAGCCCCGCGCCGATCGACAGCACGCCGAGCCCATGCTTGCCGGCCGCGATCATGCCCGACGGCGTGATGGTGCTGGCGCAGGCAATAGGGAAATGCGGATACGAATAGGGCGCCAGATGCAGCCGCGCGTCCTTGAGCTCGAACCAGTCGGTCTTCATGGTGACCGGCTCCTCGCATTTCAGGAGCTGCATGATGGCGCTCAGCGACTCCTCCATGCGCGCGCGCTGGGTCGAAGGCTCGATGCCCATCATGTAGGCGTCGGACGGCAGCGCGCCCGGGCCGCAGCCCATCATGGTGCGGCCGCGCGACATGTGGTCGAGCTGCACGAAGCGGTTCGCCACCATCAGCGGGTGGTGATAGGGCAGGCTGGTGACGCCCGAGCCCAGCCGGATGTAGCGCGTGCGCTGGATGGCGGCGCCGATGAACACTTCCGGCGAGGCGATGGTCTCCCAGCCAGCGGAATGGTGCTCGCCGATCCACGCCTCGTCGAAGCCCAGCCCGTCGATCCACTCGACCAGCTCCATGTCGCGCGCCATGGAAAGCGTGGGGTTCTCGCCGACGCGATGGAACGGGGCGAGGAAGATGCCGAACGTCAGCCCCTTGTGATTGCCGGTCTGTGCCATGTGAAACCTCCGTTGATCTCGACCGTAGCATGGGCCCGACATTGACCGAAGCCACGCCTTGCGCCGATCATCCGGCGATGACCGAGGCTCCTCCTCTGCCGCTGGCGCGCTTTACCATCGTCGAAGTGAACGACGAAAAGGTGCCGTTGTGCCTGCGATTGGCGACCTCGCTCGCAGCCAAGATCGCGGCCGACCTCGGCGCCGACGTGCTCAAGATCGAACCGCCCGGCGGCGATCCGGTGCGCACCACGCCGCCGTTTCTGCCGCAGGGCGGAAGCGCCCTCTTCCAGTTCCTCAACACCTCCAAGCGCGCGCTGGTGCTCGACCTCAAGACCGAGGCGGGTCGCGCCGGGTTGGCGCGGCTGCTCGACAAGGCCGATGCTTGCCTGTTCGAGGAGCCGGCATCGGTCGCGCCGTTGCTGCGCGCAAGCCGCGCCACGCCGATCGAGATCGCCGCGTTCCCCGTCGAAATGGATGCCGCGGCGCGGCCGGTCAGCGGCCTCGCCATCCAGGCGCTGGGCGGGCTGATGCACATGGTGGGCGAGCCCGAGCGCAAGCCGCTGAAGCTCGCTGGTCATCAGGCGTCCTATGCTGCGGGCCTCACCGCCTTCACCGGCCTCGCTGCCGCGCTCGCGGCGCGCGACGCCGGCCAGCGCGCGCCTCACGTGCGCGTGTCGCTGGCCGAGGTGATGCAATGGGTGAACTGGAAGGCGGCCTCGGCGGCCGCAGCCAGCGGCACCTCGCCGGGCCGCGAGGGCAAGGAATCGGAATTCCAGATCGTGCCCTGCCGCGACGGCCACGTCGCCGTCGTCTACACCGTGACGCAGTGGCCGGCGGCGCGGGCGTTGATCGGTGACGAGCGGCTAAAAGATCCGAAATTCGCCACGCGCCCCGGCCGCCGAAAGCACATCGCCGAGCTCTACGACATCATCACGCCGTGGTTCGCGGACAAGACGCGCGCCGAGATTCAGAAGACGGCGCAATCCAAGGGCGTACCGTTCGGTCCCATCTTCTCTCCGGCTGAGCTGCTCGAGAACGAACAATACGTGACACGGTCCTTCCTGGCCGAGATGAAACACCCCGCGTTCGGCAAGCTCCTGATGCCGCAACTGCCGGTGCAGTGGAACGGCCGCTCCTTCGCGCCGCGGCCGGCGCCCGAGATCGCGCGATCGGAGCTCGCGGCATGACTCGTCCCCTCGCCGGCGTGCGCGTGCTCGATTTCGGCCTGCTGACCGCGGGCGCCAATACCTCGGCCATGCTGGCCGATCTCGGCGCCGATGTGATCAAGATCGAATCGGGCGCCTACCTCGATCCCTTCCGAGTCGTCGGCAAGCCCGACAACGACGACGGCTGGTGGAACCGCTCGCCGCAGTTCCGCTTCACCAACCGCAACAAGCGCGGCCTGGCGCTCAACCTCAAGGACCCCGAAGGCCAGCGGGTGATCCGCGCGCTCGCGACGCACTGCGACGTCGTCGTCGAGAACTTCCGCCGCGGCGTGCTCGATCGCGCGGGCCTGGGCTATGCCGCGTTGAAGGAAATCAATCCGCGCATCGTGTTCGCCGCCATCTCCAGCCAGGGCGATACCGGGCCGGAGCGCATGAACGTGTCGTTTGGCAGCACGCTCGACGCCACCTCGGGCATCGCGGCCCTCACCGGCTACGAGGGCGAGGAGCCGCGCATCTCGGGCATGGACGTGAACTATCCCGACCAGATCGTGTCACTGTTCGCCACCGGCATCGTCATCGCGGCCGTCATGGAAGCGCGCCGCAGCGGCACCGGCGCGTTCCTCGACTTCTCCCAGCGCGAGGTCGCCTCCTTCACCCTGGGCGAGGAAATTCTGGCCGCCGCGGCCGATCCGGCGCGGCGGCTCGGGCCGCGCGGCAACAGCGAAGAAGGCGTGGCCCAGCAGGACGCCCATCGCTGCCAGGATGGACGCTGGATCGCCGTCACGCTCGAGGCGGCCGATCCGTCGCTCGGCTCGTTCTGTGCCGCCCGGGACAGCAAGGACGCCGTGGCGGCGCTGCTCGCCCGAGGGTTCGCCGCCGCGCCCTGCAACGACGGCGCCGACCTGCTGCGCGACGCCAGCCTCGCCGGCGTCAGCCTGGTGCGCGACGAACATGGCGGGCTGGTCAAGGGCCTGCCCTACCGCCTCGACGGCAAGGGCATCACCATCGAGCGCGCCGCGCCCGATCTCGGCCAGCACACCGACGAAGTGCTGCGTGAACTCTTGGGCTACGGCGACGCCGACCTGGCGAAACTGAAGGAATCGGGCGTGACCTCGACGACGCCCACGATCGGAGAGATCTGAATGGCGCGCGCCGAAGTGCACAGACTGATGGAGCGCATGGCAATCCCCGCCATCGCCGCGCCGATGTTCCTGGTCTCCAATCCGGCGCTGACGCTGGCCTGCTGCAGCGAGGGCATCATGGGCAGCTTCCCGGCGCACGGCACGCGCAGCCGCGAGGAGTTCCAGGCCTGGCTGGACGAGATGCAGGAGGGCATGAAGCGACTGGAGGATACCGGCCGCAAGCCCGCGCCCTGGGCGGTGAACCTGGTCGTGCATCCGTCGAACCCGCGCTACCCCGGCGATCTCGAGCTGGTCGAGAAATACCAGGTGCCGGTCGTGCTGACCTCGAAGGGCGCGCCGGGTGACGCCATCAAGCGCATCCATGGCTGGGGCGCCGTGGCGCTGCACGACATCGCCAATCGCCGCCACGCCGAGAAGGCGCTGGAAGCGGGCGTCGACGGCGTGATCGCGGTCGCCGGCGGGGCCGGCGGCCATACCGGCACGATCAACCCCTTCGCCCTGATGAACGAAGTGCGCCAGCTGGGCGATCACTTCGCCGTCGTGCTGGCGGGCGGCCAGACGACCGGCCGCGACGTGCTGGCCGCCGAGGCGATGGGCGCCGACCTCGCCTATATCGGCACGCGCTTCATCGCCACGCAGGAGGCGATGGCGGCGGCGGCGCACAAGGACATGATCCTGAAGACCCGCGCCACCGACGTCTTCCTCACCGCCTCGATCGACGGCGCGCCCGCCAACTGGCTCACGCCCAGTCTTTTGGCCGCCGGCGTCGATCTCGATATCCTGCGCACGACGCTCCCCGGCAAGATCGTGGCAGCGCAGGAAAACAAGAAGCGCTGGAAGGACATCTATACGGCGGGCCACGGCGTCGGAAACATCGAGGATGTTCCGACGGCAGCTGAGCTTTGCAGGCGACTGGTTGAACAGTACCGGGCTGCGAAGAAAGACTTGGCGCGGTTGATAGCTTGATTGGCATTCAGTTCAATCTGGTTCAAAATGATCCCGATTGAACCGGAGTGAACCATGTCCGCATTCACCGTGCGTTTGCCTGACGCGGTCTCCAAGAAGCTCGATGCATTGGCGGCAAAGCTCGATCGCTCGCGATCCTACGTTGCCGCACAAGCAATCGAGGACTTCGTTGCGCGCGAAGCTTGGCAGCTCGCCGATATCGAAGCGGGCCTGCGCGAGGCCGAACGCGGAGACTTCGCCAGCGATGCCGAGGTTGCCGCGACCATCGCCAAATACACGAAGCGCAAGCGACGGCGGTGAAGCGAGCGGTCCGCTGGACGAGGCGAGCGCGTCGTCGCCTCGAAAGCATTGGCGCTCATATAGAAGCCGACAATCCCGCCGCTGCCGCGCGCGTGGTTGGCGCCATCGCACTCGGCATCCAGCGCCTCGCCCGTGCACCGGGTCGAGGCCGGCCCGGGCGCAGTCGCAGTACGCGTGAGCTGGTCGTTGTCGGGACGCCCTACATCGTGGCCTATCGCGTTCACGCCAACGACATCGAAATTCTGACGATCCAGCATGGAGCGCAGCTCTGGCCGGACGACCTCTAATTCCGCACGATGACCGCCACGGCATAGACGGTGACGGCCCCCCTGCTCTAGGCTTCGCCCCTGAGTGCAGGGGGACGCGCGTGAAGACAAAGGCGGCAGTCTGTTTCGAAGCCGGCAAGAACCTCGAGATCGAGGAAGTCGATCTCGAGGGGCCGAAATTCGGCGAGGTTCTGATCGAGATCAAGGCGTCGGGCGTCTGCCATACCGACGAATTCACGCGCTCGGGCGGCGATCCGGAAGGCCTCTTCCCGGTGATCTTCGGTCACGAGGGCGCGGGCGTCGTGGTCGATGTCGGGCCGGGCATCATATCGCTCAAGAAGGGCGATCACGTGATCCCGCTCTACACGCCCGAATGCCGCGCCTGCAAATCCTGCCTCTCCGGCAAGACCAACCTCTGCACCGCGATCCGCGCGACCCAGGGCCAGGGCGTGATGCCCGACGGCACCTCGCGCTTTTCGCTCAAGGGCAAGAAGATCCACCACTACATGGGCTGCTCGACCTTCTCCAACTACACCGTGCTGCCCGAGATCGCGCTGGCCAAGATCCGCCCCGACGCGCCGTTCGACAAGGTCTGCTACATCGGCTGCGGTGTCACCACGGGCATCGGCGCGGTGATCAACACCGCCAAGGTCGAGCCGGGCGCCAACGTCGTGGTGTTCGGCCTGGGCGGCATCGGGCTCAACGTGCTGCAGGGCGCGCGCATGGTCGGCGCCAACATGATCGTGGGCGTCGACCTCAATCCGGCGCGCGAGGCGCTCGGCCGCAAGTTCGGCATGACCCACTTCGTCAATCCGGAGAAACTCGAGGGCAAGGACCTCGTGGCGCACTTGGTCGAGCTGACCGACGGCGGCGCCGACTACAGCTTCGAATGCGTCGGCAACACCAGGCTGATGCGCCAGGCGCTGGAATGCTGCCATCGCGGCTGGGGCAAATCGGTGATCATCGGCGTGGCCGGCTCCGGCCAGGAGATTGCCACGCGGCCCTTCCAGCTGGTGACCGGCCGGCACTGGATGGGCACGGCGTTCGGCGGCGCCAAGGGACGGCGCGACGTGCCGAAGATCGTCGACTGGTACATGGACAAGAAGATCGACATCGATTCGCTGATCACGCACGTGATGCCGGTCGAGAAGATCAACGACGCCTTCGACCTGATGCACAGGGGCGAATCGATTCGCAGCGTCGTCACGTTCTAGGAAGGAAACGACCATGACCGTGCGCAAGCTGGGCGGCGCCACCATCGAGAAGGTCGAGGAGATCTGCGGCGCGGGATTCAAGCCGGCGCGCATGTTCCCCAACTTCAACCAGGAGGCCTTCGACGCCCAGAAGGCGTGGATGCTGCCCGACCATGTCGAGCCGGGCTCCGACCGCCTCGTCGGATCGATCCACACCTGGATCGTCAAGACGCCCAGGCACACGATCCTGATCGACACCTGCCTCGGCAACCACAAGCAGCGCACCAATCCGGGCTGGCGCAATCTCGACACGCCGTTCCTCAACCGCCTGAAGGCCTGCGGCTGCCCGCCCGAGTCGGTCGATTTCGTGATGTGCACGCACCTCCACGTCGATCACGTGGGATGGAACACCAGGCTGGAAGACGGCCGCTGGGTGCCGACCTTCGCCAACGCGCGCTATCTGTTCGGCAAAACGGAATACGCTCACTGGGAAAGCGAGAGCGGCAAGCAGGGCGACGGCAAGGTCAATGACGGCTCCTTCGACGATTCGGTGCTGCCCGTCGTCGAGGCCGGCAAGGCCGTCATGATCGAAAGCGATCACCAGCCCGACCCGCTGCTCACCATAAAAGACTATCCCGGTCACACGCCAGGCTCGATCGCCATCAACCTGAAGGATGGCGGCCGGCAGGCCTGCTTCTCGGGCGACATCATGCACCACCCGATCCAGGTCTATCAGCCCGACTGGTCGAGCCAGTTCTGCTGGGACCAGGCGATGTCGGCGCGCTCGCGCCGCCAGCTTCTGGAGGATTGCGTCGAGAGCAACGCCCTGCTCTGCCCGGCCCACTTTCCCGGCGCCAACGCGGGGTACATCAAGGCCGAGCGCGATTCGTTCCGCATCGAATGGGACAAGGCATGACGGCCGAGTCGAGACCGTGCGGGTAGATGCGCCAGGGGTAGGCTGGACGTAAGGTTTGGGGCGGGGATTTTAGGGGGAAGAGATGAAGGGTCCGGAAGATGACGCCGGCTTGACCGGCAAGGTCGCTATCGTGTCGGGCGGCGGTGCGGTGGGCGACGGCATCGGCAACGGCCGCGCCGCGGCGATCCTGCTGGCGCGCGCCGGCACGCGGGTGCTGGTGGCCGATCTCGACATCAAGCTCGCCGAGCGCACGGCCGAGATGATCAAGGCCGAGGGCGGCCACGCCGCCGCGCATGCCGGCGACATGACCAAGGAGGCCGAGTGCAAGCGGCTGGTCGATTCGGCGGTCGACCGCTGGGGCCGGCTCGACTTCCTCGACAACAATGTCGGCATCGGCAGCCGCGGCAGCGTGGTCGACGAGAAGCCCGAGGAATATCGCCGGGTCATGCAGATCAACGTCGAGACGATGTTCCTGCTCTCCAAGCACGCCATCCCGGCCATGATCAAGACGGCCAAGGGCGGCGCGATCGTCAACATCTCGTCGATCTCGGCGCTGCGGCCGCGCGGGCTCACCACCTACTCGACGTCCAGGCCGCCGTGATCGGCGGTCGATCACGGCAAGGACCACATCCGGGTCAACTGCATCTGCCCCGGCCCGGTCTACACGCCCATGGTCTATGCCCGCGGCAACGGCATGAGCGAGGCGGCCCGCGCGCAACGCGCCAAGGCCTCGGTGCTGAAGGTCGAGGGCACGGGCTGGGACATCGGCCATGCCGTGCGGTTCCTGATGTCGGCGCACGCCCGCTACATCACCGGCCAGGTGCTGGTGGTCGATGGTGGCGTGACGTTGCAGGGACCGGAGAGAGACAGCCAGGATCATTAGCTGGGAGCGCGCCACTCCAGTGGCGCTCATATTTCAGAAAGAGATGCGCCACTGGAGTGGCGCGCTCCCAGCAAAGAGGAG
>Ga0193726_1001450_pt1 | contig 18647 bp, 18 predicted proteins | sample H2c1metaG_FD_144928 | JGI IMG/M metagenome (GOLD analysis project Ga0193726, IMG submission 144928) | Soil microbial communities from a riparian zone of the East river system, Colorado, United States - H2c1 | ecosystem: Environmental > Terrestrial > Soil > Riparian zone | place: USA: East River... | reverse complement strand
CTCGTAAAACGCTTGGAACATCACCGTCCGCGTAAGATTTAATTTGGGATTTAATCTTCGCCTTCTATTTGTGCTCCCACAGCGGAATTTGCGTTCCCCGCCCCTTCGCAACTGCCAACTCATAAACTTTCATCGCTACCGCTACATCCCAAATTGCAATTCCGCTGGACTTGAAAAGTGTAACTTCCGTTTCATCTTCTCGCCCGGTGATTTTTCCGGCGATTATTTGCGATAGCTCGACCACGGAATCCCATCTCGCTGGTTCGGTAGCAAACGCCTGGATCAAATCACCCGCCTCCATTTTTGCCTGCTCAATGGAATCTACTGCGACAAGTCTCAGTCTGCGAATAAACGCGGAGTCCAGTTCGCTCTTGTGCGCAAAATTTGCGCCGATCGCGTTGACGTGCGTGCCCGGAGCAATCCACCCACCGTCGACCACGGGCTTGCTGGCAGTCGTTGCGGTTACAACAATGTCCGCGTTGCGGACGGCAGCTTCAGCAGAGTCCGCAGGAGTAACTGGAATCTCCAGCTTATCTTCCATTTCATTTGCGAATTGGGCGCGGCGATCCGCGTCTCTACTGAAAACGCGAACGCCAGTAAGATTGCGCACGGCGGCAATCGCTTCAACTTGTCCGCGCGCCTGTAGACCGGACCCGATCACCGCTAACGTTTGCGCGTTTTCGCGCGCCATGTAACGAGTAGCAACTCCGCTAGCGGCGCCGGTGCGAATCATGCTCAGGTGCTCAGCTTCGACGAGCGCCAAAAGTTCGCCTGTCGCCGAACGGTAGAGCGGCACAAGAAATCGAAGCGCGCCGCGCACGCTGGTGTAAAGCTTCATGCCCACGATTCCTGCGGTAACGTCCGCGCCTGCCATGTAATGCAGAAAGCCTTTGTCCGGCAACTCCAGTCGATGGCGCGGCTGCACGATTGCTTGGCCAGTAGCTTGTCGGCGCATCACTTCTTCGACGGCCGCAATGGCGTCATGCATTGTGAGAAGTTCCCGAACGTCTTTTTCGGAGAGCAGTAGCGTCATGGTGGCCCTTCCTGCGTAGCTTACAAATCAGTTCAGACGAAAGCGTAGGACGCGCGGCACAGCGGCGTCAAGGATAAGCAAATCGCCGTCTTGAGTAGCCGCCATACCTTTGATGTTCAAGTTTGTGAGCGACGGATCAATTTCCAGAAGCGGCTTGGATAATTTTTCGTGCTTTTCGCTCACCGCGAAAATGCGAAGCACCGGCGCGCTGGGTACGTTCGCGAGCAGCACGATATATTTCTGCGTGGCGGCAAGAAAGCACGTGTCGTTGTCGGCAGCGCCTGAGACGCCAGTGTTCCGCACCCACTGATTCACGGTGCTGCTATCGCCGGCGAGCTGTTCGACGAACGGTTGCGTGCAGCGGACGGCGTAAATTGTATTGCTCGGCGCAGCTACGACTTGATCCGCGAACACCAGACCCTCCTTCGCACTTTTCCCCAACGGGCCAATCTTGCCGCCGCGCGCGTTGAACACCATCACCGGAGCGTCCTGCGAAGCTACATAAATGCGTCCATCATCCGCTACTGCGAAACTACCGGCCTTTTGCTTGCCGGAAACCGTGTGCATGCTGTGCAGAAGCGCAGCTTCTTGCGAGATCATGTAGAGAACGCCGCTACTGCATTCCAAAATATAAATTACACCGCTGTGATCCACCGTCGCCGCACAAGGATCTTGAAATTTAATCAGCGGCGTGAAACTTTGCCGCGGATGTCCACCGCGCGTGAATTTGTGAATGAAACGATCGGGCTTGCCAACATCCGCGATAAATATCGCGGCGAAATCGTCCACCGCAATACTGCGCGGATCGTTTAGTGTGCCGGGTCCGTCGCCTTTCGTGCCCCACGCGCCAAGAAATTCGATTAGCGGCGGTGCAGGTTTTGTTTGGAACGCTTTAGTTGTCGAACCAGAGCACCCGGTGAAAAACGCGCTGCATGACGCGGTGATAATCAGGATGAGTGCGCGGACGCTTTTACTCATATTTCAGTCAACGATGTTTCGGTTTGGCCGCGGGTTTATTGACGACGTCGCCTTCGCGCACGCGCCGCACAGAAGTTTGATGCATCGCATAAGTGCGTTCCTGGCGCGGCTCTTTATCGGATAGCGCGGTGAAGTGAAATACCGGATCGTTTTTGCCAGTCGGCTTCTCGACAGTAATCGGAAAATACCCGCAAAGATCGCTTTCGATGTACGCCGTTTCGTAGCGGGACTTTCCGCCTCCCCATGTGTAGACGCGAATTAGACTGAAGTCGCAAGACTGTCCTTCGCCGCCCGTTGTACCCGCCACCAGATATTGCGACCGATCGCCTTGAGAAGTTTGCACACGGTTCAGCACAAACCACGCAACTGGATGAACAGCTGCGGACGCCATGTAATCGCGCAGCGTACTCGGCAAACTTAATTCAACGAATCGCGCCAGCACCCACCCGGCAAGTTGCGGAACTGCCGCGCCGGGCGCGCCAGCGGGTTGCTGCGTGGGATCATTCCCCGTTACGAGAAGAGCCTGATTTGCCTGCGGAGAATCCGCGCTCCCCGTGCTGGGGCTACTCGAAGCTGAAGTTGGAGTAACTGTGATGAAAAGCCAGTCCTCGCGCTTGGGCGGCTCAGGTTTTTCCGCTGTTTTATCCGGCGCGGATTTTTCGGCAGCAGCAGCTTTTTCAGCGGCGGCTTTGGCTTTCGCGTTTTGAACTGGGCTGGTTGTCTGAGGCGGCGAATTCTCAGCCGTGGCGCGCGCCAAAATTGTCACGTGAACGCTGCCCGGCAATTGATAAATCCGCTGAGAATTGCGTCCGGGTTCAAGCCGAAGATTCGTCGTAACTTTCGTGCGCCCCGTCGCCTGCAGCGGCATGGGCCGTGCTTTCGTGACGAGCTCTTCTTCTTTTAGCCAAGTGGTTCCGTCGACGAGGCGTCGCCCGTCAACCCATCCCGTAACGCCTTTTGCCGTGCGAACTTTCGTGAACGTGTCGCTGTGACCGAGAACTTCAACTTTTTCTCCCCAGTGAATTTCGGCGGCCAACTGACGAACCTGAGCGGTGGTGCTCCAAACATTTACGATCGGCTCGGCGACGTAAGCTTCGTCGGCGATGTGATGACTGGAATGAAGTTTCCAATAGAGGCCGACGACTACCAGAAGAATGAGCGCTACGACGACAATTAATTTACGAGAGCTACCGTGCATCAGACATTTTCTCCACTTGCGCGATTCATTCTACACTACGCCACGCAAGAGTTTTGCGGCACAAAGCCTAAGTTCCCCGCCAGTGTAAACACCGTCGCGGCGCATTCTGCTATCATGCTGCGCCAGTGACGCCGAAATTCATTCGGCCGTGACGACATTTTATTTCGGGGGATTCGCGTGGACTTTCTAGACAAGCTCCGCCCTTTTACATTGTTGGTTCTGCGATGCATGTTGGCGTTGCTTTTCATTTATCACGGCTATCCGAAAATTGAGCACGGCATCGCCGGCGCCGAACAATATATGGTCAGCGTCGGATTGCCTGCGTATTGCGCGTACATCGCCGTGGCGCTGGAAATTGGCGGCGGAGTTTTACTTGTGTTGGGACTAGCCACGCGTCCAGTGGCCTTATTGCTCGCGATTGAAATGGGTGTCGCCATGTGGAAAGTAGATCTGGCGCACGGAATCAAAGCCGTGCCGGATTATCAATTCGCGCTGGCCCTCGGCGCGTCCGCACTCGCGCTGGCAAGTTTTGGCGCAGGCAGTTGGTCGCTCGACCACGCATTTTTCGGACGCAGCTCGAAACCCCGGTCTAAACCGAAGCCCTAATTTTCAAAAAATTGTTGGGAACTATTCCCTCACATTTTTCGTTCATTCCAATATGACAACGCCGCGTTGGCGTCGTATAACTTCGCGTGGGCCTCGTCACCTTTGGCCTTCGGTTTGGACTGTGGGGCGAAATGAACACTCTGCTTCAAGATATCCGCTACGGAATCAGAACTCTCGCCAAAACGCCGGGATTTACGGCCATTGCGATTTTGACACTCGCGCTGGGCATCGGCGCAAATAGCGCGCTTTTTTCCGTCGTGAATGGCGTGTTGCTGAACCCACTTCCCTACTCCGAACCCAATCAATTGGTTTCCGTCTACGCGAAGACCAGCAGCTTCGGAAATAGCTCAATCACCTATTTGAATTTCCTGGATTGGCAGGAAAACAATCGGTCATTTTCCGAGTTGGCCGCGCGCCGGGGAGAGAGTCTAGTTCTAACCGGAGTTGGCGAAGGCGAGCAGTTGCGCGGCGTGATGATCTCATCCAATTTTTTCTCTGTGATGGGCGTGCAGCCAATTGCCGGCAGAACGTTTCAACCGGAAGAGGATAAGGTTGGCGCGGCACCTGTGGCCATTATTGGCGCGGGATTGTGGGCGCGGAAATTCGGATCGTCACCGGACATCATCGGAAAACCAATCACTCTCACCGGCAAATCATACGTGGTGATTGGAATCATTCCCGCAAGCTTCAGCCTTTACGAGCATCCCAGTGACGTTTACATTCCGATTGGCCAGTGGGATGACCCAACATTTCGCGATCGAAAAGTAAGCTTTGGAACTCGCGCGTATGGCCGGCTGAAGCCGGGAGTTACCATACAGCAAGCGCAAGCTGATATGGATTTGGTTGCGCGAAATCTTTCCGCGGCCTATCCCGAAGCGGACAAAGGTATCGGAATCTCGCTTATTCCTCTGAAGCAAGACATGGTCGGCGATATTCAGCCGATACTTCTGGTGCTGTTAGGCGCCGTTGGTTTTGTTTTGCTGATTGCCTGCGCCAACGTCGCGAATCTGCTTCTAGCGCGTTCCACGGGACGCACACGCGAATTCGCGATCCGCTCCGCGTTGGGCGCGGGACGTGCCCGGGTGATTCGTCAGCTCTTAACCGAGAGCGTGTTGCTCGCAATTGCCGGCGGCGGACTCGGACTGATTGTTGCGTATTTTGGAACGAAGGTGGTGTTGCGAACTCTTCCGCAGGCACTGCCACGCGCGCATGAAGTTGGACTGGATTTGCGCGTCGTTTTATTCACGCTCGGAATTTCGCTGATTGTGGGAATGTTATTCGGACTTGCGCCGGCGCTAAAATTATCGCGTAGCGGCGTATCGGAAACATTGAAAGAAGGCGGAAGAGGATCGAGCGGCGCCCGTCACAAAACGCAAAGCACATTTGTGGCGATTGAATTGGCATTGGCGCTTGTTCTGTTGGTTGGCGCAGGATTGATGATCCGCAGCCTCACAGCATTGTGGAATGTGAATCCCGGATTTAATCCACACAACGTTTTGACGTTTGATGTGACGCTGCCCCCGGGACTGGGACAAAACCCGTCGGGGCTTCGCTCCGTGCTTCGACAAATGCATGGCGTACTGACAGCCATTCCGGGCGTGCAGGCAGTTTCTATGCAAGGCGGTTCGCTGCCGATGTCGGGCGACTCCGAATTGCCCTTCTGGAAGGAAGGTCAGCCGAAACCGGCGACGCAGGACGAAATGACCGAGGCGCTTTTCTATCTCGTCGAGCCGGATTATCTGAAAGCGATGGGAACTCCATTGTTGCGCGGCAGATTTTTCACGGAGCAGGAGAATGAGCGTGCGCCTGCGGTTGTGGTGATCGATGAAGTATTCGCGCGAAAATATTATCCGAATGAAGATCCCATTGGGAAGCGGATCAATCTGGCGATTCTGGATTCGCAACCGGAAATCATCGGAATTGCCGGGCATGTAAAACATTGGGGATTGGATTCTGACGCCACCGCCTCGATCCAAGCGCAGATTTATTTGCCTTTCATGCAGATTCCAGACCACCTGATGCCTTTGGTTGCGCGCGGTATTGGATTGGTGGCGCGCACACAAGGCGCGCCGGGAGATGCTGTCCCGCCAATCCGAGCGGCTATGGCTAAGTTAAATAGCAACGAAGTGATCCACGGCGTTCAAACAATGGATCAGATCGTGGCCGATTCGCTGGCGGGCCGGCGATTCTCGATGATCCTGCTCGGAGTTTTCGCGGCGCTCGCGCTGGTACTTTCAAGCATCGGAATTTACGGCGTAATTTCGTATTTGGTCGGACAGCGCACGCACGAAATCGGAATTCGCATGGCACTTGGCGCGCAACAAACCGACGTGTTGAAACTAGTTCTCGGACAAGGAATGCGCATGGCATTAATCGGCGTGGGAATTGGACTGGCAGCTGCAATCGCTTTGACGCGGCTGATGTCCAAGATGCTTTTTTCCGTGAGCGCAACAGATCCAATCACTTTGATTGGAGTTTCGGTCCTACTCACATTCGTAGCGCTACTGGCGTGCTACATTCCCGCACGAAGAGCGATGCGGACGGATCCCATTGTGGCGTTGCGCTACGAGTAACTTCCGTGAGTAGGGTTTGCGCACCTCGCGCCGGGAGCGTAAACTTCATTTGTTGAAAGTGATCGCAAAACTCGCGTCCGTATTTCTGCTCGTCTGGCTATTCGCATCACCAGCCATGGCCTGCCTACTGCCTATCGCTCAGCTTTCGCCAGAAGAAAAAGAGTGCTGCCGCGAAATGGGTGGAATGTGCGATGACATGACAAAAAACACTTCGCATTCCTGCTGCGCGAAAGTGCAAACGCACAATCCGTCGTACACGATTGCGAAAAATGTTTCCGCATCCGTCCATCAACTGTCACCAACTCCGCTAAATTTTGCGCACATCATTCGCTCAATTCCAGCAGGGATGACGCCGGCATCATTGCCCGCCCAGTACGGCTATCCGCCCGGCTACTCGCCTCCCACTCTCCCAGAACTCATCGCATTCAGAATCTGATTCGCCATCCTCTAACGCGCATTGCGTTCGCGTACTCGTGTGCATTTCGAGGGAGGATCAGTGTTACAGCGACTCGCCATTTTATTTTTTGCCTTATTTTTTACGTGGCCCGCGTCAGTTTTAGCGCAGGGACACGGCCCGGTCTTTGGCTATGCCACGCCCACAAATTCCCAGGGTGAATATAGTTTCGACGCCGGACTCCTTTCCAGATCGTCCGCCGACGGAACTCAGCTTGCCGCGCGAGGAATCGTCACCTACGGATTCACGTCGTTCCTGCAAATAGCGATCACCACGCCCGCGCTTCTTACCAACACGCTTTTGCCTCCCACTCGCATGACGGGTGGCGACGATTTCGAGGCCAAACTTGGCTGGCGATTTCATCATCACATCTCAGGCGTCGGCAAGCGATTTGAAAGCACGCTATTTACCGGACTTGTCGTGCCAGGGCCGCAGAGCATCGGGCATTTGCCAACCAGCGTACGAAGCGCTCCCGGCGGACTAATCGCTTTCGCCACCGGTGTTGCTTCTCGCAGTCATTACTTTTGGGCCGGCGCGGGCTTCACTTCATTTGCTCCGCGCGCTGGGGACAAAAATCCCAACGTCTTTTCCTACAGTCTCGTCTACGCGTACCGGCCCCGGTCATGGCGCACCGAACCAAATAAATGGGACTGGCGCATTCTTGCGGAAATGACGGGCGAGCGATCTGGAGATTTTCAGAAAAGCGGGATCGATGTTATTGGCAGTCAATCCAATCAAATTTTTCTCGGGCCTTCCACTCTAGGAGTCTACAAACAATTCGCCATCGAAGGAGGCGTGCAGTTCGCGGTGTATCACTCAGTCGGGCCGCTCTTGCCCAAAGAAAATGTTCGAGTCGCAATCAATTTCACATATTTTTTGTTTCCAGCGCACCAACACTAGAGGAGAAAAATGAAACTCACTAAATTTTCCATCGCTCTATGTGCCGCGTTTCTCTTGATTGCAGCCTCCGCGCAAGCGGAATTGAAACGCGTGGAAATGTCTGTCTTCGGCATGGATTGAGAGATTTGCGCCCACGCCGTGCGCGTGGCATTGAAAAGCGTAAATGGAGTCGAGTCAGTAGACGTCAGCCTAAACAAGGGGCTGGCCACCGTCACGTTGAAAGACGGAAATACGGTGACGATGAAGCAGCTTCAGGCAGCGATCACAAGAAATGGATATTCAACAAAACAATCAGCCGTAACGGCTATTGGACAGCTTTCACTAAAAGACAACCGATGGCTATTGCGCGTCTCCGGTACCACCGAAGAATTCATTCTCTCGCCTGACGGCACAGCCAAGCCGCCGGACAGCAGTCTCGTCGGAAAAGTTGTAATCGTTGTGGGAACGATGCCGCAACTAACTACCGGGAAGGGACAGACGGAATTGCATTTCCAGTCGGTAACAGAAAAAAAATGATCGACCAACCAACAAACGCGGGCCCCGCCAAAAACCGGTCATGGGTGTTCAGCTATCTTTCGCTTTTCACTTCGCTGAGCACCCTGCTCTGTTGCGCCCTGCCGTCACTGCTCGTGCTGTTCGGCCTCGGCGCTTCCGTCGCATCAATACTTTCTTTCATGCCCTGGCTCGTTTCCCTCTCTCATCACAAGTCCTGGGTCTTCGCGATTTCGGGCACTCTCATTTTGCTCAGCTTTGTACAGACGTACGTGATTACTCCTCGCTTACTGAAAGCTGCAGACGCGTGCGCCGCGGACGATCCCTCGTGCGATCGCGCCGCAAAAATCAGCAGGGTTCTTCTTTGGATTTCCGCCGTCATCTATCTAATAGGATTCTTCACTGCGTATTTGTTAGGCCCAATTCTTTCGCGAATGGATCGCGCTTGAAACCCTACACGAACCAGCGCTTGAAATCCGACTCGGCAACCACTTATCCATCGTGGATGTCTATCGCGCGGCGCACATTTTCATCGGGAACGGTTGTCTTGTCTACGCCCTCTTATTTTTTTCATCAAAAATCTTTGGTTCCCACAATTCCACTTTGTTTCCGTCCGGATCCATTACCCATGCAAACACGCCGTTTTCGTGGTATTCGGGGCCTTTCATAATCTCAACGCCGCCATTTTTTAGTTGGGCGATCATGTCGTCCATACTGTCGATTCGATAGTTAATCATGAAACTCGAATCACTCGGGCCGAACCATTTCGTGTTCGGGTCTGCAACGTGCCAGGCAGTAGCGCCTTTGTCTTCTGCGTGGTCGTCAGGCCAGTGAAGAGCCGCTCCGCCCCAGGCCTCCAGCGGCATGCCCAAATTTTTTTGATACCACGCCGCGAGAGCTTTGTGATCCGTCTTGCTTTTGAAAAACACCCCGCCAACTCCAGTGATCCTGGCCATTTTCTTCCTCTCTCGATTAAATAAATTTTTGTCTGGTATTCCGAATCAAGTCCCTCACGCCATCGCAGCCTGCGCCGATTCCGGCCGCGCCTTTTTTCTCAGCACCGCTGCCGAAATCAACGTGATACCCAATCCCACCGGGAATGGCTCGATAAACGTGAACAGCACGTTGTAAAGCGGATTCGCGTACATAACTTTCATCTGCTGAATCTCGTCCATTTTCGTCTGCAACACTTGCGCACTCGCGCCAGATGACTGCGCCTTGGAAATCATGTACGCCGTATACTTATCCATGAAGTCGCTAAAAACGGTGTGGTACAAAATTTCCCAGGTCACCACGTAAAACACACACGAAATCAAAGTGATGCAAATTCCCACAGCAAACGCCTTCCCGAAGGTGATGTGGCCATCCGCCACGTTATCGCGATACGAGCGGATGCCGAAATACACCAACAGGAATGACAGCACAATCGCCGTGTATCCAAGGATATAGCCCCTGTCGAACCCGATCCGGTCGACAAACCCAGTCGTGCCAATCATCAGCACTGACGAAATCACACCCGAAATCAACCCGAATGTAATGACTGTCTTTTTCATTTTCATGTCCTCCAATAATTCAAGATTGACGACTCGCGCAATCTAGCCGCAGCCCGCAAAATTGTCGTCATCCTTTCGGATGATTTTGGTCTGTAAGGCCAAAAATCATGCTTTGGAGTGAGCGTAGCCGTTGCCTTTGTAGCCCAGGGCGCTTCGTCAGCCCTGGGGATTCTCGATGCCAATTTCCACCAGAGCTGCTAGCTTTCTTCAAAAGCCGTCCTTCCGAATCACATTCACGGTATTAAACCGAATTCCTTGCCCAATTGCGCAGCCTGCGTCCGGCGCTTAGCGCCAAGCTTATCGAACACCCGGCTGGAATGAGTCTTCACCGTGTTCTCGCTCACAAAAAGCTTCTCCGCGATTTCGCGGTTGCTCAAACCTTTAGCAATCAGCTCCAGAATTTCCAGCTCGCGCGGCGTAATTTCTAGCTCCTCTAGTTTCTTGGAGTTCAAGGCGAACGGTTCGGCGGGAACAGAAACGCGCACTTCCTTCAAAACAATCTGCTTCCGCGTCAACCGCAGCCCCAGCCAAATGCCAAACGCCGCAAACGTCGCCGCCGTCAGCCCTCCATAGATCTCAATCGAATGCTCCACCACCAGATAGCGATACTCTGTCCACTTAAGCAGCGTGATAACAACTCCACCAGCAAGCCCAAACAGAACAATATGGCGCCACAGGCGCGCCCTTTGGCTTTTGGCCGATGGTTCCGTGCCACTAGAGGTAACTGGAGAATTCGCGCTCGGTTGCATTACGAAAGGCTATACCACAGAACAGGCGGATAGTGCTGAGGTGTGTTGGGTTGATATGTTCGGACCGGCGATCGACCATTCTTTTGTAGAGACAAACCTTCAGGTTGTCCGCGCGTTTAGGCGATCTCGGGTCGGGTAGCACAGACATTCCTGTCTGTGCGCAGTAAGGGCGCCGCCGGGACACGAATGACCGTCCCACTAGATAACTCTCACGTAAGTGCCTTGATGAGGCAACGCCATTCATTGTAATCTTACAGAGTCGCGCAAGACGGGCCGGAATAGCTTTCCGCTATTAGGAGGACAAGTCATGAAAATTCCTCGCTATTCTTCTTTGCTGTTCGTTATCGTTCTTTTCGGGACTTCTGTGTCGGCTCGCCAAACGGAGAACAAAAGCTTCACAGACTCGCGCGTTCAGGCGACCGTGCAGGACGGCCCAACCGGTGCAGTCGTAACGGTCCAAAACTTCTATTCACAGCCGATCACCGCCTATCTGGTAGACCTTCGGCAAGCGCTCACGCCTGAACAGATTCAAGACGCGGCGGCATCTCACGTAAAATCCTTGACGACGAGAGTTCAAAGCGAGCACTTGTCTGACTGCATCACAATGCCATGGGCGCACCGACCCATCGGCCCAAATGAGGTGCAAACATTTCTCGCGTGGCCGGTATCGCCTTCAAAGATGCAGCGCACGGTTCAGTTGCTCGCCGTAATTTTCGCCGATGGAACTTCCGTCGGAGAACCTGACTCGGTCACTCGATTGTTGGCGATGCGAAAAATGCACTGGACGCACCTGACGGAAATTTTGTCACTGATGCAAGAGGAAGAAAAAAAGAACGCACCCGTGGATGAAGTACTCGCCGATCTGAAAGCCGTCAGAGAAGCGAGAGGCCCGCTGAATGCGAAAGTTGATCGAGACGATTGGAATGTCGCAGACGGTCTCTATCGGACCGCGATTTCCAACATCACCGAAGGCGCGAAGGGTCCCACGCCGTTAGACCTACACTCCATCATCGAGCTTCGCGTCAAGGAATACACTGACGATCTCAAGCTCCTGAATTCGTCAAGCCCGCCGATCAACCCCGCGCAAGAACCGCACGTCGCAACGAATTAGTCGAGGGCAATGTGGCGGGTGACACACCCTCAGCCTAGGTTCCGATTTGACGTTGAATTCGGGCGCCTGAACTGACTATGTGAGCATTCGAAATCTAATTCGAATACATCTCCACAACTTTTCCTTCAAATATTTAGTACTTAGTACTATAGTTTTCTTGACATAATCAAACGAACCGCGCTACCCTGAATCGCAGACTTGGACGATCCATTCAAATCGTCATTTCAGAAATGGATCTCGCCCCACCTGCCGGACCAAAATCCGCTGTTTTCAGAAGAGCTTATAACAATATCAAAATAAAGCACTTACACCCCGGTCCTCTCATTCGGGATAAGTCCTTTGTTTTCACACTGATGCTAGAGAGGGCTATCCTAACCCCTTTGTTTTCACACTGATGCCCGTAACAGGGGGGTAGGGGAGGGGGCACTTGTAGAGCTACCCTTCAGGGTAGCAGCCTTGGATTGATGCTTCGCAACGGATCAGCAAAGGCACCGATGCCACCAGTAAAAGGTGGCTCTACACGAGCAATCATACCAGGTGCGTCTTAGTCTTACCGCGCCTGGGCCTGCGAGCCACCCTGCGGAACTTGATTGGGCGCTGGTGCGTAAGCCGGGAAGTCCGCCTTAGGAATTACGATCCAGGCTACGAAATATCCGAGGATCGCCGGCACAAACGGCACCGGGAAAATAACCAGCAGCACCGCGATCAGCCGGACCATCGTGGAATCCATGTCCCAATATTCAGCGAGTCCGCCGCATACGCCGGCAATCTTGGAATCCGTGACGCTGCGCTCAAGGCGCTTGTGCGGATGCGGATACGAATTTGTATGAACGGTAGCGCTGGTTTGGCGAGCGCCGCACAAGTAGCAGAAGTTTGATTCGTTCACAATTTCACGGCCGCATGATGAGCAATACATTTGTCGCCTCCTGTGCGGTTCCGGTTTGGGCGCGTGTGAAAATTTCGCGCCAGGTCAGACCGGAATGCCGCGCCGATTCTACCCTCTTATACGGACGGGGTCGGCGAAAAGTTCCTTATGTTGGGTGCGAATTTAATAAGCCAGCAGGTCGTGAACAGCGGAGACGATGTCTTCGGTTTGCGGCAGGATTTCGTCTTCCAGCTTGGGTTGATAGGCGCAGAAGGTATCCATGGCGGCTACGCGGCGGACAGGCGCGTCCAGGTCACCGAATAGCTCGTCGGCGATGCGGGCGGCGATTTCGGCACCGTAGCCCCAGGAAAGCGTGTCCTCGTAGGCAACGATGACGCGATTGGTTTTGGTGACACTCGTGGCGATGGCTTCCCAATCGTAGGGAGAGAGCGAGCGAAGGTCGACCACCTCAACGGAGACGCCTTCGCGTTCGAGTTGGGCTGCGGCTACCTCGGCGCGATGAACGAGCGCACCGTATGTGATGATGGTGCAGTCGTTGCCTTCGCGCATCACTCGCGCTTTGCCGAGCGGAATTGTGAAATCCGGGCCGGGATCTTGCGAGCGATTATAAGGCTGGCGATAGAGATGCTTATGCTCCAAGAACATTACCGGATCATCGCAGCGGATTGACGTGCGCAAGAGTCCCGCGAGATCGAGCGACGTGGACGGCATCACCACGCGCAGTCCGGGGCAATGCGTAAAAATGGTTTCGCCGCATTGGCTATGATAAATCGCACCACCGGTTAGATATCCGCCGATGGGCACACGAATTACTGCGGGCGACGCGAATCCACCTGCGGAGCGCCAGCGCATCAAAGCGAGTTCGTTGCGAAGTTGCATCATGGCGGGCCAGATGTAATCGAAAAATTGAATTTCGACGACAGGCTTCAGTCCGCGAATGGCCATGCCGACTGCGCGGCCAACAATATTTGCTTCGGCGAGAGGAGAATTGAAAACGCGTTCGGCGCCATAAGAGCGCTGCAAACCGGAAGTGGCTTTGAAAACGCCGCCCTTCCCTTTCACTTTGTCGATATGTTCTTCGCGGCTGACGTCGGCGACATCTTCGCCAAACACGACGATGCGTTCGTCGCGCGCCATTTCCGCGGAAAGCGTGGCCGAAACCATTTCGACCATTGTTTTCGGTTCGCCTGAAAAATTGGGAGCAGCGTCAAATGATTTGGAAGTTCCGTCTACATCGGGAGAATAAATCCACTTCATGATCGAATCGACGGCGGGCAATTCGGCGATGAGCGCTTTATCAGCGGCTTCGCGAACTTCGAGTTCGACTTCCTTTTCAATTTTTTCTAAATCTTTTTTATTCAGAATGTCTTCGCTGACAAGGAACTGAGCAAACTTTGGAATCGGATCGCGGCGATTTTCTTCGGTGCGTTCCGCTTCACACTTGTAAAGTTTTTCGTCGTCAGAAAGAGAGTGTGAGTACGGACGCGTTACGTGCGCGTGAATTAATGCAGGGCCTTTTCTTGCGCGGCAATACTCGACGGCGCGTTGAAAAGTTGCGTAGCTTTCCAGAACATCTGTGCCGTCACATTCCTGAATGAGAAGACCGGGATATCCAGCGACGAGTTTAGAAATGCTGCCGCCCGCCGTTTGCACCTCAACGGGGACGGAAATTGCGTAGCCGTTGTCTTCGACGAGATAGATGACCGGCAATTTTTTCTGGCACGCTGTGTTCAGCGACTCAAAGAATTCGCCTTCACTTGTCGCGCCGTCGCCGGAAGAAATGTAAACGACTTCGTCGCCGTGATGCGTGACGTATTTGCCGAGCGGCGCTTTTTCAGCGGCCTTCAGGGCTTTCGGATATTCGTCGTAATAGAACGCAGCTTCCGCGATGCCCACGCCGTGAAGATATTGCGTGCCGGTTGGTGAAGAGCGACTGACGATATTTAATTTCGGATGGCCCCAATGCGAAGGCATCTGACGTCCACCAGAACTTGGATCGTCTTTTGCGCCGACGGCTTCGAGCAACATTTCGTAAGGAGTCATTCCCAGCGCGAGACAGAGCGCGCGGTCACGGTAATAGGCGCAGAACCAATCGTACGTGGGTTTCAATAATTGACCGGCGGCGACGAGAACTGCTTCGTGGCCTGCGCCACTAATTTGAAAATAAATTTTGTTCTGACGCTTGAGCTGAATTTCGCGATCGTCCAAACGGCGCGAAAGCAGCATGGTGCGATACATTTGGACGAGCTGCTTTTCGCTGAGCCCGTGATACGGGACTGCAGCGGCGGTTTTTGCAGGCTTCGAGCGCGTCTGAACGGGCATGTTGGTTCCCTTACTTTACTGGAGACAGCCGAACCGCACAATTATAGCGAATCTAGTGAGACTACTGCGGTGAATTTGACGAAATGTTGCGTACGCTGGCAAACATTCTAGTGACGAAACAGTTTCCTAGCGTTCGCGGGCTGCACGGTCGGCGGCGCGTTGTCCGTGAAAAAGAGCATCGAAAACTTTTGCTGATTCGGCGAAGTCCGGATCGCCTTGACGCACAACTTTCGGCGACGATTCCTTGAACGGCGCTTCGGTTGGAATGCGATCCACCCAACGCTGATGCGAAAGTTTTTCGTGGTCGGAAAAATCCAGCCGGACGAAAAGTTTCAAATGATCCGGCGCGCCTTCTTTTTTGGCGGCTTCGCGGTCAAGTTTGTATTCGAGTTTATTTGTGAGATGGAACGCCTGGCGCCAACTGTCCAGCCGGTGGCGCGCTTGCTGAGCGATCTCTTCGCTGGTGCCAAAATTAAAGATGAAATATGTTTGTGCCATGTCTCTTGATATAAAGGCCCACGACGGAAAATGTCAAGCGCGCTGGGAAAATTGACAGTTAGCAATTGCGCATTTTCTCATAGACTGAACGCGTTGACGTGCGCGCCTGAGGCGATTAACATGTGTGCCGGAGCGATTCTGTTGCTGCGACGAGTCACAACTTGTGTGATCCTTTTGGCACTTGCGGGCATTTATGCCATGCCGCTGGCGGCTGCTTTATCTCCGAACGCGATGGATTGCTGCACCGCGGGAATGTGTCCGCGTCCGGGACGCGCGATGAGTCACCAGCAGACGCATGAAGAAATGGCAGACTGCGATGGCATGGGCACAACGACGCGCTCAATGCGCAAGTGTGATATGGGCGCGCGCAACACGCAGAAAGTTCAAGCTGTGAACGTGGGACTTTTTGTTTTGTCGGCGCCGATGAGGCTTGTGCAAAGTGCTGCGCGAGTTTCAATTTTGATGGCTGCGCCGTTTTCGGAATATGTAGTCTCGCAAATTCCTGTCACACCTCCTCCTCGAATTTCACCCTCCTAATTCGCTGAATTATTTTGAAAGAAAATGCGGGGACGTGCGTCTCTCGCGGGCGAATGTCATTTTATTTCTATTCATACAGGAGAGTAAAAGTCATATGCGGGGACGAATCTGTTTTTTTATTTTGCTGGCGATGTGCGGAGCGACTGCCGCTTTCGCGACGATATTTGGATCAGTGAGAGGGATCGTGCACGATCCGCAGCACCGACCTGTTCACGGCGCCACGATTACGCTAAAAGCGAAGTTGTCTGACTGGAAGCAAACTGCGACGACGAATGACGATGGCGAGTTTGTTTTCAACGCGGTGCCAATCGGCGATTATTCGGTGACGGTTGTCGCAAATGGATTTCAAACGTCAGCGCAGGAAATTTCCGTGAGCTCCGGATCGGCTCCAGTTCTGCATTTCCCGATGGACCTCGCAACAGCGAATCAATCGGTAACAGTGACGGCTGAACCGGTGACTGCTGCGCCGGATTCGGTGACGCCGACTTCGGTTGTGAATCGACAGGACATTCAGAACACTCCCGGCGCGGACCGCACAAATAGTTTGGCGATGATTACGGACTACGTTCCCGGCGCATATTTCACGCACGATCAATTGCACGTGCGCGGCGGGCATCAAGTGAGCTGGCTGGTGGACGGCGTGCCGGTGCCGAACACGAATATCGCGAGCAATGTGGGGCCACAATTCGATCCGAAAGATGTGGACTACATGGAAATGCAGCGCGGAAGTTACGACGCCGAATACGGCGATCGAACTTACGGAGTATTTAACGTGCTGCCGCGCACGGGATTCGAGCGCAACAATCAATGCGAGTTGGTTACGAGCTTTGGAACTTTTCTGCAGACGAATGACGCCGTGAATTGCGGAAGTCACACGGATCGCTTTGCTTACTACGGAAGCGTAAATGGGAATCGCAGCGATCTGGGGCTGGAAACGCCCGTCGGACAAGTGATTCACGACATGGAAAATGGGTTCGGCGGATTCGGCTCGCTGATTTTCAATGTGAACTCGGCGAATCAACTGAGACTCGTTACGTCATTGCGGAAAGATTTTTACCAAATTCCAAATGCGCCAGGCGATCTGCTGTCGGATGGCGAACACGAAGCGGATACGTTTGTGAATTTTTCGTGGGTGCATACATTTCCGAAAAATTGGGTGATGACGCTTTCCCCGCTGTTTCATTTCAATAGCGCGAATTACAACGGTAGCCCGAACGATTTTCCGATTAGCACGACGGATGATCGCGCGTCTAATTATGTTGGCGGACAGGCAACGATCGGCGGAGTGTGGGCGCGAAACAATATTTCGGCTGGGTTTTACGGATTTTGGCAGAGGGACAATCAACTTTTCGGAGTATGCCAGCCTTTGGACGAACAACATCGAGGTTGCGTGCCGACTGATGTAGGTCCCTCGAATTTTCAGGACCGGGAAATCGTTACTGGACACCTGTCGGAAATATTTATCGAGGACAAAATTCAGCTGACTTCCTGGCTGAATGTGAACGGCGGAATTCGCGAAACGTTTTTTTCGGGCAGTATTTCGGAGAACGCGGCGAGTCCGCGTGTGGGCGTGGCAATTACGGTTCCGCGCTTACGCTGGGTATTCCGCGGATTCTACGGAAAGTTTTATCAGGCGCCGCCATTGATTACGGCGAGCGGCCCGCTTCTACAATTTGTTACCTCGAATGATTTGGGATTTATTCCGTTGCGCGGCGAGCGCGACACGGAATATCAATTTGGTGTGAGCATTCCGTATCGCGGCTGGTCCGTGGACGTGGATAGTTTCCGAACGCACGCGGCAAATTTCTTCGACCACAACAACGTGGGCGGCTCCAATATTTTCTTTCCGCTAACGATTGATGAGGGCCTGATTCGCGGATGGGAATTAACTTTGCGCTCGCCGCGATTGTGGCATCGAGGACAGGTTCATGTCGCGTATTCCAATCAAATTGCATATGGAGCTGGTGCAATCAACGGAGGACTGACGGATTTTTCGCCGCCATCGGGATTTTTCCTCCTTGATCACGACCAGCGGAACACTTTGAACGCGGGATTTGACGTGAATCTTCCGTGGAGGATATTCGCGTCGACAAATGTTTATTACGGTTCGGGATTTACGGATGGCGATGCAGCGCCGGGAGGGCCCGATCATCTTCCCGGACATACAACTTTCGACGTTACGGCTGGAAAAGAATTCGGCGAGAAATTTTCCCTGTCGGTGACGGCGCTGAACGTTGCGAATCGACATCTGCTAATTGATAACAGCCTGACTTTCGGTGGCGTTCACTACAACAATCCGCGTGAAATTTACGCGCAGCTTCGATGGCGATTTCATTACTGAAATTTTTCCGAGATTTCGCAGGGTCGTAGGCCTCTGCGAAAAGCCCTGCCATGCCGTCCTGCAACGGCGTGGCGGGGCGACACTTTCCTGTCCTACAATCAGAATCTCGATATTTCGCTTCAAGATGAAGGAGATCGATTTGAGAAAGCAATTCCAAAGTATCAGCGGCGGAATTAGAAGCGTGATGCTCGTGCTACTCATCGTGACGAGTGTCGGCTTTTTCTCTGCGGGATGCGGAACCGCGCCTACCGAGAATAAAACTCAACCGAAAGTTCAGCGATACTCACTGAAAGGAAAGGTCACTAAAATCGACGTGCCCAGACGAGAAATTGTTGTGGATCACGAGGCCATTCCCGGATTCATGGGCGCGATGGAAATGCCTTATCCGGTCGCGGCCGTGCAATCTTTGGACAATA
>Ga0193726_1001449_pt1 | contig 18658 bp, 16 predicted proteins | sample H2c1metaG_FD_144928 | JGI IMG/M metagenome (GOLD analysis project Ga0193726, IMG submission 144928) | Soil microbial communities from a riparian zone of the East river system, Colorado, United States - H2c1 | ecosystem: Environmental > Terrestrial > Soil > Riparian zone | place: USA: East River... | reverse complement strand
CCTATCCGGCCGAGGATCCAAACAGCGTACCCACGGCGGAGTCCGTCACAGGTCCTTTTTTATACTTGCTGGGCGGGACCGGTCGCGGTATTGATGGGCAGTTTATCGACGCGCAATAACACGTAAGGAATGTTAAGGATGCAAATTCGAAAATTCTACTTCGGCGCCGGGCTGGCCTGGTTGTGTCTAGGTGTAGGCGCCGCGTGCAACGCCGCGGCGCTGGAGGCTCGGCCGCTGGAAGGCGACTACGTCATCCACGACTTCCATTTCGCCTCGGGCGAGACGCTGCCCGAGTTGCGCATGCACTATACGTATTTCGGCAAACCGAAGAAGGATGTCCTGGGCCGCGTCACCAATGCGGTGCTGATCATGCACGGCACCGGAGGATCCGGACGCAGCCTGGTGAACGAGAGATTTTCCAGCGTGCTCTTCGGCAAAGGACAACTGCTCGATGCCGACAAGTATTACATCATCCTGCCGGACGGCATCGGTCACGGAAAATCCAGCAAGCCCAGCGATGCGCTGCGCATGCGCTTCCCGCAGTACTCTTATCAGGACATGGTTCTGGCGCAATACCTGTTGCTCACCAAGGGGCTCGATGTAAACCACTTGCGCCTGGTGATGGGCACTTCCATGGGCTGCATGCACACCTTCATGTGGGCCGAAGCCTATCCGGATTTCATGGATGCCTTGATGCCGCTGGCCTGCCTGCCGGTGCAAATCGCCGGACGCAATCGCCTGTGGCGCGACCTGACCATGGATGCCATTCGCAACGATCCGCAGTGGCTGAAAGGCGAATACACCACCCAACCCATCGATGGGCTGCGCACGGTTGCGGGACTGCTGCTGATTGCCGGCAGCGCGCCGATCCAAATGCAAATGACCTTGCCGACGCGCGATGCGGCGGACGAATTCCTGCAAAAATACATGCCGCGGCAGATCGAGAGCTTGGACGCCAACGATTTTCTATACCAAGTCAATGCATCCAGGGACTATGACCCTTCGGCAGGACTCGAGAAAATCAAGGCGCCATTGGTGCACATCAACTCGGCCGACGATTTCATCAACCCACCGGAGCTTGGAATTGCCGAACGCGAAATCAAACGCGTGAAGAACGGGCGATTCATACTGCTGCCGGCGTCGGATCAGACGCACGGCCACGGCACCCACACATGGGCTGCCGTATGGCAGCAATATCTGGCGCAATTGTTGGAAGCTTCGAAGAGCGCGCCGGCCAACTAAGACCGGCCGGTGCCGGCCGGCGGGACCGGATCTGCTAGACCGGATCGGCTGCGTCTGCGGCGTCGGCAGCTGCGGCGTCTGCAGCTGCGGCGGGCGCCGACACCGCTGCATCGGTAGCCGCGGTCGCGGCGTCGATTTCATTCATCAACGCGTTGCGTTCGCTCGCGAGCATGGCTCGCGAATGGCCGCGCGGCATATCGTGCCCCAAATGCACCGGGCCGAATCGCACGCGCATCAATCGGCTCACGATCATGCCGCGCGCCGCGAACCAATGCCGTACCTGCGCCGAGCGGGTCGCCCGCACGGTCACGGTGAGCCAGTGATTGAAGCCTTCGCCATACTTGGCATCGGCCTGCAAAATGCTCATCTCCTCGCCCTCGCAGTCGGTGGCCGCGCGAAATTCCTCCACCAGCGGCTCCTTCAACGGGCCCCGCATGCGCAGCACATAGTCGATGGTCAATGCGTGCGCGCCTCTCGATACCCGATGGGCCCAGGATCCATCGTCAGTGAGAATCTCCAATCCCCCATCGACCGGCGGCATCGGTTGAATGGCGAGCCAGCGCCCTGCCGAGCGCGGCAGCTTCAAATGTTCCGCGGCACGGGAAGTTGCGGCCTTGAGGTCCAGATTCTCGCCCGGTGAACGATGAAACAGCAGCACCCGCGATTCCTTCACCGCGGGCGTGTGCAATCGAACCGGGCGGCCATCCAGCGTGATGCGATCGCGGGCGGTGAGCTTCGCGCCCAGCGCTGGCACCTCGCCGTTAACCTTCAGGCGGGATTCGCGGATCCAGCGCTCCACTTCGCGGCGCGAGCCGATGCCCGCTGCCGACAACAGCTTCTGCACCCGCTCGCCGCTCGGCGGATCCTTTGGCTCGGCCGCGCCGTGACGGGAAAATACGCGCTTGCGTGCCGGCGCTGCCTTGCGTGGCGGCCGCGGCATCAATTGGAATCGTCTTGCGCACCACTTGCGACCAGGCCATGGGATCGCGGCTCCGCGGCGGCCTGCGCGCTGCCCTCTTCCTCATCGTCCGCCTGCGAATCCAGTTCGGCGGCGGCATCGAGCGGTCCTTGCGGCTCCGACTCGGTCTCCGTCCCCGTCAACACCTCCGCTTCGGCTCCGGGCAGCATCAATTGCACGCGCAGATCCTCGAGTTCCTTGAGCTGCGCCAAAGTGGGAAGATCGTCGAGCTTTTTCAAGTTGAAGTAATCGAGGAATTCCCGGCTGGTGCCCAGCAGTTCCGGCTTGCCCGGCACATCGCGGTGACCGACCACGCGAATCCAATTGCGCTCATGCAATGTCTTGATGATGTTCGGATTGACCGCGACGCCGCGAATTTGCTCGATTTCGCCGCGAGTGATCGGCTGACGGTAGGCGATGAGCGCCAGCGTCTCGAGCAGCGCGCGCGAGTATTTCGCAGGACGTTCCTGCCATAGCCGCGCAACCGGCTGCGCGACCGCGGCTCTGATCTGAATGCGAAAGCCGCTCGCCACTTCCAACATCTCGAGGCCTCGCGTTGCGTATTCTTCCGTGAGGGCGGCGATCGCGCCCTTCACCTCGTCCGCGACCGTTCCATCGCGCTCGTCGAACACGCTGGCCAGTTCTTCCAGCGTCAGAGGCCGGCCCGCCGCGAGCAGCGACGCTTCAACCACATTCTTCACGTATTGATGGTTCATTGGGTTCTCGCAAGATCATCGTTTGCGGCGCTGTCGTCGGCTACCAGCGACAGGTGCCGGGCAGGATTGCCCAGTCGCACGTGCAATGGCGCGTAGGCTTCGGATTGCACTATTTCGATCAAGCCCTCGCGCAATAGTTCCAGAATTGCCACGAAGGTTACCGTCACTCCGCGGCGTCCCTCCTGCGGGGTAAACAAGCGCACGAAATCCACGAATGCATTGGTCTGCAGCAGCGACAGCACGTCGGTCATGCGCTGCCGCACCGACAACGGTTCGCGCTGCACGTGATGATGGGCAAACATGTCGCTGCGCGACAACACGTCCTGAAAGGCGATGAGCATTTCCTGCAGGGTCACCTGCGGCGGAATGCGCACGACTTTTCGATCGACCAGTTCCGCCGAGGCAACCCAGGTATCGCGCTCCAGCCGCGGCATCCGGTCGATGCCTTCGGCCGCCCGCTTGAAGCGTTCGTATTCCTGCAAGCGGCGTACCAGCTCGGCGCGCGGATCGGCTTCCTCCGAGGCATCGTCGTTGCCGACTCGCGGCAGCAGCATGCGCGATTTCACTTCGGCGAGAGTCGCGGCCATGAGCAAGTATTCGCCCGCCAATTCGAGTTGCAGCACCTGCATCAACTCGATGTAGCGCATGTATTGGCGGGTGATTTCCGCGATCGGAATGTCGAGGATGTCCAGATTCTGCCGCCGGATGAGGTACAGCAGCATGTCGAGCGGACCTTCGAACGCTTCAAGAAAGACTTCCAGCGCCTGCGGCGGAATGTACAGATCTCGCGGCATTTCGATAATGGGCTGACCCTCCACGACCGCAAACGGCATTTCACCCTGTGCCGGCGCAATCTCGCCCGCCGCCAACGGCGGCGGCGGCGGCGGCGCCGTGTTTTGAACCAAGGTCAATTCGGGTTTCATCGGTAATCCATGGCCATGGCTTGTCGGACAGCATCCAGCGTGTCGCGCGCCACCGTGCGCGCCCGCTCGCACCCTTCCGCGATGATACCGCGTACCAGGTCCGGATTCTCCTCGAACTCCTGCGCGCGTTTCGCGATCCCGGAGACCTCTTCGACGATTTTCTCGATGAGCGGCGCCTTGCACTCCAGGCAACCGATGCCGGCGGAGCGGCAACCCTTCTGTACCCAGTCCTGGGTTTCGCCGCTCGAGTAGATCTTATGCAGATCCCATACCGGACACTTGTCAGGATCACCCGGATCGGTGCGGCGCACGCGGGCCGGATCGGTCTGCATGGCTCTGAGCTTTTTGACGATGGAGTCCGTGTCCTCGCGAAGGCCGATGGTATTGCCGTAGGACTTGGACATTTTGCGCCCATCGAGCCCCGGAACCTTCGGCGTTTTGGTCAGCAGCACCTCAGGTTCGGGCAGGATCGAGATGCCGCTGCCTTCGAGAAATCCCAGCAAACGGTCGCGGTCGGCGACGGTGAGCCGCGCATTCGCCTCGACCAGCGCGCGCGCTTTCGCCAGCGCATCGGCATCGCCTTTTTCTTGAAAGCCCTTGCGCAAAGAGCGGTACAGGCCTGAGTTTCGCGTGCCCAGGCTCTTGATGGCCTTTTCCACTTTCTGCTCGAACTCCGCTTCGCGGCCGTAGATGTGGTTGAAGCGCCGCGCGACTTCGCGCGTGATCTCCACGTGCGCCACCTGGTCTTCACCCACCGGCACGAATTGCGAACGGTACAGCAAGATATCGGCGCTTTGCAGCAGTGGATAACCGAGAAAGCCGTACGTGCTCAGGTCGTGATCCGCAAGCTGAGTCTGCTGATCCTTGTAGGACGGAACGCGTTCCAGCCAGCCCAGAGGCGTGATCATCGACAACAACAGATGCAGCTCAGCGTGCTCCGGCACTTTCGACTGGATGAATAGCGTGGCGACCCCGGGGTTGAGACCTGCGGCGAGCCAATCGATCACGATGCTCCAGGTGTTTTCCTCGAGCTTCGAGGTGTCCTCGTAGCCGGTGGTCAGGGCATGCCAATCGGCAACGAAGAAATAGCATTCGTACTGATACTGAAGCTCGATCCAGTTCTTCAGCGCGCCGTGGTAGTTGCCCAAGTGCAGCTGTCCGGTGGGCCGCATGCCGGAAAGCACGCGCCGATTTTGGATGGGTCCGCTCATGCCAAATGCCTGATCAACACGGCGCTGACGACCCGGTCCGTAGTCCCGTACGCAGCAATCCACAGCCAATTGAATGCTCCCGTCACGGCCAGGACCAGCACGATCATCATGCCGAAAGGGGATATTTTTTCGAACATCGTCCCCAGTCGCGGCGGTAGTGCGCCCGCCAGCACACGGCCGCCGTCAAGCGGCGGAATCGGCAACAAATTGAATGCCGCCAGCAACACGTTGACCAGGATGCCCGCTTGGGCCATGAGCACGATCCAACTATCGAGCGTGTGGCCGGACCTGATGCTCAAGACAAAAACCAGTACCGCCAACCACAATAAAGCCATGAGCATATTTGCGGCGGGGCCTGCCAATGCCACGACGATCAAAGCAAGACGCGGTCTGCGCAGCACGTTGGTAACGACGGGCACAGGTTTCGCCCAGCCGAACAGCGGCGCGCCGATGGCGAGCAGCAGACCGGGGACCAACAACGTTCCCAACGGATCGATGTGACGCAGTGGATTCAAGCTCAGCCGACCGAGCAGCTCAGCGGTACGGTCGCCGAAGTACCGCGCCATCCAACCGTGCGCCACTTCGTGCAGGGTGACGGCGCACAGCACCGGGATGGCATAGATTGAAATCTTCTTAAGAATCTCATTAAAATCCAATGCTTGCACTCGTTATTTAAAGAAATTACGAGCCTATGCGCCCGCATTGACGAGCATTATACGGTGGCCGTAGCCGCAAAGGGGCTGACATCGCCTCGCCCCTGCCGCACCACAATTGCGCGGTCGGTCGACAGGTCGATGACCGAGGTCGGCGTCAAACCGCAATTGCCGCCGTCCAGCACCATGTCGACGCTGTGTTCGAGTTTCTCGTAAATCTCTTTCGCATCGGTGCGCGGATGTTCCTCCCCGGGCAGCAGCAGCGTGGAACTCATCACCGGCTCATTCAATTCACTCAGCAACATCGCGGTCACGGGGTGATCCGGAACCCGCAGTCCGATGGTGCCGCGGCGCTCATGCTTCAAACGGCGCGGCGTTTCGCGTGAGGCCTTCAGCAGAAAGGTGTAGGGCCCCGGCGTATGTGCGCGCAGCAATCGGTATTGCCAATTCTCGACCATGGCGTATTTGCCGACATCCGCGAGGTCGCGGCACACCAGCGTGAAATGATGATTGCGATCCGTTTGGCGAATATCGCGGATGCGCTCGAGCGCCGCCTTGTCGCCGATATGACAGCCGAGCGCGTAGCAGGAATCGGTGGGATAGACGATCACTGCGCCGCGGCGCAGCGCCTCGGCGGCTTGACGCACGTAGCGCCGCTGGGGAGTTACCGGATGCAGTTGCAGGTAGATGCTCATTGGCTCGGCTATGATACCCGGATGATTCAACTCCTCGAATGGTCGCCCCTGATTGTGTTTTTTGTGACATTTCAGCTGCGCGATATTTATTGGGCTACGGGCGCGCTGATGCTTGCCTGCGTGCTGCAACTGCTGCTGCACCGTTTGTACACCGGCAAATTCAAGACCATGCACATCGCCACGACCTGCGTCGTGCTGGTCCTCGGCACCGCCACGCTGCTGCTGCATGATCAGCGCTTCATTCAATGGAAGCTCACGGTGTTGCTGGGGCTGACGTCCGCGGTCTTTCTCGGCAGCTTGAGAATAGGCAAGCAGCCGCTGGTGCGGCGCATCCTCGAGGCGGCCTTTCCCGAACCCCTCAACGTCTCCGTGCGCTCCTGGCAGATAATCAACCTGCTTTGGGCCGGATGGTTTGCCGTCTTTGCCGCGTTGAATTTGTACGTCGCCTGGCACTTCGATGTCAGCCTCTGGGTCAAATTCAAGGTATTTGGATTTCCCGCAGCGACGATGCTCTTCATGCTTCCCCAAATCTTCTGGCTGGCCGGCAAGTCTGCCGCGAAGCCCTCAGCCTCGCGCGCCGATCGCTTGCGGGAGCGGCTGGAGAGCCGCTTCTCTCCCGCGCAACTGATGGTCGCGGACGAGAGCCATTTGCACGAAGGTCACGCCGGCGCCGCCGGCGGTCAAAGCCATTTCCGCATAAGAATCGTTGCCGAAGCGTTTCGCGGCATGCCCTCCGTGGCGCGCCACCGTCTGATTTACGCAGCCGTGGACGATCTCATGAAGAGCGATATTCACGCGCTTGCGATTGAGGCGCTGCCGCCGGATTGATCGCTGACTGCGGAGTTATGTTGCACCACAACAACAGCAAGGTTATGCCGGGAAAATGCATCAAAAATTGGTGAGAAGCGTCGGTTGAGGCTAAACTGCCCGCCCCCGGGCGCACTGGCCTGCTAAGGCCTAAGTCGCTTTTTTTAGCGTAGAGGAACAAATGAGCCAATTTTTGAGTACACCGTGGACCCGTATCGCCACCGTGGCGGCATTCGCCCTGGTAATTACGGCCTGCGGCAAAGGCCAACAACCAGCGCCCGCGGCAGCGGACAAGACAACGGCGCCCGCCCCCGCGGCTGTAGCGACGATCGATGGCACGCCGATTTCGCGCGTGGAATACGACATCTACCTGAAGAGCCTGTTGCGCGGCCGGCCGACCGCTGAGCTGACCACTGAACAGAAGGCGCAGGTCCTCGACGAGATGATCAACATGCAGGTGTTGGCGAATCAGGGTCTGAAGGAAGGCGTCGAAAAAGACCCGGACGTTGCCGGGCAACTCCAAGTCGTTCGTATGCGGGTGCTCGCGGACGCCGAGTCGGCCAAGTATCTGAAGGATAAGGATCCGACGGATGCGGAACTGCACGCCGAATACGATACGGCTGTCGCGGCGATGGACAAGACCGAGTATCACGCACGCCACATTCTGGTCGCCAGCAAAGAAGCGGCCGAAGCAGCCATCAAGAAAATCAAGGGTGGCGCGAAGTTCGAGGATGTCGCGAAGGCGGAATCCACCGACAGCTCCAAGGCCAATGGCGGCGATCTGGGCTGGTTCACCCTGACGCGCATGGCCAAGCCGTTCGGCGACGCGGTGAAGGGACTGAAGAAAGGTGAAATGACTTCAGCCCCCGTGCAAACGCAGTTTGGCTGGCATGTGATCAAGCTGGAAGACACCCGTGAGACGGCGCCCCCGCCGTTCGATCAAGTCAAGCAGCAGGTCAGCAACGGCGTGGTGCAGAAGAAACTTCAGGCTTATGTGGAGACCTTGAAGAAAACCGCGAAGGTCGACAAGCCGCTGTAATTCGAGAATCTGATTCGATGGTCTGATGGCGCAGCGGACTCGAGGGAGTCCGCTACGTTTTGAGCAGCTTCAGAAACGCTGCCTCATCCAGAACGCGAATGCCGAGTTGCTCGGCTTTCTTGAGCTTCGACCCCGCCTCGGCGCCCGCCACGACATAGTCGGTCTTCTTCGAGACGCTGCCGCTCACCTTTCCGCCCAATTGCTGGACCGCCTCCGCGGCTTGTTCCCGCGTCATGGATTGGAGCGTGCCGGTCAGCACAAAGGTCTTATCCCGTTGCGAGCCGTCGGCGTCGATTGCCGTGGGCTTTGGCCAAGCGATGCCGGAGGCGAGCAGCCGATCGACCGCAGCCGCGTTGTCCGCATCGCGGAAATACGCCGCCACCTGCTTCGCGACCACGGGACCCACGTCCGGAACGCGCTGAATTTCCTCTTCCCCCGCTTTGCGTAAATCCGCAATCTCCGGAAAGTACTGCGCAAGCGTCAAGGCGGTCGCTTCCCCCACGTCACGGATGCCGAGCGCATAGAGGAATCGCGGCAAGGTGGTGTGTTTCGCGGATTCGATGGCCGCCGCCAGCTTTTGCGCGGACTTCTCTCCCATGCGCTCCAGCGTCGCCAAGCGCGCCGATTGCAGCGAAAAAAGATCCGCCGGCGTCTTGACCCAATCGGCATCGACCAATTGTTCCACCAGCTTGTCGCCGAGCCCCTGGATGTCCATGGCGCGGCGCGACGCGAAATGCTGGATCTCGCCTTTGCGCTGAGCTGCGCAATGCCGGCCGCCGCTGCAGCGCGCCACCGCCTGATCTTCTTCACGCACCACCGGATAGCCGCATACAGGGCACACACTGGGCAGATCCACCAGCTGCGCGCCGGCCGGCCGCCGTTCCGGAAGGACTCGCGCCACTTCCGGAATCACGTCGCCCGCGCGGCGGATGACGACCGTATCCCCCACGCGCACATCCTTGCGGGTGAGCTCATCCATGTTATGCAGCGTGGCGTTGCTCACGGTCACGCCGCCGACGAAGGCCGGTTCCAGCCGCGCAACCGGCGTGAGCGCGCCGGTGCGGCCCACTTGAAATTCTATGCCGCGCACGACGGTCAATGCTTCCTCCGCGGGAAACTTGTGCGCAACGGCCCAGCGCGGCGCGCGCGAAATGAATCCGAGCTTGCGCTGCAGGTTCAGGTCATCGACCTTGTAGACCACCCCGTCGATTTGATAGGGCAAACTCGCGCGCGCCGCGCCCATGTCCCGGTAGTAGTCGAGGCAGCCCTCGATCGACTCGACCACCATGGACTGCGGACAGATTTTGAAACCCAGCGCGCGCAACGCCTTCAAGGTCTCGCTGTGATGCGGCGGCAGCTCGCCGCCCTCGATCACGCCGACTCCATAAATGAACAAATCGAGCGGCCGCGCCGCGGTCATGCGCGGATCCAGCTGCCGCAAACTGCCGGCGGCGGCGTTGCGCGGATTGATGAAGCTTTTTTCGCCGCGCGCGGCAGCCTCCTCATTGAAGCGCCGGAAGCCCGCGAACGGCATGAACACCTCGCCGCGCACTTCGAGCACCTTGGGGATGTCGGCGCCGCGCAAGTTCAGCGGCAGCGCCTTGATGGTGCGCAAATTCTGGGTGACGTCTTCGCCCGTCTCGCCATCGCCGCGCGTCGCGCCTTGCACGACTGCCGTTCTCGTAGCGGGCGCTGATCGCCAGGCCGTCCAGTTTCGGTTCGGCCGAATAGCGGATGGCGCCGCTCTCGCCGAGCCGCTCGTGGATGCGGCGGTCGAAATCGCGCACTTCCTCAGTGCTGAATGCATTGTCCAGGGACAGCATGGCCACGCGGTGCTTGACGGCGCCGAAGGCGGAGATCGGCGCCGCGCCGACGCGCTGCGTGGGCGAATTGGCCGCCAACAACTGCGGAAACTGCGCTTCGAGCGCGCGCAGCTCCACCATCAGCTTGTCGTACTCGGCATCCGGAACCTCCGGATCATCGAGCGCGTGGTAGCGATAGTTGTAGCGCTCCAGCAGATCGCGCAGTTCCGCGGCGCGCGCCGCGGACTTCTTGGACGGAAGGCTCGATTTCTCGGCGCACACGGCTATGCTCTCGGCAGCGATGCCTGGAAGCGCGCAACCTCGTCGCGTATCGCCGCGGCACGCTGCGGCGAGAGCGGCATGCCCTTCGAGTCCTGCACCATTCCCGACAGTTCCTGCGCCAGACCGCGCGCCGCTCCCAGCAATTCATCGATGGTCAACAATGGCTCGACGGGCCCCGGCAGCACCGCGAACAACGTGACGCCGCGAAACTCCTGCGACGACATGCGCGCGACGTCAAAGGTCCCGGGTTCGATCAGGCTCGCCACGCAAAACAAACTGCGTCCATCCACGTGCCGGCGATGGAAAACCTGGTAGCGGCCGTAGGCGAGGCCGTGCAGCTCCAAAGCCGACAGCAGCGTGGCGCCGGACCAGCGCGCGTCGCCGGCCGCGCAAACGCGCACCGTGACGATCTTTTGTTGCTCCGCTGCATTCGGCGCTTGCGCGGGCGGGCCGCTGCGCTCGGCCGGCTGCAGCGTCGGAACGCGCCCCGCGGTCGTCGTTGCCGCGCTGACCGCAGCGGCGGCCGGCGCCGTCATCGCCGCTTCGGCCGGCGGCGCCACCACAGGGTCCGGTCCGAGTTGAATGGTGGGTTCGAAGTGCACCATCATGGGAGTGTCCAAGACCGGCACGCGCTCGAAATCCTGCGTTCGGATGCTGAGCGGCTCGAGCGGCGGAACGCCCCAGTCGCTGTCCTCGGACGGCCGATGCGTGGGCGGCTCGTGCCGCTGAGGCTCCATGCTCGGCGTGATCTCGCGCAGCTGCGCATCGCCCGGCGCCTGCGATGAGCGGCGTCTGCCCCACCACCAAATGCCCGCAAGCAACACCAGACTGAGCGCCAACAGAATCCAACGCAGCTCGGCGGCCATCGGTATCGCTACATCGCGGCCATGCGCACAGCCTCATCGACATCCACCGACACCAGCCGCGAGACGCCCGGTTCATTCATCGTAACGCCGACCAGTTGCGACGCCAGTTCCATGGTGCTCTTGTTGTGGGTGATGAAGATGAACTGCACGCTGCGCGACATGTCGCGCACGATGTCGCAGAAACGTCCGACGTTATTCTCATCGAGCGGTGCGTCCACCTCATCCAGCAGGCAGAAGGGCGCGGGATTCAAGTCGAAAATCGCAAACACCAGCGCAACCGCGGTGAGCGCCTTCTCGCCTCCCGAAAGCTGGCTGATGGTGCTGTTGCGCTTGCCGGGCGGCCGCGCCATGACGGACACACCGGCGGAATTCGACTCCTCCCCCGTGAGTTCGAGGTAGGCATGGCCGCCGCCGAAAAGACGCGGGAATTTCTCCTTCAGTCCGGCATTCACCCGGTCGAAAGTATCTTGAAAACGCGTGCGGGTCTCCCGATCGATCTTGCGCATCGCCGACTCGAGCGTTTCGAGCGCATCGGTCAAATCCTTGCACTGGCGATCCAAATACTCCTTGCGCTCTGATTGCTCCTTGAACTCGCCGATGGCCGCCAGATTCACCTGCCCCAAGCGCTCGATCTTTCCCTTGGTGTCCTCGAGCTGCGACTCCCACACTTCCAGCGTCGCGTCCGCAGCGATTTGCGCCGTCAACGCCGCGAACTCGTAATTCGTGGCGGCCAGCTGCTCCGCCACACCCTCACGGCGCACGCGAACCTGCTGGGCGGCAAGGCGCGCTTCATCGAGAGCGGCGCGCGCAGCCTCCAGGCGCTGCTCCACCGCAAAGCGCTCCGCATCGTGTTCGCGCAGCAGCGCATCCAGCTCATCGCTGGCAATCCGCGCGGCGCGCAGCTCTTCTTCGACTTGCGCGCGCTGGCGCAATTCGTACTCCAACTTCAATTGCGCCTCGGCGAGCGGCGCCTCGCCATCGGCGATCTGCGAAGATAGCTCCAGGCGGCGGGCATGCAAGTCCTCGAGCTGCTTTTCGAGCCGTCCCACCGTCGTGATCAGGGCGGTATGCGAGGAGCGGCGCGACTCCACCTGCACCGCCAGGTCGCGTGCGTGCTGCTGCGCCGCCGTGGCCGCCGATCTTGCCTCGCTCAATTCACCGCGCATGCGCTCGCGATCCTGTTCGAGGTCCATGCGCTGCGGCTCGAGCGCGGCCAGAGCGTCGATGGCGGTTTCCATGCGTCCGCGCGAGGCGCGCAGCTCAGTCTCGCTGCGCGCGAGTTCGACGCCCACGTCGGCAAGCTCCGATTCCAGCTGCTCCAAGCGCCGCGCCGCATCGTCCGTACGGGCTTGCGCAGAACTCAGCGCCGCGCGCCGGTCAACATGCTCGCGATGCAGGCGGTTGACATCCGTTTGGAAACGCTCGCGCCGATCCTCGTGCTCGCGGACCCGCTCGCGGGTATTTTCCAGGCGCGCTTCGAGTTCTTTGACTTCGCTTTCCAGCGACCTGACCTGCACGCTGATTTCCCGCAGCGTCTCTTCGCGCTCGATCACGCCGGCGTGCGCATCCGCATCGCGCGACACCCGCAACCAATCATTGCCGAGCCAGATGCCGTCGCGGGTGACGACCGACTGACCCGCCTGCAGCTGCCGGCGCAGCTTCAGCGCCTCGGCCAAGGTCTCCGCGGTGTACACCGAGGCAAGCACCGATCCGAGCACGCCGGTGCCTTGCACCTTGGCCTGAAGGGAGGCCGCCACGGGTGTCCCCGCCGTGCCTTCGGTGGTGCTGACCACCGCAAGATATCCGCCGTCGAAACTTGCCAGCAAATCCGTGACGCTGTCCAAACCATCGACGCAGACGGCCTCCAAATAAGAGCCCAGCACGGTCTCGACGGCGCGCTCCCAGCCTTTGTCCACGCGCAATTGCTGCGCCAACCGCGGCTGCCGGTCGAGCGACTTGGATTTCAGCCATTGCGTGACCTTGCCCGCCGCTTTGCCAAGCGCAGCCTGTTGCAGCGCTTCGGTGGAGACCTGCTCGCCCTGGGCATGCTGCAGACGGGCGCGCAGCGCATTGAGCGAGTGGCTCTCTTCCCGTTCGCGCTCGCGAGTGACCGAAATCTCCGCGAGCAGTCCTTGCAATTCCGCCGCGGCGTTCTCGCCGGCCATGCGCGCCGCTTCGGCCTGCTCGGCCAAGGTTTCCAGCGCCGTCGGCGGCTGCAGCTGCGCGAACGCGGCGCGTTCGGTCTGCTGCCGTTCCTGCTGCTGCAGCAAACGCCGCTGCTGACTCTCCAATTGCTCGATGCGCGCGCGCTCCACCTGCGTCTCGCGCTGCCCCAGCGCCACCGCTTGCGCGTGGTTGTCCCAGGAAAACTGCCAGGATGTGAGCGCCTGCTCGCAGCGTTCCAAAGCCTGAGAGGCAATTCTTTCCCGTTCGTGGGCGGCGTCCAATCCCGGCACCATGGTCGAGAGTTCCATCGACAAGGATTCCATTTGCACCCGGTCGAGCTGCACCACTCGCGCCAACTCAGCCGCCTGCGAATCGATCAGCTCCATATCGGAGTGCTGCCGCTGCCTAAGTTCGCGCGAATACTCAATGCTCTGCTCGATGCGCGTCACTTCGGCGCCGGCTTCGTAGTAGCGCCCCTGGATCACGCTCAAGGCGTCGGCCTTCGCCGCTTGGTCGGCGCGGATGCGCTCGATGTGCGCTTCGGCTTCGCGCAAGTCCGCAAGCACCGCCTGCATGGCGGTCTCGCAACCCGAAGTCTCCGCATCGCGCACGCCCGCCTCCAAATCGAGGCTTTGCAACCGCAGCGCCAATAATTCCGCGAACAACTTGCGTTCTTCTTCCTTGAGCGTTTGGTAGCGCCGCGCGGTGGCCGCCTGGCGCTGCAAGTGGCGGATCTGCTTCTCCACCTCTTCCCGCAAATCGTTCAGCCGGTCAAGGTTTTCGCGCGTATGCCCGATGCGGCTCTCGGTCTCGCGGCGCCGTTCCTTGTAGCGTGAAATGCCTGCCGCCTCTTCCAAGAATGCGCGCAGATCATCGGGCCGCGCTTCGATTACCCGCGAAATCATGCCCTGTTCGATGATGGCGTAGCTGCGTGTGCCGAGCCCCGTGCCGAGAAACAGCTGCGTGATGTCCTTGCGCCTGACCTTGATGCCGTTGATGAAATAATCGGAGGTGCCGTCGCGGCTGACGGCGCGGCGCAGCGCAACCTCATTGTAGTTCGCGTACGGTCCGCCGATCTTGCCGTCGGAATTGTCGAACACCAATTCCACCGAAGCGTTGCCCAGCGGTTTTCGCGATGAGGAGCCGTTGAAAATAACGTCGGCCATCGATTCGCCGCGCAAGTGCTTCGCCGAAATCTCGCCCATCACCCAGCGCACGGCGTCGATGATGTTGGACTTGCCACAGCCGTTCGGCCCCACTACGCCGGTCAAGCTGCTGGGGAAGGTGACGGTTGTCGGATCGACGAAGGATTTAAAGCCGGCAATCTTGAGTTTCGTTAGACGCATTGTTCACGCGGTGTCGTGGGCCACTTGTGGCGCGTAGTGTAAAGTAAACGTCACATAGGTAAACCCCTACCGGCGGCCCGATTCCTTCCATGACACAGCCCAGCTCGCGCCTCGAAGTCTTCAACAATCCCGCACCCGAGCAGGACTACACGATTCGCATGACGATTCCTGAGTTCACCTGCCTGTGCCCGAAGACCGGCCAACCTGATTTCGCGACGCTCGAGCTGGAGTACGTGCCGAACGAGCGCTGCGTCGAACTGAAGTCCTTAAAGCTCTATATCTGGTCTTTCCGCGACCGCGGCGCATTCCATGAAGCGGTAACCAACGAAATCTTGCGCGATCTGGCGGCGGCCACGACGCCTCGGTTCATGCGGATTACCGCCAAATTCAACGTCCGCGGAGGCATTTACACCAGCGTCGTGGCGGAACACCGGGCCCCCGGTTGGGTCGCTGCCGCTCCGGTCGCGCTGCCTTAGGGGAACGGGCGCCCGCACGGGTTCCTCAGGCTGGATCGAGGGCCGGGAGTTTTGCTTCCCAATCATAGGCTTAAGTTCGCAAAATATGTTTTGCGGGCACTCTGTACAGGCCTGAATGCGTCGGTATAATCGCGCGCTCTTTCGTTAGGAGGCGGAAAATTCAAATGCCCTCGAAGAAACCCAATAAAGCGGCTAAGCGGCCAGGTAAGGCGACTCCCAAAAAAGCGACTCATAAAGCAGCCGCTCCTAAGAAGGCGGCGCGGCCGCCGACGAAAGCAAAGCCAATCGCCACATCGAAGGTAACAGTGAAACCGACTAAATCCGCATCAAAACCCGTGATTGCAAAGCCTGCGATCACCAAGCCCGTTCGCGCCAAGGACGCGGTGCTCAAGCCCGTGCCGACGCCGGCGCCGAAACCGCCCGCCGAGAAAATTGCGCCAATCAAGTTCGACCCCCGCCCCCTCGTGATGCCGGCGCGCGTGCCGCAAAATGACGAGGACGGCGAACCCGAAGGTTTGGCTGCGAGCCTGTTGGCAGGTCCGCGCAACGTAAAGCCGTACATCGCCCGCCGCGGCGAGCAGTACATGAACAAGGAGCAGTTGGAGCACTTCGCCCGCATTCTGCAGAATTGGAAACGCGACCTGATGGTGGAAGTTGACCGCACCGTGCTGCACATGAAGGACGAAGCAGCCAACTTCCCGGATCCAAACGATCGAGCCACCCAGGAAGAAGAGTTCAGTCTCGAGCTCAGGACGCGCGACCGCGAGCGCAAATTGATCCGCAAAATCGACGAGGCGCTGAAGCGCATCGAAGACGGATCCTACGGCTATTGCTTGGAAACCGGCGAAGAAATAGGCATCAAGCGTTTGGAGGCCCGTCCCGTCGCAACGCTGTCCGTCGAAGCGCAGGAGCGGCGCGAACGCCGCGAAAAGCAGTACGGCGACCGCGACGACCGGTACCGCTAGCCGACCGCCGTACGTCGGCCGGTTTGCGCCGACGCCGTCGGGCGACCTGCACCTGGGCTCGCTGTACACGGCGGTCGCCGGCTACCTGGATGCTCGTGCGCATGGCGGGCGCTGGCTGGTACGCATCGAGGATCTGGATCGCCCCAGAGAAGTTGCCGGTTCCGCCGCGCGGATACTGCACACTTTGGCGCTGTTCGGCTTCGAGTGGGATGGACTCGTCGTTCGACAATCCGCTCGCGGCGAGCTCTATGAAGAGGCGCTGCGGCGCCTGCACCTCCTCGGCCTCACCTTCGCGTGTTCCTGCAGCCGCGCGCAGTTGGAAGACGAGCTGCGCTATCCGGGAACTTGCCGCAACCGCGCCCTGACGGCGGGAACGCAAACTGCAATACGGTTGGCGGTCGAGCCGGAGCGCATCCTTTTCAGCGACCGCATCCAAGGCACTTACCGTCAAGACGTTGCCGCAGCGGTCGGCGATATCATCTTGAAGCGCCGCGATCAACTGTACGCGTACGTGCTCGCAGTGGTGGTCGATGACGCCGAGCAAGGCATCACCGACGTGGTGCGCGGCGCCGATCTTTTGGACAATACGCCGCGGCAAATACTGCTGCAGCGTCTGCTCGGGCTCGCGCAGCCCCGCTATGCGCATGTGCCGGTGCTGACCGAAGCCGACGGCAGCAAGCTGGCGAAGTCGCGGCGCAGCGTGCCGCTGAACGGGGAATCGGCCCTTCCTCAGCTGCTCAACGTCTTTTCAATGCTGGGATTGGCACCCCCACCCGAGCTTATGGAGGCGCCAATCTCTACAGCGTGGACTTGGGCGAGGTCGCAATGGAGCGCCGAGCGGGTCCCCAAACGCCTCAATTTAAACGTAAATGACTAATATCCCTAGGAAAAAATGCAGATTTGCCTTAGCGCTGCATTGCGCTATTCTTTGAGTGCAGTTCCTAAAGATTGACAGACGTGGACTGGCACGGACCGGCATCCTCCGGTGGTGTCGGCCAACACGAGCGAGGAGCCCCATGAGCGAACCGCGAGTGATTAAAAAATATCCGAATCGACGCCTCTATGACACAGTCGAGAGCCGTTACATCACCTTGGCCGATGTCAGGCGGCTGGTTGTCGAGAAGATCGAGTTCGTCGTTGTTGACAAAAAAAACAGCGCCGACATTACGCGCAGCATTCTGCTGCAGGTCATTGCCGAACAGGAACATCTCGCCGAGCCCATCTTGAGCCAGGAGTTCATGGTGGGCGTGATACGAGCCTACGGCACGGGCCTGCAGGGACAGGTAAGTCCGCATTTGGAACAGAGCTTGAAGCAGCTCTTGAGCCAACAGCCCGCAGCGGCGCTGCGCGCCAAGACGGTTACGGCGGTGGAACCGTCCCGTCCGCGCGTTGCGTCATAGCGCGCGGCGGCCGGCCTTGAGGTGACGCGCGATCGACGCGCGGCAGAGCATCTGCCGCGCCTGTTTGTTACGCCGCGTCGACGTTGCGCATGGATAAGCGCACTCGGCCTTGACGATCCACTTCCAGGACCTTGACGCGCACGACATCGCCTTCCTTGAGCTTGTCGCCCACGCGCTCCACCCGCTCTTCGGAGATCTGCGAAATGTGCACCAGCCCGTCACGACCGGGCAGAATGGTGACGAAGGCGCCGAAATCCATGAGACGGGCAACCTTGCCCTCGTACACGCGCCCTACTTCGACGTCGGCGGTGATCAACTCGATGCGGCGCTGAGCCTCGCGGCCCGCGGCGCCCTGCACGGAAGCGATCTTCACCGTACCGTCGTTTTCGATATCGATGGAAGTGCCGGTCTCTTCGGTTATCTGCCGGATGACGGCGCCGCCCTTGCCGATCACATCACGGATCTTCTCCGGATCGATCTTCAAGGTGATGATTGTGGGGGCCCACTCCGACATGTTCTCGCGCGGCTTGGAGAGCACTTTGTTCATCTCATCCAAGATGTGCAGACGGCCGTCGCGCGCCTGGTCGAGCGCCACCTTCATGATCTCGCGCGTGATGCTGGTGATCTTGATGTCCATCTGCAGCGCTGTGATGCCGTCTTTGGTTCCGGCCACTTTGAAATCCATATCGCCTAGGTGGTCTTCGTCGCCCAAAATATCCGTGAGCACCTGGAAGCGCGAGCCCTCCTTGACCAAGCCCATCGCGACGCCTGCGACCGGCGCCTTGATCGGCACACCCGCGTCCATCAGCGCCAGACTGGTGCCGCACACCGATGCCATGGAACTCGAGCCATTGGACTCCAGAATCTCCGAGACCACCCGGATCACGTAGGGGAATTTATCGACGCCCGGCATCACGGCTTTCACGCCGCGCTTGGCCAGATTGCCGTGGCCGATTTCACGGCGCTTCGGCGAACCCATCATGCCGGTCTCGCCGACGCTGAACGGGGGGAAATTGTAGTGCAGCATGAAGGGCTCTTTCTTCTCGCCCATCAGGCCGTCGATGATCTGCGCATCGCGCCCCGTCCCCAAGGTGGTGACGACCAGCGCCTG
>Ga0193726_1001448_pt1 | contig 18663 bp, 16 predicted proteins | sample H2c1metaG_FD_144928 | JGI IMG/M metagenome (GOLD analysis project Ga0193726, IMG submission 144928) | Soil microbial communities from a riparian zone of the East river system, Colorado, United States - H2c1 | ecosystem: Environmental > Terrestrial > Soil > Riparian zone | place: USA: East River... | reverse complement strand
CGGGGACAGGCTCCTGATGTCGACAATTACGGCTGCGGCAGCTACGATCGGGCGAGGATCGGGGGAATACAAATGCAATGGACCAGAAGCCAAAAGAATGTCGTGGTAGCCGCTTATCTCGGCTGGACGCTGGATGCCTTTGATTTCTTTCTGATGGTGTTCATGTTCAAGGACATCGCAACGACGTTCCACGTCGATGTCAAAAACGTGGTGGAAGCCACGTTTTTAACCCTGGCGGCCCGTCCCATCGGGGCTTTTGTCTTCGGCAGGCTCGCGGACCGGTTCGGCCGCAAGCCCACCCTGATGTGGAACATTCTGGCTTTTTCGATTCTGGAAGGCGCTTCCGGATTTGCTCCGTCGCTCACGACCTTTTTGGCGTTGCGTTTCTTATTCGGCATAGCCATGGGGGGAGAGTGGGGCATCGGTTCTGCCCTGACGTTTGAGACCATCCCGACGCGCGCCCGTGGCGTCGTCTCCGGTCTTTTGCAGGCGGGATATCCCAGCGGCTACTTCGTCGCCGCGATCGCGACGTACTTCTTTTACGACCATCTTGGCTGGCGCTACATGTTCCTGCTCGGAGTCGTGCCCGCGATTCTTGTGTTTTTTGTCCGCATGGGCGTCGACGAGTCTCCCGCCTTCCTCGAGAAGCGCATCAGGAAAGAACAAAGCAATCTGTTCGAGGTGGTCGGCCGCAACTGGAAGATCGCTCTATACGCGATCATTCTCATGACGGCTTTCAATTTTTTCAGCCACGGCTCGCAGGACGCCTATGCAAACCTGTTCCTCAAGGTGCAGCATCGTTTCGACACGCAAGCCGCGGCGACCATGACAGCCATTATGAATATCGGCGCAATCCTCGGCGGCATCGGCTTCGGCTGGTTGTCCGAGCGCATTGGGCGCCGCCGTGGCATCATGATTGCGGCCGTACTGGCATTGCCCGTGATTCCGTTTTGGGCCTTCGGTTCGACGCCTTTGATCTTGGGGATAGGCGCGTTTCTCATGCAGGTCTCGGTGCAGGGTGCCTGGGGCATCATCCCGGTGCATTTGAACGAACTCTCCCCGCCCGAGATTCGCGCGACATTCCCGGGCTTTGTCTATCAGCTCGGCAATCTCATCGCATCGAGGAATCTGCCCATCCAAGTCGCGATCGCGGAGGCGTACGGGAACAACTACGGACTTGCCATGGCCAGTGTCATCGGCACGGTGGTGGTCGTCATCATCCTGTTGGTACTATGGGGTCCCGAACGCCGCGGCGTGGCCATGGCTGATGCGCAGCGAGAGACGGCAACCGCGTAAGCGCGCAAAGATGCCGCAATCCAAACAGATTGATGGGCCCGCCGGCAGCGGTTCGCCCTATCCCTCGTCTGTTGCCGCCTGGTACAGCGTCGCTGTGCTGATGCTGATGTACATATTCTCGTTCATCGACCGGACGACGATTTCTTTGCTGGTAGAGCCGATGAAGCGCGATCTGCACATCAGCGATACGCAGATCGGCATGTTGCAGGGACTGGCATTCGCATTGCTGTACACCTTTCTGGGTCTGCCGATTGCGCGGCTGTCGGACCGGTACAGCCGGCGGGCCATCATTGCAGGCGGTGTGTTCATCTGGTCCATCATGGCGACCTTATGCGGATTGGCGCGCAGTGCCACGCAGCTATTCGTGGCGCGTGTCGGTGTCGGCGTCGGCGAGGCGGCCCTGTCGCCTGCCGCGTATTCCATCATTACCGACAGCTTTCCGCTCTCCAAGCTGGGCCGCGCATTCGGTGTATACAACATCGGGATTACGATTGGCGCGGGTACGGCATTTTTGGTGGGAGGCATCGTCGTTGCCGCCGTTTCCCATGCCGGTGCAACCTACACCCTGCCGCTGATTGGCGAAGTGCGCGCCTGGCAGATGGTGTTTATCGTCACCGGAGCGCCGGGGATTTTATTGCCGCTCTTGCTCCTGACCTTTCGCGAACCGGCGCGCCGCGGGCTTTTGCGAAAGCAGTCGGCTGCTGAGCCCGTGGCCGCATCCTTAAGGCCGCCGCTGCGCGAAGTGCTCAGCTACGTATGGCTGAACAGAAAATTCTATGGGCTGTATTTTGTCGCGCTGGCCTTGCTGTCCATGTGCGGCTACTGCGTGGCCGCGTGGCTTCCGACCGCTTTGATTCGCGCCTACGGCGTCACCGCAGGGCAGGTGGGCAAGGTACTGGGTGTTTCCACGATTCTGATGAATTCGACCGGCATGCTCTTGGCCGGGATTCTGTGCGACCGCCTGACGCGGCAGGGCAGGCTGGACGCACCGATTATCGTGGCGCTGATCTCGGCCTGCGGGATCGCCGTCTTCGCCAGTCTGCCGGCCTTCATGCCTTCTGTGCCGCTGATTTGGGTCGCCCTATTCGTGGCCGGGCTTACCTTCAATGCGTATAACGGCGTCGGCCCGATGGCGATCAATCAGGTCACGCCGAATCAATATCGCGCGCAGGTGTCGGCAGTTTACCTGTTCGTCGTCAATGCATTGGGGTTGGGTGTCGGGCCGACCTTGGTGCCGTTCGTGAATGATCATTTCTTTCACGATCCCATAAAAATCCGCTACAGCCTGTTTATCGTGGTGTTCTCTGCTTCATTGGCCGCCATCTTGCTGCTGCTGATCGTACGGCCCATTTATCGGCAGAAGCAGATCGAAGCGGCGCAGTGGCAATAGTTGTCAGTGAGCGCCGAGCAGCTCCTTTTGGTGCACTTCAACAAACGCGGCCATGCTGTCGAATCGAAAGTCGTATGTCGGCGTTCCCGGAGGACGCTTGGTCGCGCCCCATCCCGCCTCCGCCTGCCGCCTGTCAATCCACGCCGATGCCAGCCCGAACCGGTTGGCAGGTACGTGGTCGTGGAACAGACTTTGCGCGGTGTGCAGGACGTCGGACTTCTCCAGGGAGAAGTCATCTCTCAATCGTCGAAGCATGTACTCAAAATTTCGTGGGCTGGGCTTATATGATTCGATGTCCTGTGCCGTATACACGGCATCAAAGACGACTTGCAGCCGCAAATTGCTCGCACGGAACGAAATTCGATCAACGTTCGACAGAATGACCAGCTTGTAGTGCTTCTTGAGGTACCGCAGCGCGTTGGCGGAATCTGAAAACTCCGGCCAGTCCGGGATCGAGGCGCCGAAGCTGTTGGCCTCCTCGTTGGTCACCGCAACATTCCATATTTTCGCGATACGCTTGTACACAATTGACAGCAGCTGCGAATACGGCATCGCGGGTGTCTCGAACTCTTGCGCGGCTTCGTTTTGCGCGAAGATCTCGAGAATTTGGTCGCGCGATGGCGCGATAGCGGCCTTTTCGACGAGCGGCTGCAACGCGCGCAGGATTCCCGTTTCCCAGTCGATGAGCGTTCCGTAGCAGTCAAATGTCAACGCTTTGAAATCCGTTAGCTTCATGTTGTGTCCAGTAAAGCAGCTCGTGAATAGCGCAGTCTTGACGATTCCTACCGATGTTTATTCAAAATGTGCAGCGGCCCTGCCTCCGGCAAGTTTACGCGCGCGACCGGGCAGCGCGCCGCAGCGCAGCCGGCGTTGCCCCGAGTGCGAGTCGCAGACGACGCGTAAGAGCGCTTTGGTCACCGTGGCCGGTGCGCACCGCAATTTCCGCGATCGACAGGTTTGTCCGGGCAAGAAGTTCCTGGGCGGCTTCCACACGCAAATGCACCAGTGCGGCATGCGGACTCTGACCGTAGTGCTTGCGGAAAACGGCGTGAAGCCGGGTGATGCTAAGCCCGGCGGCGCTGGATACGTCCGTGACTCGGATTGGTTGGGAGGCATGGTTGCGCATGAATGCCATTGCCCGCTTCAGAGCAAGTATCTCCGAAGAGGGAATGACGGGACGACCCTGCGCAATGCCGTCCATGAGAAGCATCATCCAATACGCCAGTGTCGTCCCTGAGAGCTTGGTTCGTTCGAGCGTTGCCGACGCATAGTCCAGCAGGCCCTGCGCGGCCGGCTCGATTGGGAAAAACGCGTTTTTGTCGAACGACTGCGCGAATTGATCACTGTCGAAACGGCGGGCCGGCAGATCGATGACGAGAAAGCCATTCGTTCCCTTCGCCAAGAATGCGTGGGTCGCCCCCGCGACGATGAATGCGCCGACGCCCTGTTCGACCCGACCGGCTCGACCAGCCACCTCAAGCTCGAGATTGCCGACGTGCGGCAGAACAATCTGGTGATGGTCGTGGCGATGGAGCGTGGCCTCCGCCCGATAGTTCCTGATGCTGACGAGGTTGCTGCTCATTTGTGCCATTGCGCCATATGGCGCGGTGCCAACTCGAAATTCTCGCGCTGTCGGTAACTGTAACAAATTGATGCGCTACCAGGCGTCGATCCAGCGAAGCTTTTTCCCGGTGCGCGTTGGCGCCGGCGGCACCGAGCGCAGCCCCGCGATGATCCAGCGGCGCGTGTCGGCAGGATCGATGACTTCGTCGATGTGATAAGTCGCTGCCTGGTTCAAAGCTTTACCATGTTCGTAGGCCGCTGCGACCATCTCGTCGAACTTGGCTTTTCGCGCGGCAGGATCGGTGATCGCCGCCAGTTCGTTGCGGTAGCCCAGCTTGACCGAACCTTCGAGGCCCATGCCGCCAAATTCTCCCGTCGGCCACGCGACCGCGAACACCGAGGCGGGATAGCTGCCGCCGGTCATGGCAAGCGCGCCCAGACCATAACTCTTTCGAAGTACGACGCTGAACATGGGCACGGTCAAATTCGCGCCGATGAGAAACAAGCGCGAGCAATGCCGCACCAGCGCGGTCTTTTCAACCTCGGGCCCGACCATCATGCCCGGCGTGTCGGAAAGCGACAGCACGGGAATATCAAATGCCTCGCAGACTTGCAGGAAGCGCGCCGCCTTGTCCGAACCGTCAGAGTCTATGGCGCCTCCCAACACTTTGGGGTTGTTGGCTATGACGCCCATCGGCCGACCCTCGATGCGGAGCAACGCCGCGATCATGGTCGTTCCGAACTTCGGCCTCAGCTCGAGCACAGAGCCCGTGTCCGCCAGCGTCTCGATCAGTTGCCGAATGTCATAGACCCGTACGCGATTCTCTGGAATCGCCCGCCGCAGCAAGCGCTGATCGGCACAGCCCCATTCGCTCATAGTGCCTTGAAAATACGCCAAATACTTCCTGGCAATCCGCACCGCGTCGGCTTCATCCTCCGCGAGGATGTCGATGACGCCATTGGGCTCCTGCACCTCGACAGGCCCGATTTCTTCGGGCCGAAAGATCCCTAAACCGCCGCCCTCGATCATCGCCGGTCCACCCATGCCGATGTTCGAGCCTTTGGTGGCGATGATGACATCGCAGCATCCGAGCACCGAGGCATTCCCGGCAAAGCAACGTCCCGAGGTAATCCCGACCAAGGGTGCGACCGCCGACATGCGCGCCCACAGCTCAAAGCCGCGGACATAGCCGCCGCCTTCGGTATCACCCGGGCGGCCGCCGCCGCCCTCGCAGAAAAAGACCGTCGGCACGCGCCACCGCTCAGCGGCCTCGATCAGCCGGTCCATCTTGCGGTGGTTGTATGCCCCTTGAGTACCGGCCAGCACCGTATAGTCATAGGCCATCACCGCGCAACGAGACGCTTCGTCGCCGAAGTGCTTGCCGTTCACGCGGCCCAAGCCCATGACCATGCCGTCAGCCGGCGTCTGTTCGATGAGTTTCTCCAGCGAATGGCGCTTGCGCCGCGCCGCCACCACCAAACCGCCGTATTCGATGAAAGAATTCGGATCGAGCAAGTCATCGACATTTTCTCGTGCGGTGCGTTGCCCGGTTTTGCGCCGCCGTGCCACCGCGTCCGGCCGGCCGGCATCCAGCGTCCCGCGCTGGCGTTCCATGACCGCTGCCAGATCGGGCCGAATAAAATCCAGATCGACGTTTTCCTCCCTCGCCTTGGCGGCAACCGCGACGTCCGCGGGTTCGATGAAGGCCAACGGATAACCTTCAAACACGGTATCGCCGCGCGCGACATTCAAGGCGCGGATCAGGCCGCTGATCGGCGAGGTGATCACATGCTCCATTTTCATCGACTCCATGACCAGGACGGGAGCACCCGCACGCACCGCTTTTCCCAGCGCGCCCGTAATTTCAAGAACAGTTCCTTGCAGGGGCGAGGGCAGGGCGACCATGCCGTCGGGAACGTCGATGTCCGAAGAAGAATCGGCTGGTGATGGTGATGGTGATGCGACGATGGGCGTCGCGGCATCGCCTGCACCCTTGCCGTGGTTCAGTACGGCGAGCGGATCCTGGGTCTCGAGCTTGACTCCGGGGCTGCGCGCTTGTTCCGAGTCCGAGTCAACCTTCGGTGTCAGCGCAGCTGCTTTCGCGCACAGCGTTTTCGCGTTTTCCTCAATGTATCGGGTATGCACTTCTCCATTCGAAAAGGCAGGATCTAGAAGCAGCGCGCGCAGGAAAGGAATGTTGGTCGGCACGCCGGCAATGCGAAATTCCGACAAGGCGCGATCGGCTTTGCGGGCGGCTCTGGCCAGATCGCCCTCGCCGACATGCACGATCACCTTGGCGAGCAGCGAATCAAATTTGAGACTCGTGCGATAGCCTGAATAACCAAAGCCATCGACGCGAATGCCGGGGCCCGAGGCCGGCTCATACGCCGACAGTGTTCCCCCTGTCGGCCGTGCCGTGCCGTCGGTATTCATCGATTCCAGATTCACGCGCGACTCGATCGCGACGCCTCGCGGCGCCGGAATGGCGAACTGGCGCAGTCCCATCTTGGACAAGGTGCCGCCGGCGGCGATTTTGAGTTGGATACCCACCAGATCAAGGCCGGTGACGGCCTCAGTTACCGTGTGCTCGACCTGCAAACGCGGATTTGCTTCGATAAAGGCGAACGGCATGGCGCTGCCGGGATCTTGATCGACCAGGAACTCGATGGTGCCCAGGCCGCGGTAGTTCACCGCCTTTCCCACTGCCACCGATAGTTCCAGCAATTCAGTGCGCAAGTCGCTCGTGAGACCAAATGCGGGGGCGGTCTCAATGAGCTTCTGACGCTGGCGCTGGACGCTGCACTCGCGGTCCCACACATGCGCCACTTCCGTGCCATCACCGATGATCTGTACCTCGACATGGCGGGCGCGCGGGAAGAATTGTTCGACGTAAAGCTCGCCATCGCCAAACGCCTGCAGCGCTTCGGAACGGCAACGCTCAAACGCGGAGGCCATGTCTTGAAGTTTGTGCACCTCGCGCATGCCGCGGCCGCCGCCCCCGGCCCGCGCCTTCAACATCACGGCGCTGCCCGACCCCAAGCCGGCCAGAAAGCCTTCTGCCTGCTCCAGCGTCACGGCGCCAAGGGATCCGGGCAATACGGGTGCACCAACGCGTTTTGCCAAAGCACGCGCTTGCACTTTATCGCCGAACAGAACCAGGGTCTCGGGCGCAGGCCCGACGAATACCACGCCGGCGTTGTTGCAAAGGCGGGCAAACGCGGCATTTTCACTCAAGAAGCCGTAGCCCGGGTGAATGGCGTCGCAGCCGGCCTCCAGTGCAACCCGCAGTATTTGGGGGCCATCCAAATAAGCGGCCGGTCCAAAACCCGTCAGGGCCACCGCTTCGTCGGTGGCCTTGATGTGCAACGAAGCAGCATCGTCCTGCGAATAGAGCATGACGCTGCGGATATCCAGCTCGGCGGCGGTGCGCGCGATCCGGATCGCGATTTCGCCGCGGTTGGCGATGAGCAGCCGTTTGAACATGGTTCGCCCCGCGGGTGTCTCAAGTGCCCGGGGCGGGACGCTCGTAGAACTGCGCTATTCGGCCCCCATCGACGACCAGGTCATGCGAGTTGATGAAGCTGCCCTCATCGCTCGCCAGGAACACCGCAGCGTAGGCAATATCGTTCGCGATGCCCGAACGCGGCAGCGGCGTGGCCCGCGCCAGGTTGCCTTCCAGCTTTGCCAGTTTTCGGGCGTTATCCTCATCGCTCAGGGTCTGTGCTTTCGCCGAGCCGCCCCAGAATATGGGTGTTGCGATTGCGCCGGGTGAAATGGCGTTGACCCGAATTCCGTTTGGCCCGAGTTTTGCGCCGGCGATGCGGGTGATGTGGCTCACGGCCGCTTTCGCCGCGGAATACAGGGTTCCACCCTGGCCCAGGCGATGCGCGGCAATGCTCGAATTGTTGATGATGGTGCCGCCGCGCGATTGCATCACGCGAGCGGCGTGCTTGATGCCGAACATGACGCTGCCGACCAGCAGCTTCATGCCGTAGTCGAATTGTTCTTCGGTGATGGTGTCGATTTCACCGGGCGTCGCCGCACCGGCATTGTTGAAGAGGCAATCGAGCTGTCCAAATCGGCTGACGGCGGCGTCGATGACGGCGGCGATCTCGGCCTCATGCATCACGTCGGCACGGAAAAAAAAGGCTTGCTCTCCGAGTTCGCCCGACAATGCGTTGCCGCGGCGCTCTGAGCGGCCCGCGATGACGACACGCGCGCCCTCGGCGACAAAGCGGCGGGCGGTGGCTGCGCCGATGCCGCTGGTGCCGCCTGTGATGACGGCAACCTTCCCATCCAGTCTGCCCGACATTCGTGCTCCCCAGGTTCTTGCGAAACGAGGCAGCAGAATATCACTACCTCCGCAGCGCCAGGAAAGCGCTGGTCGACGCGGCGGCGGCGCCGATAACCTTCGCGTCGAGCCAGGAGTCCGTCGGCTTGGGAGAACTCGTGTGCCGGAATGAATCGATGAGGTTGTTCCACATCGTCGACCAGTTTTGCACGAAGTGCTGAAAGAAGTCGTGCACCTGCGGCACGTGGGTGTAGGCGAACCAACAAACCAGGATGAGTACGCCGGTCGACAGGATTTCATACCACGCCGCGAACCACAGATAGTTATAGCCGCTGGTATTGAAATAAATGGCGCGGCGCGCATGGCGCAGGGGCCGCGAAATGACGCTGTATAGAAACATCAGGATCAAGATGGATGCCCACAGGGGAATCGAGCCGCCGACCACCCAGCCGAAGATTGCGCCCGTCGTGGCGAGCGAGACGATCGCGGCGATCCACAGACAAAACAGCAGCGCATTGAAGACGGCCAGAAAAGGGATCAGCAGGGTCGCCCCCAAATGACCGCCGTAGCCGGCGCCGCTGCTGAACTGGTGCACATTACGCTGCAGGTTGTGCCCCCACCAGTACGCGCCCTCGTGCCAGCGGCGCCGCCATTCGCGGCGTTGCTGCCGCCAGTGGCGGCGCCATTCCTTGCTGTCTTTGAATTCAGCGTAGTGCTTCTTCGCCTGGTCGATCACTTCTTGAGCATTGAAAGGCGCGCCCGCTGCCGCTGCGTGTTCTTCGCCGGTGTTGGCAAACGGCACCACCAACATCATGCCGATGTAAACCAGGACCCAGAGGCCGCCTGTGAGCACCGTCAACACCACGAACAGGATTCGCACGATGGTCACGTCGATGTTGAAGTACGCAGCGATACCCGTGCAGACCCCGCTGAGCATGGCGCCATCCCGAATTTGATACAGCCTCCTGGGCGCAGGTCCGCCGGCGCTCTTCGTTCCCGCCTGCGGTTGTTCACCGGCGGTCGCGCCGCTGGACGCGGCGCCGTCCGTTTGCACGGGCCCCATTTCTTTCAAGACATCATCGATTTCTGCCGCGGTCAGCACGTTCTTGTGCGGCCGCAAAAAGCGGGCGCACTTGTCCGCAATCGCCTGCTCCAAGTCGGCCATGATCTCGGTTTTGTCAGGATTGTCCTTGAGCTGCGCCTGCGCCTGCAGCAAATAACGCTGAAGGCTTTGAAAGCCCGGCTCTTCGAGATGGAAGGCGTTACCGTTGAGATTGATGATGATGACCGTGTTCATGGCTTCAGCGACCTAATTGGTTGATTGTGTTGTTGAGATAAGCCCAATAGTCCTTGAACTCCGCCAATTGCGATTTTCCCTTGGCGGTCAGCTTGTAGTACTTGCGAGGCGGCCCTGAGTCGGACTCCTGCCATTCATAGTCGACGAACTCTTCGCGGCGCATTTTGCTCAGCAATGGATACAGCGTGCCTTCTTGCGTGGCGAAGTCCGTCTCCTGCAAGCGCTTCATCATGTCGGCCACGTACACCTTGTCCGCCGAAATGATCTGCAGGATGAGGAATTCCAGCAGGCCCTTGCGAATCGGATTGAATTTTTGATCGGCCGTCATTTGTATAAAGCTACCTTGTATTAAAAAGGTACCAACTTAATAAAAGGATGTCAACTGGCCAGGGCGGTGGAGCCTTTTCGGGTATCGAGCATGCCAAAGAAATGGCATTTGCAACCACAGTTACCCTCGACCAAGCTGGCCGCGTACTCATCCCCAAATCCCTCCGCGACGCGCTGCGACTGGTGCCCGGAGATACGCTTTCTATGGAGTTCGATGGCGATCGGGTGACGCTGCGCGCGATACGTTCCGCGTCCGTGCTGCGCAAAAAGCGCGGCATCTGGGTGTTTCACGGAGACCGGAAAATCAGTGCGACAGAAACGGATCGGGCGCTGGAAAGTCTACGTCAGGAACGTGATCAGGAGATGCGGGGCGCAAAGGCGTGAAGGCATTTCTGGACACTTCGGTGCTTGTTGCGGCTTTTTACGACGAGCACGAACATCATGAGCCAAGCTTTGCACTGCTCGAGCAGCAGGAAAAATCGACTGCCTGCACGGCGGCGCACTGCTTCGCCGAGGTCTATTCCGTAGTGACCGGGATGCCGGGCAAAGATCGAGCGAGTCCGGATGAAGCGCTGCTTTTCTTGCGAGACGTTCGCGAGCGGCTGACCATGGTGGCACTCGATGAGAACGAATACTTCAAGGTGCTGGAGGACGCCGCCTCAGCGGGTATCTCCGGCGGCACTGCTCATGATTTGATCATCGCGCACTGCGCTTTGAAGGCGAAAGCGCAGGCGATCTACAGCTGGAACGTGAAACACTTCAATCGCCTCGGTGAAAAGGTTGCCGCACGCGTAAGGCAACCGTAATAACCGCCACGGGTCACTTTAGCCGGCCGCGCACCAGTTCAAACACCAATTCGCTCTCGCGGGCACAGGTGTCGAGCAGCTGCTCCAATTCGGCCGTCGCGGCGTCCGCAAAGGCGCGGTCCTTGAGCGACGGCGCATTGATGTAGACATTGAGTGCGGCGCTGCGCAGGGCGGTGTTGGCGGCGAGCACGCCCACGCCGGCGTCGCTGATGACGCCGGCATAGCCTTTCTCGCCGGCACGCCTGGACAGCGCGACAACTTCTGCGCAGGCGCGCGCGCACGCAAGCGGGGTGTCGGTCGCGGCGCGCAGGCTCGATTGAATGGCGGCGGCGCGCCGCGATTTGTCTTCTTCAGTGAGCTTGGGCAGCCTGTATGCGGCCATCAGCCCGTCAAAAGCCGCGATGTCCTCAGCGACCATGGAAGTCAAACGCAGCCGCAATTTTTCCGATTCGTCGCGCACTGCTTTTATTTCAGACTCAACGGCCTCGAGTCCCTTCTTGCCGAGGGTGACGTTGCAGACCATGGACACGAGCGCCGCACCCATGGCGCCCATGATGGCCGCGGCGCTGCCGCCGCCCGGCGTCGGCGCGCCGCTGGCGAGTTCATCCAGAAATGTTCCGAGAGGACGCTGCGTGATCACGTTCCCACCATTCCTTTGGCGATGCCGTAGATCTCTTCGGCGTCCAGCACCAGATCATTTTGCTCGAACAAGCGCGCTATACAGGCGCGGTGCAGAGCAAGCTTCAGCGCCCCGAATCCCAAGGCTCCGAATAGAATCTTGCCGTGACTGCTCGCGGCGCGATCGCTCAAGCCCACGCCTTCGATGCCGGCGGGAGGCGAGGCATTGGCATCGGCCAGCAGTTCCAACGAGGGGTTGTCCTGCCATTGCTTCGCGTCCAACAGCGTGACGCCGGACGCGCCGGCCGCGAGCACGATGTGCGCGTCTTTGATGGCGGCCGCTCGATCGGTGTTGGTCGGCGCCTCGATGGCCTCGACATCGATTCCAAAGCGGGCTTTGATGGCATCGCGGGCGGATTGAACTCCGCTGAGCTTGCGGCCGGTAATTGCGACGTTGGCGCCTTCGCGAGCGAGCAGTAGCGCCGCGCGCTGACCCACCGGCCCGGATCCTGCCAGCACGACGGCGCGCTTGCCGGCGAGGGCGCGCCCGTGGGCCAGCCACGCAATCGCCGCGGCGGCCGTGGTATTCGAGCCGTTGCAGTCGAACATAACGGAGACGCGAAACTTCGCGAAGAATTTCGAGCGAATCGCGCGCAGCACCGCTTCACCTTGCGGCATGTTCGAGCCGCCGACGAACAGCGCGGTATTTTTCTTGTCCTTGGGCGAACGCGTAAAGATGGCGCCTTCCACCAAACCGCCGACATTCTCGGCGTTCACGCCGCCATAAGAGCAAATGTGATCGGCGCCGCCGTCATAGCCGACGACGTTGTCAAAAACAGAGGGCAGGGTGTCCGTGTCGAATTGGTAAAGCAGCTTTTTCATCTTCGCCGATCAAAGTTTTCAGGGGCCGCTATATTGTCACGAGATGCTGCGGCCTGCCTGACGCCCATGCGTCAATGTTGTCGATGAGCTGGTCGGCGAGAAACTGCATGGCGCCATCGGACGCCCACGCCACATGCGGCGTCAGGATGAAATTCGGGCGGCGCAGGTCGAGCAAGGGATTGCCGTCCCTGGGGGGCTCGACGGTCAGCACATCGAATCCGGCGCCGGCAATCAGTCCTTCATCGAGAGCCTGAACCAACGCAGCCTCATCGACCAGTCCGCCGCGCGCCGTATTGATGAGAAGTGCATTGCGCTTCATCTTGCGAAACGCCTTGATGTCGATCAAGTTGCGCGTCGCGGGCAGGAGCGGGCAGTGCAGGGAAATGACGTCCGATTCGGCCAGCACCTGATCGTGCGGTGTGAAGCTGACGCCTTCCATCTTGGGCGGCGGGTGATCGGCAAACAGCACGCGCATGCCGAAGGCACGCCCTATGGCGGCGGTGCCTTGACCGATCGCCCCCTCGCCGATGATGCCGAGCGTCGCGCCGTGCAAGTCGCCGATGTCGTGGGTGAAAAAGCAGAATTGTTCCGATCTGTTCCACACACCCGCTTCGACATCCTGCCGATAGGCCAGCAAATTGCGCCGCAGCGCCAGGATCATGGCGAACGCATGCTCAGGCACCGTATGCACGGCGTAGTTGCGAATGTTGGCGACGGCGATGCCGTGTTCTTTGCAATAAGGGACATCCACCACGTCATAGCCGGTGGCCGCGACGGCAATCATTTTGAGCTGTGGCAGTTGCCGCAAGGTGTCCGCGCGCATCGGTACTTTGTTGATGATGGCAACGTCGGCGCCGGCCAGGCGCGGCACGATTTCAGCGACGTCGGTTTTTTGATGTTCGATGTACTCGGCGGGAAAAGCAAAGGCGCGCACCTTCGCCTTGAGCGACGCGCGATCCAGAAACACCACACGCTTGGTCAATGTTGTCGCCAATAAGATTGGGCCGCGGCTACGCCGCTGCCGGGTTCAACGTTGATTCCCGTATCGAGCATGGCCATTTCAGATCCGGCAATGGCGCCGAGCAGCATGACTTCGTTGAGATCGCCCAAATGCCCGATGCGAAACAGCTTGCCGGCCACTTTTGACAGTCCCGCGCCAAGCGATAAATTGTAGCGCTTATAGGCGCGTGCGATGACGGCGGCCGCATCGATGCCGGCCGGCACCATGACGGCGGTGACGGTGTCCGAATACCACTTCGGTGCCGTAGCGCATACATTCAGCTTCCATCCTTGCAGGACGGCGGCGCGCGTGCCGCCGGCCAGGAAGCTGTGACGGCGGAACACATTTTCCAAGCCTTCTTCGGCCAGCATCTTCAAGGCTTCGTGCAACGCAGACATCATTTGAAACGACGGAGTATAGGGGAAATAACCTGAGGCGTTGGCGTTGACCATGTCCCCAAAATCGAAATAGCAGCGTCGCGACGTGGCACGCTTGGAAGTCTCCAGTGCCTTCTGGCTGATGCAAGTCACGCCCAAGCCCGCCGGCAACATCAGGCCTTTCTGCGAACCGCTGATGCAAACATCGACGCCCCATTCATCCATTCGAAAATCGATGCTCGCCAGGGCGCTCACCGCATCGACGAACAGCAGTGCAGGATGCTTGACGCTGTCCATGGCGCGGCGGATGGCGGCGACATCACTGGTCACGCCCGTGGCGGTCTCGTTCTGACACACGAGCACGGCCTTGATCTTGTGCTGGCGGTCCGATTCCAGCGCCGACAAATACCGATCCACCGGCGCGCCTTCCCCCCACGGTGTTTCCAGCAATTCGACCTCGAAGCCAAGCCGCGCGCACATGTCCGCCCACAGGTGACTGAACTGGCCGAAACGAGCGATGAGCACTTTCGCGCCTGGGTCGAGGCAGTTGGTGAGGGCTGCTTCCCAGCATCCCGTGCCCGAGGATGGAAACAGGATGGGGTGTCCTGCCGTGGTTTTAAATATCGGCTTGAGGCCGTCAATGCATGCACGGGTGAGCGCGGGGAAATCCGGGGACCGGTGGTCTTCCGAGGCCACGGACATGGCTCGCAACACTCGATCCGGAACATTGGTCGGGCCCGGAACAAACAGAAAGTTTCGACCAGCCACGGCAATCTCCTGTAATTGTGCGTCGATCATGCTGCGATCTGGTGCCGCCCGGCACAAGATCGATGAAAACCTAAATAGCGGGTATGCTAATCCCTTGGGCGTCCTGAAAAAGTCCTTCGCAAGAGATTGTACGCCTACATCAAGCTGATGATATATGAGATATCAGGAGGGATCATGCGCATTGCCATTGTGGGTCAAAGAGACTTCGGCAAAGCCGCTCTGAATGCGTTCCTGGAGCGGGGGGACACTATCGCAGGCGTCTTTTGCGCCCCCGAGAAACCTGGAGAGGCTGTCGACGCGCTGAGGGAGGCGGCCGAGCATGCCGGTGTCCCGGTCTTCGCAATGCCGTCCTTCAGAGTCGAGGAGGCGCGCCAGGCGCTGCAATCCTTGAATGTCGATATCGCCATCCTGGCCTACGTGCTGCAGTTCGTGCCGCAGGATTTTGCGACCATACCGCGTCATGGGACGATTCAGTTTCATCCCTCGTTGCTGCCGCGTTATCGGGGCCCCAGCGCCATCAATTGGCCCATCATCCTGGGCGACACGCGCACCGGCTTGAGCATTTTTCGGCCCGTCGACGGCCTCGACGAAGGTCCGGTCATTCTGCAGAAGGAAACGCCGATCGGCCCGGACGAGACTGTCGGCAAGGTGTACTTCGGCCGGCTGTTTCCGATGGGCGTCGCGGCTTTGATCGAGGCTGCGGACTTGGTCGTGAGCGGCCGCGCGCAGGCCGTCGCTCAAGACGAGGCCGGCGCGAGCTACGAAGGCTGGTGCCGCGACCCGGAGGCGCGGATCAACTGGCACAGCCATGTGGATCAGGTCTACAACTTGATTCGTGGCTGCGATCCGGCACCGGGCGCGTGGACCTCGTTCAATCAGAAACGGCTGCAGTTGTATGACGCGCGCAAGCATTCCGCGCGTACTTTCTCACAGGTCAAGGGCAGGATCGGGGCGATCACCTCCATCGGTGAACAAAGCCTCAGCATCTCGGCGCAGGGCGGTCAGATCGAAGTCTTCAAGCTGCGCTACGACGGCGGCAAGAAGCTGCCGGCGCCGCAGTTTTGCGCTGACTCGGGGCTTTGCCTGGGCACCATTCTCGGCACCTGAGATCAAACACGCGGCATCAAATGGTCAGCACGATCTTGCCGATATGATTCGAGGTCTCCATGAGCCGATGCGCCTCGCTCGCTTCGGCCAGCGGAAAGGTCGCGAAGATCACCGGGCGAACTTTTCCTGCGGCCAGCAGCGGCCAAACGTTTTTGCGAACGGCATCGGCCACGGCCGCCTTCTGTGCGACGGTTCGAGACCTCAAGGTCGAACCGGTGAGCGTCAGCCGTTTCATCAACACCGTACCCATGTTGATTTCCGCGCGCGAGCCGCCGAGCAATGAGATGGTGACGACCCGGCCCTCCACCGCGGCAATGTCCAGGTTGCGCTGTACGTAGCTGCCGGCAACCATGTCGAGCGTGATGTCGACTCCCTGACCTTTGGTCTCCGCGCGCATGACTTCGACGAAATCCTCGGTCTTGTAGTCAATGCCGCGGACGGCGCCCAAGGCCTCGCAGGCACGCGCCTTTTTTTCGGTACCCGCCGTGGCATAGACGCGGGCGCCCCAGGCCTTGGCCAGTTGGATGGCGGTGGTACCAATGCCGCTGGTGCCGCCGTGAATGAGAACGACATCACCTGACTTGCAGCCGCCCCGTTCGAATAGGTTGGTCCACACGGTCAGATAAGTTTCGGGTATGGCGGCCGCTTCCACCATGCTCAAACCCACAGGGACGGGCATGCACAAAGGAGCCGCGGCGATGGCATAAGCTGCGTAGCCGCCTCCCGGCAGCAGCGAGGTAATTTTATCGCCGACCGACAGGCCTGAAACCCTCGGCCCCAACGCGACGATTTCTCCGGCAATCTCCATGCCGGGCAGGTCGGAGGCTCCGGGCGGCGGCGGGTAGCGGCCTTGGCGCTGCATCACGTCGGGCCTGTTGACGCCCGCGGCCTCGACACGAACCAGCACCTCGCCTTCGCCGGGTTGCGGAATCGGCCGCACCGCAGTCTTCAATTGTTCCGGGCCGCCCGGCGAGGCGATTTCAACGACCGTCATTTCACGAGGCAGTGCCATGGAGTTTCTCCGCGTTCATCAACACCGAAAAGGGCGGCCAATCTAAACGCTGTGCATTATTTGGGCAAGATTTCCGCGATTTGCGGCAAGATGCTCGCATGTTCATACGGCAACTCGATTACCTGGTCACTCTCGCCCGCGAAAAGCATTTCGCCAAGGCGGCCGAGGTGTGTCATGTCTCGCAGCCCGCCTTGTCCTCGGCGATTCGCAGCCTGGAAAAGGAACTCGGCATCATGATCGTGCAGCGTGGACGGCGCTTCATGGGGCTGACGGCCGAGGGCGAACGCGTTCTCGTGTGGGCGCAGCAGACTCTCGCCTCGCTGTCGCATATGCGCGAGGATGCGTCGATCGCGAAATCCAACATGGCCGGCACGCTGCGGGTCGGCGCAATACCCACCACCATGACTGTCGCGGCGTTCATTACGGCGCCCTGCCGTGCTGCCTACCCGAACATTCGCTACACCGTTTCATCGCTGAGCACCGAAGAAATCGCCGGCCAATTGGATCGATTCGAACTCGATTTGGGCCTGACATACTTGGACGAGAAAACCATTGATGGATTCGAATCGCTGCATCTGTTCGATGAACGCTACGTTCTTTTGGCCGCTCGCGCGGCGGCCCTCGAACCGACACTCAGCTGGGAACAGGCGGCGCGCCTGCCGTTGTGTCTGCTGACCGGCAAGATGCGCAATCGCCAGGTGATCGATGCTGCGTTTCGGCGTGCAGGCGCGAAAGCGGACGTGATCCTGGAGACCGATTCCATTTTTTCGCTGTACGCTCATGTCAGCGAAGCGGGCCTGTTCAGCATCGTGCCGCACAGCCTGCTGAACTCTTTCGATATGGCCAAAGTGCAGGCGCGGCCGCTGTTGCCCTATCTGACGCGCGCCATCGGTTTGATCGCCCGCAATCAACCCGCGCTTGCGCCCATCACCGCCGCGGTGTGGGACATTGCGCGCGGTCTCGAGCTGCAAAAGCGCTTCGATCTCGAGCTGGCCTAGCACGCGGAACGCTCAGACAGGCCCTGGGTTCGCTCGCTGTTTGCCGGTCATTCGCCGCACCTATCATCCGATTCGTCCAAACGATTAGACGGCCATCTCTCTTGATTCCACACTGAAAGTCGCCATTTCAGTACATGGCGGTGCCACGCATGGCGCAGCCTCGAAGAGGAGATACTCATGGACCAGAAAGTTGACCTTAAACACTACGAATTGTTCATCGATGGCAAGCATGTCGCGCCGACGACCGGCGAGTACACCATCGATCTTGATCCGGCCACTGAAGAGCCGATCGCCGAAGTGGCGCAGGGCGGCAAGGCAGACGTCGACAAGGCCGTCAGCGCGGCCAGGGCCGCGCTGAAAATCTGGGGCGGCCTGCGGGCGGCCGAACGCGGCCGCATATTGCAGCGAGCCGCCGCCTTGTTGGAGCAACACCAAGAAGAGCTCATTGAGATCGAAAGTTTGGATGCCGGCAAGCCGCTCGCGGCGGTGCGGCGCCAGGACATGGCTGCGGTCATCGACACCGTGCGCTACTACGCGGGCTGGTGCGACAAGATTACAGGACAGGTCATTCCGGCGCGCCCGGATGCCCTGACCTACACCGTGCGTGAGCCGGTCGGCGTGGTCGCTGCCATCGTGCCTTGGAATTTTCCGCTCATGATTGGCATGTGGAAAATCGCACCCGCGTTGGCATGCGGTTGCACCGTGGTGGTCAAGCCGGCTGAACTGACGCCATTGTCGATGCTGCGCGTCGCCGAGCTCTTCCTCGAGGCCGGTCTGCCGCCAGGCGTGCTCAATGTCGTTTGCGGAAAGGGCAGCGTCGTCGGCGAGGCACTGGTGCGTCATCCCGGCGTCGATAAGGTGACGTTCACCGGTTCACCGAAAGTCGGCCGCGGCATCATGCAAGGCGCCGCCGGCAATTTTAAAAAGGTC